>Ga0075418_10003445_pt1 | contig 18054 bp, 12 predicted proteins | sample SoiMetdeltSBSDD2_FD_81776 | JGI IMG/M metagenome (GOLD analysis project Ga0075418, IMG submission 81776) | Bulk soil microbial communities from a Populus tree surrounding site in Tennessee, USA - Soil MetaG P. deltoides SBSDD2 | ecosystem: Environmental > Terrestrial > Soil > Tree plantation... | reverse complement strand
TAAAAGCAAAGGGCTCTTATGTATGGGATGATAAAGGTGAACAGTATCTTGACCTTTATGGCGGTCATGCTGTTATCAGTATTGGTCATACACATCCGCATTGGGTGAAGAGAATTGAAGAGCAGTTGGAGAAAATTGCATTTTACTCTAACTCTGTACGAATCCCTTTGCAACAGGAACTTGCAGAAAAACTAGGAAAGGTTTCTGGTAAGGAAGATTACCAGCTTTTTCTTTGTAATAGTGGCGCAGAAGCAAATGAAAATGCTTTGAAGATGGCTTCTTTTCATAATGAAAGAAAAAAGATCGTTGCTTTCAACAAATCATTTCATGGAAGAACGTCTTTAGCGGTTGCTGCCACTGACAATAAAAATTATATCGCACCGGTAAATGAAACCGATAATGTGATCTTTCTTCCATTAAATGACGAAGAAGCATTGGAAGAATGTTTTAAGAACAATGGTAAGCAAATATCATCCGTTATAATCGAAGGAATACAGGGTGTAGGAGGAATTAATGTTGCGGAAGTAAGCTTTTTGAAAAAGATCAGGACGCTTTGTGATGAATATGGTGCAACCTATATTGCTGACAGCGTACAATGTGGTTATGGGAGAACCGGAAAATTTTTCAGTCATGATTTTGCAGGGGTGAATGCAGATATCTATACAATGGCAAAAGGAATGGGGAATGGTTTTCCTGTTGCTGGTATCATTATCGCTCCGCATATCAAGCCAAAGCATTTTCAACTGGGAACAACATTTGGCGGTAATCATTTGGCATGTGCTGCTGCACTGGCAGTGCTTGAAGTATTGGAAGAAGAAAAACTAATGGGTAATGCTACATTGGTTGGAAAATATTTAATAAATGAACTGGAGGCAATTCCTGAATTAAAAAATGTAAGAGGTCGTGGTTTGATGATCGGTTTTGATGTACCGGAAGAATTAAAAGATCTAAAAAAGAATCTTTTGTGGAATCAGAAAATATTTACCGGCGAATCAAAGCCAAATGTGATCAGACTGCTTCCTTCATTGGCATTGAAGAAAAGAGATGCTGAACAGTTTATTGATTCGATAAAAGAGGAAATAGCTTTGTTGCAGGAAACAGCAAGTTAAAATAGTTCTTTTATAGCTTTTTAGATTGCTTCGGCCTTAGCGGACTACGTACAGCAACGTATTAATATGGCGGCCTCGCAATGACGAAGACGCTGCGAATTAGGAAAGTAAAATCCAAATCGTCGGAGTCTCGTCATTGCGAGGATTGCGATAGGAAGATTTCAAATTGTTTGTTTGTTGTCGCAAGCCGAAGCAAACTGAAATTATCAAATAGAAAGGTTTCTCTGCGAATGTTGATTAAAGAACAGAATGTTGAAGTGTGCGACGCAACAGAAGCTTAATAGTAATTCAATAGCTTAGTGCATAAATAAAACTTTCGAAACTTGAAACAGTTCATTTCAGTGAATGATGTAACCAATATCGATGCATTGGTTCAAAAGGCGTTGGCCTATAAAGCAGATCCATTCTCCGATAGATCGCTCGGCACAAACAAACGCATCGGCTGTTTATTTCTGAATCCCAGTATGCGTACACGATTAAGCACACAGATCGCAGCGCAAAATCTTGGAATGGAATGTATCGTTTTCAATGTGGGACAGGAAGGCTGGGCTTTGGAATTTGAAGATGAAGCGATCATGAGTGGCAATACCGTTGAACATGTAAAAGATGCTGCACCGATCCTTGGAAAATATTTTGATATTCTTGCCATTCGCACCTTTCCTTCATTGCAAAATCGTGAGGATGACTACAGTGAACTTTATATAAAACAATTTATAAAGTACGCCGGGATTCCGGTAGTGAGTTTAGAAAGTGCCACACTTCATCCACTGCAATCATTTACTGATATAATAACTATTACAGAAGAGTTACAAAAATCCAAGATCAAAAAGCCAAAAATTGTGTTGACATGGGCGCCGCATATAAAACCATTACCACAATGTGTGGCAAATAGTTTTGCTCAGTGGGTAAATGCCTGGGGTCAATCTGATTTTGTGATTACCCACCCCGAAGATTATGAATTGAGTGAGGAGTTTACAAAAGGTGCCACTATCATACAAGACCAGGAAGAAGCCCTGAAAGATGCCGACTTTGTATATGTGAAGAATTGGAGTACGTACAACGATTATGGTAAGATATACACCAATGATCCGAAGTGGCAATTAAAAAAGAAACGCTGGTCGCTGACAAACAATGCAAAAGTGATGCATTGCTTACCGGTAAGAAGAAATGTAGAATTAAGTGATGCGATACTGGATGGAAAAATGAGCATTGTAACACAACAAGCAGGCAACAGAGTGTGGGCAGCGCAAGCCGTGCTTTCAGAAATACTAAAGAGTAATGGATAAGCTTTACGTTATAAAGATCGGGGGTAATATCATTGATGATGAAAAAAAGCTTTCCTCATTTTTAAAATCATTTGCCGCAATTGAAGAAAAAAAGATTTTAGTACATGGTGGTGGTAAGCTGGCAACAAAGCTGGCAGAGAAAATGGGAATAGAACAAAAATTAGTTGAAGGAAGGAGGATCACCGATGCAGAAACATTGAAGATCGTAACCATGGTCTATGCTGGCTATGTAAATAAAAATATTGTTGCCCAACTGCAACGTTTTAATTGTAATGCGATGGGGCTTAGCGGTGTTGATGGTGATATAATTCTCGCTCACAAAAGAAAACATCCTGTGATCGATTTTGGTTTTGTTGGTGATGTTGATTCTATCAATACGCCACTGCTCAAAAATCTGCTTAAACAAAATCTTTCACTTGTAGTTGCGCCAATCACACATGACCAGGGTGGGCAATTATTAAATACCAATGCCGATACGGTTGCCCAGGAGATCGCTAAGGCATTGAGCAGTGAGTTTGCCGTAAAACTTATTTATTCGTTTGAGAAAAGCGGTGTGCTAATGGATGCAGATGATGAAAGCACTGTTATCAGAAGTATCAATCCTGTTTATTACAAAGAATTAAGAGCAAAGGAAAAAATATTTGCCGGTATGATACCAAAACTGGATAATGCTTTTGCGGCGTTGAAGAGTGGGGTTGATAAAGTGATCATTGGCAAAGCAGAAGAGTTGGAGAAATTAATGAACGGAACAGCTGGAACAACTATAAATAATGAGTAAGGATGTTTCCATATTACAGGCTGATGCCATTCAACTTTTAAAACAATTAATTGCTACTCCCTCTTTCAGTAAAGAAGAAGATAATAGTTCGGCACTCATCAAAACTTTTCTTGAAACTCATGGTGTAAAGACAGAACAATTCCTCTACAATATTTGGGCAACGAACAAATATTTTGATACAACCAGGCCAACGATTTTAGTAAACTCACATCATGATACTGTGAAGCCCAATAAAGGATACACACTTGATCCATTCGCTCCTTTTGAAAGAGATGGAAAACTATTCGGGCTCGGCAGCAATGATGCAGGCGGAAGTTTAGTTTCATTGATCGCCACGTTTCTTTATTTCTATGAAATAGAAAACCTGAAGTATAATATTATTCTTGCTGCAACCGCCGAAGAAGAAATTTCGGGGCATAATGGAATTGAAGCACTGTTGCCTCAATTGGGTGAAATAGATTTTGGTATCGTTGGTGAACCGACACAGATGCAAATGGCTGTTGCCGAAAAAGGATTGATGGTTTTAGATTGCATGGCTGCCGGAAAAGCTGGTCATGCCGCAAGGGAAGAAGGTGATAATGCGATTACAAAAGCTATAAAAGATATTGAGTGGTTCAATTCATACAAGTTTGAAAAGGTTTCAGAGCTGTTAGGACCGGTAAAAATGAGTGTAACCGTGATAGAAACAGATAATAAGGCACACAATGTGGTGCCCGCCCAATGCAAATTTGTTGTGGATTGCCGGGTTAATGAATTATATACTTTCGAAGAAATGCTGGAGACAATAAAAGCAAATGTGCAAAGTGAAATAAAACCAAGAAGTACAAGATTACGTTCAAGTGCTATCGCGTTGGATCATCCTTTGATTAAAGCCGGATTAGACAAGGGAAGAAATTACTATGGCTCACCGACCACATCGGATAAAGCATTGATGCATTTCCCTGCATTGAAGATCGGGCCGGGAGACAGTGCAAGGAGTCATACTGCAGATGAATACATTTATATTGATGAGATAAAAGAAGGAATTGAGTTGTATATTCAATTATTAAAACAACTGCTATGAAGTTGTGGCAAAAAGATAAGGCGTCATTAAAAGAAGTAGAAAAATTCACTGTTGGTAACGACAGGGAATTTGACCTTATGCTTGCTCCTTTTGATGTATTGGGTTCAATCGCACATGTAATGATGTTGGAAACAGTTGGCCTTCTTAAAAAAGATGAAAAAGATCTGTTGGTAAAAGAACTTCGGAGTATTTACAAAACAATTCACCACCCGATAGCTATCGGGTCACAATTCACCATTGACGACGACGTTGAAGACATTCACTCGCAGGTAGAATTATTGCTTACACAAAAACTTGGTGATGTTGGAAAAAAAATACATGCGGCCCGCAGCAGAAATGACCAGGTGCTGGTGGATATAAAATTGTTTTTGAGAAATGAATTGGAAGAACTGGTAAAAGCAATTCAGCCATTCTTTGAACTTCTGCAAACGCAAAGCGAAAAATATAAAGATCACTTGCTCCCAGGCTATACACATCTGCAATTGGCAATGCCCTCTTCTTTTGGATTATGGTTTGGTGCTTATGCAGAAAGCCTTGTTGATGATATGATCACGTTAAAAGGTGCTTATGATGTTATAAATAAGAACCCGTTGGGCTCCGCAGCAGGTTATGGCTCATCTTTTCCAATCAACAGAACGTTGACGACAAAACTGCTTGGGTTTGATGATCTGAATTATAATGTTGTGTATGCACAAATGGGAAGAGGAAAGGCTGAAAGAATTGTTGCACAGGCTTTATCAAATGTTGCTGAAACACTTAGTAAACTCAGTATGGATGCATGTTTGTATTTGAATCAGAATTTTGGCTTTATTTCTTTTCCGGCTGAATTGACAACAGGTAGCAGCATAATGCCGCATAAAAAAAATCCTGATGTTTTTGAACTGATACGTTCACATTGTAACAGAATAAAATCTTTGCCAAATGAAATTACCGTGATGACCACCAATCTTCCTTCGGGTTATCATCGTGATCTGCAGTTGCTGAAAGAACATTTATTCCCTGCTTTTAAGACGTTGAAAGATTGTATTGAAATGGCTGGGTTAATGCTGAGTAGTATTGAGATCAAAAACGATATTCTTACTGATGAAAAATATAAATATCTCTTTAGTGTTGAAGAAGTGAATAAACTTGTAAATGCGGGAATGCCTTTTCGCGATGCTTATAAAAATGTAGGGCTGGATATTGAAGCGGGTAATTTTAAATATAGCACTACAGTTCATCACACACATGAAGGCTCAATTGGAAACCTTTGTACGGAGAAAATAAAAAATCAGATGCAAAAGGTTATTGATTCGTTTCCTTTTGCATCTGCTAATGCGGCCATCAGCCAATTAGTTAATGCTTAGGTATTAATCCCACATTATAAAACATAAAACTCCATTTATCCGTTTGTTGCTCTATTATTTGCTGTGTGCTTTGGCCTGCCCCATGTCCTGCTTTTGTTTCTATTCGAATGATAACAGGGTTTTGTCCATTATTTTTCTCCTGTAAGGTTGCTGCAAACTTGAATGAATGTGCCGGCACTACCCGATCATCATGATCGGCAGTAGTAATCATGGTTGCAGGATAAGCAGCTCCTTTGATATTATGAAGTGGAGAATATTTAAAAAGATAATCAAACATTTCTTTACTGTCTTCTGATGTACCATAATCATAAGCCCAACCTGCACCTGCAGTGAATTTGTGATAACGTAACATATCCATCACCCCTACAGCAGGAAAAGCGACCTTGCACATATCCGGTTTTTGTGTGATGCATGCACCTACCAGCAATCCACCATTGCTACCGCCTTCAATCGCCAGCTTTTCTTTCGATGTATATTTATTATCGATGAGCCATTGTGCTGCTGCCATAAAATCATCAAATACATTTTGTTTTTTTGTTTTTATTCCCTGCTGGTGCCACTCCTCGCCATATTCACCACCCCCACGAATATTAGGCACAGCATATATACCTCCGTTTTCCAGCAATATAATATTGGATGTACTGAAGAAAGGTGTGATACTGACGCTGAATCCGCCATAGCCATACAAAAGACATGGATTTTTTCCATTCAGTTCAGTTCCTTTTTTATAAGTTATGATCATCGGCATCTTTGTTCCGTCTTTTGAACTATAAAATACTTGTTTTGATTCATAGTCTTCCGGTGTAAACTGAACTTTTGATTGCTTGTAAATTTCTGTTGTACCGCTGCCTATATCCATTTTATAAATAGCAGGCGGATTAATATACGATGTAAAAACATAATATAATTCTTTCTCTTCCTTTTTTGTATTGAAACCATCAGCAGTGCCAAGACCTGGTAATTGAATTTCCCGAAGCTGTTTTCCTGTTTTATCATATTGATACACTTTGCTCACAGCATCTTTAAGATAAGAACAGAAAATATATCCACCGCCTGTACTTGCAGTAAGGACCTCGGTTTTTGTATCAATGAGGGTTTTCCAATTGGTCTTATTCGAATCTGCCGGTGGAGCAATAACAACTTTACTTGTTGGCGCATCCTTATCCGTTTGAATATAAAAATTTTGATCATCTGTATCAATCACCCAATAGGTGTTCTTCATATCTGCAACTAGTGGAATTATCCCAGTGTTGGGTTTTGAAAGATCTTGTACATATAAAGCATTGCCATAAGTTTCATTGGCTGTATAAATGAACAGCCATTTTTCATCTTCACTTACAGAACCCCATATATAGCGAACAGGATTGGCATCATTTCCAAAAATCAGTTTGTCATCTTTCTGCGGGGTGTTAAGTTTATGATAGTATAATTTATGACTATTATTTTTTGCAGAGAGAACGTTCCCGCTCTTGGGTCTTTCGTAGGTGCTGTAATAAAAACCATCATTCCCTTTCCAGCTTGCACCGCTGAACTTTATTTCCAGTGTATCGCCTGATTGCTTTTTATTTATTGCATCCATAACTGCCAGCTTCTGCCAATCGCTGCCGCCCTCGGAGATGTTATAAGCAGCCATTGACCCATCTTTTGAAAAAGCAATACCTGCCAGTGAAGTAGTCCCGTCTTTAGAAAAAGTGTTAGGGTCTAAAAAAAGTTCGGGTTCATTATTGCCGGGTAACTCACGATACAAAACACTTTGATTTTGCAAACCTGAATTCTTATAATAATAGGTGTACTTGCCTCCCTTAAATGGTGCGGAATATTTTTCATAATTGAAAAGAGTCTCGTAACGCTTTTTAATTGCATCCCTGAATGGAATTTGTGAAAGATAATTTTGCGTAACGTCATTCTCTGTTTTTACCCAGGCAGCCGTTTCGGCGCTGGTATCATTTTCCAGCCAGCGATAAGGGTCAACTACTGTTGTTCCGAAATAAATATCTTTTACTGTGGTGTCCTTACTTGTTACAGGGTAATTAACTTCAATTCTTTTTAAATCAGTAGCAAGCGTCTTTTCACCGCTATCATTACATGATATTATTATGGCTAAAACGATTAATAGATAAAATATTTTTTTCATACAAATAATTTTGAGATGCAAAAGGTTGCAGGTATTGTTGATATTATTAATCTTTAATCATTTACAATCCATACTTATCGATCAGATAAATCAATGCCGCCATATTAACTGCCCCCAATTCCAACTCACGTTTATTTACATTTTCAAATATATCATTTCTTGCATGATGAACATCAAAGTATCGCTGTGGATCGGGTGCCAGCCCAGCCAGTGCAGTGGTGGGGAATGCCCTTCCGAGTGGCCCGATATCGGCACCGCCACCACCACGGGTAAATTCACTGCAACCATAGGGCGCTATCAATGGTTTCCACTGCATCACTTTTTGAAATTGTTCTTCGCTCATTGTAAATCCAAATGATCTAGGTGTAAATCCACCGGCATCACTTTCTAATGCATAAATGTTTGTTTCATTTTTTGTCTTTGCTTCTTCAGCATATTTGTTACCACCACGTAAACCATTTTCTTCATTGGCAAATAAGACAAAACGAATTGTCCGCTTTGGTTTATATCCTATCGTTTTAAAGGCTCGTAATATTTCTACCGTCTGCATACAACCTGCACCATCATCATGGGCACCTTCGCCCGGATCCCATGAATCGAAATGACCGCCAATAGTTATTATCTCATTAGGGAATTCCGATCCTGTCAATTCACCAATTACATTGTTACCAATTGTATCCGGAAGAAAATGAGCATTGTTTTTTATCGTTAAACTAATCACTTTGTTTTCCTGTAATTGATTGCTCAACCAATCCGCATCCCTCAGGCCAACAGCCAATGCCGGAATTTTTGCATAGGCCGAATCATATCTTGTGGCACCGGTATGCGGATTATTATCTGTACTTCCGCTTAGGCTCCGAACAATAACCGCCAAAGCACCATATTTGGCTGCACGGCTAGGGCCAGAACCACGATAAGCACCAGCATCCCTGTAAGCAAAAAAAGGATTTACATAACTCTGGTTGAACTTATAGTTATAAAAAACAATGGTTCCTTTTATTGAATCTTTTTTCTTTTCCAAATCATCAAAAGAATTTACCAAAACAACTTTTGCTGACACGTCTTTATTTTTTGTTCCTTCAGAGTTTCCTAATGCAAGAACATCAAGTTGTTTACGAAATAAAAGTACGTTCCTTGCACCCTTTAGGGCGCCATTAAAAAGTACATCAGCTTTTTCTTTTCCGCCTCTCACCCAATGCGGAACCATGCATGGCTGCAACCATGCTTTATCTGCGCCGCTTTCCTGCATTAACTGCAGGCCCCATTTTTCTGCTTTTACCATTTGCGGAGATCCCGATAACCGTGCTCCGATCCGCTTGGTAAGGTGCCGAAGATTATCATAAGCTTTTCCATTTACTAATATTTCATCTGAGATCTTTTTGATCATTGTTGAATCATCGCCCTGAGAAAAACATACAGGAGCAGATAAAAAAGCAAATGCAATAAGTACGAAATTCTTCATGTGTAGTGTTTAAGGGTTGAAAATAAAGAATGACTCGTTTTGTAACAAATTATTGATATAAGCGGCAACAACAGATAAATTTAAGTAATTACCTTCGGGCACTTATGACGATCACCAAAACCATGCGGATAGGAATTGTTTGTTATCCAACCTTCGGCGGGTCCGGAGTATTGGCGACTGAATTAGGAAAAGCATTGGCGCAGAAGGGACACCATGTCCATTTTATTACGTACCAGCAACCAGTAAGGCTTGGCTCATTTACTCCCAATATTTTTTATCATGAGGTGCAAGTTCCTACTTATCCATTGTTCGATTACCCGCCTTACGAAACTGCATTAGCCAGTACAATGGTTCATGTCATTAAAAACAATAATCTTGACCTGCTTCATGTGCATTATGCCATTCCACACGCATCGGCTGCCTACATGGCAAAACAAATTTTGAAAAAGGAAGGAAAGACCATTCCGGTAATTACAACATTGCATGGAACGGATATCACCCTTGTGGGCAGAGATAAAACCTATGCGCCTGTCGTTACTTTTTCTATAAATGAAAGTGATGCGATCACGGCTGTTTCAGATAATCTTCGCGATGAAACCTATAAACATTTCAACATTCAAAAAGAAATTGAAGTCATAAAAAACTTTGTTGATGTAAGCCGCTTTAACCGCAAACCGATCGACGCATTTAAGAAAATGATTGCACCAAATGGTGAAAGGGTGATCATGCATGCATCAAACTTCAGAAAGCTAAAACGCATTCCCGATGTAATAAAGATCTTTAAAGAAATAAATGATAAGATACCAAGCCGCCTGATGCTTGTGGGTGATGGTCCTGAAAGGCCAGCCGCAGAAGATCTTTGTCGTGAATTAAATCTTTGTGATGAAATAAGGTTTGTTGGCAAGCAAGAGCAGATGGAAGATATTCTCGCCATTGCTGACTTGTTTCTATTGCCATCAGAATATGAAAGCTTTGGTTTAGCCGCACTGGAAGCAATGGCTGCAGGGGTGCCGGTAGTTACCACCAATGCCGGTGGATTGAAAGAAATAAATATTCCGGGTGAAACGGGTTACATGGGTGATGTTGGTGATGTAAAAACAATGGGACAACAAGGGATAAAAATATTAAAAGATGATATGGTGCTAAAGCAGTTCAAAGGAAGAGCTGCAAAACATGCCATGAAATATGATATCAGTAATATCATTCCGTTGTATGAAAATTTGTATGAAAAGTTTCTTTAAAAAAGAAATGTCACCCTATCAAAAGGTGACATCTATATATTATAACATCCAGACGAGGTTACCGGCGCAGCCAGGGTTCAGGATTCAAATTCCTTTTATCTTCCATTAAAAGAAACTCAAGCTTTCCTCCCTGGTTATCTTCTTCATCTGCGGCTACTTTTCCAATTACCTGGTTAGTACTTACAGTAGCGCCCTTCGAAACATTTACAGAAGATAAGTTACTATACACGGTAAAATATTTACCATGACGGATCATTACAGATTTTGTGTCCCCGATATTGAATATGCCAAATACTTCGCCACTAAAAACTGATTTCACATTTACTCCAGCTTGTTGTGTACAGATAGTAATACCTGGATTATCACCTTTTAATTTTGTATCTCCAATTTGGTATGACCCGAAATGAACACAAACATATCCTTCATCAACCGGCCACGGAAGCTTTGCCCTGTTCGTTTCAAAACTTGCATTTAATTTCAGGTCTGCATCTGTATTGAACACGGTTACACTCTTGGAAGCCGAAGGTTTTGTTGATACTACTGGTCCTGTTGGTCCCGGAGTGGTCGTTGTAACCGGTTTGTTGGCAGCGGCATCAGCAGCCGCCTTCTTTTTTCTTGCTTCTATTTCCCGGTTTATAAGTGCTGTTATTGCATTTTTTAAATCCCTGTCCTTCTTCTTTTTTGCCGCTAATTGTTTTTCAAGATCTTTTTGTTGAGATTTCAATTGGGTTAGCACAACATCTTTTTCTTTTTTCTGTCCTTCCAAAACTTTTGCTTGTTCAGTTTGATTTTTAAGCGCATCATCTTTTTGTCGCTTCTTACTGATCTGCTCTTCTTTTCTTTTTGATATTAATGCCTGCGTTTCTCTTATAGTATTTACCTGTTGTTCACGATAAGTACGATAGGTTTTAAGATACTTAACTCGTTTGACCGCATCATTGAAAGTGCTTGCAGAGAAAACAAAATTCAGAAAATCATAATTGCTTCTGTTCTTATAGGCATACACAACACTGCGTGAATATTGGGCTTTAAGCGTATCCAACAATTTGGAAAGCCTGTATATTTCTATATTGCTTAAATAAATATCATCATCGATCATTCGAAGTTCTTTGCTGATATTACTGATATACCTGTTTTGTAATTTGATCTTCCTGTCAACAAGGTTGTACTGACCGATCATTTGTTTCGTCTTGCCCTTCACCTTATTGAATTCATCTTGTATTTCCTTTATTTCTCTTTGAATGTCCTGTCTTTCTTTTTCCAATTGCGCCTTGTCTTCTGTTTGTCCATACAGAAAACCGGTGGTGAAAGCAAAAACCAATAGAAGATAAATTCTTTTTTTCATGGTTACCCTGGTGTTTTAAATCCGTTTTTTGCGGAAGTGGTAAATCAATATAGGGTTAGGATCAATTTAAAACGATGCGCCGCAAATTAAATTTTATTTATTACTTCCTTTTATAGTTTTTAGGCACTGAAAACGGGTAACTTAACGTTTCATTAAATGCATATTGCTTGAAATTAAGCTTTACATCCAACTTTGTTTTTTCAGTTACCGATATGGTACGATTAGTTGAAAACTTAGCGCCTTTTCCCGTTTCATAGTCTGAATAGTTCAAAAAACAAGTCCTGTTGCGCAATATATCCACATCATCGAGTTTACTATGAAGTACTACATGATCATTATTATTCACAGATATAAGATGCCTAAACCATTGCCCCTCGCTAAGCAATGAAATGGTAGAACCGTCAGTTGTATAAGAAACGATATTGGTATCAAGAAATACAGGATTCCCGATAATTAATTCCTGCACTGTTCGCAGATCAAGTGGCAATGCTGCCACTTCCTGCAAATAAGCGATCGACCGAACCTGGTATTCTTTATCAAGTTTATTTAAAATATATACCGAATCCTTATTGATCATAAGCCGCATCCCTTCTATCCCCAGTGCCCCATTTACCGATACCCAAATAATGCTGTCTTTTTTCATCCGTACAAAAACATTTACATCATATTTTTTACCATCACTTCCCTGGTAATCAGTATTGATCTTAGCAGAGAAGGTTTGAAATTCGATCCTGTTGGCGAGAAGTTGGTTGTAGGTGTTTTTTATGAATTTGATCGAATCAAGATGCGGATCAGAGGTTGCCTGTTTAGCTATTTCCGTCGAATCCTTTTTTGTTGCTATTGCCGTTTGGATCTTCCGTGTGGAACGACACGATGATATGGTTAATGCGGCTATAACTACTATGAATAAAAAACGAATCATCTTATTGCTTTCCTGTATGGCCAAATCCACCTGCGGCCCTTTCTGTTTCATTTAAAATTTCTACTTGTTCAAATTCTGCCCTTTCTACTTTCTGGACTATCATTTGGGCTATCCTGTCTCCCGGATTAATGACCTGTTCTTCGGAAGAAAGGTTGATCAATATTATCTTAATTTCTCCGCGATAATCTGAATCAACTGTTCCGGGCGTATTCAGACAAGTGATCCCTTGTTTTACCGCTAAGCCGCTTCTTGGTCTTATTTGTATCTCATACCCTGCTGGTATTTCAACAAACAACCCGGTGGGGATTAAAGTTCTTTGCAGTGGCTGTAATGTGACGGGGATATCCAGCGATGCCCTTACATCCATGCCTGATGATCCTTTTGTTGCATACTGCGGCAAAGGATTGGAAGATGTATTAACAATTTTTATTTGTACAGGCTGCATTCTTGCAAAGATAACGGATGAAAGAAAAAGGGCACAAGGTTCAAGGCTCAGCCATTCTTCATTAACAAAACAGTAGCATAAGCCATAATTCCTTTTCCTTTCCCGATAAATCCCATTTCTTCAGTCGTTGTTGCTTTTATTGATACATCATTTTCAGAAACATGAACTATTGACGCAATGACCTTTCGCATTTCTGCTGTGTATTGTTTCAACTTTGGTTCCTCTAAACAAATAGTGCTATCAACGTTAACAACTGAATAATTTTCTTTTTTGATCAAATCAATTGCCCGCTGTAATAATACCGTACTTCGTATATTTTTAAATTCTTCCGAGGTATTAGGAAAATGTATTCCAATATCACCTAATGCAAGTGCTCCAAGCAAAGCGTCGCAAATAGCATGAAGTAATACATCGGCATCACTGTGCCCCTCGGCTCCTTTTTTACAAGGGATCTTGACGCCGCCGATCCACAACTCTCTTCCCTTTTTTAATTGGTGAAAATCCACGCCGCTTCCAATACGATAAGACATGATTCATTTTTTTTAAAGGACTATGGTTTATATCAGCCCGTTCGTTCTTTGTGTTCTTAGCGTTACACTTTGTGTACTTTGTGGTACAAAAATACGGTAGCACAAAGTACACAATGAACCACAAAGGGTACTACGTTGTTTAGATTGGCAGTAGGAAGACAATCACTTTTCTTTATTCAAAAATAAAAAAAGACGTCCCGCCAAAGCGAGACGTCAAAATAATTTATTTTATCATTATTAGTTACCTGTTGTTGTTGCTCCTGAACCATCGAAATTAAAATGCAGAGAGAATCGTAATGTGTTTGATAAGGGGTTGCGATCAACACCACTTCCTGATGGAAGCAGGTAAGAGAAATCAAGACCAAAGCTTTGATACTTGATACCGACACCCATTGTAAAATATCTGCGGTTACCTTTTGTTTTGTCTTCATAAAAATAGCCTGCCCGAAGAGCAAACTGATTATTGTACATGTATTCAGCGCCAATTGAAGCCTGGAACTCTTTCATTTCTTCACTAAATCCACCGGGTGCATCACCAAAAGAACTGAACCAACCACCAATCACACTTTTACTACGGTAGTCAGCCAATTGCTGAGGAGTTGCAGGATCGGCCGGAGGAGTAGGTACCAGTAATTTGTTGATGTCAATACCAAACTGGATCTGGTTTTGCTCATTGAATTTCCTTGTATAAGTAGTTCCTAAACCTAAGTTGGCAGGTATATAGTCTTTTTGATCAGCATTGTCAGTATAAGAGATCTTGGAACCAAGATTACTTAACACAGCGCCAAATGCCCAGCCTTGTCCCTGATCGTTACGTCCGTTATAATGGTAAGCAAGATCACCGGCAACAGCACTTGCTGCTTTATATGTTTGTCCTGTCGCAGGAACGTTTCCCGCAAGATTTGAATAAATGTATTTTAGACCGACTCCTATCCCTGATTTTTCAGAAAGTTTACGTGAGTACCCAAGATCGATTGCAAATTCTCTGGGACGATAAACATTAAGATCATTACCAAGTCCATCCGTGAACTGAATATTTCCAAGGCTGAAATAACGTAATGAACCAGACATAGCTTGGAGATCATCGAATTTATAGTATCCTGCAATCGCAGCCAGGTAAACGTCATTAAGAATGTCTTTTAACCATGGGGTATAAGATGCTGATATGCCTCCCTGGCTAGTATTAAAAGGAACTTTGGCAAGATTCCAGAAAGACGAATTAGCGTCAGGTGTAGTGGCAATTGCCAGGTCACCCATTCCAGCCGCCCTGGCATCCGGAGAAATACGTAAAAATGGAACGGCGGTAGTAACAACATTGATAGGGTCTACGGACTGCGATTTGGTGGTTTGGGCCATGCCGGTAAGGATGAGGATTACAGCAGTTAGTTTAAATGCAGTTGGTCTCATTAGTAAGAGTTTATGTTATTTGTAAATATAGAGGAATTTTAAAAACATTGGCTCGAAAATATATTTTTTCGTACCTGTATCCCACACTAAAACTGGCTACAAGATCACGAGCTTTTCAATAACAGTTCGCGGTTTCGAACCGTTACAAAAGACTTTAAGACGATAGATATAAACGCCCCTGCCAATCTTATCACCATAATCATCCCGACCATCCCAATCCACTTCTGTAGAACGGTTTCCGGAGGTGTTTATTGTTTTTTCTATTCGTTTAACGGTCTTACCGGAAAGGGAAAATATAATGATCTGAACGAGCAGATCCTGGCCGGGTTTATTATGCTCAAACCAGAATTGTGTTTTGGTTGTAAAGGGATTCGGATAATTGAGCACATGATCGATCACCAGCTCATCGTCATTAACCACAGTAAAATCAAGTATAAATTCCGATGAATTATTTAGAACATCCCATGCCTTCATTTTTAAAGTATGAATACCTTCCTCTAAATCTGGTAATTGAAACCGGACATAACCCTGGCCATATTTGTCAAGATCTGCTTCATAATAATTATTCAGGTTAAAGATCTGGTTACTAGTATTGTCAAGCATGGCTGTAATATCGTGCCCGATACCAGTGCCGGAAGTATTGATGCCTGATGAGTCAGTAAGCTTTAAGATCAATATTGATCTTTGATTTGCTATGCTGCCATTTATAAATTTCTCGTCATTGAGCCAGGCTTTCATTTCCGGGCCTTCTTTATCATTATCAACTACCGCGGCCGAACCGCCAATGACGAATCCATTAAAGAAATCGCTTCCATCAATAGTTCCGTCTTCAGCATAGTAACTTATTTTTCCCTGGCCATATTGATAGTTAATATCTTTAGGCACTTTGAATGAAAAGCTGAATTTCCCATTTACAACAGAAGCCTTTCCCTTAAATAAAGTATTGGATTGTTGTTGAAAAGTTGTTTGCTGGCTGCCGGGATCATTCGCCCTCGTAGTAATAGTTTGCGGTTTATCAAACACCACCGGATAAACCGTTCCGTTTAAAGTTGAAAGGATCGAACCATTGTTATCAGTTATTTCACCTTCGATCGCTACTTTTTCACCAGCCGATAATGTATCGGTTTGCAGCAACGGATCAACAAAATTCAATTTGGTTGTTTTTATTTTAAACTTCGGAAAGGCAAGTGTTGATGCGGGATCGCCAAGTAATGTAAACTTTCTGTTATTGATTACATCTCCGGACGTTTGATACGTATAATTCTTCGCAGCCATTACTGCCTCTCCAAGACTCCTGTATTTTCCATTGCCATCGGGTTGCATAGCAAACTGCATGTAATTGTTATTCATAATTCGATTGCTGAATGAGAACACAAGTCTAGTGGTGGTCATCATTGCAATACCCCCTGTCTTTGGTCTTAATAAAATATTTTCCCCTATTGAATTGATAAATGGATTGTCATACGGTGCAAAATCACAAGTAGCGGTTACAAACAAGGGAAGCCGGTTTGAATTATTCCAGCCATTGATCATCGGCTGATCAAGTATCACTTCTTCTGCTAATCTTGCGGCACCACCATGACCAATAAAATTAAAAATCAAGGTGCCGTTTGCGATCCGGTTATTGATAATTTCATTTACTGTCGGATACCGGCTGCCTGCTGATCCGCTCTCCTGTTGAAATGCATCCAAATAAATCTTCTGAATATTGAAAACCTGGTTTGCCGATACAGTGCCGGTGATCAATTCTGCATCCTGCAGGTGTAAATTGTTGTCTTCATCATCAGCGATAAATGAAATATTATTTCTCCAGGCACCAAAACTTTCTTTGGCATAATAGGCAATGATTTTATCAACATAATTTTTTGCTTCCTCATCATTCTTCGCCGGCACTCTCCCAATTCCAATATCAAGAAGATTGGTAACCAATCCGGAATTGATGTCTTCATTGTCATCCAAAAAACCAAAGAAATCATCGCTGGTATAAGTGCTTAAAGGATCAAGAAAAATTTTACTTTGATAGGCGGGAACTAAGTTGGTATTATTTGCAATCCTGCTTTTATAATCAAATGAAGCATCCCCGAAAAGCAAAAGATATTTTGGACGATTCGCAGGCGTATTTGCATTTTTGTCAAAATACATTTTTGCAAAATCACGAATGGCAACAGGATCCGCTGTACCTGAAGAAAACTCATTGTATATTTTATCAACGCTTACAACGGTTACTTTCAGATTATTTTTTTGTCGATGAAATGTTGCCAAACGTTCTGCCTGCGAAAGCAATAAACTGTTTGCAATAATGAGATAATCTGTTTGCTGAGCCGTATGCAGATCCTGGTTTTGAATACGACCTGCATTCACCGGTATCAATGCATTGGCTGCGTTAAAAGCAATATATTCTTTTAATCTTGCAGCATCGTTTACAAAAAGGAATTCGTTGGTTGAAAAATTTCCCTGCATTCTGGATGGTGTGAATGGATCTGTAATATCCCAAACCTGTGTGCTGCTTGTAACATTGCTGACTACAAACTCACAGATATTATTGCCAACACTGTTCCAGTCCCGGAATGATAATTGTCCGGTGCCAGGTAAAACAAGATTCCTTCTTGCATGTAACTCGAAAAAATTCAACCAGCCTTGTGAATTAAATCCACCGGGCACGTAGGTATAATTTATCTGGAGTGATTCCAGCGGGGATAAAATGTCAGTTTGCTGTTGTGATTGTTGGGCAAACAGATCATAAAAACCCGCTCCTGTCGACGGAATATTGATCTGCTGTAAGAGTTGATTATTGACCCGAACGTCAAAGCGACTGGCAGCATTGATCGATCTGGCTATACAATTTGAAACTAAACTACCAGTGCTGCTCACGGCAAGATTTGGAATGTTAACTGAAAACGATCTCGAAAGTGTTTTGCCCGGCGCATCTGCAAATTCTTCACCTAACCATTCTTTTCCGCTTGATAAAAGATTTATGGAATCAAGT
>Ga0075418_10003443_pt1 | contig 18058 bp, 10 predicted proteins | sample SoiMetdeltSBSDD2_FD_81776 | JGI IMG/M metagenome (GOLD analysis project Ga0075418, IMG submission 81776) | Bulk soil microbial communities from a Populus tree surrounding site in Tennessee, USA - Soil MetaG P. deltoides SBSDD2 | ecosystem: Environmental > Terrestrial > Soil > Tree plantation... | reverse complement strand
GGTCAACCCCTTCGATGAATCGCTTCATCTGCCCGCCTCGATCCATAGAATCGATGCAGGCAATAACGCCCAAGTCCCGATCTCGTCTACGAGATCCCCACGTTTTTACACAGTCTCGGCCAAAAGCGGACGGTTCGGGAATTCGAGCCTGGCCCCTTAAGCATTGAGGCGAGCAATCGCGGTGAGGTGAGCCCGAATAGTGAGATCATCGGATGGTTGCATAATCGTGCATTGTCGAACTACAAGCGAGCCGAGGAGAAGACATGCAACGGTTCATTTTATCGTGCACATTCGCTGTGAGTCTGCTCGCCGTGCCGGTGGCTCCGGCGGCGGCACAAGAGAGCTACCCAGTCCGGCCGGTGCGTTTGATTACGCCTTATGCGCCCGGCGGCAGCAGCACCATCGTCTCTCGTATCGTCGCCGCCTATCTCACTGAGCTGTGGGGACAGCAGGTCATCGTCGACAACCGCCCGGGCGGAAATACCATCATCGGCACACAGATGGGAGCGCGCGCGAATCCCGACGGCTACACGCTTCTATTCGAGAACACGACCTTCGCGTTGAATCATCTGCTCTTCCGCCGACTGCCCTACGATTCGGTCAAGGACTTCACACCGCTCGCGAACCTCTACGACAACGAAACGATACTCGCCGTGAATCCGTCCGTGCCGGCGAAAACGCTGAAGGAGTTCATCGCCTACGTGAAAGCAAACCCGGGCAAAGTGAATCACGGCTCCGGCACCGAAGGCGGGATATCAGAGTTGAGAACGGCCATGTTCCGGCTCTATACCGGGACCGACTTCCAGAACATCACGTACAAAGGCAGTGGGCCGGTGGCCATCGCGGTGATGGGGGGCGAAGTGCAGTTCGGCATGGTGCCGCCGATCACGGTCGCCAGCTTCGTGAAGAACGGCAAGCTGAGAGCGCTCGCGGTCACGGGCAGGAAGCGTCTGACGGCGCTGCCGGACGTGCCGACCTTCACCGAGGCCGGACTGCCGGCGTACAACGTGACGTCATGGAACGGCCTGCTAGTACCGTCCGGAACGCCGATGACACTCGTGAACAAGATCTCGCGTGACATCGAGAAGGTGCTTCAGATGCCGGCCGTGCAGGACAAGCTATCAAGCCAGGGCGCGGAACCGAGCTATGCCGGTCCGAAGGAATTCGCCGCGATCATCAAGGTCGACATGGAGCGCTTTGCCAAGGTGATTAAGGAAGCGAACATAAAACAGGTGGATTGATCTCCTCAAGAACCCGCCGGGACGCTACACAGGTTGACCACCACCTACGGGTCGATTGCGCCTGGTCGCGAGCGGCCGGTATCGAAGAATCTGAGGCGCGACTGCATCGGGCGGGAGCCGGCCAAAACCGGTCAGTCGTTCGAGGGTCAGAAGCGGTCACTGAAACCATCCTCCAGACCACACGCTCTGACGCTATGAGCGTATGCTATCCAAGCAGCTGCCCAAGGTTGTACAGCAGCTCGGGCCCTCATATCAAGATTGAGCAAGGGGGGTGCTGATATGACGATTGGTTTTCGACGAACCGCGTGTTCCCTTGTGGTGTTGCTTCCGCTGGCTGCGTTCGCGCCGTATCAGTCGTTTGCGCAAGACTATCCTAGCCGTCCGATCCGGCTCATCGCGGGGCCGGCAGGCGGCGTTTCCGATATCCGCGCGCGCTGGGTAGCCGAACGATTGAACACTGCGCTCGGCAAGACAATCGTGATCGACAACCGCGGCGGAGCAGGCGGCAACATCGGCATGGAGCTGGCTGCAAAGAGTCCCAAGGATGGCTATACGCTCATCATCGTGCATCAGGGTACGCTTGTCTTGAATCCGCATATCTACAAGCGCGTGGGGTACGACCCCATAGCGGATTTCACGCCGATCACACGTTTCGTCGTCGGCGCGCTGATGCTTGCCGTGCATCCGGCCTTCCCGGCCAAGACGGCTGGCGACTTGATCGACCTCGCGAGGAAGAAACCCGGTCAGTACAACTACGGTTCACCCGGAAGCGGCACCCCACCCCATCTCGCTGCGGAGCTTTTCAAGCGCATGGCGAAAATTGAGGTAACACATATTCCCTACAAGGCCGGCGCCGCGGCGCTCAGCGATCTCGCGGGCGGCAGGCTCACCTATACCATCGAGGGGCTTGCCCTGCAGGCGCCGCATGCGAAAGCGGGCAGAATCCGGGCGCTTGGCGTTACCAGCGCAAAACGCGTTGCGACTCTGCCCGAGATTCCGACCATCGCGGAATCGGGCTTGCCGCAGTACGAATACATGGGTTGGATGGGGCTTGCCGCGCCGGCGGGGACGCCACGTGAGATCGTGGGTCGGTTGAATGCCGTGATGGTGAAGATACTGAAGACCGCCGAGGCGCGTGAATGGTTCGCCGAGCAGGGTGGCGAACCGGTGGGAGACACGCCGGACGAATTCGCGGCGTTCATCAAACGCGAGCACGCGTTTTGGGGACCGATCATCCGCGACGCCGGGATCCGAGCCGACTGATAGGACGGCGCCGCCCTCACACTTGCCCGCTAATGTGGTGCCTCGCACTCGACCGTCCGCCTTTGATTCCGCGGATGCCGGCTAGCGGGACATCTGAAAGCTGAACGCATCGGGCAGTAGCCGGCCAAGAGCAGGCATTCAGAGGAGCGACTTCTTAAAGCTTGAAAGTCATTTGTAGAACTCTATCTTCGCCTCCCGGACATACAGGAAGTTCGGTGGTGCCGCTGAAATCGGCCCATTGATGGCGAATACTGCGATCTGGAAAGTATCACCGGTCTTGATTCCGTCGGAAAGCAGCACGCGGTTAACGGCGTTGTAGCCCTGAATCGTGCCTGGGCTCAGCCTGCCGGCAAAGCGCGGCAGTTCGCCATTGATCCAAACCTCTGCATAGTCGTCCACCCAGACTCTAAGGACCGCAGTAGCACCCGACGTATCGAAGGTCCCGAGCCTCGCCGGAATCGTCAGATTCGTGCGGAACCAGATGAAGGATGTTCTGCCGCCGCCGCGCGGCACTGCTAGATCCTTGCCTTCGATTACCGGCCAAGCGGAATCATCGAAGGTGCGCTCGCCGGCACGCGGTTGGACCTCGTAGGACGTTTTGTAGCTGGGCAACGCTTTCGGTAACGCAGGGCCTTCGACGATCCTGGCTTCCATGGTTTTCCACTGACCTCCGAATGCCGTGATTCCCTCCGCTGTCATTAGATCGATAATGTGCGTCGGGGGAAGTAAAGGCGGGAGTACAGCGATGGTACGCGCCTGTGCCTGAGCAGACGAAATCGACAAGACCATCAAGACAATGCTAGTTAGCGCGGCGCACGCGATGAGCCGGCCTGAATATGTGATGCGCATCTGGTATACCTCCTCATAGTGCGTCGTTGTCGGCGCGCACCGCTCAGCCGCACTTATGATCAGGCTGGTCCGTAGTGCCGATTCGATAACAGTGTCGCTCCTGGATTGGGCGGTCTGTGCTCTGGCGTACATACGGCATCGACGAACTGGTGCCGGAAGGGTGTGATACTCACTTTGATTGGAGCGGCCGACCATTGATGCACGCGGCGTACTCGACTGACTGCTGCGGGTCGAGGCTGTGTGAAAACGCGAAAGACGATGCTTCGCGAAAATTGCCGAGGCTATTAGAAGCTCCAGGATCGACGATCAGCACTCGGGGAAGGGTAAGACGACCTCCGGAATTCGTCGAAAAATGCGTTTTCACACAGTCTCGGTCGACTGCTGCAGTTCACGACGGGCAGGTATCTGGAAATCTGAGATCCAGCCTCATCGGACCGGGTTCGGCCAATTCCGGACGGTCAGTAGCGCCGCCCATGGATGGAACGTAGATGCCGAAGTATTGTGTGCGACAGCGCACAGACAACGTCACGCCGGCTCTCCAATCTTCGCTCCTTTGGCGTATCCCGGTGCGTCATGCATTACGTCAATGGGAGGAGGCAATGCGAACGAACCAATGGATTGTGACTGCGATATTTGGGTTGGTGCTGACGGGATGTACAACCACGCAAGGCGGCAACGTATACCAAGCAACGCTGGCGGAGCCTGATGAGAAAACACAGGAAGTCAGTACGGAGCAAGTGCGGCGCATCTTGGTAGACGGCAGCGCCATCGTCCTCGATACGCGGAAACGCTCCGAATACGTGGCAGGCCACATCCCGGGGGCACGGAACCTTGACGCCGCGCCATCCGCGTCCGTCGCCGCCGTTGAGCGTTTGGTGAGTGGGGACAAGAACAAAGCACTGGTGCTTTACTGCAACGGCGGGTTCTGCCAGGCGAGCAGGCTACTTAGTGCGCAGTTGGTCGCCGCGGGGTTCACCAATGTACGGCGATACCAGCTCGGCATCCCGATTTGGCGTGCACTCGGCGGGCCGACCGAGATCGAGTTGGAAGGGATACTCCGAATCTACAAAGTCGACCAGACGGCGGTGTTCTTCGATGCTCGATCCGCCGAGGAATTTGCGAAAGGAAGCGTTCTCGGTGCACATAACGTTACAGCCGACAAACTCGCGACAGATGATGGGTTGCAGAAAGTCCCACTACCAAGAGACGATTTCAATACGCGCATTGTGCTATTCGGACGCGATTCTGCTCAAGCGCGCGCACTCGCCGACGCACTCAGCAAGCGCCCTTGGCACAATGTCACTTATTTCCCCGGCACCTTCGAGGCGCTGAGGGCGGCTATTAAGTAAGGGACGGGTCTGACAAAAGTGGAAGCAGGACGTTTTCGCGCGTGGCTAGCTCCAGCTTCTGGGGGGGCCGGGCCGGAAGCTTCGTGCGAATTCACATGCCAACGCTTGCCCGCGTCTTATCAAGACTGTTGAACGGCCGCTTTTCGGAAAGACGAATGTCCGGAAGGGGTCGCACTCTGCCGCCCGGCACCGGCAGCTTTCGGGCAGGCTGAGTTTCTTCGTCGCGACCGGCGGCTATCCGGAAATCGGGAGCCCACACTCATCCGGCATGGTTCGGCCAGAAGCGGCCGGTCAACACGTCCTCCCGAATGGCCACACCACCGCCGTTCGGCCTTCAAGTTGCGCCGCCCTTGCAAAGCACCTAGCATGACAGTTGGGAGACTGCGGGTATGGACAGTCTGCAACGCGCGTCTTGTGTGCGCATTCGCACGTGTACCAAACCACCGTTGCTGCGATTCAAATAAGGTAGGAATGCCCAAAACCCCTATCGATTGGAGGAGGTCGAAATGAAACTCTCGAAAATACTTCTGCACACTGCATCCAGTCTGCTGCTGGCATTGATAGCAGTGACCGGCTGGGCGCAAAACGCTGCTGGTCCGGCGGTTGCGCCGAAAGAAGGTAGTTGGCTGGTCAAGGACTTCCGCTTCCACACTGGAGAAGTGCTGCCCGAGCTGCGCCTGCACTACACCACGCTCGGCTCACTCGAAAACGAAGCAGTACTTGTGCTGCACGGCACTACCGGATCCGGGACTGGCCTGCTCGGCCCGGCGTTCGGCGGTGAACTGTTCGGCCCAGGGCAACCCCTCGACGCTGGTAAATATTTCATCATCCTCCCGGACGTCATCGGCCACGGCAAATCGAGCAAACCCTCCGACGGCCTGCGCACCAGGTTTCCACGCTATAACTACAACGATATGGTCTACGCGACGCACCGGCTTCTGACCGAACATCTGAACATCAAACGCCTGCGCCTTGTCATTGGCAATTCGATGGGTGGCATGGAAACTTGGATTTGGGGGGCGCGCTATCCGGACATGATGGACGCGCTGGTGCCGATGGCCTCGCTGCCGTCCGAGATGTCGAGCCGCAACTGGATGCTGCGCCGCCTCATCATCGACTCGATCCGCAACGACCCGGCATGGAACAACGGGAACTACACGCAACAACCGAAGAGTGTGCAGTTCGCCTCGGTGTTCTTCGGACTCGCGACCAATGGCGGCAATCAGGCGTTGTTGAAAGCTGCACCGACACGCGCGCAAGCCGACAAACTGCTCGACGCACGCCTTGCCGCACGCTTTACCGCAGACGCCAACGACACACTCTATCAATGGGAGTCTTCGGGTGACTTTAATCCCTCGGCCGGACTGGAAAAAATCCAAGCGCATCTGCTCGCCATCAACTCGGCCGACGACGAGCGCAATCCGCCCGAGAACGGCGTGCTCGAACGCGAAATCAAGCGCGTCAAGAATGGACGCATTTATCTGATTCCCGCCAGCGAAAACACCGCAGGCCACGGCACAACGGGGCAGGCGAAACACTGGAAACAGCAACTCGCCGATTTTCTCCAAAGCGCGCCGCGTGTGGGGAAGTAAATCTAGGCGGTGCTGTTCATTAGTTTGCTCAATTTGACAGGTCGCGAATGGCGGCTTTTCCGAATCAACTATGACTGCTTGGGGTCGACTGCTGCAGTTCACGACGGGCAGGTATCTGGAAATCTGAGATCCAGCCTCATCGGACCGGGTTCGGCCAAAAGCGGCCGTAACTCGCCAAGGCCGACCACGGATAAAGGCGCTGCCAACGCTATTCCCCACTACGTACGGTATCGCACGGACATTCGTCCCACCGGCTTCCTAGAATCCAGTCGTTAGGTGCAACTCGGCGCCTTTCTCGAAAGCATTCCAGGGCCGCAAAGGCATGAAGGGGGACGCACATGAGCCAAGCGGAAAGATGGCAACTCGGCGGTAGTGCTCCAGAGGTGTACGAGACGCAGCTGGTACCCGCCCTCTTCGGGCCATGGGCACCTCTGCTCGTAGCTCAAGCGGCGCTTCGTGCGGGCGAGGGAGTCCTCGACGTCGCATGCGGGACTGGAGTGGTTACACGCCTGGTCGCACCGCAGGTGGGACCGAGAGGTCATGTGGTAGGTCTTGACCTCAATCCAGCCATGCTCGCTCGAGCCCGCGCCGGGCAGCCCCCGGAGGGCGCCGCCATCGATTGGCGAGAAGGGGATGCCGGCGCACTACCGTTTGACGTGAGCACCTTCGACGCGGTCTTCTGTCAGCTTGGGTTCCAGTATTTCCCAGACCGTCAGCAGGCTGCGCGCGAAATGTTGCGCGTACTCAAGCCCACTGGACGTCTGGTAGCACTAGTCTGGCGAGCGCTTGACCATAGTCCAGGCTTTGCTGCTCTCACGGCGGCCCTAGAGCGAAACGTGAGCCCCGCAGCTGCAGCCGTAATGCGGGCACCATTTGTCTTTGGTGACAGCGCCGACGGACTTCGCGGTTTGCTGACACAGGCAGGATTCAGGACAGTGCGTGTCGGTGCAGACGTCCGAATGGTACGCTTTGAATCACCTGAGGCATTCGTTCGGAACCAAGTCGAGGGCTCGCCTCTGGCCACGCATGTCGCTGCCGTCGATGATGCGACGCGTGAGCGACTAATCCGCGAAGTAACCGCAGCTATGCAACCCTACGTGAACGATGACGGCTTGTCGTTCCCGATCGAGGGTCAGATCGCAGTAGCTCGGCCATAGTCAAGACACTTACGTTGGTCAGACTCGGGGCCAGGCTCAATTTCTGAACGTCAGATTCGGGTCGACTGCTGCAGTTCACGACGGGCAGGTATCTGGAAATCTGAGATCCAGCCTCATCGGACCGGGTTCGGCCAATTCCGGTCACTCAGGGCCGGCGCCTATGTAACCTATCGATCACGGATGGGGCGTTTGGATGCCGAAGACCGCATGTTCGGTAACGCACAGACACACGTCGCACCGGCCTCCTAGGCTCCGGTTCTGGGGCGCAACCCGGTGCGCCTCTTACGAAAGGGCTGCGGGTATGATCAGTCTCCAGCGCAATTCCTCGTGGTTTTCCTATCTTTCCAGGAGTCCGTTTTGGTTCGCGGGCTGTCTATCTGTTCTGTTGATGTCGCAACAGCTTTCCGCCCAGGATAGTCAGACGGGCGTACCAATCGAACAGGAACCTCGCCACCGAATCGTCTTCGAGAACAAGAATGTGCGGATTTACGATGCTCTTATTCCTCCGGGAGACTTGTCACTTTTCCACACGCACTCGGTTGACAATGTTGCCGTTGTCGTAAGCGGTGGAAACGGCACAAATGAAATCCTCGGTAAAGCGCCGATACAGACCGGACCCGTCACCGGCAATGCAAGTTTCGCCAGGGCTACGAACGCTCCCTACACTCACCGTGTCGGGAACATTGGCGCTACCCCGCTTCGATTCGTCGTCGCCGAGATAAAAACTCCCTCGGAATCCCCGGGAGTTCCGGCGACCCTGGAGACTGTTTCTGGTCATAAGTTGATAGTGGAAAACGATCGCGTGAAAGTCTATCGCGTATCCATCGATCCCAAACAGTCAACCGGAATCCGGGCACGCACTCTGCCATGGCTACGCATATCGGTGTCGCAAAGCACTATCGCAGTGAAAGAGGCCGGGAAGGACTCCGAAACAGTAGAGACTAAACCTGGAGACTATCGCTGGCATGAGGGAGCTACTGCCCAGTCGCTGGAAAATATCGGGGCTACGACATACGACGCAATTGAAATTGACTGGAAGTAGCACGCGGCCACCTTCGAGTCAGTTACTAAATGGGGAAGCAAGAGGGACGCACCGGCACAAGAATTTATGCATGACGCATGGTGCCGAGTTAGGGAGACAGCCAGCCAAGTTATGGCGCAAATCTGTCTTCCCATATCGAAGTTAGCGCGTACCACTTAACAGGAGAAGGCTGCTGTGAAACAAGTGACTCCAATACTTGCTCTGGTATTGGCACTGGGGATCGGTGTAGGTGCTACCGAAACACAGACGGCGTATGCCCAACAATCAAAAGATCCCCGCGTCGCGGACCTCGTCCGAACCGGGAAGCTACGGGTCGGAATTAGCCGCGGACTGGCAGTAGACCTAGGACTGGCAGTAGACGTAGGGCGCGCACTCGCAGCTCGGATCGGAGTGGATTTCGTGGCCGTCGAGTATCCGAGACCCGGTGCGATTCTCGAAGGCTTGCACACCAATGCGTGGGACGTGGCGTTTCTCGTGGTTGACCCCGAGCGAGCCAAAGAAGTTGATTTTGCGCCGCCCCATACGCAAAGCGATTTCACGTATCTGGTGCTGGCTGGCTCCTCGATCCACAAGGTTGGGGATGCGGACCAGCCCGGCATTCACATCGCAGTGCCGCGTGGAGATGGGGTGGATCTTAGATTGACGCGCCTGCTGAAGAAGGCTGAATTGGTTCGCACCGACAGTCTTTCCGCCGCTGTGGAACTGGTGCGCACCGGAGGTGCCCACGCACGAGCCGGGCCCCGCCCGGTACTGCTAGCAGAATCCGTCAAGTTGCCCGGCCTTCGAGTTCTAGCTGACGGCTTTGCTGTCAGCTCGTCCGCGGCGTTGGTGCCGAAGGGGCACGCCGGGCGCCTTGCCTACGTCAGCGAGTTTATCGAAGAGGCGAAGGCGTCAGGATTAGTGAAGAAAATGATCGAGGATGCGGGCTTGCGAGGGGTTCAGGTAGCGCCTGCCGGAAAGCCGAGCCCCCAATAGCGGACGGTACGCAATATTGTGCAAGCTGCACGCGCTAACTCAAGGTGGAACGGACGGGCCGCGAGCGCCGCGCTACATCAACCGTCCGCGCCGGCCCGCCGTTCACCAAGACGTTGAGCGGCCGCTTATCGTAAGGCCCGCCGGCTGCTAAGGGTCCGCACTCTGCCGCCTGGCACCGGCAGCTTTCGGGTGGGCTGATTTTCTTCGTCGCGAACGGCGGCTAACTGGAAACCTAGGGCCCGGCCGCATCCGGCGTGATCCGGCCACAACCGGTCGCTCGATGCTTGGGTCCGTCCCGTCCTGCCAGCGAGGGCGGTCCCCCGACTTTGGATGTCCTGCCCAATGCCAGTCCACGGCAGAAGGCCGTGATGGCTACGAAGGCGGCCAGGACTGCGAGCTCCACGGACGCCTGCGGCCGCTTCTGTGCCGGAGGTCACATGTACCCAATTGTTCCGCTTGAATCCGGTGCGTATCCGCACATCGCACGGCCTGCGAGTCCCGTAGAGTCGAATCAAGCCAACCGATGTCGACAACGACGAGGGAGAATGCAATGTCGACAGCCAGAAATTCCCGCAGCGCAACAGCTGGCTTCTTCCGCCACGCTCTGCCGCTCATCCTCGTGCTGAGCACGGGAATGGGCTATGCGATCTCGCTCCGGGTGGGGGGGGAGGTCGATGCTCCGGCCGCGATGGAAAACGGCATCATGGAGCCTGAATTACTGCCTTCGGAATGTACAGTCGACGGCCTGGTGTTCGCGGATTGCAATCTGGACTTCTGAACAATCTGGGCGCGCGGATCGCATCGGACTGAAGGCAGTCTTTGGGTCTGGGTCCGGCCCTCCGGCCTATAAAAGATCCTGGTCGGGACGGCGTACGGTGGGTTTGACAGCTCACTCGGCGAATGGCCGATGACCGGAAAATTGAAGGCGGATCGCACCGGGCAGTAGCCGGCCAGAAGCGGCCCTCCACTCTATAACTGGCCTCGGTAGTTGATGCGACGTTAATATTCCGTGCATGCCGCTCGACCCCGATTTCCTCGCGGAATGCCTCTACGGCCCTGGCGCGGTGCTCATCGACGAGATCCTCTCGATCGATCGCGCGGCCGGGATGGTGCGTGCGCGCATGCCGACGCCGCCAACGCTGCCGCTGACGTCAGAGCAGCGGGGTAACCCGCGCCTTCACCCGCCGCATGTATCGGGCGCGTTGATGGTTCACGCGACCGCTATCTTGGGGTTCGTCCACGCCTATTACGTTCTCGATCTGCGCCATTCAAACGGCTGGGTCGGGTTCGGCACCCACATCCACAGCGCGCGGTTTCGGGCGATGGGGACGCTTGGGCGGCCGCTGGTCCTCGAAGGGCAGTGCCTCCAGACCAGGCGCCTGTCCGGCAACCTTGTCTGTCGCTACCGCTTCAAGTTTACCCAGGGCGAGACGATTGTTTACGAAAGCGAACAGAGCGCGCTTTGGCGCAGGACTGCCTGAAAACGGATCGCTGTCTCGGATGGTGTCAATCTCCAATATCCCTTTTTCTCGGAAGCGGATTTTCCACAGTTTGAACATTTGATTGGAGTACACCACGATTCACGCAAGCTCGGAAGTGCGCAGTCGCCCGCCCACGCCGAAACCCTCACCGGCCGCGTCATCGGGATCTCCGACGGCGACACGATCACGGTGCTGGTCGAACAACAGGGGAAACGTCCGCAGCTCCCGAATCGACGCCTCCCTGAATCCCGAATCCTGAATGCTGAATCCTGCCGTCAGGCCCGCAGTTGCTGAAACCCCTCCGCGAGCCCTCGTAGCACCTGCAGGTTCGCCGCGCCCTGCCCCACGCCTGCAATGCCCGCGGGCCCGGCGGCGGGACCGAGATCCGCCGCGCCGAGCAGCGCGCGCTCGAGATGCCAGTCGAGCGCCGCGCCGTGCGCGGCGTCCTCGTCGTGGTGGTTGGCGAGCCAGTCGCCATAGCGCGCCACCGCGTCCCAGCGGCGGGCGATCTCCGTCGCGCTCATGCTCGTTTCCCGCCGGCCGGCGCGCTCCAGCTCACGTGCAGCGAGTTCGAAGGGATCATGTGCGGTCAGGCCCAGAAAGACTCCCAGCGGATCGATGACAGAATCGCGCTGGTCATCTCCGGTCGGACGAACTCCGGCAACGCGGTCACCTACTCCCGGATCATCGGCCTCGCGAACCGCAATGGTGTCAGCCGCCAGGTCCGGGGACGTGGACATGGCGCTTGCATCGGGTGTGGCCCCGCCAGCCACAGAGGCCGGGCCTTCCAGAAGCCGTTCGAGCAGCGGCACACCGATCCCGCCTTCGGCCGCGTTGTGCTCGTCCAGGGCTCCAACCGGATCGCCGTTGCCCGAGCCTGATCCGCTCCCGATGCCGCGAACTCCATTCCCGTCCCCGACGGGGACCTGAAATACGGGTGGCTGCTGGGGGCCGGGGTCGGAGTGCCCGTCGTCAATCGGTGTGGGAATCACAGGAGGGTTGCTGGGAGCCACCAGCGCCTGCGCTTCGATGGTAGCCGCGTCCCACGCGGCGCCACCGTGGAATCTGACCTCCTCGACGAGGAACCCCGCGCCGGCCTCTTGTCGGAATGTCAGTTGATCCGGGGTGCCATCGACGGAGAATACGATTGAGCTCCCGCTGCGAAAGACGTGGACCCCGCCCGGATCGATACCTTCGCCCATGACCACGACGTCCAGATCGCCGCCGCTATCCTCGATGAAATCCATCCCCGAGCCTGGACCGAAGGAATACTCGTCATTCCCCGCCCCACCCCGCAGCGTATCGTCCCCTCCGAGGCCGTCGATACGGTCCACGACGCTGGTCCCCGTCAGCGTCTCACCGGCAAATGTGCCGCGAATGTCGAAGCCGCGTGCGAGGAGCTGGGTGTAGGTGTAAGTGACGGCTGCGGGACCCTGGAACACGAATTGCTCGATCGACCCGGAATTGAGCGCATCGTCCGGATCGAAGCCGTCGATGTGGATCGCATCGCCTTCATCCCCAATTCGTATGAGCAGCGAACCCACGCCGAGCGTGACGTCATCCGGCGTAATGCCGGACCCGAACGAGAGCACGTCGAAAGTTCCAACACCGGATTCCTGTATCCGGTCTGTCCCGTCTCCCGGCTCGAAGTAGTAGGTATCGTCGCCCGCGCCTCCGTCCAGGACATCGTTGCCACCGCGACCTGCAAGAAGATCCGATCCATCCATCCCGCTGAGCAGGTCCCCAACGCTGGAGCCCTGCAGGTTGTCGTTTAACGCAGTGCCGATACTCCTGCGCAGGGCATTGGCCGCCAGAGTGTCTATCGTCGCCCGGTCCCATATCGTGTTGTCGTCCACGAATTCGACGCGCGCGAGCTGGTTGACGGGAGATGGAGTGTCGGGAGACGTCGGGATCAGGTACCAGTTCGCGAACGAGACCTCCTCGACGACACGGATCGTTACGACGAAAGGCTCAAAGCCTGGAGGAAACCCGGGAATGGTAAAAGGAGCGTCGTACTCGTGGGAGAACACCAGGGAATCGCCTATCAAACCCTCCCTTCGATAGACTTCAACTTCCCCGGGAGCGATTTCCGCGCCGAACTTCAGCGTGTCTGTATTGCCCAGCAAGACGGCGCGGTGCGCCGGATCGGCGCCCTGCACGTCGAGGCCCTCTGGAAAATAGTCCAGCAACCCCCCGTATTCGGTGTAAGACAGAGGGTCGTGCTGGAAATCGGACACCTCGTCGAAGCCGTCACCCTGGTTGAACTCGAAAGTATCCGATCCGGATGTGGCCCAGATCTTGTCGTCGCCCTCGCCGCCGCGGTAGGTATTTCCTTCGTCCCAGAACGTCCCCCATACCACGTCCGTCCCCAGGGAGAACGGCAATCCACCGAAGAGCGTGTCCGCGCCAGTGGTTCCGATGAGCGTATCCGCCCCCGCTCCACCGAACGCGAAATTGGCCTGAATGGTGTCGTTGCCGGATCCGCCGTATATCCTGCCGGCCCCGGCGAGGACGTTATCGAGGTCCTGCGGGCTGAGGGTCGGTGTCGTGGGAGCCGCTCCAAGCAGCACGCTGATCGGTATCAACTGGCCGTCGCCCAGTTCGACGAAGTCGATCCCGGTGCCGGCACTCTGATCGGGGTGAGGAAGCGAGATGTCCACCGCGTCGGCTCCGTACGAAACGCGTAGCGTCGCGTACGGCGATTGCACGTAGTATTGAAAGGCGGAAAGGCCGAACGTCAGGTCGTAGCCGGGCTCCGAGAAGGGGGCCGTGCGCAGTTCCCCTCCCGCCACCCACTCGTAGCTCAAGTCTTCCAGCCCCACGCCGTCCGGCAGCCGCAGGATGTTGCGGCGGGCGACGCCGGGCCGGCTCGCGCCGGCTTCGAAGATATCGTCCTGTCCGTCACCCGCGAACAGCGCGTACGTATCATCGCCAGGGCCGCCGTTCAGGTAGTCATTTCCAGCTCCGCCGATCAGGACGTCGTCATCGTAGCCGCCCTCGAGCGTGTCGTTACCGTCGTTGCCGTAGAAGAGCACCCCGGGCATGCCGGCAGGCCCTGTTCCGGTCGACGGAACTCGCCCCGGCGTCTCTACGTACATCGTGTCGTTGCCTGCGCCGCCATCCACCGTGGCGAAACCGGCCGCGAAAATCTCATTCGCGGACGCGCCAGCTGTGACTTCGGCGATGTTGACCTGATGGTGGAACGCCCTTTCCGAGTGCGTATGCGTGACGGTAACCTCTTCCGTCGTCGGCGGCGTGGTGTAGCGCCTGAATCCGAGCGTGCGCGGCGCGGACACTCCGGTGAGCGGATGTATGACCAAGCCGCCATCGTTTATCTCCACCGTCGAGCCGAGCGGATACTGAACACCGGAATACTCGCTGCCGAAAGCAAAAAACCGGCTTGCACCGCTGTCCCCTGCGGCCGGACGATTGCCCCCGGAAGTGAACGGCACGAAGGTGCTGGAACCCGGAACGAGCCTCCGGTAAGTGCGCTGCGTCTGCGTCTGCTGGAAGCTACTGCCCAGCTGCTCTACCGGAGCGTGATCGAGCGTGATGGAGAGACCATCGTCCACCTGCGTGTAGTTCGCAAACGTGTAAGTGGTGACGGTATGGGAGCTATTGACGTTGTCGTCGAACGTCTCCTCGAGCCGGTAGCTACCATCGCCCTGGAGGGAATAGCCCTCGCCGACAAGCATCGCCTCGCGTACCGTGCGCGCGCGGACTTTGAACTCCTCGATGAGATCTCTCACCGTTGTGGACCGGGCTGGCGCATCCAGCGTGCCAACCAGCGCCTGCAGCGATATGAAACTGCCGGGAGTGGTCTCGACTTGCCAGTTCTGCGCAGCATTCGTCGTGCCCGCAACGAAGTAGCCCGGAATCACCAGACCTTCGCGGCTGTTCCTGATCAACAGATGCAGGTCGTCGGCAACGCGCAGTTCAGTCAGGTTCTCGCCAACGTTGAGGTCGGGCGACAGTCTCAGGGTGTTGAGGCCGCCAGCTTGCTCGAGGATGAGGTCGTGGCCCATGCCGCGGTGGAAACGATAGGTGTCCGCGCCGACGCCGCCGTCGAGCGTGTCGTCGCCTGCGTTCCCGGCCAGCAGGTCATCGCCCGGTCCACCGGCCAGGAAATCATTTCCCGCGTCGCCTGCGATCTGGTCGTTACCGTCGGCCCCCTCAAGACGGTCGTCCAGGCTGCCGCCGATCAGGGTGTCGTCGAAGCGGCTGCCGGTGATACGCACCGCCTGGTTCGCACCCTGGAAATTGAGCGGTGCAGGAAACTTGAGGCTTGAGAGCTCGCTGCTGCTCAGGGTCTCACCGCTCGCAAAATGGAAGTTCATCGTGCCGCCAGCCGTCCCTGTATCGAAGTTCTGGCGCACGAGGACGGTATCACCTGCACGGTAGTCCACTGCGAGATAGATGTTGCCGTCGGTGCCGTTGACGAGCTCGGCAGTCACGTCGTCGAGATTTCCGCCAATCTCGATTGTTTCCGCGCCGATGTTGTCCTCGACGAGGTCCACGCCATCGCCGGGGCCGAAGACGTAGCGATCCTCACCGTCGCCGCCAGCCAGTCGATCGCTTCCCGTGCCGCCTGTGAGGACATCGTTACCCGCACCGCCGTCGAGCGTGTCGCCCTGATCACCGCCCTCCAGCAGGTCGTCCCCGGCGAGACCAGTGAGCGAGTCCTGCCCGCCCAGGCCGGCCAGATGATCGGCGAACTTCGTTCCCGACACGGTCTCATCCTCATCGGAGCCGAGCCAGTTCAGCGCCAGGCCCGAGCGTTCGAGGAGCCGGGCGTGCTCGAGGAATCCGCTCGGGTCGAAACTGTAGCGGTAGCCGGTGATGTGGGGCGAGTCGGGGATGAGGATCGAGTCGCCGGTGTCGCCGTAGCTGAGAACAAGATCGCGCGGAGAGGTCGCCCGCGGATCGTCGGTTGCAACCCGGCTCAGGACGGCCGTTTCCAGGTCTATCGTGTCGTCGAAATGGAAGCTCGTGCCGCGCGCGGCGCCGATGACAGCGTCGTTGCCATCGCCGCGGGCAAACCTGAGGGTGACGAATGTCCCGCCAAGTATCAGCGTGTCGTCCCCACCGCCGCCGTCGAGCACGGCGTTGTTCCCCGCGGTAAGAAGATCGTTGCCGCTGCCGCCGAGAAGCAGCTTGCCGCTGCCGGCCCCGGCCAGGGTAATCGCGCCAGTCGTCCCGACGTTGAGAATCTGCCGAAGGTCATACGTCGATCCATCGGCAAAGCTGAACGTCTGGCCTGCGGCGAGATAGCCTCCCTCGATGGTCAGCAAATCGCTAGCCGACCCGTATTTGATGGTGAGACTGTTGGTCGCAGCGGAGCGGCTGATAATCAAGGCGGCGGCCGTGATGCCTCCACCGAACAAGAAGCGGTTTACGCCTTCGTCGTCGCGAACGGTGTCCTTACCCCCGTTGATTTCCAGGATGTACGTGTCGTCGTCGGGGCCACCCATGAGCAGATCATCGCCGGGTCCGCCGGAGAGTGTGTCTTCTCCCGAGCCGCCGAAAAGATCATCGTTTCCGGTCTCACCATAGAGATAGTCGCGTCCGGAATCACCTTGCAACACGTCGCGGTCTTCTCCGCCATACAGGAAATCATCTCCCCCGCTTCCATACAGCACGTCCTCGCCCGCACCACCATCGACGTAATCATTTCCGTGGAGGTGGGCGGGCACCTGCTCGCCGTCGCCGTACAGCACGTCCGCATTGTCTCCGCCGAACACGATGTCGTTGCCGGCCTCGCCGCGGATCTTGTCGACACCCCCCTCACCCAGCAACTCATCGTCGCCGTAGTCGCCCCATACTTCGTCATCGCCTGCTCCGGCAAAGACAATATCTCCGTCATCCAGTGAGCTTTGATCGTCGAGTCCCTGGCGAATGATGCGGTCGGTTGCAGCGGCGGCCGCCAGTTGGGGGGCGAGGACCGGCCCGGAAAGAACCGTATCGTGCACGTTGAATACGAGGGCCTGTTGCGGCAGGGAGGCGTTCACGTTCTCGAAATAGGCGTCACCGCTCCCCGAGATAACGTCATCGCCGGCGCCACCGTAGATTGTGTCCTTGCCCAGGCCGCCGCCCAGCCAGTCATTACCCCTGCCACCAACGACGAGGTCATCGCCCCTGTTCCCGAGCACGACCTCACGGTTGATTCCGGGCACCGTGCTCGCATTGCCCTCCAGGAACCCCTGCAGGTCATCCTGAAATTCGGAGAAAAGGCGATCTGCGCCGCTGCCGCCGCTTAAAGCGTCGCTGCCGGTACCGCCTTCGACGAGACTGCCTCCCTGGGGACCGGCGGCGACAGGCTCGACGATGAGGAAATCGTTCCCGGCGAGACCTCGAATGTGGGCACCGGCAGCAATGGCCTGCCTGACGTAGAAATCGTTGCCTCCGGTCTGGTCCTGTATGTCCGAAGGCGGCGCGGATTGAGTAGCAGCTTCGAGCGTGATACCCAGGTCACCCGAAGTGAAGTTCGTAACAAAGAGACGATCGGAGCCGCGGGTTATTTCGAGCGTGGCGCTGGCCTCCTCGCGTAGCAGGGAATAGCGGAACGTTCCGTCATCCCACAGGTCGGGCCCGGCGCGGGCGCCACCGCGCAGTTCGAACACGCCCGAATTCGTGAAGACGCGTATGGTCCCCAGGCCATCGCGGTCCAGGATGGTGTCGGCGCCTTCACCGGAGGTGTAAAGGTAGAGGTCGCTGCCCGGCCCTCCGATCAATGTATCGTTCCCTGCACCTCCGTCCAGAATATCGTCATCTGCGCCGCCGGCCAGCGTGTCGTTGCGGTCCCCGCCGTGCAGATTGTCCCGGCCGACTCCTCCTTCCAGATAGTCTTCTCCATCACCGCCGCTGATCGTGTCGCGGCCGTCCCCTCCGTAGAGGCGATCCGCGCCGCTCTGGCCGGTGATGGTTTCGTTGACGCTATCTCTGCCGAAGATAAAGAAGCGCTCGCTGCCCGCGGGACCTATGATTCTTATCGAATCGCCGGTATGCCGGTCCTGGTAATTCAGACTACCGAGGACCTTGGAGTCCCGCAGCACGCCGGTCACATCGGCGTTGTTTCGCTCGATTTTTCGGGCGAGGAATGCTGCGCGATC
>Ga0075418_10003442_pt1 | contig 18063 bp, 16 predicted proteins | sample SoiMetdeltSBSDD2_FD_81776 | JGI IMG/M metagenome (GOLD analysis project Ga0075418, IMG submission 81776) | Bulk soil microbial communities from a Populus tree surrounding site in Tennessee, USA - Soil MetaG P. deltoides SBSDD2 | ecosystem: Environmental > Terrestrial > Soil > Tree plantation... | reverse complement strand
CTTCACCATGCCGCCCATGGCCTCGACGCGCTCGAGCAACTGCTGCGCTTCCTTCTCGATCTGATGGGTCAGGCTCTCGATGGCGTACGAGCCGCCGAGAGGATCCACGGTCTGGGCCACACCGGACTCGTAAGCCAGGATCTGCTGCGTCCGCAGCGCGATGCGCGCCGCGTCCTCGGTGGGCAGCGCCAGCGCCTCGTCCATGCCGTTGGTATGCAGGCTCTGCGCCCCACCCAGTACCGCCGCCAGCGCCTGCACGGTGACGCGGACGACGTTGTTCTCCGGCTGCTGCGCCGTGAGCGAAGCTCCCGAGGTCTGGGCATGGAAGCGCAGCTGGCAGGATTCCGGCCGGCGGGCGCCGAAGCGCTGGCGCATGAGCCGGGCCCACAGGCGGCGGGCGGCGCGAAACTTGGCGACCTCCTCGAGCAGGTCGTTGTGGGCGTTGAAGAAGAAGCTGAGTCGCCCGGCGAAGTGGTCCACGTCCTGTCCGGCGTCGAGGGCCGCTTGCACGTAGGCGATGCCGTCGGCCAGGGTGAAGGCCACTTCTTGCGCCGCGGTCGAACCAGCCTCGCGGATGTGATAGCCGGAGATGCTGATCGGGTTCCATTCGGGGACTTCGTGGGCGCAGAAGGCGAACATGTCGGTCACCAGGCGCATCGACTGCGCCGGCGGATAGATGTACGTGCCCCGGGCGATGTACTCCTTGAGGATGTCGTTCTGTACCGTACCGCGCAGCGCCGTCCACGGCACCCCGCGCCGCCGCGCCACCACCAGCACCATGCCGAGGAGGATCGAAGCGGTGGCGTTGATGGTCATGGAGGTGGAGACGCGCTCCAGCGGGATGCCGTCGAGGAGCGTTTCCATGTCCTCCAGGGTAGCGATGGCGACGCCCACCTTCCCCACCTCGCCGCGCGCCAGGACGTGGTCCGAGTCGTAGCCGATCTGGGTGCACAGGTCGAAGGCGACGGAAAGTCCGGTCTGCCCGCGCTTGAGGAGATAGCGATAACGACGGTTCGATTCCGCCGCGGTGCCGAAGCCGGCGTATTGCCGCATCGTCCACAAGCGGCCCCGGTACATCGTCGGGTAGACGCCGCGCGTGTAGGGGAAGGCACCGGGATAACCGAGGTCGGCCTCGGGATCGAGTCCGGCGACATCGGCCGGCGTGTACAGGCGTTCGACGGGGACGCCGGAGCTGGTGGTGAAGGGCTCGTCGCGTTCGGGAGAGCGTTCCAGGAAGGGCTGCAGCACTTCCCGTTCCCATGCCTCCCTGCCGGCCGCGGCGCTTCCGGGCCGGGCGCTGCGTTCGCGGGCTCGATCCGTGGGCATGAGCGCTCCCTCGGGGTGGGGGAGCCGGAGTCTAGCGCAAGGACGCGACCGCTGCCTCGGCCCACTCCATGATCTGCGTCAGTCCCGGCAGGCGACCGATGCCGGGCCCGACGCCGAGCCAGAGCGTCAGCAGCACGCAGGTCACGATGGCGAGGCGAGGACCCCAGTGGCCGGCTTCGGCGAGGCGCGGCTCCGGCGGTTTCTCCACCGCGGGCGTCGCCGCCATGGCCCCGGGCCCCTCGAAAGCGTGGGTGCGGGACAGCAAACCTTCCAGCACCCCGGAGACGGGCTCGCGCTCCGGCTTCATGTACATGGCGACGACGACGCGCAAGTAGTAGTACACCGAGACGAGGGTGTTGAGGACGGCAATGACGACGAGACTCGTCAGATGCGCGTCGAGGGCGGCGCGGAAGAGGGCGTACTTGCCGAAGAACCCCGCCGTGGGTGGCAAGCCCCCGAGGGCGATCATGAACAACGCCATGGCGAGGCTGAGCCCGGGATGGCGCTGCGCCACGCCGCTCCAGTCCCGATCGAAGCGCAGGTCGCCCTCGGCGCGCCGCCCGAGCAGAGTGACCACGGTGAAGGCGCCGATGTTCATGGCGGCATAGGCCAAGAGATAGTAGAGCACCGCCGACGCCCCTTGCTCCGAGCCGAGCGTCGCCACCGCGGCCAAGCCGACCAGCATGTAGCCCGCGTGCGCCACCGAGGAAAACGCCAGCATGCGCTTGATGTTGTCCTGCGTGAGGGCCGACATGTTGCCCACCGTCATGGTCAAGGCGGCGAACCACCAGAGGATGCTGCCGAGGGGCAAGGTGGTGTGCAAGGCGCCGCCGAGCAGCGTGCGCGTCAAGGCGCCGAAGGCGGCCACCTTCACCGCCGCGGCCATGAACATGGTGACCGGCGTCGGCGCGCCCTCGTAGACGTCGGGAACCCACATGTGGAAGGGCACCACACCCACCTTGAAGAGGAAGCCGACGACGACGAGGAGCGCCCCGAGATGGAAGAGCGGCGTTTCGGCGGCCCGGGCGATTTCCGCCAGCTGGGTGCTGCCGGTCGCCCCCCAGACGAGGGCGACACCATAGAGGAACACCGAGGAGGCGAAGGAACCGAGGACGAAGTACTTGAGGGCCGCCTCGTTCGATTTGATTTGCTGGCGCAGAAAGCCGCAGAGAACGTAGGCCGGGAAGGAGAGCAGCTCGAGGCCGAGGAACATGGTGATGAGATCGGCGCTTGCAACCAGGACCAGCATGCCGGCGGTGGAGAAGAGCAGCAGGAGGTGGAACTCGGCGCGGTCGATGCCGGCGCGGGCGTTGTAGCTCTGGGCACCGAGGAGCGAGAGCGCCGCGCAGCCCAGGATGGCGACCTGCAGGAACACGGCGAAGCGATCGAGCCGGAGAGCGCCGGCCAGGGCGGCCTCGGCGCCGGGGAGCGGCACGTTCCAGTGCGAGACCGCGAGCGCCATGGCGACGGCGAGCCCGAGGAGCGTCGGCCCGGTCCACGACGGCGGCTTCAGGAAGAGATCCCCCACCATGACGACGAGCGCCGTGCCGACCACCGCCAGAATGGGCGCGACCAGCTGCCAGGCTTCGGGATGCCAGGCGAACTCGAAGCTCATGGCGAGCCCTCCTGCCGCGGCGCCGGAGCGGCGGCGCTCGCCTCCGGAGCGAGATTCGAAGTCGCGCTCGACACGCCGAGTGGCTCCGCAGAGCTCGCGCCGAGCGCCGGCGTGTTCGCTCCAGGCGAATGCGTGGTCTCGGTGAGGCGTTCGTCGAGCTGCACCTGGCGCACGAGCCGATCGACGGAGGCGTGCATGCGCTGCAGGAACGGACGCGGATACACGCCCATGACGACGATGAGGATGAGGAGCGGGGCGAAGGTGAGGATCTCCCGCGGCGACAGATCGGGCAGCTTGCGGTTCTCCTCGTGGCGCACCGGACCGAAGAGCACACGCTCCACCATCCACAGCATGTAGATGGCACCGAGAACCACGCCCGTGCTGGCCACGATGGTGAGCAGGCGATGCTGGTGGAAGGCGCCGAGGAGGATGAGGAACTCGCCGACGAAGCCGTTCAGGCCGGGCAAGCCGATGGAGGACAAGGTGACGAAGATCAGCACCGTGGCGTAGACCGGCATGCTGCGCGCCAGGCCGCCGAAATCGGCGATGGCGCGGGAGTGGCGGCGCTCGTAGAGCACGCCCACCAGGAGGAAGAGCGCTCCCGTGGACAGGCCGTGGTTGAGCATCTGGTAGATGCCGCCCTCCAACCCTTGGCTGCGGGCGCTCAAGATGCCGAGCATGACGAATCCCAGGTGGCTCACCGAGGAATATGCCACGAGCTTCTTCATGTCCGGCTGCACCATGGCCACCATCGCGCCGTAGACGATGCCGACGACGGCGACGAGCATGAGGAGCGGCGTCGCGACGTCGAGCCCGTGCGGGAAGAGCGGCATGGCGAAGCGCAGGAAGCCGTAGCCTCCCATCTTCAACAGGATCCCGGCCAGGATGACCGAGCCCGCCGTGGGCGCCTCGACGTGCGCGTCGGGCAGCCAGGTGTGCAGTGGCCACAGTGGCACCTTGATGGCGAAGGCCAGGGCGAAGGCGGCGAAGTACCACACCTGGTGGCTCGGATCGATGTGCGCCGCGATCAGGGTCTGGAGGTCGAAGCTGTAGTAGCCCACCTGGTTGGCGTGCTGCACCACGAGGGAGAGGATCGCCACCAGCATGAGCAGCGACCCGGCCAGGGTGAAGAGGACGAACTTGATCGCCGCGTACAGACGCCGCTCGTGCCCCCAGATGCCGATGAGGAAATACATGGGCACCAAGGACACTTCCCAGAAGATGTAGAAGAGGAACAGGTCGAGGCTCAAGAAGACGCCCTGCATTCCCGTCTGCAGCAGCAAGAGGAGGACGTGGAACTCGCGCACCCGGGTCGTGATCCCCGCCCACGAGCCGAGGACGGCGACGGGCCCGAGGAGCGCCGTGAGCAGCACCAGCCACAAGCTGATGCCGTCCACCCCCAGGTGGTATTCGATGCCCCAGCGCGCGATCCAGGGGTGGCGCTCGACGAACTGGAAGGCGCCGTCGCCACCGAACTGCGGCAGGAGCCAGAGCGACAGCACCAGATCCGCGAGCATTCCGGCCAAGGCCACGGAGCGGATCGCCCGGGTGGCGGTGCGCGGCAGGACGAGCACGCCCAGCGCGGCCACCAGGGGGGCGAAGACGATGGCGCTCAGCAACGACACGATCGACCTCCGCGCCTCACAACACGCGCAGCAGGAGTACCAGCACACCCAGGACGACGACGAAAGCGTAGGTCTGCACGTAACCGCTCTGGGCGAAGCGGAAGACGAAGGAGAAGGCCCGGGTCACCCCGCCGAGCAGGTTGATCACCCCATCGATGAGGCGCACGTCCACGAGACGCCAGAGAGCCTCTGAGAGCAACCGGAAGGGTCGCACGATCACCGCGGCGTAGAGCTCGTCGACGAAGTACTTCCCCGCGAGCAGGCGCTGCAGCGGCTGCAGCCGCCCGGCGAGGGCGGCAGCCGTTTGCGGCCGGCGCGCATAGAGCTGGAAGCCGAGCCCGAGACCGAGCAGCGCCGCCGCGAGCGCCACCGCCATGGCTCCCGGCTCGGAGAGCGGCGCCGAGCCGGCGTGCTCCGCCAGCGCCGCGCTGCTCTCGTGCAGGGCCGTTTCTCCTGCCGCAGTGCTCGCCACCGTAGTCGCCCCGTGCTCCGTCGCCGCGCTGCCGGCGACGGCGAAGCTCGGGTGCAGCCAGGTCTCGAGCCGGTTCGACCCACCGAGGGCGTGGGGCACGCCGAGGAAACCGACGAGGAGGCTCCCCATCGCGAGTAGTACTAGCGGCATGGCCATGCTGGGAGGCGCCTCGTGGGCGTGGGCGTAGGTGTGCTGCTCACCGCGGAAGCTGCCCAGGAACACCAGCGACACCAGACGCCACATGTAGAAGGCGGTGCACAGGGCGGCCAGCACCAGCACCGCCCAGAGCACGCTCGGCAGCCAGGGCAAGAGCGGGTTCGGCCGCGACAACGCTTCCCACAGGATGTGGTCCTTGCTGAAGAAACCCGCCAGCGGCGGCAAGCCCGCGAGCGCCAAGGTGGCGAGCACGAAGGTCCAGAAGGTGAGCGGCATCTTGCGGCGCAAGCCGCCCATGCGGCGGATGTCCTGCTCGTCGTGGAGAGCGTGGATCACTGCCCCCGAGCCGAGGAACAGGCAAGCCTTGAAGAAGGCATGGGTGAAGACGTGGAAAACACCCGCCCCGTAGGCACCGACGCCGACGCCGACGAACATGTAGCCGAGCTGGCTCACGGTGGAATAGGCGAGCACTTTCTTGAAATCGTTCTGCGCCACCGCGATCGTCGCCGCCAGCAGCGCCGTCGCCGCCCCGATCGCCGCCACGGTCGTACTCGCCACCGGAGCCAGGTCGAAGAGGAAGTGCATGCGCGCCACCATGTAGACGCCGGCGGTCACCATGGTGGCGGCGTGGATGAGGGCGGAGACCGGAGTCGGTCCGGCCATGGCGTCGGGGAGCCAGACGTAGAGCGGGATCTGCGCCGATTTCCCCGCGGCGCCGAGGAAGAGGAGCAGGCAGATCGTCGTGGCGATGGCCGGAGTGAACGCCTCGACATGATTGCGCATGGCGGCGAAGGTGAGGCCTGGAGCCCCGGCGCCCTGCAGGGTCCAGAAGATGAGGAACATGGCGATGAGGACGCCGAAATCGCCGATGCGGTTGACCACGAAAGCTTTCTTGCCCGCCGCCGCCTTGGCGGGGTCCTCGAACCAGAAGCCGATGAGCAGATAGGAGCAGAGCCCGACGCCCTCCCAGCCGACGAAGAGGAGCGGCAGGCTGTCGGCGAGCACCAGCACCAGCATGGCGAACATGAACAGATTGAGATAGGCGAAGTAGCGGACGACGCCACGATCCTCGTGCATGTATCCCGTGGAGTAGACGTGGATCAAAGTGCCGACGCCGGTGACGAAGAGCAACATCAACGACGACAAGGGGTCGATAACGAAGCCGATGTCGAGCTGCAAGGCCCCCGACTCGAGCCAGCGCCAGAGCGTCTGCGACAGCCAGCGTCCCTGCGGCATGAGGCCGCGCAGCTCGGCCCAGGCGAGGAGCGCCAGAGCGAAGGACAGCGCCGGCCCGAGACAGGCCACGACACCCACCAGGCGTCGTGGTGCCGGGTCGGTCCGCCGGCACCAGGCGAGGGCGACAGCGCCGCACAGCGCGCTGGTGGCGAGCGGCGCCGCCGGAATGAGCCAGAGCCAAGTGCGTTCCACCCTAGTCCCCCATGGCGTTCATCTGATCCACGTTCACCGAGCGGTGCAGCCGGAAGAGGTTGACGAAGATGGCCAGGCCCACGGCGGCTTCCGCCGCCGCCACCGCCGTCACCAGGAAGACGAAGACGTGGCCATCGAGACGTCCGGTGTAGCGCGAAAACGCCACGAAGGTCAGGTTCACCGCGTTCAGCATGAGCTCCAAGGACATGAACAGGATGAGTCCGTTGCTCCGGGTGAGCACGCCCACGGCGCCGATGAGGAAGAGCAGACCGCTCAGGATCAAGTATTCGTGCAGGCCGACCATCTTCACCTCGCGCGCTTCGCCAGGGCCACCACGGCGACGACGACGGCGAGCAGCAGCACGCCGACGATCTGGAACGGTACGAGATAGCGGGTGAAGAGGATCTCCGCCACCGAGGCGACCCCGCCCCAATCCTTGGACACCGGCGGCGGCACGGCGAGAACGCCGGCGAGGACGCCGAAGGCCTTGGTTGCCAGCGCCACCGCGAGGGCGCCGCAGAGGACGAACTTGCCCCAGCTGGCCGCGGCGGCGCGCGACTCCTCTTCCCGCAGGTTGAGGAGCATGATGACGAAGAGCACCAGCACCATCACCGCCCCGGCGTACACCCACACCTGCACCACGAAGAGGAGCCGGGCGTCGAGGAGCGCGTACATCGCCGCCAGGGCGACGAACACCACCACCAGCGACAAGGCGCTGGAGAGCGGACTGCGCCGCGTCACCATCCACAGGGAGCCGAGCACCGCGAGCGCCCCGAAGGCGTAGAACAGGATTCTCTCCACGCTCCTCCTCGAACGCCCCCCGGCCGGACCGGTGGCTTCAGTCGTGCAGCAGCCGTTCCATGCTGAGGACGAAGTCCTCGCGCTGCGTCCCAGCCAGGTCGAAGAAGCGCCCCGTGTCCATGCGGATCGCGTCCTTAGGGCAAGCTTCGACGCAGAAGCCGCAGAAGATGCAGCGCATGAGATCGATCTCGAAGCGCAGCGGGATCTTCTCCACGCTCGGATCGGGACTCTCCGCCGCTTCGATGTGGATGCAATCCGCCGGGCAGGCGGTGGGGCACATCATGCAGGCGACGCAGCGCGGCGTCCCGTCTTCCTTCTTCGTCAGCCGGTGCAGGCCGCGGAAGCCTTCCGGCAGCGTCCGCACCACTTCCGGGAAGCTGCTCGTCGGCATGTCCTGTTGGCGGAACAGATTGCGCAGCAGGTGCCGGAGCGTGACCCCGAGCCCGCGGACGACTTCGATGAGGTAGACCCGCTGCCAGAAGCCCATGGTGGGACGCACCACCAGGATTTCCGTCGGCCTGAGGCCGAGCCGCTGCAGCAAAGCGGGATCGATGGCCATCAGGAGCCTCCGCCGAGGAGAACGAGGACGATGCCGGTCACCGTGATGTTCACCAGCGCCCAGGGGAGCAGGTGCTTCCAGCCCAGGCGCATGAGTTGGTCGTAACGGAAACTGGGGAGCGTCCAGCGCACCCAGATGAAGGTGAGGGCGACGAGCAGCGTCTTGGCGAGGAAGACGCTGAGCTGCGCCACCGCCGCCACCACCGCAGGAGCCCAGCCGGGAAGCGCGAGGCCAGGAAGCAGGGCGAGACCGGCGGCGCCGGCGAGGGCAGCGCCGGTGAACATCGTGGCCCAGAAGCTGCCTTCGTGGCGGCGGGCGTCGGTGTACTCCCGCCGCAGCCGCTTCGACCAGCGCAGCGCCGCGGGCACGATGACGATTCCCGCCAGAACCAGTCCGCCGAGCATGACCCCGAGCACGGCTCGAGCGTTCTGGCGCAGCGCCTCGGTGCCGAGCCAGGGCACCTGCCAGCCGCCGAGGAAGAGCGTCACCACCAGCCCCGAGGCGACGACGATGTGGATGTACTCGGCCATGAAGAAGAAAGCGAAACGCACCGCCGAGTACTCGGTGTGGTAGCCGGCGACGATCTCCGAGTCGCGCTCGGGCAGGTCGAAGGGGGTACGGTTGGTCTCGGCGAAGGCGGCCACCAGGAAGAGCACGAAGCCGAGGGGCTGCAGCACGATGCCCCAGCGCGGCAGGAAGCCCCAGAGCAACTCGCCCTGCGCCCGCACGATGGTGTTCATGTCCACGCTGCCGTAGATCATGATGGCACCCATGATGGAGAGGCCGAGGGCCACCTCGTAGCTCACCATCTGCGCCGCGGCGCGCAAGCTCCCGAGGGTGCCGAACTTGTTGTTCGAGGCCCAACCCGCCAGCACGATGGAATAGACCATGAGCGCCCCTATCGCCAGCGGCCAGAGCAGGCCGATGTCGAGCTGCAGCCCCTGCAAGGTGATGTCCTCCGCCGGCAGCCGGAGGTCATCGGCGAAGGGCACGATGACGAAGAGCAGCTGGGCGACGACGATGGCGACGAAGGGTCCGAGACGCCAGTAGAGACCGTGCACCCGTGTCGGCACCACGTCTTCCTTGGACAGCAGCTTGAGGACGTCCGCCAGGGTGTGGATGACGCCGCCGAGACGCAAGCCCAGGATGGCGGCCCGGTTCGGACCGGTGCGGTCCTGCATGAAGGCGCTCGCCTTGCGTTCGAACCAGATCATGAGGGGAAGGAAGAGGAGCGGCAGCATCCAGGCGAACAGCAAGCGCCCGGCGATGATGGCGGGATGGGAGTTCCAGTTATCCATGCGTCTCCGCCTCCGCCGCCGGTGCGGGCGGCGCCGCGTACCAGCTGCGCGCGTCCGCTGCTTCTTCGTCGCTCCAGACCGAACGGGGTCGCGCCGTCTTGCGCCAGGTGGGGACGAGGCCGTGCGGCGGCACCGCCTCCCAGTCGAGACGGGGCAGCGCACTGCCCGCCGGCAGGAGCTGCTTCCAGATCGCCGGCTGCACCGGGCCCACCGGCTTGCCGGCGGGCCAGAAGTCGCGCCGCAACGCCGCAGCGAGCTCGAGGCCGAGCTCGAAACCCGTGCGCGCCGAGCCGGCGGGGGCGAGGGCGGCTTCGAAGCGCTGCACTCGTCCTTCGAAGTTGGTGAAGCTGCCGGCGTACTCGGCCCAGGTGGCGAGAGGCAGCAGCAAGCCGCCGGCGGCCTGCACCGCCGCCGCGGTGGCGTTGTGGTTGGTGAGTGCGGCAGCGACGAAATCGAAGCGGCCGAAGGCGGCCGCCAGAGTCCCGTCCCAGCCGACGGGATCGTCACCGATCAGGAGGAGGACTTTCGCCTCCGGGGCGCTGCACAAGCGACGCGCGTCGGCGGCGAGACCCAGGGCTTCGGTGGCCCGCGTGTTGGGGTGCGGATCGGCGCGGCGGAGGAGCGCGTCCTCCGGCTGCGGCGGTTCGAGGGAACCCGCGCCCAGGGGGGCGATGGGAAGCACCGCGGTGAACAGATGGTGCAGGACCAGGAGGTCCTCGTTGGCCAGCTTCGGCGACAAGAGCACCGCCACCGCCGGCGCGGCCGCCTGCAGGCGCTCCGCCAGGAGGTCGATGGCGTCGCCCAACACCAGGCTCCGGCCGGCGTGTTCCGCGTCCAGCAGGCGATTCTCGTTCACCCACTGGAATTCGACCCGGCCGCGGTCGCACATCCAGTACGAGTTCACCTCGGGGTTGTGGCGCGGCACCAGGCGCTGCACCTGGTTCCAGTGGTGGTCGATGCGGATGTTGCAGCCCCGGGCGCAGCTCGGACAGAGGGAGTCGGCCTTCTTCAGCCACCAGACCCGGCTCTTGAAGCGGAAATCCTTGCTGAGCAGCGCCCCGACCGGACAGAGGTCCACGACGTTCCCCGAGTAGGGATTCTGCAGCGGCTGCCCGGGGAAGGTGGCGATCTCCGAGTGGCTGCCCCGTTCCTTGACGTAGAGCTCGTCGACGCCGGCCACCTCGGTGCAGAAGCGCACGCAGCGGGTGCAGAGCACGCAACGCTCGCCGTCGAGGAGCACGTGCGGACCCAGGTCGACGACCTTGGCCTTGTGCACCTTGTCGACGTTGCGGCGGGCGTCGTAGAGGCCGTGGGACATGTAGTACTCCTGCAACCGGCACTCCCCGGCCTGATCGCAGATCGGGCAATCGATGGGGTGGTTGAGGAGCAGGAATTCGAGCACCCCCCGGCGGGCCTCCTGTACTACGGCGGAGCGCGTGCGGATCGACATGCCGTCCTTCACCGGGGTGTTGCAGGCGATCTGCAGCTTGGGCACGCCCTCGATCTCCACCAGACACTGCCGGCAGTTGCCGGCGACGCTGAGCGCCGGGTGCCAGCAGAAATGCGGGATGTGCACGCCGGCGCGACCCGCGGCGGCGATGAGGTTCTCGTGCGGGCCGACCTCGATCTCCCGGTCGTCGATGCGGATCTTGGGCATCTCGTCCTCGCCGTCGTGTCAGTCCAGCACCGGCTGCGGCTGCGGGCAGCGGCCATGCGCGATGTGGGCGTCGAATTCGCTCTTGAACTTCTTGAGAAAACTCTTCACCGGCATGACGCAGGCGTCCGAGAGGACGCAGATCGTCGTGCCGAGCATGTTGTCGCAGAGGCTGTGCACCAAGGCGATGTCCTCCGGCCTGGCGCCGCCGCGCTCGAGGCGCCAGAAGATGTCGTCGAGCCAGGAGGTACCCTCCCGGCAGGGCGTGCACTGGCCGCAGGACTCGTGGGCGTAGAAGCGAGTGATCACGGCCAGGGCCCACACCATGCACGTGCCCTCTTCCAGAACCATCACCCCCGCCGAGCCCAGCATGGTGCCGAGCTGTGCCAGCGACTCGTAGTCCATCGACGCCCCCATGGCCTCGCTCCTGGTCATCACCGGCACCGACGAACCGCCCGGGATCACCGCTTTGAGCGGCCGGTCGGGATGGCGCATGCCGCCGGCGTAATCCTCCAAGAGCTCCTGGAAGGGGACGCCGAGAGGCGTCTCGTACAGACCGGGCTTGCGCACGTGACCGCTGATGCACCAGAGCTTGGTTCCCGTGCTCTTGCCGACGCCGATCTTGGCGTAGGCGTCCCCGCCGTGCTCCAGGATCCAGGGCACGGCGGCGATGGTTTCCACGTTGTTGATGATCGTCGGGCACTGGAAGAGTCCCACCACCGCCGGGAAGGGCGGCTTGATGCGCGGGTAGCCCCGCTTGCCTTCCAGGGACTCCAGGAGCCCGGTTTCCTCGCCGCAGATGTAGGCTCCTGCGCCGCGGTGCAGGGTGACGTCGACGCGCCAGCCGGAACCATACGGGCTCGGCCCCAGGAGGCCGGCGGCGTAGGCCTCGTCCACCGCGGCCTGCAACACCCGGCGCGTGGCTTCGTACTCGCCGCGAATATAGATGTAGCAGTCGTGGGAGCGGATGGCCCAGCAGGTGATGAGGATCCCCTCGAGGAGTAGGTGGGGATCCTTCTCCATCAGGTAGCGATCCTTGAAGGTACCGGGCTCGCTCTCGTCGGCATTGATGCACAGGTACACCGGACGCTCGGTGTTCTTGGGGATGAAGCCCCACTTCACCCCGGCGGGAAAGCCGGCGCCGCCGCGGCCGCGCAGCCCCGACTTCTTCACTTCCTCCACCACCGCTTCGGGGCTCCGCGTGAAGGCCTTGCGTCCGGCACTGTAGCCACCCGCGGCCTGGTAGGTCCCGAGCAAGTGCGCGCCGGGGGTGTCGAAGCGCAAGCTCAGGATGCGCTGCACGGCGGGGGCTCCGGTGCTCACGGCAGCTCCTCCAGCAGGGCATCCAGCTTCGCCGGCGTCAGGTCGAAGGCGAAGTCGTCGTTGATCTGCGCCACCGGGGCGTGCTCGCAGGCGCCGAGACACTCGACGCGCTGCACCATGAAGCGCCCGTCCTCGGTGCTCTCGCCGTGGCCGATCCCGAACCGGCGCTGCAGGTGTGACAGCAGCCCCTCGGCACCGAGGAGCGAGCAGGAGAGCGTCTGGCACACCTGGATGTTGTACTTCCCCGGCGGCCGGTCGTGGAACATGTGGTAGAAGCTGACCACGCCGTACACGCGCACCGGCGAGACGCCGAGGAGGCGGGCGACGTACTGCATGGCCTCCGCCGAGATCCAGCCGTGCTGGCGCTGCACCAGCCACAGCGCCGGCAGCAGCAGCGCCTCTCGCGTCGGGTAGCGGCGCGCCAGCTCCTCGAGCTCGGCCACCGCGGCATCGGTGAGCACCGCCGCAGCCAGAGCGCTCGTTTCCGCCATGGACGCCTCGCCTCCTAGCGATCCAGTTCCCCGGCCACGACGTTCAAACCGCCGAGGGCGGCGGCCATGTCGGCCACCATGCTGCCCTCGATGATCTGCGGATACGCCTGGTAGAGGTAGAAGCATGGCGGCCGCACCCGCACCCGGTAGGGGCGGCCGCTGCCATCGCTGATGATGTAGAAGCCGAGCTCGCCGTTCGGCACCTCGAAGGAGTCGTAGGTCTCGCCCGGCGGCACCGGAGTGCCGAACATGACCAGCATGAAGTGGTTCATGAGCGGCTCGATGTCGCGGTAGACCTCTTGCTTCGGCGGCAGCACGAAACGATTCTGCGCCGTGTTCACCGGGCCCTCGGGCAGCTTGTCCAGGGCCTGCTCGACGATGCGCTGGCTCTGGAAGATCTCCTCGAAGCGCACCATGATGCGATCGTAGGCGTCGCCGTTCTCTCCCACCGGCACGTCGAAGTCGAACTGATCGTAGAAGTAGTAGCGGTCGCGCTTGCGGGCATCGAGCGGCAGGCCGCAGGCGCGCAGGCACGGCCCGGTCCAGCCGTAGCTCACCGCTTCGGCGGCGCTGATCCCTGAGATGCCCACGGTGCGCTCCTGGAAGATGCGGTTGTTCCGCACCAGCTTGAGCACGTCCCGCACAAAGGGCATGCTCTCCTTGAGCACCGCCCGCACCTCGTCGGCGAAGCCCGGGTACAGGTCCCGCGCCAGGCCGCCGACGCGGGCGTAGCTGTTGGTGAGCCGGGCGCCAGTGAGCTTCTCCACCACCTTGTAGATGTTCTCCCGCACCGTGAACAGGTACCAGAAATTGGTGAGCGCGCCGACGTCCACGATGTTGGCGGCATTGCAGACGCAGTGATCCATGATGCGGGAGAGCTCGTTGATGATGACGCGGATGAACTTGCAGCGGTCCGGGACCTCGATCCCCGCCAGCTTCTCCACCGCCTTGACGTAGGCCACGTTGTTCGACAGCGCCGAGACGTAGTTGAGACGGTCGGCGTAGGGGATGACGTTGTTCCACACGCCCTTCTCGGCGCTCTTCTCGAAGCCCCGGTGCAGGTAGCCGATCTCCGGGATGGCGTGCTTGATGGTCTCCCCTTCCAGCTCCACCAGGACCCGGAGCGTGCCGTGGGAGAGCGGGTGGCTGGGGCCGATGTTGACCAGCATGCGCTCGCTGATCTGGGTTGCGCTGGGCTCCGCCAGGCCTTCGGCGCGGGCGCGGCGCTGCTCGCTCTGGTGGCGCAGCGCCAGCTCGTCCTCCAGGGTCTCGGTGGTGGCGCACCATTGCCCGCGACTGCGGTCGTAGTCCTTGCGCAGCGGGTGGCCGACGAACTCGTGGTGGCAGAGGATGCGCTTCAGGTTGGGGTGCCCGTCGAAGTGCAGGCCGAACATGTCGAAGGCCTCGCGCTCCGCCCAGTCGGCCGCCTTCCACAGGTCGTGTACGCTGTCGAGATGCGGATCCGCCTCGGGCACGGGCACCTTGAGCCGCAAGCGCCAGCCGTTCCAGAGCGAGTACAGCTCGTAGACCACCTCGAAGCGCTCGAAGCGCTGCTGGAGGTGCAGCCGATCGGCGCCGGCGAGGTCCACCAGCATGTCGAAGCGCAGCTCTGGATCGTCGCGCAACGCCTGCAGCACCCGGCGGCTGCCGGAGCGCCGCACCGCGTACACCAGGTCGCCGTGGGAAGAGCAATCGGCCAGGAGATCAGGACCGAGGTGGCCGCGCACGCGGTCCGGGTTCGGATGGGACATCGCGCGCTGCTCCTCTTCAGGATTGTTCGAGGAGCCGGCGCTCGTCGATCTTCTTTTGCAGCTTGAGCAAGCCGTCGAGCAGCAGGTCCGGGCTCGGCGGGCAGCCCGGCACGTAGATGTCCACGGGGATGATCTGATCGATCCCCTGCAAGGTGCAGTAGTCGTCGTAGAAGCCGCCGGAGCTGGCGCACACCCCCATGGAGATCACCCAGCGCGGTTCCGCCATCTGCGCGTAGATGGTGCGCAGGATCGGGGCCATCTTGTAGACCACGGTGCCGGCGACCACCATGAGGTCGGCCTGGCGGGGCGAGAAGCGCACCACCTCGGCGCCGAAGCGGGAGAGATCGAACTGCGAGCTCACCACGCCCATGAACTCGATGGCGCAGCAGGCGGTGCCGAAGGGCAGGGGGAAGAGCGAGTTCTTCCGCGCCCAGTCCACGGCGGCCTCGATGCGGGTGGTGATGAAGGGCTGGTTGGCGATCAGGCCGCGCCTCACTCCCATTCCAGCGCTCCCTTGCGCCAGACGTAGAGGAGCCCGATCTCGAGGACACCCAGGAAGACGAGAACTTGCGCCAGACCCATCCAGCCGAGCTTGCTGGCGAGCACGGACCAGGGGAAGAGGAAGACGACTTCGATGTCGAAAAGCAGGAAGAGGACGGCCACGAGATAGAACTTGATCGGCAGCCGCGGGTGCGCGGTGCCGAGGGGCGGCGAGCCGCACTCGTAGGTCGAGGCCTTCGTCGGGTCGGGCCGCTTCGGCGCCAGGAGGCGCTGTGCCCCGAGCATCAAGAGCGGGACGAGGATGGCCACGGGAACCAGGAGCGCGAGCGGCGCGAACCCCACGTGGACCTCGCAATTCGTTCTCTTGCAGGCACTTGCGAAAGTTTGAGAAAAATTTCTCAAACTACGATGGCACTGATACTACTCGCCGGTGGGGAGAAGTCAAGGCGACGGCCCGGTGCGTCAGACCTCCATGACCTCCGCTTCCTTGGCCTTCAACATCTCGTCGAGCTTGCGGATGGTGCCGTCGGTCATTTCCTGCACCTTCTTGGCGTGCCGCTTGTGTTCGTCCTCGGTGAGCTCGCCCTCTTTTTCCAGCCGTACCAGTTTCTCGTTGGTGTGGTGCCGGACGTTGCGCACCGCCACGCGACCGTGCTCGACCATGGTGCGCACCACCTTGACCAGCTCTTTGCGGCGCTCCTCCGTCAGCTGCGGGATGGGGACGCGGATGACGTTGCCGTCGTTGGCCGGATTCAGCCCCAGGTCGGCGCCGCGGATGGCCTTCTCGATCTCGCCGATGAGGCTCCGATCGTAGGGCTGCACGGTGAGCAAACGCGGTTCCGGCGCGTTGACCCCCGCCACCTGCTTGAGCGGCACCTGGGAGCCGTAATACTCGACGCGCACCGTGTCCAGCAGCGCCGGCGAGGCCTTGCCCGTGCGCACCGTCGCCAGCTCGCGGCGGGCCGCTTCGATCGACTTCTTCATGTGATCTTCGGCTTCGTGCAACAACGTCTCGGCGGACATCGTTTCACCCCTTTCCGACCATCGTCCCGACCTCTTCGCCCGCGACGATGCGTAACAAGGCGCCGGGGGCGTTGATGTCGAAAACGATGATGGGCAAATCGTTGTCTCGGGACAAGGAGAACGCCGTCGAGTCCATGACGCGCAGGTCGCGTCCCAGGGCTTCGTCGTAGGTCAGGCGCTGGTAGCGCACCGCCCCGGGATTCTTGGCCGGATCGGAGTCGTAGACGCCGTCCACCTTGGTGCCCTTGAGGAGCACCTCCGCGCCGATCTCCATGGCGCGCAGCACGCCTGCCGTGTCGGTGGTGAAGAAGGGATTGCCGGTGCCGCCCGCCATGATGACGATGTTGCCGCTCTCGAGCTGCTCGATGGCGGTGCGCCCGGCGAAGGGCTCGGCGATCTGGGTCATGCGGATCGCGGTCATCACCAGCGCCGGCACGGCGAGCCGGGCGAGGGCGGCCTGCACCGCCAGCGAGTTGATCACCGTGGCCAGCATGCCCATGTGGTCGCCGGTCACCCGATCGATGCCGCGGGTGCTGCCGGTTTGGCCGCGGAAGATGTTGCCGCCGCCGAGGACCAAGCCGAGTTGGATGCCGTGGCCATGTACCTCGCGCAGTTCCTGCGCCAGGGCTTCGATGCGGTCGCCATCCAGGCCGACGCTGCGCGAGCCCGCCAGGACTTCTCCGCTCATCTTGAGCAGGATGCGGCGATACTTGAGCTTCATACCCTGAACAGACGAGCGCGAGCGGGCGCCGCCGGGTCGGGGGTCACGCTTCTTCGCCGAGCTGGTAACGCACGAATCGGCGCACGACGATGTTCTCGCCCAGCTTGGCGATGGCTGCCTTGACGCGCTCCTCGACGCTGCGGTCCGGGTCCTTGACGAAGGGCTGCTCGAGGAGCACGCGCTCCTTGTAGAGCTTCTCCACCCGGCCCTGCACCATCTTCTCCACGATCGGCGCCGGCTTGCCGCTTTCCGCCGCTTGGCCGCGGAAGATGCCGAGCTCGCGCTCCAGGAGCTCCGGGTCGAATTCCTCGCGGCGCACCGACACCGGGTTCGTCGCGGCGACCTGCATCGCCAGGTCCTTGCACAGCTCGACGAAATCCGGGGTGCGGGCGACGAAATCGGATTCGCAATTCACTTCCACCATCACGCCCACCCTGCTGCCCGAGTGGATGTAGGCGAAGATGAGCCCTTCCTGCGTCGCTCGGCCGGCCTTCTTGGCCGCCCCGGCCAGGCCCTTGGTCCGCAGATAGTCCACGGCCTTCTCCAGGTCGCCGTCGCTCTCGGCCAGTGCTTTCTTGCAATCCATCATGCCGGCGCCGGTCTTGTCGCGGAGCTCGCGCACGACGCCTGCAGAGATGTCGGCCATGGTCTCCTCCCGTGCCGTGATTCAGGAACGTTCGGCCAGGCGCGGAGAACGCGACCGGGCGGCGGTGGTTTCCTCGTCCGCCCCGACCGCTGCGTGCACCTTGCCATCGCCGGCTTCGGGCTCGAGGCGGCCGGCCTCGCGGCCCTCGAGGGAGCGCTCGCGCCCTTCCAGGACCGCGGCGGCGATGTAGTCGGCGAACAGCGCGATGGCACGGATGGCGTCGTCGTTCCCCGGGATGGGGTAGTCGATGCGGTCCGGATCGGCGTTCGTGTCCACGATGCCGACGATGGGGATGCCGAGGCGGTTGGCCTCCTTGACCGCGATCTCTTCCTTCGTGGTGTCGACGACGAAGAGCATCCCGGGCAAGCGATCCAGACGGGAGATGCCACGCAGCACCTTCTCCAGCCGCGCCCGCTCCTTCTGCATCCGGCTGCGCTCCTTCTTGCTCAGCTGCTCCATGCCGCCTTCGGTGGCCAACTTCTGCAGCTCCAGGTAGCGGGCAATGCCCTTGCGCACGGTTTGGAAGTTGGTGAGCATGCCGCCGAGCCAGCGCTCGCTGATGAAGTGCTGGCCGCAGCGGGCGGCGGCTTCCTCGACGACGCTGCGCGCTTGCTTCTTCGTGCCCACGAAGAGCACCGGCTCGCTGCGCTCCGAGGCGGCCTTCACTGCCGTG
>Ga0075418_10003439_pt1 | contig 18078 bp, 19 predicted proteins | sample SoiMetdeltSBSDD2_FD_81776 | JGI IMG/M metagenome (GOLD analysis project Ga0075418, IMG submission 81776) | Bulk soil microbial communities from a Populus tree surrounding site in Tennessee, USA - Soil MetaG P. deltoides SBSDD2 | ecosystem: Environmental > Terrestrial > Soil > Tree plantation... | reverse complement strand
CGCAGAAGCCCGCACGCGAGCCGGATCGCGGTGGTCTTTCCCGCGCCGTCAGGACCGATCAGGCCGAACATCTCGCCGCGCCGGATCTGCAGGCTGACGTGATCGAGCGCGGTCAGCGCGCCGAAACGCTTGCTGACGTCCTCGAACACCACGGCATCGCCCGTCACTGCGGGATCTCCGCTTCGACCGGCATCCCGGTCTTCAGGATTCCATCGCGGTTGTCGGTGGTGACCTTGATGCGGAAGACCAGCTTGGTGCGCTCTTCCGCGGTTTGTACGTTGCGCGGCGTGAACTCCGCTTTCGGTGAAATGAACGTGATCTTTCCGGTGACCCGGTGCTGGGCGTCGGTGACCAGCGTGATGGGCTGACCGAGCTTCAGCCGCGGCACAACCGGCTCGTCCACGTAGACATTGGCCCACGCGCGATCCAGATCGGTGACGACCACCACGGGAGCGCGTGGATTCACGATTTCTCCCGCGTCCATCAACCGGGAGGTCACGATCCCTCCGACCGGCGCAACCAGGTTCGCGTCGGCGATGTTCTTCCGCAGGGACTCCAGCTGCGCATCGATGGCATCGATGCGGGCCTGTGCCGCCGCGAGCTCTTCCCGCCGCGCACCGGCCTTGAGCCGCGCCACGGCCTCGTTCGCGGCCCGTACCCGCTCCTTGGCCGCTTCAACGCGGGCTGCCGCCACCTCCCGCCGGGTCACCGCATCGTCGCGCTGCTTGCGCGAGCCGGCCTTGGAGGCGAGCAACGCTTCAAACCGCGCGACGTCCTCGTTGGCGGCCCGCAACTCGGAATCGACCGCAGCCACATCGGCCTGGGCCGACTCGGCTTGCGCCCGCGCCTGCCGGATCTCCTCGGGACGGGCCCCCGCCTGCAGCAGCCGTAGCTGCGCGAGCGCCTGCGCCCGTTCGGCTTCGACGCGCCGCACCGCGATCTCGGTGTCGCTCGTATCCAGTCGCGCCAGCAGCATGCCGGCGGTGACCCGATCGCCTTCGTCGACCTTGATCTCCAGGAGCCGGCCGCCGACTTCGGGCGCGACGCGCACCTCCGTGGCTTCCACATAACCCGACGCCCGCAACGGGCCCTCCGCCGCACGGCCGCGGCACGCCGTTGACAGGCCCACGGCGACACCGAGCGCGACCGTCGTCGCGATTCGAGTTCCTGCTGTCATTACATCCGTCCTTCAACGAGCGCGAGCGTGACCCGCTGCACGTGCGCCACCACTTCGTCGCGCGTGAACTGCGCCGCGCCGGGCACGCCGGCGTCCTGCAGCCTGCGCCTCACTCCCGCACTGGCCAGGAACAGCAGCAGCGGACCGACGATGCCGCCGTGGACGAGGAGCGGGTTCACCTTGCGGAAGCGGCGGGTGCGAACCCCTTCCTGAAGAATGGCGATCAGCCCCTGAACGATGCCGACGACCTCCTGCATGGTCGCGGCCCCCAGGTGCGCGCCTTCCTCGGCGATTTCGCGAAACCAGATGGGTGGAAAGTGCGGACGCGCTTCGGCCGCGTCGGCAATCGCCGCGACGAACTGTTCGAGTTTCTGTTCCGGGCTCGCGTCGGAGGCGGCGACGGCGCGGATGCGCTCACCCACCGCATGGAACATCTCGCCGAGGATCTCCTGGTAGAGCGCCGCCTTGCTGTGGAAGTGGTAGTAAATCATCGCCTTGTTGACGTGCGCGGCGCGGGCGATGCGGTCGACGTTGGCGCCGGCAAACCCGCGGGCGGCGAACTCGGCGGCGGCGGCGGCGAAGAGCCGCTCGCGGCTGCCCGGTTCCGGCTGCGGGGATCGAGGTTTGCGCGTTGGCCGACGCCTGGGCCTGGTCGAAGTTGCGCGGGTTGCCGTGGTCATGACTAACCAGTTAGTTAATATTGACTAACTGGATAGTTAATCAAATGATGGCAGTGTGTCAACTCCTACGGGTCCGGACCTGTTCGAGCCGACAGCCGCTCACACGGTTGCGCTTCGCGCGCTGCACGACGAGGCGACGATCTCATTTCCTGTGCTTTGTGAGTTTTGTTTTCTTCGTGAAGAGCGCCGTAAGGCGCGACCGTGTGGAACGTCGTTTCGTCGTGTCGTCGTCCCGTCGTGAATGCGGCCGTAGGCCGCACCCGCCGAAGGCGGCGTGACAGGCGTCAGGCCGTCTCTTTATAGAAGCTTCGCGAGCCGCGCGTAGCCCGCTCGGCTCACTGGCAGCCGGCTGCCGTCGCGCAGGATCGCGACCCGGCTGTCCTTGGCGTAGAGCTCGACCCGCGCGATCCGCTCGATGTTCAGGAAGTAGGACCGGTGAATGCGCACGAACCGCGCCGGATCGAGCTGCCCTTCCAGCGCGCCCATGGTCTGGTCCTTGAGGTACTGCCGCCCCTCCGCCTTGAAGCACACGTAATCGTCTTGTGCCTCGACGTAATCGATCTTCTCGACCGGGATCACGTGCACTTGCGATCCGTCGCGGATCAGGACCCGCTCCACCGGCCCGGACTTCGGGCGGGCGTCGGCGACCAGGCGGTCGATGTCAGGCGTTGCCTCCTGCGACTGCAGGCGTCCCCGCGCGCGCGTCAGCGCCTCGGCGAACCGGTCCTCGCTGAAAGGCTTCAGCAGGTAGTCCACCGCATGGACCTCGAAGGCCTGCAGCGCATACTGGTCGTAAGCGGTCGTGAAAATGACCGGCACCTGGCGGCCGATCAATTCCAGCACTTCGAAGCCGTTCAGCTTCGGCATCTGCACGTCGAGGAACATCAGATCCGGCGACAGCTCGGTCACCGCCTTCACGGCATCGAACCCGTTGCCACATTCGGCCACGATCTCGACGCCGCCGTGCGGCTTCAGATACTCGCGCACCACCATCCGCGCGAGCGGCTCGTCGTCCACGATCACCACGCGAAGCGTGTCGGCGCTCATGCCGGCTCCCCCGCTGCCGGCAGCGTCAGCTCGACGTACCACCGGTCCCCTCGCTCCTCCGCAACCAACGCCGCGTCTGCTCCATGCAGCGCGCGCAACCGTGCCCGCACATTCGCCAGCCCAACACCCGTTCCACCGCGCCGGGGCCGATCCGGATCACAGGGATTGTCGACGACGATCTTCAGCCACGCACCGTCGCGCACGGCAGCAACCCTGATCGTTCCCCCTTCGAGCATGTGGGCGATGCCATGGGTCACGGCGTTCTCGACCAGCGGCTGCAGCAGGAGTGGCGGCACCAGGCAGTCGCCAGCATTGCCGGCATCCAGCGCGATGCTCAGACGCTCGCCGAAACGCACACGTTCGATGGCCAGGAAATTCTCGATCAGCGCCAGCTCCCGAGACAGTGTGATCCGATCCGCACCGCCGAGCGCAACTGTCTGCCGCAGGAAATCGCCGAGCAGCAGGCACATGCGCCGGGCGCTCGGCGGATCGGCGGTGGTCAGCGCGCTGATGGAGTGAAGACTGTTGAACAGGAAGTGCGGATCGATCTGCGCGCGCAGCGATCGCAGCTCCGCCTCACGTGCCAGTACCTGTCCCTGCAGACCTCGCCGTTGCGCGTCCTGCGACGCTTCGAACACCACGAGGATATAACTGACTGAGAGGGCGAGCAGGTACAAGAGTACGCCTGCGCCAAACACCAGCGTCTGAATGGCCGCGAACGTGCGCGTCGTGTGCGCCGGCCATCGTGTAGCAAGGAGCGCCATCCATCCGCGGCCGAGCACCAGCCACATGGCGGCCGAGAGCGTGGCCGCCGCGAGGGCGGTGGCCACGACACGAATCATGCCCGTGCCGGCCAGCGGCATCGATCGGGCGACGTACCACGCGGAGAGGCAGATGAAGGAGTACCCAACCGCCATGGGAACGCCGGCAGCGAGCGCATTGGTCCATGGCAGGCCACCTTGCAGTGCCAGAGCCGCTGCCAGCAGGACGCCCATCAGCATCCAGAGCAGCAGGTACACCGCAAGATGGCTGCGGCGGGCCAGCAGCGGGTACATCCGTCAGCCGGTTGCTGAAAAAAGCGTCGCTGGAAAGGGAGAAGGCAAATTCTCCCTTCTGCCTTTTCCCTTTTCCCTTGCTGACCACTCTTTGAGCATCGTGTTAGTTCTTGATCTCCACGCCCGCCATCACGACGAAGCCGCGCAGCACGAGGCAATGGCGTAAAGCTCCCTGCGGCGGCCGGGTCTTGTCGTCCACGCCACCGAGGATGGGCGTGATCTTCGAGACGACCGTCCAGTCCGGAGGAACACGGATCTCGATCCCGCCCCAGAGCGCGAAGACATCGACAACGGCCTCGCCGTCGATGCTTGCATGACGCAGATCGATCTCGCACCCACCCATCACCGCTGTCAGCTCGCCGCCGCGGAAGCCTGTCGAATTGTTGCCCCGTGCCACACCGCCGAGCACGGCCGTGGCGTTGACGAACGCGTTCGAGTCGCCGGCGGGACGGCGACGCGGGCCTGACAGACCCTGCCACACCAGAAAGAGGCCGAAGAACACGAGCAGGGCCGGCCACATGTCCCAGAAGCTGACGCGGACGAGTGCCGTCTGCTCGAGGAGCAGCCAGGTGCCGATCACGACGAAGATGAAACCGCCGAATGCCCCTCCCATCCCGTCGCGCGAGTTCCACACCTTGACCAGGCCCAGCGCAATCAGCCCCGCCGGCCAGAAGCGCAGATAGCGCTGGGCTTCGAGCACCTGCAGGTTGTCGAGCGTCATGAGGATGCCGACGCCGATGACGATGAGCCCGACGAAGAGTTGTGGGGTGAAGCGGAAGCGGGCGTCTTGCAGGGACTGCTCGGGAGGCATGAATGACGATACCCGGGGCCCGGCCCTGCGCCGCCGCGTTTCCGGCGAACCCTCGCCGCGGTTCGGTGAATGGCGTTGAATCTGCCGGAATGAGCAGGGATCCGGCTATTTGTCGTCTATCTGTCGGGGAGGCCGGCTTCCTGGCGCGCCTTCTTGAGGGCGGCGAGCGCCTCGGCGACTTCCTTGCGCGCGGCCGCTTTCTGGCGCTCCGTGATGGCCTCGTCCAGCTTCTCCATCGCCTTGGTGACGGCCAGCTTCAGAGCGAACGAGGTGGCGGCGACGACCGCGGCCTGCTTGTTGTCGAACATGGCGTAGCCCTTGACGTCGTTCGGCGTGACGAGGTCCAGGAACTCCTGATGCGTCATCGCGCCGAGCGGCGTCGGTCCCTGCCGCCAGTTCGGACCGAGGATGTCGTCGATGGTGGGATTGCGGCTGAAAATCGTGACCCGGAAAACCGGGCGGACACTGTCGGGGCGAATGGCGGCGGGACGCGAAAGGGCCTTCTGAATCCGCTTGATGTTGACCGGCAGCGCGTCGGGATCGATCGGGGTCATGTCCACGGGCTCCGTCTGTGCCGCTGAGGCCTCCTCTTTCGGCGGCTCTTTCTGCTGTGCCGATGCTTCTGCCGTACAGCCGAGCGCGAGCACCACCACAGTTACCGCGATCCTCAAGAACCCCATGAACTCAGTTAGGACGTCCCGCCGCTCGTCACGGCTTGGCGTTGTCCGCCAACGGGACCGTCCTGTCCACAACTGAACAGGCCGGCGTCGTGCGGAGCCGCTTTCCCAAGTATTCCTGCCGAATTCCGCCGGCACGCGGCTGGCTCTTCCCGTAGCCGTCTTGACCGTCGAAAACTCATGAACTTGAGCCAAGTTTTCGGCGGGCAAGCGGCGAAACATCAAACAATGCAGCCTAGCGGGGCGGAGCCGCTTGGTCTGAGGCGGAGCCTCGCTAGAGCCGTATGATCCACGCAACGCCACTCCTCTACGATCGCACGACCGGCACGGGGAATCCATGCTGAATCAGTTCCTTCAGGATGTTCGTTATGCGGCTCGCATGCTGATCAGGGCCCCGATGTTCACCGGGGTCGCGATCCTCACGCTTGCCCTCGGGCTCGGGGCAAATGCTGCAATCTTTACAATCGTGAATGCGCTGCTGATTCGACCGCTGCCGTATGGCGCGCCCGGTCGGCTGGTGACGGTGTGGCAGGACATGCGCGCCCGAGGCGGACCGCCGGACGAGTGGGCGACGCCGGGGAACTACGCCGACTGGCGCCGCGAAAGCGGTCTGTTCCAGAGCGTGTCGGTCATCACCGGCTGGCGGCCCACGCTGACCGGCGGCGCCGAGCCCGAGCCTGTTCCCGGCGAACAGGTCTCGCACGAGTACCTCACCGTCCTCGGCGTCAGGCCTGCGCTCGGTCGCGACTTCCGCAACCACGATGACGTGCCCAATGCCGCGCGCGTGGTCATCATCAGCGACGGCCTGTGGAAGCGGCGTTTTGGCGGAGCCGCCGACATCGTCGGGCGCAGCATCCTCCTCAACGGCGAACCGCATGAGATCATCGGGGTCCTTCCCGCCGGCTTCCGACCAATTGTGACGGCGTCGGCGGATCTCTGGCGCCCGCTGCGACTGAACGTGGCGAATCCTGCCCGCGGCGCGGTCGTGTTGAGGACCGTCGCCCGGCTCGCGGATGGTCTGTCGATCGAGCGCGCCCAGCGCGAGGCAACAGCACTCGCGCAGCGGCTGGAGAAGGAGCATCCGGACTCCAACGAGAAGACCGGGTTTCTGCTGATCCCCCTTCACGACCGTGTCGTCGGTGACATCCGGGGCGGGCTGCTCGCATTGCTCGGAGCCGTGGCGTTCGTCCTGCTGATTGCGTGCGCCAACATCGCGAATCTGCTCATGGCACGGGCGTCGTCCCGGGGTCGTGAGATCGCGGTACGCGTCGCCCTCGGCGCGGCGCGGAGTCGGGTGATCCGGCAGCTGCTCACCGAGAGCCTGCTGCTGGCGGTCATTGGCGGCGCGGCGGGACTGATGCTGGGGATCTGGTCCGTTGATGCGCTGCTGGCGATCGCGCCGGCGGGAGCTCCGCGCTTGAACGAGGTTCGATTCGATCGATCGGTTTTCCTGTTTGCGTCTGGCCTGACACTGATCACCGGACTGCTCTTCGGACTGGTTCCTGCGCTTCAGTCATCCCGGCCCGACGTCGCGCGGCCATTGAACGACGGCATGCGTGGCGGCTCGACGTCGGGCGGCCGTCGCATCAGGCGCGCACTGATCGCGCTGGAGGTGGCGCTGGCCCTCATGCTGCTGACCGGAGGCGGACTGCTGATGCAGACTTTCATGAAACTGCAGGCAGCTGACCTCGGCTTCGATCCCGGGGCGGCACTGGTCGGATTCGTGAACCCGCCGCGGGCCGGCGGCTACGACACGATGGCGAAGCACCGTGCGTTCTATGACCAGGTGCTCGAGCGCGCGAGCGCACTGCCCGGCGTTCGCCGCGCTGCGCTCGCATCGGTCCTTCCGCTCAGCGGCGACAGCGACATGAGTTTTCAGATCGAAGGGCGCGCGGCCCCGGTTACTCCCTCGCAGACGCCGGTCACCTGGTATCGCCTGATCAGCGCCAGCTACTTCGAAGTGATGGGAATGCGAATCGTGCGCGGACGCCGCATCAGCGAGGGCGAGGCCTCGCCTTCCGTCGTGGTGAACGAGGCGTTCGTCCGGAGGTACTTCGCTGGAGAGGATCCTCTCGGACACCGCATCCGGTTCGCCGAGGACAGACCCTGGTTCACCATCGTAGGGATCGCCGGCGACGTCAAAACGCGAGGCGCGCGGGAAGCGACGCAAGTGGAAACGTTCATTCCCTACTGGCAGCTCACCGAGCCCGGCATGAACGTTATCCTCAAAACGGCGGGAGACCCGGCGCTGCTCGCGGCTCCCTTGCGGAGAGCCGTAGCCGACCTCGACCGTGGAGTGCCGGTGGCGGGGATTACGACGCTTGACACGATCGTCCGGGAATCGATCGACCAGCCACGATTCTTCGCGATGCTTTCGGCCGCCTTCGCCGCTCTCGCCCTTACGCTAGCGGCCGTCGGGCTCTACGGTGTGCTCGCCTATGTCGTGTCCCAGCGGACGACGGAAATCGGAGTGCGGATGGCCCTGGGGGCAACGACGTCAGAAGTGTTCCGCCTCGTGATCGGCGAGGGCCTGCGGCTCACGGCCGTAGGTCTGCTGTTCGGCGTCGCCGGATCCATCGCGGTCGGGCGCCTGTTGACCACGATGCTATTCGGGGTCGGACCGGCAGATCCGCGGGTATTCGCGGGGACGGCGGCCGTCCTGGTCGCGGCAGCCGCGCTCGCCTGCGTGATACCGGCGCGTCGCGCAACCCGCGTCGATCCGATGGTTGCGCTGCGTGCGGAGTAAGATAGGCAGAAACGGATCGGGACCGCGGCTCGTCTAACGGGCGAAACAACTTGTCGGTGTCAAGGCAGAAGGCAAAAGGGAGAAGGCAGAACTTGCCAATTCGGCAAACTTACGAAGTTCTGCCTTCTGCCTTTTCCCTTGTCCCTTGCCGGCGACAGGTTTTTATTACAGGCGAAAGGTACTGACACATGGCGTTTTTCTCACGCTCGACCCAACCCGCCCCCGCGCCGGTTGCCGACTCGCTGCCTGCCGAGACGGGGCTCGCACCGAACGTGCTGATTGGGCTTCGCAACATCGAAAAGTCCTACGCGCACGGCACGAGCCGAAGCTATGTGCTGCGCCGGATCACCGCGGACATCAAGGAAGGCGAGTTCGTCTCCATCATGGGGCCGTCAGGCGCCGGCAAGTCGACGCTGCTGCACATCATCGGCATGCACGACAGCGCCTGGACCGGCGAGTACTACTTCCTCGATCAGCCCGTGCACAAGCTCGCCGCCAAGGACCGCGCGAAGCTGCACAAGCAATACATCGGCTTCGTGTTCCAGAGCTATCACCTGCTCGATCACCTGACGGTCTACGAGAACCTCGACATCCCGCTCTCGTATCGCGACATCAAGAAATCGGAGCGCGAGAGCATGGTTTGCGACATCCTCGACAAGTTCGCGATCGTCGGGAAAAAAGATCTCTATCCGAACCAGCTCTCTGGCGGGCAGCAGCAGCTCGTGGCGGTGGCGCGCGCGGTCATTTCGAATCCGAAAGTGATTCTGGCGGACGAGCCCACCGGCAACCTGCACACGAGTCAGGGCAAGGAAATCATGGAGTTGTTCCGGAAGCTGAACGAAGGGGGCACCACCATCATCCAGGTGACGCACTCGGAAGCGAACGCCGCGTATGGCAGCCGGATCATCCAGCTGCGCGACGGCTGGATCGTCGACGCGTAACGAGACAGCTGACAGTGTAGGGCCGGGCCTTAAGGCCCGGCCAAACTACAACACTTACCAGCGCGGCTCTTTCCTGCGGCCTCCGCTGTAATCTTCCCCGCCGCCACCGCCACGATTGCCGCCGCCGAACGACCGTCCGCGCCCCCCGCCACCGCCGCCTCCAAAGCCCCCCTCAGGCTTCGGACGGGCTTCGTTGACGACCAGGCCGCGGCCCTCGAGCTGGAATTCGTGGAGGTCGCTGATGGCCTTCTGCGCCTCCTCGTCGTTGCTCATCTCGACGAACGCGAACCCGCGCGCGCGTCCGGTCGCCATGTCCCGCATGACGCGGACACTGTCGACCTTTCCCGCGCGGCTGAAGAGTTCGGTGAGCTGATCCTCGGAGGTCGAATACGGTAGGTTGCCGACGTAGAGTCTCCTGCCCATGCTGTCCCCTGCTCCTGCCTAAATTAACGCGCGACCTTCACTTCTTTTGGGGAGCCGGCCGCCTCCGCGCGCAGACCGCCGCTCTAGTGGACGACGACCGAAGTTTGTGCAGGCACTGCCGCGAATCCGGTCGGCTGACGCCCATCGAGCCGCAATCAAGCAGAATGCATGCCGTTGCTCATCCGTCACGCAGCTTGTAGAGTCAGAACGATGAAGTCCCGTCCTCTGCCGATGCGACCCGCCGCCGCCCTGACTGCGGCGGCTGCTGTCGCGCTGGCGGTGGGGGCGACAGGGTGTCAACGCCCGGCGCGGCATTACCAGCTGAACGGACAAATTGTCGCGGTCGATCCAGCCCGTCAGGAGCTCACGATCAGGCACGAGGACATCCCCGGTTTCATGCCCGGAATGACGATGGCGTTCAAAGTATGGGCACCACGCCTGATGGACGGCCGAATCCCCGGGGAGCTCGTCACGGCAACGCTGGTGGTCAATGGAACGGACGCACATCTTCGGGACGTAGCAAGAACCGGCTTCTCGCCGGTCGTCGAGGCCCACCCCTCAACCCGCGTCCTCAATCTTCTCCAACCGGGCGACGCGGTCCGGGACACCACGCTGGTCGACGAGACTGGCAGCCGGCATCGCGTGGAAGGTTTTCGCGGACACACCCTCGCCGTCACGTTCATATACACACGCTGTCCACTACCCAACTTCTGCCCGGTGATGGATCGGCACTTCAGAGCGGTCCAGGAGAAGGTCCGAGCCGACCCCGACCTCCGCGGCGGGGTCCGGTTGCTCTCGGTCAGTTTCGATCCGGAACACGACCAGCCCGCCGTCCTCGCGAAGCATGCCGCCACTCTCGGAGCCGATTCCACGGTCTGGCGCTTTCTCACCGGCGATCGCGAGGACGTTGAAGTGTTTGCTGCGCAATTCGGAGTTTCTGTGATGCGGGAGAGCGCGAGGCCCGGCGACATCGTGCACAATCTCCGGACCGTGATCATCGATGGCGAGGGGAAACTGGTGACGAGTTTCAGCGGAAGCGAATGGACCCCTGCCGACCTGGTTGCGGAGATCCGGCGTGCGCGCACGAAACGCTGAACGGCCCGCGCCTGGTGCGTTCACGGGCGCCGAGCAGCGAGTCATCCGCCGGCTGAAAACACCCGCAGCGGTTCAGCATTTCCTGAATGAGCTCCCGTACAACAAAGAGCTGTCCGGAGAAACGCTGCGCAGTTTCCGGGGGGTGATCCGCCATGGCACTGCCCACTGCCTCGAGGCCGCGCTCTCCGCGGCGGTGATCCTGGAACAGCACGGGTATCCGCCATTGGTTCTCAGCTTCGAATCGATCGACCATCTCGATCACGTGATTTTCGTTTATCGGACGACGACTGGATGGGGATCGGTGGCGCGGTCACGCGACCCCGGGCTGCACGGGAGGCGGCCGGTGTTCACCACACCACGGAACCTGGCGCTGAGTTACGTGGACCCGTATGTCGATTTCACCGGCAGGGTCACTGCTTACGCAGTGGTCGACCTGCGCGTGATGGGCACCTACGACTGGCGGCTCGCAGACGTGAATGTCTGGAAGGTGGAGCGCATGCTGCTCGACTGGCCGCACCGGAAGATTCGAACCTCGAACCGCCGCTTCGCGCGCTGGCGTGCGCGGTATCGGGCGTTCAGGAAACAGTTTCCCGACCGCAAGCCGATCTTCTATCCGCGCCGCGATCGATGGACGCCGCTGCCGCAGGAGTTCAGGTAATCAGTCCAAATCGAAGTCGCGGGTCGGCTTGGTGATCGGTTCCTGCCGCGCCTGACGCAGCGCTTCTTCGAAACGCTTCGAGAGCGCGTCGCCGCGAGTCTTTTCGTTGGCGACCGATTCCTGGAACAGCGCCTCACGGCGCGCGGCTTCCTGCGCCAGGATCTGCTGTGCGGAATCGAGCTCGGGGCGATCGCCGCGCTCGGGCTCCTCGTGGCGGACGATCCGCCGCAGGTTGGCGTCGACGACCAGCGTGGCCCGGCAGCACGGACAGGTGGTCGTGAACTCGGATTTGAGGGTCATGCGCGTTCCTTCCGAATTCCTGTCGGTTCCAGGGTTCCAGGTGCCAGGTTCCAGGTTCGGTTCTGGGTTCAGCGGTTCGGTTCAGGGTTCGCAGTTCGGGTTCGGCGGTCATCGAATGTGTTGAACCTGGAACGCGGCAACCGCGAACCGAACCGCTGAACCCAGAACCGAACCTGGAACCTGGAACCTGGCACCCGGAACCCGGAACCAACTAGGCGCAGCTATGATATCCGCATGCGCATCGTCGCGGTACTGGCCGCGCCCGTCCTTCGCTGATGGACTGGCTCCAGATCGCGGGAGCGGTCTTCCTCACGTGGCTGGTGCTCGTCTTCCTGTTCACGCCACATATCAACTACCACCTGAGCCGGCGCACCTCGGTCCACGGCGAAGACTTTCTCTACACCCTGCAGTCGACGTGTCAGGCCGAGCTGCACCACGGCAACCAGGTCACCGTCTACACGAACGGCTCCGAGTTCTACCCGGCCATGCTCGAAGCGATCAGGAATGCGACGCGCTCGGTCAACATGGAGTGCTACATCTTCCAGCCGGGACGCATCGCCGATCAGTTCATCGAGGCGCTCTCCGATCGGGCGCGCAAAGGGCTGAACGTCACGATCGTCGTCGATGCGATTGGCAGCTTCAACCTGTGGGGACGTCCGGTGCGCCGGCTTCGCGCCGCCGGGTGCCGCATCGAGTCGTACCAGCGTCTCCGGTGGTACTCGCTTGCCCGATTCAATAACCGCACGCACCGCGAGCTGCTGATTGTCGACGGCCGGGTCGCGTTCGCGGGCGGGGCCGGGATTGCCGACTGGTGGGCATTCCCCAAGGGCCGTCGTCCAGCCTGGCGCGACACGATGGCGAAGTTCGAAGGGCCGATCGTCGCGGCCCTCCAGGGCGTCAGCGCGGAGAACTGGCTGGAATGCTGCGGCGAGATCCTGACCGGGCCGGAGTATTTTCCCCGCCTCGACAAAGCCGGCGACACCACCGCGTTCGTCATCCGGAGCTCACCGTCGGATCGCGCCACCGCCTCACGCGTGACCTTCCAGTTGCTGATGGAGGGAGCCGACCACGAGGTACGGATCAGCACGCCGTACTTCCTGCCCGACCGGGCGCTGCGCCGCGCGCTCGTCGAGATCGCACAGCGAGGGATCACGGTGTCGGTGATCGTGCCCGGCCGCAAAACCGATCAGCGCTGGGTGCGGCTGGCAAGCCGGAGGATGTGGGGACAACTGCTCGCGGCGGGTGTGCAGATCTACGAGTACCGCGCCACGATGACCCACGTGAAAGTGATGATCATCGACCGCCTCTGGGCCGTGCTCGGCACCACGAACATCGACAACCGCTCGTTCGAGCACAACGACGAGGTGAACGTCGGCCTCAGGGACACGATCGTCGCGGCACGGCTGATGGAGGACTACGAGCGCGACCTCCAGCACTGTCAGGAGATCACGCTGGAACGCTGGCAGCGCAGGCCGTTCTGGGAAAAGATCGCGGGTCCCTTCGTCTGGATCCTGGAGCGTCAGCAGTGAGCGAGCCGAAGGCATCCGCACATGTCGATCTCCGGATCGCGACCTACAACATCCATCGCTGTCGCGGCATGGATCGCCGCACCTCGCCGCAGCGGATTGCAGAAGTGCTCCGCGAGATCGACGCGGACGTCATCGCGCTCCAGGAAGTGATCGGGGCGGGCCCGGCCGGTGCAGGCCAGGCGGAAGAGATTGGCGCCGCCCTCGGCATGGGATGGGTGATGACTTCGGTGCGGCAACTCCGCCGGCATCTCTTCGGCAATGTGATCCTCAGCCGCTTCCCCATCGCACATCACAGCCAGTACGACCTGTCGTGGCGGACGTGCGAGGCACGTGCCTGCCAGCGCGCCGATCTGGATCTCGAGCACGGCCGCGTCCTGCACGTGTACAACGTTCACCTCGGCACCGCGGTCCTCGAACGTCGGTATCAGGCTCCCCGGCTCGCCTCCTACGTTCACGATCGACGGATTCGCGGACCGAAGATCATCCTCGGTGATTTCAACGAGTGGATGCGCGGTCTCGCGACCAGGACGCTCAGCTCGCTCTTCGAGAGCATCGATATCCAGGCGCATCTCAAGCGCCGCCGCACCTACCCCGGCCTCTTCCCGATGGTTCACCTCGACCACATCTACTACGAAGGCGAGGTCGACGTGCGCTCGGTGGAGCTCCCCCGCCACCGCAAGGCGCTGATCGCCTCGGACCACCTGCCGCTGGTCGCGAATCTGCGAATCGGGTTCTAGTCGGTTCCGGGTTCCGGGTTCCTGGGTGCGGGGTTCGGTTCCTGGTTCCCGGTTCGGTTCGCGGTTCAAGGTTCCCGGTTCGGTTCGCCATTCAACGTTTCCGGTTCAGCCGGCGACGCGGCGGAGCCTCGAATAACCCGAACTCGGAACCCGAGAACCGAACCCGGAACCCCGAACCGAACCCGGCACCTAGGAACCCTGAACCCGGAACCCCCCTCCCCCGTATTGACGAGTAAGATGTCAAAATGATATCACTTTGACATCTCGGCATCTGGCCGAGGGGAGGCGTCGATGATTCGCGAGCAGAAGTATCAAGCAATAGCGGGGCTGCCAATGCTCCTCCTGTTCCTGGTTGCCGCGGCGTTCGAGGTTGCCGGATTCTTCAACGGAGTCGCTGACGGGTCGCCGGCCCTGGCAGTGGGGTCCGCGCTCGCGCTGCTGCTCACGCTCTTTCTGGCGGCCGGTCTCTTCGTCGTCAACCCGAACGAAGGCCGCGTGCTTCAGCTGTTCGGCGATTACAAGGGAACCGTCCGCATTCCGGGCCTCCGCTGGGCGAACCCGTTTTTCACCAAGAAGAGGATTTCACTCCGGGTGCGGAATTTCGAGAGTGCGCGCCTGAAGGTCAACGACAACGAAGGCAATCCGATCGAGATCGCGGCCGTCGTCGTGTGGCAGGTGGTCGACACTGCCGAGGCCGTGTTCGAGGTCGACGACTACAACAACTACGTGAAGGTGCAGAGCGAATCCGCGCTGCGCAACCTCGCCACCAGCTACACGTATGACACGCACGACGATTCGCAGATGTCGCTGCGAAGCCACACCGCGGCGGTCGCGGAGCACCTGAAGAAAGAGATCCAGGAACGTCTCGCCCGCGCGGGCGTCGAGGTGATCGAGTCGCGTATCAGCCATCTGGCGTACGCGCCGGAGATCGCGGCCTCGATGCTCCAGCGTCAACAGGCCGGCGCGATTATCGCCGCCCGTCAGCGCATCGTCGAAGGTGCGGTCGGAATGGTGGAGATGGCGCTCGACATGCTCTCGCGCCGCGACATCGTGTCGCTCGACGACGAGCGCAAGGCGGCGATGGTGAGCAACCTGCTGGTCGTGTTGTGCGGTGAGCGTGCGGCGCAACCGATCGTCAACACGGGGACGATCTACCAATAGAGCTCGCCGTGTCGGATCGAAAGCCGTTTCTGCTGCGGATCGACCGCGAGGTCATGGACGCCCTGCAGCGCTGGGCGGACGATGACCTGCGAAGCCTCAACGGGCAGATCGAGTTCCTGTTGCGGAAAGCCTTGAAGGAAGCGAAAAGGATCGAGGAAGATGAGCGAAGAAGCCGGCGGCGCGGAAGGCCTCAGGACTCCTCGTAATCTTCTTCGATTGGCGGCAGCAGCCGGGTCGACGGGCGGAGCGCCTCGCGATGATCGAAGAGCGGCAGATCGCGCACGTGGAGCGACAGCGGGCAGCCGGGTCCCTTCTGCTCGACAACCACCGTCACCGGGCTGCCCTCGACCCCTTCACGGAATCCGATCCGGCAACCACAGGCGAGACGCGCGTGCGTGAACCCCTTCAACATCGTTGAAGGCGATCATACTACAAGAGGCTCTGGATCTCCTGCTCGAGCATCTCCTTGGTCATCGCGCCGGTGTGCTTCGTGCAGATCAATCCCTGGCGATCGATGAGAAACGAGGTCGGCAGGGCCCACAGCTCGCCGTTCGCCGCCGCGAAGTCCTGGTGCTCGCGTAACACCGGGTAGTTCATCTTGAATTGCGTCATGAACGTCCGGAGCTCCGTCGGCGTAGGATCGTCTTCGCTGAGCACCCCGAGGATCACGAACCCCTTGTCGCGATAACGTTCGTACGCCTCGACGAACTCCGGAATCTCGAGCTTGCACGGCCCGCACCACGTCGCCCAGAAATTGAGCAGGACGACCTTGCCCTTGTAGTCGGTCAGCTGGACGTTCGCGCCGTTGATGTCCTTGAGCGTGAAATCGAGGTTGGCCCTCGCGGTGGCCTTCGCGGCGCAGGATGGGCCCGACACTCGTTCGATCGGCGCATCTGTGTGCCCGCTATTTGCGGCAGGCCGATCAGCAGGGCCACGAAGAAGCGGAACGGCGAACAACGCCACACCCACCGCTGCCGCCGCGGCGGCGATCCACCGTTTGCGACTCGCGGGCGGTCCCTCAGTACCCCCACTGGCGCCCGGAAGGCTCGAGGGTTGCGCGATGGGATCGCCGGGGTTCGGAGTTTCCGGGCCCGAAGAATTCTCGTTGGTCATTGATTCACTCGACTGAACGGCGAACGAACATCGCCGCATGCTGCAAGTCGGTCACGCGCCGGCTCGCAACGACCGCGTAGGTGCGTTCGCGCGCGGTCCACACGATCTCATGTTCGCCGAGCCTGTTGAAATCGTGATCGTCCGACGCGTCCGACGCGCGATCGAAACGGTGATTGAGGATGTACACGGAGAGCGGTTCGCCGCGCCACTTGTAGAACACATGTGCGACCCGGCCGCGGGAGGATCCACACTGGCGTATGCCGAGCAGCTGGAGCTGTTCGGACGGCGATGACGCCGCCACCTTGAGCGGCCATCCCGAAGTCTGCAACCAGGTCCTCCCGACCAGCGTCACGTCGGCCGCGGACGACCCGTCAGGCGGGAATTGAAAACACTTCAGATGATCGGCGGCCAGCTGGGCGGCGTAGGTCTCAACGCTGCTGCCCCAGCCGAAAACGAGGAACACTGCTGTGATCAGGACCAGCGACGCCGCCAGCGACAGCGAGACCCAGGGCCGCCGCGGCAGGGATCCGACAAAGGACGACCGGCGGTGTCCGGCGCACCGGCCCCGCAGCCCTGGAGGCGCACAACCCCGCAGCGACATTCGCCGCGAGCAGACGAGCTCGTGCACCACCTGTTCTGCCTGTGTCCGCGTGCGGCATTCCGGGCAGGTCCGAAGATGCGTCTCGACGGCCAGGCGATCCGCCGCCGGCTGGTCGCGGTCGACGTAGGCCGCAAGTTTCGATTCGATGTCGCGGCAGTTGGCCATCAGCAAGTTGCCAAAAACGTATCGGCAAGGGAAAAGGCACAAGGAAGAAGGCAAACCTCATTTCTGCCTTTTGCCTTTTGCCTTCTGCCTTGTCCATTCAGGCTGCGTTTTTCAGCAGCCTGTTCGATTAGGCGACATCCGATGGCCGCCGCGCTCCGGCGCGCGTTCCCGCGAGCCGTTCGTACAACAGCTTCCGTCCTCGTGAAATGCGCGACATCACCGTGCCGATCGGCACCCCGACGATCCGCGCAATCTCGGCGTACGAGAACTCCTCCACGTCGCGCAGCCAGACGGCCTGTCGAAACGCCTCGGGCAGCGCGTCGAGGGCGGCCTGCAGATCCGCATCGAGCGTATCCCGCGTCAAGAGCTGCTCGGGTGTCTGATCCTGCGCGACGAGATCGGCCGCGTTCTCCACGGTCTCGCTGTCGACGTCCACGGGGCTCCGCACGTCGTGCCGCCGGAGGTTCCGGAACGTGTTGTGGAGAATCGTGAACAGCCATGCTTTGAGATTCGTTCCCCGCTCGAACTGCGCTGAAGCCCGGAAGGCCTTCAGATACGTCTCCTGGACCAGGTCCTCGGCATCGGCTGGCCGGCGGGTCAGCCGCAGCGCAGTCCCATAAAGACTGTCGACGTACGCCAGCGCATCGCGGGCGAACTGGTCTTCAGGTTCGGCCTCGGAATCAGGCGGCGGAGGGCGGCGGCGGAAGACCATCAGCGGTGCCGGCGCCCTCTCTCCGCTCCGCGGCCGAGCCCTTCGGAAAGGGCTCTGGCGCGGCCCGTCCGTGGCTCCGAGCTGCCCACGGACACAGAAAAAGAACACCGGGAGGGAGCGCCTTTATTCCGGATGATTGTACTCAATGCCCGAAAAGGATTACGGTCGCCGTTCACGGTAGAGGACAGAGGGCAAGTGTCGGCGCGGAATATCAGCCGATTCAAGCGATTGCGAGCGGCACCGGCCTTGCTCAACGGGCGCCCGAGCGTGCTAGAACCGGCCCCCAGCAGGGTTCCGGGTGTCCGCCACGGAGGACGGCGGACAGCCGAGGGACGCCGTGATTGCCGCAGCCGTCTTAGCTACAGTAACATCGGCGGCGCCAAGAGAAAGCGACGCGTACGCAGCCGGGCTGCCTGCCTCCGCTGCTGTTTGTCGAGGTGAATCATGCGT
>Ga0075418_10003438_pt1 | contig 18086 bp, 15 predicted proteins | sample SoiMetdeltSBSDD2_FD_81776 | JGI IMG/M metagenome (GOLD analysis project Ga0075418, IMG submission 81776) | Bulk soil microbial communities from a Populus tree surrounding site in Tennessee, USA - Soil MetaG P. deltoides SBSDD2 | ecosystem: Environmental > Terrestrial > Soil > Tree plantation... | reverse complement strand
GGCCTGGTGCTGGGCGCCGCCTATACGCTCACGGAGGCGGAGTTCCGCGAAGGCACGCTTCCGGGAGGTCTGTTCACGATGCAGAACGTCGTCGTGGCGGGGAAAACGGTGCCGCTCGTGCCGCGACACAAGTTGAGCGCCACCGCATCATGGGCGATCACCGGGAAGACGCAGTTGAACGCGCTCGTTACCTACGTGGGCGATCAATTCATGGACAACGACGAGGGCAATACCGGGGTAAAGATTCCTTCCTATACGGCGGCAGATCTCAAGCTCACTCACCAGGAAGGCGGTTGGCGGTTGACGGCGGGGGTCAACAATCTCTTCAACGAGAAGTACTACAACTATGCCGTGCGCAGCCAGTTTGTCCCGGATCGCTACAACGCCTACCCGCTGCCCGAACGCAATTTCACGGTGACGGCCGAATACGCCTTTCGCTGAGGAAGAAGAATAGAGGGTCCCGGCTCGCCGCCCCTCCGGGCCGCAGCCGCGGTGACAGGCGAAGCAGGAGCGCCCCGGGATGGCCGGTATCGGCTTCCCGGCGCGCTGACGGCGACATACGGTGACCACTGATGGCCGCATTTCCTGTATCGTTCCTCGCACCATGACCAACACCGCGCTGTACCGGCGCCTGCTCTCGCACGTCAAGCCCTACCGGCGGATCTTCGCCCTCGGCATCACGGGCATGGTCGTCCTCGCCGCCACCGAGCCGGTTCTGCCCGCTCTGATGAAGCCGTTGATCGAGGGCACCTTCATCGACAAGGACCCCGCGGTCATCCGCTGGATACCGGTGGTCATCGTCGGGCTGTACCTCGTGCGCGGGCTTGCGACCTATGTCGCCAGCTACGCGATGGGCTGGGTCGGCAGCCGCGTCGTCGCGGACCTGCGCAACGCGATGTTCGCGAAGCTTCTCGTGGCGCCCGCCTCGTACTACGACGAGCAGCCGTCGGGCAGCCTCATCTCCAAGCTCACTTTCGACGTGACGCAGGTGACCGCCGCGGCGACGAGCGTGCTCACCCTCGTGTTCAAGGAGTCGCTCGCGATCGTGGGCCTCCTCGCCTATCTCCTGTGGCTCAACTGGCCCCTGACGCTCCTCGCGCTCACCATGTTGCCGCTGATCGTGCTTGTCGTGCGCGCCGTGAGCGGCCGGCTGCGTGCTTCCAGCCGCGAGGTGCAGCAGGCGATGGGATACATCACGCAGGTGATCGACGAGGCGATCGGCGGGCACCGCGTGGTGAAGCTCTTCGGCGGGCAGGCCTACGAGAAGCGCCGGTTCGATGAGGAGGCGAACCGCGTGCGCCGTCACGTGATGAAGCAGATCGCCGCGGCTGCCACGAGCACCCCGATCGTGCAGCTCATCGCGGCGATCGCGCTGGCGGTGATCATCTGGATCGCCACGGTGCAATCGGCGGCGGCGCGCCTTTCGGTCGGGGAGTTCGCGGCGTTCATCACCGGCATGCTGCTCCTGACGGCGCCGTTGAAGCGGATCACGGACGTCAACGACTACGTGCAGAAAGGGCTCGCGGCCGCGGAGAGCGTGTTCGGGCTGCTGGACGGGCCCGAAGAGCCGGATGGCGGGACGATCGCAATCGGCCGGGCGCGCGGCGATATCCGGTTCGAGAACGTGAGCTTTACCTACGGCGATCCCGAGCGGCCGGCGCTCGACGCGGTGAGCCTTGCCATCGCGCCAGGCGAGACGGTGGCGCTCGTCGGGCCCTCCGGCGCCGGCAAGACCACCTTCGCGAATCTCGTGCCGCGCTTCTACCACCCCACCCGCGGCCGCGTGCTGCTCGACGGTCACGATCTCGAATCGCTCACGCTCGCGAGCCTGCGCGGCAACGTCGCGCTGGTGAGCCAGGAAATCGTGCTCTTCAACGACACCATCGCGGCCAACATCGCGTACGGCGCCATGAGCGCTGCCGACGAAAAGCAGATTGCCATTGCGGCCGAGGCGGCGCACGCCACGGAGTTCATACGCCGCATGCCGGAGGGCATGGCAACGCTCGTGGGAGAGAACGGCGTTAAGCTTTCGGGCGGCCAGCGCCAGAGGATCGCCATCGCGCGCGCGCTGCTCAGGAACGCTCCGGTGCTGGTGCTGGACGAGGCGACCTCGGCGCTCGACACGGAATCCGAGCGCCAGGTGCAGGCGGCGCTGGAGGCGCTGATGCGGGGGCGCACCACCATCGTGATCGCGCACCGCCTCTCGACCGTGGAGAAGGCCGACCGCATCGTGGTGCTCGACCGGGGACGCATCGCGGAGCTGGGGACCCACCGCGAGCTGCTGGCGCGCGGCGGCATCTACGACCGGCTCTACCGCACCCAGTTCGTCAGGGATATCGAGGGCGCCGGGAGCGCGAAGGAAGCATCCCCCGACCTGGTCAGGAGCTCCTAGCTATCGGCGCTCGTCCGCGTTCATCTGCGGTTTCTTTTCCGGCGCGTCGAAGTTGACCCGCTCCAGCTCCACCACTAGCGATGGTCAGTGCTGTCCATTGCGATCGTGGATCAGGGATCGTACGGCTGCAATGACCCTGCCGGCGGGCATCTGCTGCAGGCAGTCGCTAAAGCTTGCGATGTGCCGGTCGCACCCTTCGTGTCCGCACGGCGCGCACATCGCGTCACCCTGGATCAGCCGCACGTTGCCGGCGCTCTGGCTCCCGAGCCGTTGCCACGGGTTCCCGGCTCCTTCATAGCCGCGCGGCCACGGTCCCCACTTGACCGGGTCGGTGGGGCCATAGAGCGCGACCGTCGGCACGCCGAGCGCGGCGGCCATGTGGGTAACCGCGGTGTCGGGTCCCACGTAGAGCGCGGCGCGCGACAGCAGGCAGCCGGTTCCGCCCAGGGTGAGCCTGCCCGCCGCGTTGAGCGCGGTCGCGGGCATGGCGCGGGCGAGCGCGCGAACGTAGTCGAGCTCCGCCGGATCCGGTCCGCCGGAGAGCACCACGCGATAGCCGCGTTCGACCAGCCAGCGCGCGGTTTCGATCCAGCCTTCCGCGCGCCACATCTTGTAGGCGAACTTCGGATAGGGATGCAGAACCGCCAGCGGCGGAGCGGGCTCGCCGCCCAGCAAGGCATCGACCTGCCGCGCATCCTCCGCGGTCCACGTGACCGGGATGTCGCGGTGCGTTGGTAGGCCCAGCACTGCGGCGAGCGCGAGATGCATCAGGACGGTGTGCGTATCGCGCTCGTCGAATGCAACCCACCGGTGGAGGAAGCGCCGCTTCCAGCGTTCCTTCTCCGTCGGCAGCAGCAGCCCGGCGCGCCAGCGGCCGGCAATGTACGCGTAGAGCGTGGGGCGGTCTCCCGGGACGAGCGAGAGCGCGACGTCGTAGCGGCGCGCAATCCCCAGCATGAAGGCGAGGTGCGAGAGCACACCCGGCCGCTGCGGGATCGCGAGCACCCGCCTCACGTCCGGGTTGGCGGCGATCGCGTCCTGTGTTCCCTCGAACACGAGCGCATCCACCGCCGCATCCGGCCATGCCAGCTTGACCGAGCGCATGAGCGGCGTCGCGAGCAGCACGTCGCCGATGCGGCGCGTCACTATCACCAGTATCGAGCGGGGTTGCTTCAACACTGGTCACCGGTCACTGATTTGACGCAGACCGGCCAGCGCTTCGATGCGATGTGACGCGAGGATCTCGTCCAGCCGGCGCTGATTCTCCGCGAGCCGGCCGCGGTCCCATTCCCTGTGCCACAGGTGAAATACCGGCGCGGCGAAGCGGGCGCTCTTGTGCCTCAACCCGGCGTGCGCGAGCCGTATCACCAGGTCGGAATCCTCCAGGCCCCAGCCCGAATAGGATTCGTCGAAGCCGTTGACGCGCTCGAGGTCCGCGCGCCAGGCGGCGAGGTTGCAGGTCTTGATGCCTTCCCACTTGAGCGGCGAGCGCTTGCGGAAGGCCCCGTCCGGCAGCGCGAGAAGCGGAAGCAGACGGTTGACGTCGCGCTTGAACCACGCAGAAAGCCACTGTCCGTGCCGCCACTGGTGTATGGGCACGCGCTCGCGCAGCACGGCCGCCGTGAAGGCCTCCGAGAGCAGGATGCGATTGCCGGCGACGAAGTATCCCGGCTCGGCCAGCCCGCGATGGCGTGCGACGAACGCCGCTGGCGGCACGCAATCGCCGTCGCTGAAGATCACGTAATCGGCGGTCGTTGCGGCGAGCGCCCGGTTGCGGGCCGCGCCGGCGCGGAATCCCCGGTCTTCCTGCCACACGTGCCGGAGCGGGAACGGTGCCCGGCGCGCCCGCTCCTCGATCAGCTCGCGGGTCTCGGCGGTGGAGCCGTCATCCGCGACGACGACCTCGAAGTCGTGCGCGTCCTGGGCGAAATAGCCCTCCAGCACCGCGGCGAGCGCGTCGGCGCGGTTGTAGGTGGTGAGGATGACCGCGAGACGCATGCTCTACAAGGAGTGACACGTGACACGTGACACGTGACACGTTTCCGCAACGCGAGATCTCAACAAAGCTTCGCACGCACTGGTCACAGGTCACCGGTCACTGGTCACGTTTTCCCTGCGAAAGCAGCATGAGCTTGAGATACTTATAGTACGAGCCCTGCGCATTCGCGACCGCGAGCATGAAGCCCTCGCGACCGTCGAGAAAACCCAGGCGCAGGAAGTAGGTGCGGGTGAAGGCCCACCAGCCGTGAAGCATGGCGGTCGCGAGGGACGCCCGGTGGCCCTGACGGTTCAGGGCGGCCGCGCTCGCCGAGGAATACGAGTTCATCTTCACGATCATCTGGTCGAGGTCTGTGACCGATTCGTGCATGATGGGATGCCGCAGACTGCCGAGCGGGCCTTGAACGATAACGCGCTCGTGCATGGCGTCCTCGGAAAACCGTGCTGCGCCGCGCCGGAAGAGGCGCGTGACATGGTCCGGCCACCAGCCCGAGTGCCGCATGAAACGGCCGCAGAAGCTCGAACGGCGCGGCATGACGAAGGCGGCCTTATCCCCGGGAGCGGCGAGAGAGCGCCCGATTTCCTCGCGCAGCTCCGGCGTGGCCCACTCGTCGTGATCGAGCGAGAACACCCAGTCGCCGCTCGCCCGGTCGAGCGCCCGGTTCTTCTGCGGCCCGTAGCCCGGCCAGTCCGGTGTTTGGTGAACCGCGGCGCCCAGCTCCCGGCAGATTTCCACGGTGCGGTCGGTGCTGCCGGAATCCACCACCACGATCTCGTCCGCCCAGGCGACGGACTCGAGGCAGCGGCGAACGGCCGGCTCGCCATTCTTGGTGATGATGATCACCGAGAGCTTCATGCCGGCCTATTCTCATCCCGCTGCAGGCCCGCGTGAAGCAGCGCGGTCAGCCAGGCGTACAGCAGCCCCTCGGTGTGATCGATCAGCAGCGCATTGAACATGCAGCCGACGGCGATCATGAGCACCAGTCCGTGCGCGAGTCGCGTTTCGAGCGAGGAGGCAAGCCGGGCGGCCCCGCGCCACTGCGCCCACAACACCCAAAGCAGGATGAGCACGCCGCCGATGCCGACCTGCACTGCGAGCAGGAGGTACTGGTTATGTGGATTGGACGTGGGCGTCATCCCTGAGCCCCGTACCTTCTCCGCGTAGGCCTGCTGGAAGCCGCCCGTGCCCACACCCGTCAACGGATGATCGCGGATTATCGCAAGTGAATTGCGATAGAACTCCAGGCGGATGGCCACCGCGCTCACGCCGTCGGCCGGCACCTCCGGACGCTGCGTGGAGTATTCCTCCAGGGCGCGGGCGACCCGATCGTGAAAACGATCCGATACCTGGTACGCCGCGGCCACCACCAGGACGGACGCGACGGCGATGCCGGCGAGCCCACGCCAGCGCCACAGCGCGTATCCGGTGTACAGCGCCAGCGCGCCCAGCACGACATAGCCGGTTCGCCCCGGCACCAGAAACGTCATGTTCGCCAGCGCAGCAGCGGCCATGCCGAACCAGGCCCAGCGCGCCGTTGCCGACCGGGCGGACAATCCGAGCTGCAGGAACACGAAAGCCCCGAAACCCACGAGGATCGAATGGGTGAGGCTATGCTTGAACGGAACCGCAAACATTTCGTCGTGCAGAAGCAGGGGCGATCGCACGAGCACGGTGAGGTGCAGCGCGAACGACAGCAGCACGGTAACGACTATCGCGGCGGCGAAGGCGAGGATGCCACGGCGGCGCGCGGCCGGCTCTCGGAAGAACGAGGCGATGAGCGGGATGACCAGCAGCTCGGCGTACTTGTACAGGAACTGCCTGTTTTCTCCCGCCGGCGCCACGCCGTAGAGGGTTCCCAGAGCGAGCAGCCCGATAAGCGCGAGGGGAGCGAGCAGCGCGAAATTGCCGGCAATGAACGAGAGCCTGCTCCGGTAGGCTCCCCCGGCCACGAAGCAAACGACCAGCAGCGCGAGCAGCAGGTTGTCGATGGCGGTGGAAATGGGCAGCGAGAAGCCCAGCGCGATCGCGGCGCCGCGACCGAGGTGATCGAACCCGCGGGTCAGATAGCGCAAGAGATTCATCGGGAGCGGGCCTGGCCCGCTCTAATGCGGGCGATACTCCGGTATCCACGCCGCCAGCGCCTGCCGCACGTCGACGTCCGACAGCTCCTCCGGCTCGGCAAGCCAGACGGCGAGACGCTCGCACCAGTCGCTGTTCTCCTTGCGCGCCAGGGCGATCTTGAGCTTCGGATGCCGGGTAGGGAGGACGTTCTCCCCGGCGGCGAGCGGCTCCTCGTAGAGCTTTTCTCCAGGGCGCAGCCCGGTGTAGACGATCCTGATCTCGTCCTCGCTCAGCCCCGAAAATCTGATCAGGTCGCGCGCGAGGTCCGCGATGCGCACGGGCTCTCCCATGTCGAGCACGAAGATCTCCCCGCCCGCCCCCATCAGCCCGGCCTGGAGCACGAGCTGCACGGCCTCCGGTATGGACATGAAGTAGCGCGTGATCTCGGGATGGGTGACGGTCACCGGGCCGCCCGCGCTGATCTGATCGCGAAATTTCGGAATCACGCTTCCCGTGCTGCCCAGGACGTTGCCGAACCGGACCACCACGAAACGCGTATCCGAGCGCTGCTGCATCGACTGGCACACCATCTCCGCAAGGCGCTTGCTCGCCCCCATTACGCTCGTCGGATTGACGGCCTTGTCGGTGGAGACGAACACGAACTTCTCGACACCATGGGCTGCCGCTGCCCGGGCGAGCCCGAGCGTGCCGCCGACGTTGTTCAACACCGCCTGCCAGGCGTTCTCGTTCTCCATGAGCGGCACGTGCTTGTAGGCGGCCGCGTGAAACACCACGGACGGGCGATGCGAGCGCAACACCCGTCCCACGCGGGCGCTATCCTTGACGTCGCCGATGGCGCAGACGATAGCGAGCCCCGGGTGGTGCGCCGCGAACTCCTGCTCGATCGCGTAGAGCGCGTACTCGTTCAATTCGAACAGGACGAGCAGACGCGGCCTGAACCGGGCGATCTGCCGGCACAGCTCGGAGCCTATCGAGCCGCCGGCCCCCGTGACCATGACCACCTGTCCCGAAAACCAGCTCTCGAGGGCGCTCGCATCGAGCGTGACCGGATCGCGGCCCAGCAGATCGTCCAGCTCGACGCGGCGGATCTGCGAGACCGTGACGGCGCCGCTCATGAGGTCGCGGAAGGAGGGCACGGTCAGCACTTTCAGTCCCGTGGCGCGGCAGATGTCCACCGCCCGGCGGCGCTCGACGTGCGACGCCTCGGGCATCGCGATGATGGCCTGCCCGACGCCCTTGCGGGCGGCCCATCGCGGCACGTCTTCGAGACTGCCGAGGACATTGACGCCGTGCAGCCGGCGACCGATGTTCGCCGTGGCGTGGTCGAACACGCCCACGACGCGCCATTGCGCGCTGGGCGCAAGGTCCTTGATGAGGGTGACCGCGGCGGTGGCCCCGCCGAGGACGAAGACCGGCTCGCGCTGCGCGCCCGACAGCCAGTCGAAGCGCTGCTCCCGCCACGCCCGGTAGACGATCCGGCTGCCCGACATCAGCGCCGCGAGGAGGATCGGGTGCAGGATGAACACGGACCGCGGCACGGCGATCCTCACCATGAGGAGCAACGCCGTGGCAGCGAGGGAAGCCACGCCGATGGCCATCAGTATGCGCTGGAGATCCGGCAGGCTCGCGTAGCGCCAGACGCCGCGGTAGAGGCCGAAGCCGAGGAAGGTCAACGCGTAGACGGGCACCGTCCACACGAGCGAGTCGAGAGCGATCTGAAGGTAGTAGGTCGGAACGTCCAGATTGAAGCGCAGCCAGTAGGCGGCGATCCACGCCGCCCCACAGGCGGCGAGGTCGTGCGCGAAAGCGAGGGCGGCCTTCCAGCTGGGCTTCACCGCGGGCTCCCTGCGCGATGCCCGTACCTGGAGCGGCGGGGAGGGCGGTATGAGCCGGATTCAGACATGAAAACGCGCGTCGGTGGCCGGGTTGAGCGGCGGTCAGGTAAAGGTGGTGATCCTGCTGCGGATGGCGTTGATGACGACAGTGGAGGGCGAGAAGCTCTCCTCCAGCTCGTAGCGCGCCGCCCAGGGCTGCGACGTGATGGTCGTCACCGCTTCCACGATGTTGCGCGTCTCCAGCCCGGCGACGATGTGGGCGCCCCCCTCCACCGTCTCCGGGCGCTCGGTCGTCATGCGCAGGCTCACGCAGGGCACCTTGTAGAAGAAGGCCTCCTCGGGCGCCGTGCCGGAGTCCGACAGGACGCAGTACGCGTCCATGTAGAGGCGGTTGAAATCATAGAACCCGAGCGGCGCCATGAGCCTTACGCCGCGGCCGGGACGGCGCTTGCCGAGCTTGCTGCGCGTGCGCGGGTGCATGGGATAGATCACCTCCCGCTTGAATCGACGGTGGAGCTCCGCGAGCGCCGAGAGTATGGCGTCGAGGTGCTTCGGGTCGTCCACGTTCTCGCTGCGGTGTGCGGTGACGAGCAGGTACTCGTGCGCCTTCAAGCCGAGCCGCCTGAGGATGTCGCTCCTGCGTATCTTCGGCAGGAACGCTCGCATCGCCTCGAAAGTCGGATTGCCGGTGACCAGGATCTTGGACGGATGGATGCTCTCGCGCAGCAGGTTCTCGCGGTGATAGCGGTTGAACGGCAGGAGGACGTCGCTCATGTGATCTATGAGGATGCGGTTGCGCTGCTCCGGCATCCGTCTGTCCCACGCGCGCAGCCCCGCCTCCATGTGAAAAATCCGCACGCCGTGATGGGAAGCGGGCATGCACGAGAGCCCGCTGTAGGTGTCGCCCAGGATGAGGAGGGCGTCGGGCTTGACCTTTACCATGAGCTCGTCCGACTTGCGTATCACGTCGGCGACCTCCAGGCCGTAGCTCGACGTGTTGATGTCGAGCTCGAAATCGGGCTTGCGCAGCTGGAGGTCCTTGAAGAAGAAATCCTTGAGCTCGGGCGTGAAATTCTGGCCCGTGTGCACCATGACGTGCTCGAAGTTGAGATCGTCGAGCTTCTTCAGCGTCGACCACAGCTTGATCATCTCAGGCCGCGTGCCGAATATGGACATCACCTTCATTGCGGTTCCCGGGTGCCGGTTGATTGCGACAGGCGCCTCAACTCGCGCCGCGTCACGGCGCGACGCCGCCGAAGTCCGCCACTGGATGCAACGAGCGTTCTTCGCAGAACGCACCGACCGGGCGCATCGCGGCATCAGGCGTTACGGTCGGTGGAATCATGGCAATTGGACGACCCGGTGTGAGAGTGCGTGCGGCAGGCGGCAGGATACCAGACGTAGCGCGCACGGGGGAAATCCGTTAGGCTTACGGCGAGCGAAGGGCGCGACAAACGGAACGTTCTACGGTGAGGCTTCTGCTGGTGACGCAGTACTTCTGGCCCGAGCAGTTCATCCTGAACGACCTCGTCCGCCACGTTGCCCGCAAGGGGCACAGCGTGACCGTGATGACCGGCAAGCCGAACTATCCGGGCGGCGCGGTCTTCGAAGGCTATGCCGAGTCGGGCTTGCAGGTCGAGACCTATGCCGATGGCGTGGAGATCCTGCGCGTGCCGCTGCGAGCGCGCCGCAGCGGCGGCGCCGTGAACCTCTTCCTGAATTTCGTCTCGTTCGCCTGGTCCGGGCTGCGCCACTTCGGCCGGCTGGCGAAGGGCCGCGAGTTCGACGCCATACTCGTGTTCGCATCCCCGCTCACCGCGGCGCTGCCGGCGATTCCGTTAAAGTGGCGCAAGCGCGCCCACCTCGCCCTCTGGATACAGGATCTGTGGCCGGAGAGCCTGTCGGCGACGGGCTACGTCCGGAATCGGGTGCTCCTCGCGGTGGCGGGCTGGCTCGGGCGCGCGATCTACGCCTGCGCGGATACGATACTCGTGCAGTCGCTGGCGTTCCGGCGGCCGGTCGAGCGCTACGCGCCGCGCGGGAACATCGTGTACTACCCGAACTCTGTGGACGCCTCCGCCGCGACCGCGGCCGGCGCTGATCCGCTGCCTGCGGAGCTCGTCGCGCTGCTGGAGTCGAATTTCTGCGTGCTCTTCGCGGGCAACCTCGGAGCGGCGCAGGCGGTCGAGACGCTGGTCGATGCGGCCGCGAAGCTGCGCGATCTGGAGCGCTGCCGGATGGTGCTCGTCGGCGCCGGCAGCATGCTCGAGTGGGTGCGCGAGCGCAAGGACGCCCTCGGGCTGGACAACCTCGTGCTCGCGGGACGCTTTCCGATGAGCGCGATGCCGCACATCTACCGCCGCGCGGGCGGGCTGATCGTCTCGCTCAGGGACGAGGAGATCTTCGCCTTCACCGTGCCGAGCAAGGTGCAGGCCTATCTCGCGGCGGGCAAGCCCATCATCGCCGCCCTGAACGGCGAGGGCGCGCGCGTCGTGGCAGAGTCCGGGGCCGGCTTCGTCTGTCCCGCCCAGGACGCCGATGGCCTCGCCCGCTGCATCCGCGCTCTGCACGCGATGCGGGAGACCGAGCGCGAACGTCTGGGGAATTCGGGACGCGCCTACTTTCTCGAGCACTTCGAGATGGGCCGCCAGACCGACCGTCTGCTCGAGATACTCCACGCCGGCGCGCCCGCCCGGTAGCGTAACCGAATGTCCAGTGCGATGACCTGGATGGTGCTGGGGGCGGCGGCATTCGTATTCACCGCCGCCGGCACGCTGCTGTACCGCGCCTTCGCCCTGCGCAGCGGGATCCTCGCCAACCCGAACTTCCGCACCCTGCACGACCGGCCCAAGCCGCGGGGCGGCGGCATCGTGTTCTCCTGCGTGTTCCTCGCGCTCGTAGCCATTCTCGGATGGGCCGGGTCGCTCGACGCGGCGACGACCCGCGCGATCGGGCTCGGGGGCGCGGTGGCGACCGTCTTCGGGTTCGTGGATGACGCGGTGCACATCAATGCCTTCGCCAAGCTGGCGACGCAGGGCGCGCTCGCAGCGTGGGCCCTGGTCTGCTTCGGGGCGAAGCCGCTGTTCGACCTGCCGTGGATCCCCGCGCCCGTCGAGCTCGGCGTGAGCTGGTTCGCGCTGGTGTGGCTCATGAACGCCTACAACTTCATGGACGGTGTCGACGGCATGGCCGCCTCGGGCGCGGTGTTCATCTGCGCGGCGGCGATGGCCGCACTGCTGCTCGCGCGAGGCGACGCGGTCCTGACGCTGGCGCTCGGGCTGCTCGCGCTCTGCTGCCTCGGCTTCCTGGTCTTCAACTGGCCGCCGGCGTCGATCTTCATGGGGGACTCCGGAAGCCTGTTTCTCGGCTACTGCTTCGGCGCCCTGATGGTGCGCACCATATCAGGGGAAGAAGTCACCCTGTGGACGTGGCTCGTGATTCTCGGCTACTTCGGCGGCGATACGACCACCACCACGTTGACGCGCATCTGCGTCACGCGCAAGTGGTACGGCGCACACCGCAGCCACGCTTACCAGAACCTCGCCCGCATCTGGAGCGATCATCGCAAGGTCACCGTCGGGGTGATTCTCTACCACGCGCTGTGGCTGATGCCGCTCACGGTTCTGTCGGTGCTCGTCCCCGCCGTGGGACCGCTGGCCGCCGCGCTGGCGCTGGGGCCGGTCGTGCTCTGGACGCTACGCTACGGTCCGCGGCTCTCGAGTGCCTGACCGTGAGCGCACGGAATGCCATCGTCGTCTTCGTCCCCGCAGAACGCGGTTTCGCCGACTTCAGCCTGCCGCGTGACACAGGCGTCCTCGGGGCCACGGAGATCAGCGTGGTCGCCGCAGGCGACATTCCCGCTTTGGGCGAGGGCCTGCCGGGGGTCCGCCGGCGAACCCTGGAAGAGCTGCAGGAGCTGGAGCTTCCGCAATGCCGTTTTCTGCTGCTCGACGCGGACGGAGCGCCGCCGCTCGAGCTGACCGGCTGCGAAGGGATGGCCGAGCTCGAGCGTCGGGTGCTGCTCGAGCGCGTGCTCGCCGCCATGCGGCGCGGGGTGCGGATACGCGACCCGCGTACGGCTTACATACGCGGAGAGCTCGAGTGCGGCGCGGGCGTAGAGATCGAAGTGGACGTGGTGCTGGAGGGGCGCGTCGTGCTGGGCGAGGGGGTGACGATCGGCGCCCACTCGATCGTGCGGAATTCCACCATTGGGCAGCGCACCCGCGTCCATCCCTACTCGCTCATCGAGGACTCGACCATGGGCGCCGGCGGCTTCGTCGGTCCCTACGGCAGGTTGCGCCCCGGATGCAGCATCGGCGACGCAGTGCAGATCGGAAACTTCGTGGAGATCAAGAGCTCGATCATCGGCGCCGGGACCCGGATCAACCACCATTCTTTCATCGGCGATGCGGTGCTGGGAGAGCGGGTGACGATCGGCGCGGGCACCATCACGTGCAATCACGATGGTAGCGGCGTGCAGCACACCACGATCGGCGCCGGCGCCTACGTGGGCTCCGGCTGCTGCCTCATCGCACCGCTTAGTATCGGCGAAGGCGCCACGATCGGAGCGGGCTCCACCGTCAGCCGCGAGGTGCCCGCCGGTCGGCTCACCGTAGCCCGCGCGCGGGCGCGCACGGTCGAGAACTGGCGGGGTCCGCGCAGCTCGCGCAAAGAGCCATGAGCGCCCTGCGCATCGCGGTATGGGGCATAGGCCCGCACGCGCGCAACAACATCCTGCCGGCGATCGCCTCGGTGGACGGGCTCGAGCTCTACGGTGTGTGCTCGCGCGATCCCGCCGTCGTTGCCGGCTGCACGAGCGATTGGCGCTGCCGCGGTTGGAGCGAGCCCGGCTCGATGCTGCAGGACGCCGCGGTGGACGCGGTCTATGTCGCGACGCCGATCGGACTTCATGCCGCGCACGGCAGGCTGGTCCTTGATGCGGGCAAGCACCTCTGGTGCGAGAAGCCGCTGACTTCGTCCCTGGCGGATACCCTCGAGCTGGTCGAGGCCGCCCGGCACCGCCGGCTGAGCCTGTGCGAAGCGCTCATGTACCTGTACCACCCCCAATTCGAGCGGCTCCTGCGTTACCTGTCGGACGCCAGTCTGGGCGCGATCCGGTCGGTCACCTGCCGGTTCGGCATCCCGCCGCTGGAGCGCCCCGGCTTCAGAAACGATCCCGCACTGGGGGGAGGGGCGCTGTTCGACATCGGCTGCTACCCGGTATCCGCGGTGCACGCGCTCTTTCCCGGCGACGAGATCGAGGTCGTGCACGCCCGCATGAGCCGGCAGCCGGGCTCCGCCGTCGATAGCGGCGGCCACGCGGTCCTCGCGCTGTCAGGCGGTGCCGAGGCGTGGCTGGAGTGGCGCAGCGGCTCCTCGTACCGCAACGAAATAGACCTCTGGGGCGAGCGCGGCTCGGTGTCCACCCACAGGATCTTCTCGAAGCCCGCCGACTACGTGCCGGTATTCAGCGTGCGGGACCGCCGCGGCGCCGAGACGGCGGAAACGGGCGCGTCCGCCAACCATTTTTCAGCTATGCTCCGCTACTTCAGGGACGTGACCGGCGACCATGCGGCCGCCGAGCGCGAGCTCACGCGGGTCGCACGGTGCGCGGCGACCCTGCACCTGATCCGCGAGCGCGCCGGCCCCTGCTAGCCGTTCGCCTGTAAAACCGCGCCAACGACAAGGAGTACCCCGATGGCAACGCCGAACTGGAAGGAAGTAGTGCTCGACGATCCATCCCAGTGGCCCAAGGAGGGCCGCGTGGAGCTCGAGCCGGCGCACGTGGACGAGCGCGGCTCGATTCAGCCGCTCGTCAATTTCCCGATGAAGAACCTGTCCCTGATCACATCGAAGAAGGGCACCGTCCGCTCGAACCACTACCACGTCACCGACTGGCACTATATGTACGTGCTGTCGGGCTCGTTCGACTATTACTATCGCCCGACCGGCTCGGCGGAGCCGCTCAAGGTGATGCGGGTAAAGGCCGGTGAGATGGTATTCACCCCGCCCATGGAGGATCACGCGACGGTATTCCTGGAGGACACACAGCTCCTCGCCATGAGCCGCAACCCGCGCGACCAGGAAGCCTACGAGTCCGACGTGAAGCGCGTGACGCTGATCGATCCGGCGAGTCTCGCCCGCTAGCTAGCCAGATGCCCGACGTGCGCTCTTGCACGCGCTGCCGCATGTGCGATGGCGCGGCGCTGCAGAAGGTGATGGCCCTTACGCCGACGCCGCCCGGGAACAACTTCCTCGCCGCCGCCGAGCTGACGCTGCCCGAGCCGCGCTATCCGCTCGAGTTGCATTTCTGCGGTGCGTGCCACCACGTGCAGCTCGGGCACGTCGTGGATCCGAGGATCCTCTACCAGAAGGACTATTTCTACGTCTCGGGCACTTCGGCCCAGTTCGTGGAGCATCTGCGCGGCTATGCCGCGCAGATGACCCGCCGCTTCGGGCTCGGGCCGGGGGCGCTGGTGGCGGACATCGGGTCGAACGACGGCACGTGTCTGCGCGCGTTTCGCGACTTGGCGGGTGCGCGTGTGCTCGGCGTGGACCCCGCCACCAAGATTGCGCGGCGCGCCACCGAGAGCGGGATCGAGACGATCGGCGATTTCTTCACGAGCGATCTCGCCGCACGCCTGCGCCGCGAGCACGGGCCGGCGGCGTTCATCACCTCACACAACGCGTGCGCGCACATACACCGCCTGGACGACGTCGTGAACGGCGTGCGCCACTGGCTCGCCGACGACGGCGTCTTCGTGCTCGAGGTCGGCTACTTTCTCGACGTCTACGAGAACGTGTGGTTTGATACCATCTACCACGAGCACCTCGACTATCACACGGTGTCTCCCTTCGTGAAGCTGTTCGCGCGCACGGGCATGGAGGCGATCGGCGTCGAGCGCGTGAGCCCGCAGGGAGGCTCCATTCGCGTGATGGCGCAGAAGGCTGGGGGGCCGCGGAGCGCAGACGGCTCCGTGGACGAGCTGGTCCGGCTCGAGGCGCAGCACGGACTGGACAGGCCGGAGACGCTGGTCGAATTCGGGCGCCGCATAGACCGCGTCGGCGAAGAATTGCGCGCGCTCACAGGCTCGCTCAAGGCGCGGGGCAAGACGCTGGCGGGCTTCGGCGCGGCCACCAAGTCGACGACGCTGCTCGCGCATTTCGGGCTGGGAGCTGGCGAGCTCGACTTCATCGCCGACGACAACCCGCTCAAGCAGGGCCTCTACTCGCCCGGCGCCCACATTCCGGTCGTCGCGGCCGACGAGATCTACCGGCGCCGCCCCGACTACCTTCTGATCCTGGCGTGGAATTTTGCCGAGCCCATCATGGCGATGCACAAGAGATTCTCGGATGATGGCGGCCGGTTCATCGTTCCCATGCCGGTTCCGAGGATCGTCGACCAATGACCAAGCGCGTACTCGTCGTTGCCCCGCACCCGGACGACGAAACCCTGGGGGCCGGGGGCACCATCGCCAAGCTCTCGCGGCAGGGCCACGAAGTGGCTGTTCTGGTGGTGTCCGGGCATATGCCGCCGCTCTACCAGCCCGGGCTCTACGAAGAGACCGTGGCGGAGGCGAAGCGGGCGTTCGCCGTCCTGGGCGTGAAGGCGAGCCGCTTCCTCGACATACCCGCCACCATGGTCGCGCAGAAACCCGTTCACGAGCTGAACGGGCAGGTGATGGCGTTCGTCAAGGAGATCGAGCCCCACATCGTCCTTTGTCCGTACCCCGACCGCCACGTCGATCACCGGGCGGTGTTCGACAGCGTGATGGTGGCGGCCCGTCCTGTCGGCGTGGGCCGCGCGATCGAGATAACCGCCGCTTACGAGACGCTCTCAGAGACGCACTGGAACGCGCCCCACATCGAGCCGAACTTCGTGCCGAACTGGGTGGTCGACATCACGGAGCAGATGGATAGCAAGCTCGAGGCCTACGGCTGCTACGCCTCGCAGGTGTCCCCCTCCGGGGGGCCGAGGTCGATGGAGGCCTTGAGCGCGCTGGCGCGGTTCCGCGGCACGCAGGCGGGCTTCGGATACGGCGAGGGATTCCACGTCATCCGGATGACCGGATAGCCCTCAGCGCAGCAGCTCTCCCGGGCCACTCGCTTTCACGTCCTGCACCATCAGGCGGTGGCGTTTGAGCAGGCGCACCGTGCCCGCGTAGTCGAGCACGTTGTCGGCGGAGCTGAATTCCCGGGTAAGCGCCGGCGGCGCCTTCTTCGGGAGCGCGAGCTCGGGCAGCATGGGCAGGATCGCGAAGTACTTCCCCCGGCGCACGCAATGATGCGCCTCTTCGTCGGACACCATGATCTCGTGCATCTTTTCCCCTGGGCGCACGCCGATCGTCCTGGTCTTGATGCGGCGCTTCCCGATCAGCGCGCGCGCGACGTTCTCCACGGTGGCCGACGGCGCGTCCGGCACGTAGGTCTCCCCGCGGTTCGCCTCCTCGAGGGCAGTGAAGACGGTATCGACGGCTTCGTCGAGACTCAACAGAAACCGCGTCATCTCCGGCGCGGTAATGGTGACGGGGCCGCCGTGGCGTATCTGGTCGTGAAACAGCGGGATCACCGATCCGCGCGAGGCGAGCACGTTGCCGTAGCGCACGCAGATGAAGCGGGTGCGCGGATTGAGGACGTTGGCGGCGATGATGATCCTCTCCTGCAGCGACTTGGTCATGCCCATCACGTTGACGGGCTTGCACGCCTTGTCGGTGCTGATCGCCACGACCGTCTTGACCGGATAGTCGTTGTCGCCTACCGCCCGCACGATATTGGCCGCGCCCAGGCAGTTGGTGTCTATGGCCTGCAGCGGAAAGTACTCGCACGTCGGAACCTGCTTCAACGCCGCGGCGTTGACGACGATGTCCGCGTCCTTCACGGCCGAGCAGACCTCCGCGTAGTTGCGCACGTCGCCGATCCTGAACTCGAGCACGCTCATGAAGTTACGGAAGATGACCTCGTCCGTGGTGACCGCCTGGTGCAGGTACGACATCCGCATGTCGTGCTGCTTCGCTTCGTCGCGCGAGAACACGATGACTTTTTTCGGCATGCCGAGCTTGCCCGAGAGGACGCGACGCACGAAGGTGCGTCCCATGGAGCCGGTGCCGCCGGTCACGAGGATGCGCTTGCGGTCGAAGATCATTGCTGTCTTTCCCGGAAATCCGCCGCGAGCCCGTCGATCATCTGCCCCCAGGTGGGCGGCGTGTAGGCGAAGTCCTTGCGGAAACGGGTCGAATCCAGACTGCGATCGCACCTGAACTCCTCCTCCGGGCGGACTTCGACCGGGAGCTTCAACTTGTTCTTGATCATGGTCAGGAGGTCGAACTTGCTGATCGGGTCGCTCGACACGTGGTAGATGCCCGAAGAGGCGGGGAAATGCGTCACCAGAGTCTCCATGATGCGGCTCATCTCGATCGTGGTGAATCCCGAGAATATGGCGTGCCGGTAGCCGTTCACCGTGCCGGTCTGGGCGAGAAACCACTCGAGGAGGCTCGTCTTGCGCGTGAGCTCGCGTCCGATGATCGAGGTGCGCAGCGTGATGCACCCGGGAAAAACGACCTCTCCCAGCAGCTTGCTGTGCCCGTAGACATCGATCGGGTCCGGTTCGTCGCTCTCGGCGTATTTGCCACGCCGCCCCGAGAACACGCAGTCCGTGCTGATGTGTATGAGATGCGCTCCGATCGCACCGCAGATCACCGCCAGGCGGTGCGGCAGCAGCGCGTTGATCTCGAGGTTCGGTATGCGATCGAGGCCGTCGGGCCGCTGCTTCACCACGCCG
>Ga0075418_10003437_pt1 | contig 18093 bp, 16 predicted proteins | sample SoiMetdeltSBSDD2_FD_81776 | JGI IMG/M metagenome (GOLD analysis project Ga0075418, IMG submission 81776) | Bulk soil microbial communities from a Populus tree surrounding site in Tennessee, USA - Soil MetaG P. deltoides SBSDD2 | ecosystem: Environmental > Terrestrial > Soil > Tree plantation... | reverse complement strand
GTTGCTTGTTATAATTATGGCAGCTCTGCATCTGAATCAACAGGCGGTACTTCCTCATCACCTTCGAGGATGGCATGAAAGGTTGAAGGTATTGTTTGGGAGTATGATGATGAGATTGTCGTCGTTGCTGCTGATACGGCTACAAGTATCAGCAAGATTGCAGTAGTAGTATCTATTCCTGCAACTGAGCTGATTTTCTTTGTGCTCATCCCATTATCTTCTTTTATCTCATTAAAGAAATTTCTCAGATCTTTACCAATTCTAGGCACAGCAATGAAAAAGTAAAAAGTGCCCTTTATTGTGCTATTTAGGACAATGCTCTTTTCTTTTTCTATTTCTCTTACTTTCTTTTAGCTATGGAGATACAACAGACACTATTATGTTAGATAAATTAATCAGACTGGCTTATCGTCACTCAGATGAGAATTAGGATCATTACAACCACTAGAAGAACTAGAATAATGACTATGGACTTATCCTTCCTTTCCAAACTCGAACGCTACATCTCCTCATCTACAATGTGTGAGCAACCTGCTCTTTTATCTTCTCGTCGTCTTTTGCTTCATTATTTACCTCGCGTTTACAATAATAGGTGAAACACAAGAAATTCATTCAAGCTTGTTTTGATTTCTTTGTAACAACTACTATTTTACTGTTCGAAACTATGTGTTGATTATTGTTTTTCAGCTTTGAGCAACGAGTATGTTAGAGCGGCTGCTGCAGCTGAAAGCGTAATTATGAGTTTAGGTCTCCCTTAATCTTCTCCTCTTACTTTCTTCTATCTTTCTGGAGATGCAAAAAAGAGAGAGGCTACTCCTCTAGATAAACACAACAACTTCTCTCTATCCTGCTAGTTATAGAGAAGAATGAACTGTAACTAGGCGGCAAGCTCGATCTGGTTATACCGGACAAGTTCGTTCGACTCTGAGGATGTGTAGAGCGATATATAGTAATAATTTACATTCTCCACGTGAATTATTTATTAGTGATGTACACTTTCCATTACTACTGCATTTGCTCATAAATCATGCTGTTACCGAGATGCTTCACCATGCCTTGGAGTCAGGAGTGACGAAGAGTGAAGCATATCAATTGATGACAGAATGTCCCACAGATATGCTGCTGACGGCCGCAGGCAGAATAAGAGATATGTCAAGGCCCGGCGTAATCACGTATTCAAGAAAAGTATTCATTAATCTTGTAAATCTCTGCCGTGACACATGCACTTACTGCACCTATAAAAAGGAACTGGGCGACCCAATGCTTTCGATGCTGAACCCTCGTCAGGTTCTTGCAATAGCGGAGGCTGGCAAAAAACTTCGCTGCACAGAAGCGTTGTTTGTAACAGGTGAGCGGCCAGAGCAAAGATACGAGCAAGCAAGATCTTGGCTTCATTCCCTTGGCTATTCATCAACTGTTGAATACATTTGCTGCATAAGTGAGCTTGTTCTTGAAAAAACTGGATTGCTTCCACACACAAATGCTGGCAGCCTGACCAAAAAGGAAATGTCGATGCTGCAAGACACCAACGTAAGCCTTGGACTGATGCTTGAAACAGCAAGCGAGCGGTTGATGGAAAAGGGTATGCCACACGAAAATGCACCAAGTAAGAACCCAAAGGTAAGGATGAAGACGCTTGAGAGTGCCGGCGAGCTCCGGATGCCTATCACTACTGGTCTACTAGTAGGAATAGGTGAAACACAAGAAGATCTGATCGATTCGTTGTTTGCGATAAGGGAGCTGCACGAAAAGTATGGCCACATACAGGAAGTTATAATGCAGAACTTTGCCCCCAAGCCGGAGACCGGTATGGCTAAGTTTCCACCAGCATCGCCGGAGTATTTTCTTCGATCGGTTGCTATGGCAAGGATCCTGATGCCGGGCATGAATATCCAAGTGCCACCAAACCTCAACCCTGATATCTTTGACCGCTACATATCCGCCGGCATAAATGACTGGGGTGGCATATCGCCAGTTACAATTGATCATGTTAACCCAGAGTTTCCTTGGCCTTCTATTGGGTTAGTAAGAAAGGTAACTGAAAGCAATGGCTGCAGGCTCAGAGCACGTCTTCCAATCTATCCCGAATTCCTCAAAGGTGGATTTATTACATCGGAGCGGCTGCAAAAGTATGCAAGCTTGGTTGCTGACAGCTCGGGATTGGTAAAGGAGGACTATTATGTCAACGATTGATTCGCTACTCAAAAATGCCGACCCTATAGTGGCGTCAGCCCTTGACAAGGCACTGAGCGCTAAGGACATATCAGTAGATGAGGCAGTCAAACTCTTTGATTCTACTGGCCTTGAAATGAACCTTTCAGTAATGGTGGCAGATGAACTACGCAAAAGGACTTTGGGTGATTATGCAACATATGTGGTCAACAGGAACATCAACTTTACAAACGTCTGCATCAAGCAGTGCGGCTTTTGCGCGTTTAGTAGGGACTTTCGCGAAGAGGAAGGCTACTTTCTTCCTACCGAGGAGATTGTGAGAAGGGCAGAGGAAGCTGCAAGCCTTGGCGCCACGGAGGTGTGTATACAGGCCGGCCTGCCACCCAAGATGGATGGGCATATCTACATTGACATCTGCAAGGCAGTTAAGAAAGAACTGCCAGACATACACATCCACGCGTTTTCACCCGAAGAAGTGCTATACGGAGCAGTAAGATCTGAAACGCCCGTGCCAGAATACCTCAAAATGCTAAAAGAGGCTGGAGTCGGGAGCCTGCCAGGTACTGCAGCAGAGATTCTTGACCAGAGTCTCCGGGATGTAATATCGCCGGGCAGGATTTCAATGAAAGACTGGGTTGCAGTCATTAAGCAGGCTCATGCTCTAGGAATACCTACTACTTCAACCATAATGTACGGCCACATTGAAACATCGCGCCATAAGGCAGAGCACATCGACCTTTTACGTGACATCCAAAAAGAGACGCACGGCTTTACAGAATTTGTGCCGCTCAGCTTTGTACACACTGAAGCGCCAATGTATAACCGCAAAACCATTCCCAAAATCAGACCAGGGGCAGATGGTAACGAGGTCATCAAGATGCACGCTGTAGCAAGGATAATGCTGAACAATCATATACCTAACATACAGGTGTCATGGGTTAAGGAAGGGGCGAGGATGTCACAGCTGTTGCTTGCAGCCGGCGTAAACGACTTTGGCGGTACTCTGATCAACGAGAGTATATCGACAGCTGCAGGTGCACCGCATGGCCAGCTGATGAGACCAAAAGAGATCCGCAAGCTGATAAGAGCCGCCGGCAGGATACCAGCACAGCGCTCTACTACCTATCGGACACTGAAGGTGTTTGTTGATGAAAACGAGGATCAGGACTCCTCGCTTGACAGCATCGATAGCTCGCAGTTTGGGTCGTATCACCAGCTGATCAAGCTAGACAGGTTTAGATACAAGGATGCCAAAAGCAATGGTGATATTTGAGGCAGGCAGGTAAAGATCTCTCTACTATCTATAAATTCAAAACCAATAGAATAATTATCTTTTTAGATGTATAGTGATACTTTTGATGACTTTTGGCGGCACTTAAAAGACTATTGTTGCTGTCTGTCAATATGCTAGCTGGATAAGAAGGTTATAGACACTCACTCTTTACATGTTTAAATGATCAGCTCTTCTACAACTTTAACACAGCAGAACAAGTGTGGTACCGCTGTAGGACATAGTTATGTAGGAAAACTAAAGCTCACATCAGATAGGAAGGCGTTCAAGCTTCAACAACAACAACATGGCAATGAATGAGATCTAGAGGAAAATCGAGATCCTATGGATGCAAGTTGTAAGGTTTCCGCAACCTGATTTACAGAGAGAAGCGACTGCTGAGGAGCTATGAAGATAAATTTATCCATAGCATTTAGCTACAATAATTTACCTCACTTGCAGCGATCCTGCAAATTAAATTAGGAACTTTTCAATAAGGTTCTGAAAATTGAGTCATTATGGAAACTCTGACTAGTTTGGTTTGTCGCCTGGCTTTTGGTGCAGCTCAACAAATCAAGAATGTCAAGGGACTTTTTCTGCCAGCCAGCACCCACTATATCTATCTGATATGCCAATGTAGCGAATATGATGATAGCAGGGCATCCATTGAATTATCATATGTCTGACCAGGCGCTGCGCCAGTGAATTGGACGCCTGAAAATACGAACAGTCCAGCAAGCAGGACTGTAAGTGCCGAAACTGAGAGCATCATGCCCCTGTATCTGATTGCAGGATAAGAATACCTTATCATCAAAAATGATGCTGCAATTGTAGCTGCACTTGCTATCGAAGCAATGACGCCGACATTTAAAAAGAAAGCCTGCCAGTCTGTAAGCAGACCTGCCGCAGCAAACGCAATGGCTGTCAGCACTACTCCAATAAAGGCATAATGGCGCACTCCCAAGTAGCGTGGCCGTCTGATGGTTTCTTCTGATGCACCAGAATCTTCTGGCTGCACCTGTTCTTCTGTTCTCTTAAGCGGGGTAATCTCTGCATATTTGGGGTCGACTTCACGCAAATGTTGCAGACCTTCCTCTGTGATCATGTAGTACTTCGAGTTCTTAGTGACATAGTTGCCCATACGCTCAAGATGGTAGTAGATAGAGCCAGTAGAAAGTCCTGTAGAAAGCTTGATATCTGAAAAGCCAGCTACCCCGTTCTTATCTGCTATGGCCTTGAGAATCTTTATTCTAGTCCTTCTCGCCCGTAGCTGGGTCTCTCCTGTCAACACCTACTGCTAGCCCCTAAGATCCTTTATCAATTTCGAAACGGACTTATATAAGATAGTGATAGAATATTCATTTCAGTTAATTGTTAAATCCAATTACTGTACAGGTTAGATCGCCGCTTGTTGATTCGTTATGTCTGGCTAACCTGTTTTGTGGTTCTGCTGTTACTGTGCAGCCCAGTATCTCTCCAAGAGCCAAAGACACAATCTACCGAAGGACAGAGAGCTGAACAGACAGTAGGATTTCTCCCGACTGACTGGGGCGTCTCCAAAAGCCAAGCAGCTATAATAACACTCACATCATCAATATCTGCAGAGGATGTTGGCAGCTACCAACTTGCACTTAACAATACAGGCGACATTGGTAAAATAGAGCCGCATGTTACAAATGAAAGTCGCTTTGTTAGATGGGCAGATCCAAAAGAAAAAGCCGCAAGTACATTCATCCCTGAAGGTTGGAGCGCAGATCTCCAGATAATCAGGCCATACAAATCTATGAGTGGCTTTGTATTCTTTGCAAGAGGAGATGAAAACACGCTTGTGTATGTCTTCCAGCCCTTCATGCCTTTGTACATTCCTCCAAGCACGTCGCTTTGCGAAACCGCTAGCATTTGCTACAGTTCTATAATATCTGCAGACAAGGTCAGGGAAATGTCCCTTGGAAACGCCCCAATAGTTGTTTCTAACTTTAAGACGCCGGAGCAGTATTTCACAAGTGAAGTCTTACCAATGTTGACAAAAAATCTGAATGCATACACTGTTGACTCTGCAGAGTCGGTTTACGCATCAGTATATGGCGATGGCAATTCCACCGATCTGGTGCCAGCCTACGCCGTAGATTACAATTTCAATGTCGAAAATAAGAAAATTTCTGGAAAGGCGATGGTATTTACGCGCAATTACACAACCGCCGCCGGTGAGGCCAGCATTTGGAACGGCTTTATAGTTGGAATCGAGTCCTCAGAAAATAATTTTGACAGAGCATTCCAGCAGGCGGCAGTGATTCTATTGAATTTGCAGTTTGAAGAAGAGTGGCTTAATAGCGAAAGGAATGTACTGCTTGAAAATGCAAATACAAGTCAGGCGCTTGGCGCAATTCCAGAATTGATGGCAAACAGCACACTAGACGACTTTTTCCTCATTGTTCCGACAGCGGCTCACCAGCTAGTAAGGTCTTATAACAACACCCTGATAACCGATTACTTCGATAAAGATAGTGGCAAGGAGTTGCATTTACCGCAATTTCCTGAGTCTCAGCATTGGTACCTTACTGGTGATCAGCTTGTCGGTCGAGATCTCAGAAGAAACCTGATGAATTCAAGCATGCTTGAGCCTCTGTTCTAGCAAGACTTATACAGACATCTTTATTCTATCCATAGCGCGATGCTCACATAGTGGGGTCGTAGCGAAGCCAGGCATCGCAACGGGCTCCAGATCTAACAAAAGGGCTAATTAACAGTAGAAGGAGCAGCAGAAGAAGAAACCCGTGGGTCAAGGGTTCAATTGATTGTGGCAATAACCACGTCAGGACAAATCCCTTCGGCCCCACTAATTTAACTCACTCGGACTTTTCTCTTCTTACCTTGAATTGCATTTTTTCAGATGGAATAGATCCATTATAGTGACGGATTTTGCCTCTATCTTCCAGTGAAAGGAAGGAATCTAAATCGCCAGAGCGGCATAATCGCTTTGCCTATAGTTATGTTCCGATTGTTTCTAGATAAACTTGAGGGTCTGCTTTCCGTGTAATGGAAGATATGAAAATTACAATCTATTGATGAATAGGTATCATAGGGTTTATTATTTTCAGGACTTTCTAGATTTTAAGTTCTGGCGTCCACGTGACAATTCTCTCTCCTTGTGAATTTTTCGCAATACGGTCTTGCACCCAATGCTCAATTTCCTATCAAGCAGTTATTCATAAGCAGTAAAAAATCCGAATGTTTACTCTGACAAAATTCTTATCCATGGATATTAAAGGCTATATCAACTGTGAGCCGATCGAGAAAACGGATACCAACAGAAACACAAGGTTTCGGAGTTTCAAAAAGGGAAGGTCACGATTCTTCAAGGTTCTATAACCGTAAGCTTTACAGAGAGAACACAACAAGCAATGGAGAAAGTACTGGTGGTGGTGGTAAATATAGAGAGAATCCTATAGAACCCCAAAACTTAAACAAACTACTTTGTAAGAGCAGCGAAAAGATGGATGAGCTACCTGAATATAGTGTTCACCTTATGGTTACCTCTCCGCCATACAATGTTGGCAAGGATTACGATCAAGATTTGAGCATAAAAGAATATCGAAGCTTGCTGAAGCAAGTCTTTAAAGAGACGTTTCGTGTACTAGTACATGGTGGGAGAGCATGCATCAATGTTGCAAATTTAGGAAGAAAACCATACATTCCATTACATAGCTACATAATCGAAGATATGCATGAGTTAGGCTTTCTAATGCGTGGTGAGATAATTTGGAACAAGGCTGCAAGCTCTGGAGTTTCGACTGCGTGGGGAAGTTGGCAATCTGCATCTAATCCGACATTAAGAGACGTCCATGAATATGTGCTAATCTTCTCTAAGGGAAGTTATTCTCGCAGCTCACATAACAAAGAAAATACCATAACAAAAGGGGAATTTCTTACATTTACAAAGAGCACCTGGGATTTTCCTGCAGAATCTGCAACTCGTGTTGGTCATCCAGCTCCTTTTCCAATTGAGCTTCCATACCGTTGCATACAGCTTTATACATTCAAAGGTGAAGTTGTGCTTGATCCCTTTTGTGGCATAGGTTCCACGTGTATTGCCGCCATAAAAAGTGGAAGACAGTTTGTAGGATATGATGTAAACAAGGAATATGTTGAAATAGCAAATAGAAGAATTAATCCCTTGCTACTACATTAGGTCCGTCTTGATTCCTAACTAATGGTCTAGTCATCTTTTGAATACCTCATATATCTTTCAGTTGATGGAGCCCATACATTGTTATACTTAGGGAAACTAAGACCAAAAATCCGAATCGACAGATGAAGTTATTCTAGTATTGAAGCGAAAGTGGCTTTATGGAGTTTGGAGTTTTGCAAGGCAAAGCATCAATCAAACAATCAATAATATTTGTAGCATCAGCAATGCATGAACAGTTATAGGACAACAACAACAACAACAAGAGAAGGTGATTGTCTTGTTCAATCCTGCAAGATAACAAGAACAGAAAGGTAGAAAAGAGCCTTCCATTGAATTAAAAATAGTAAAAATGCCAATCACAGATGCGGCAAAGAAACAGATTGCACAGCAGCGCAGGTTGTTCTTCAAGATATGCTTCAAGTGCGGAGCCAAGAATCCTATCTCGACTACAAGATGCAGGAAATGCCATGGCAGCCAAATGAGGCTAAAGAACAGGACGCTGGGAGCCAAGAAGTAAGTAAAGTCTCAATGTCTTTGCGAGTATCCCATAACATATTACGAGTTCCACTATTCGAATACACGCAGTCTCAACGCGTAAATAATTTCCTCCTTCCTCTGGAAGGAATATTTGAGAATAACCACCACCTATCTATCATCTGCGTTAGCAGCTAAAGGAATGTCAATTGTTTGCTGATGGACTATTTTTTAGAATTCAGAAAATCCTTTTGATGATTTCATGCTGCTCTATCACCTGTTATCTTTAGGCATAGTGTGAATAGTTCTCTGATAGATCAAAAGTGGATGGGGAGAGATTTGAACTCTCGACCACCTGTGTGTGAGACAGGTATCCTAACCAGGCTAGACTACCCATCCGCCTTTTTGTGGTCTTGGCATGACGATAATTAATACTATGTCCCTTCATTGAAACCTTCAAGGTATACCTTTTGAGGAGGCGTTAGCGAGTCGATCAAAATGTTCATTGACTGCAGCTTGGCAAGTGCGATATCCTGATCTTGGCTCCTGTCGATATCGTATACTAACGGCTTCATAGTATCACCTTGCTTTGCTAGCTTGATTACTGATAAGAACTGGTTGGCAAAGCTCATATCCATGACCTCTGAAGGGTGGCCTTCTGCTGCAGCTAGGTTGACAAGGCGACCCTCTCCGAGCAGGTATATCCTACTGCCATTTTTGAGGACATATTGCATTATGTTTTCATTGATCTTATTTTGGTGTACTGTTTGTTTTTCAATATCTGGTATAGAAATTTCAACATTAAAATGACCTGCATTTGCCAATATTGCGCCGTCTTTCATCTTAGCAATGTCCTTGTCAATAATGACATCCTTGCAACCTGTTGTCGTGATGAAAACATCGCCTATTTCAGCTGCCTTTTCCATCTTGGTCACAGCATAGCCGTCCATCTTGGCTTTGAGGGCAGCTATTGGATCAACTTCTGTAACAATGACATTGGCACCAAGGCCTGCTGCACGCCGGGAAATGCCTTTGCCCACGTGGCCATAGCCGGCAACAACCACATTCTTACCGGCAAACAGAATGTTAGTTGCGCGTATTATACCATCCAAGGCTGACTGGCCAGTACCATAAATGTTGTCAAAGTCGTGCTTTGTTTCAGCGTCATTAACAGCAATAATTGGATACATCAGCTTGCCTGCCTTTTGCATAGCACGCAACCTGATGACGCCAGTTGTTGTTTCTTCAGTACCTCCTCTTATTGAGTTAGAATTTTTCTTATGCATTTCAACAGTCAGATCTGCGCCGTCGTCAATAGTGACATGTGGTTCGATCATCATAGCAGAACGGATATCGTCATAATATTCCTGCTGCGTCACGCCTCTGCTTGCAAATATCGAAATACCTTCATCCTGAGCTAGGGAGGCAGCAACATCATCCTGTGTGCTCAATGGATTGCAGCCACACCATGAAAGCTCGGCGCCGGCAGCCTTGAGAGTCCTAACAAGGACTCCAGTTTCCTTTGTAACATGTAGACATCCTGCAACCCTTATCTCTTTAAGAGGCTTAGTTTTTTCATATTTCTCACGCAGTGCAACCAGTACAGGCATATGGGCTTCTGCCCAATCGATACGGTTCTTGCCTTCTTTGGCAAGTGCTGGGTCTTTGATGCGAAATTCCATTCAATTTTGACAATATTCATGCCATATATTAGTTCTACAGCAACAGTCCTCTTGAACGCATGATCTGGGTAACCTGATCGTCAGAGACTGGTCCAAACTCTTCATAAAACTGTCCGACTGATCCGAAATCGTGGGGCATGTGCAGTACTATAACAGAATCGGATTCCTGTTCTAACACTTCCACCGATTGAGATGGCGCGACGGGAACCGCAATAGTAAGGGTTAATGGGTGTTGCTTTCTTGCCCACTTTGCAGAGGCAATGACTGTAGCACCCGTGGCAATGCCATCATCAACTATAATGACGTTCTTGCCTGCAATGTTATAGCTAAGACCTGGCTTTCTGTATGCTGCAGATCTGCGCCTGATTTCTGCAGCCTGGCGTACTCTTTCGCTTTCGATATAGTTCTGTGGTATTCGCAGCGCATTGACGATATATCTATTAATATATGAAGTGCCATCCTCCATCACTGCCCCTATCGCCAGCTCCTCGTTCTCCGGTGCCCCGAGCTTTCTTGGTATCACAATGTCAAAATCTGCTGCAAGCTTCTTGGCTACAATATCTGCTAGTATGATGCCTCCGCGCGGAATGCCAAGTACTATAGCAGGGGTATATCCATTCTCCGTCAGCCTTTCTGCAAGGAGATTGCCAGCATCAATTCTATCGCGGAACTTCATAACGTAATTTCTCTTCTTACAGTTTTAAGTCTTGGTTGTTATAGGCATTTGCAATAGCCGGAATTGGCAGGAACACTTTTCAATATTGGAGTCTCCATCATAACAAGACCCCTAGGCCCTCTCTTCCTACTCCTTTATGCTTGGAAAAGAATTTAAAACACAAAACTCGAATTTATCTATTTACCCTTGGTTTAACTTTCGAGTTGACTGCACCTCTCTACAGAGGACTGGCCTGAACAGGTTTTTTAGGGCATAATTTGGAGCATTATATGCTGTTCTATCAATGACGTTCCGACATCACCTGCAACTTTTATAGTGGAATCAACACAAGCCGATCTGTCACAATTATTACCAACGCAAGTAGAATTATGGGCTATGTAGGCTTATATCTGGTACTTTTGTTTCACTTTTAATTTGATTTTTTCTTATTATCTGTGTCGTAAAAACATTTATCTGCGAAAACTATAATTCAGGCTATGATTATTGCTCAGGCCTGTGCGCAAGCTACAGATTGCTGTGATTGGCTACAACAAGGACAGATGCACCGACATTGCAAGCAAGATGTCATATGAAGTGGGCAAGGAAATTGCATGCGCTGGCGCAGTGCTGATCTGTGGAGGGCTTGGCGGCGTAATGGAATCTGCATGCAAGGGAGCAAAAGAATACGGCGGTACCACAGTTGGGATAATACCGCAGGAGGAGTTCTTGTATGCAAATGAATATTGCGACATCGTGATATGCACTGGCATTGGCTACGCAAGAGATTTTGTCGTTGCATCTTCATCCGATGGAATAATTGCAGTGGGTGGCGGCGTAGGAACGCTCATTGAGCTAGGTGTAGGCTATATGACTAAGAAGACAATGGTAGCGATATCGGGAAGCGGGGGCGTGGCAGATATTTATGGGGGTAAGTTTTTAGATGAGCGCAACAGGGTCTCAATAACTGTTGCAAAAGATGCAAAGACAGCAGTAGAAATGATACTTGCTACTACTGTGAAAGCAAGATGAGTCGGAAGAACTATCAATCTTGATAGTTGACCAAGTATGGATCAGGACCATAGAACGGCCCATATTTTGTAGCCAAGTCTTGCAGACTGCGAACGATATTTTTGACCCCAAATTCTTGTACTGTGGTGAACAGCTCCTTTTTCAACCCCATGCCAAGCTTGAGCGCCTTTTCCAAATCTTCCTTGCTGCACACACCGTTTGAAATAAGCCACGCCGCATTGTTGGCAGCTACTCCGATCAGAGCAATTGGATTGTACTTTGCAGCCTCTTGCTCTGTCAGGTTTATACGCTCGTACTTGTCACTCTTGTATTCATAAAAGCCCTTGCCAGACTTCTGGCCCAGATTCTTTTCATCAAACAGCTGCTTTATCTTGGGATGGGGCCGGATGACCTTCTTGTCTCGAGAATACATCTCTACAGTCGCTTTGTGTATCACGTCAAGGCCACTATAATCGGCAAGCTCGAATATCCCCATTGGAAATGATAGCTTGAATTTGACTGCCGAATCTATAGTAGTCATTGGAACGTTGTCTCTTTCTTGGCAGTAAACAGCTTCGTGAACAAGCGGTATAAAGATGCGGTTAACAATAAAGCCGGCGACATCTTTTTTACAGAGCACTGGCTGCTTGCCCATCTTTTGCACAAGACCTGTTGTCATGTCAATCATGCTTTGGTTGGTTTTGCCGCCAGGTATCACTTCTACTAAGGGCATTAGCTGTGGTGGATTGAAAAAGTGAAGGCCGATAAACCGGTCTGGCCTGCTAGTCAGTGCAGCCATTTCTGTGATTGGAAGAGTGCTTGTGTTTGAAGCATAAAGCGTTCTGCTCTCTGCAAAGCTATCAACCTCTGCATATACCTTCCTTTTCAAGTTCATGTCCTCTGGCACTGCTTCAATGAGCAGGTCTGTACCTTTGAGAGCCTGCTTCATGTCAACTACTGGTGTGATTCTAGCAAAGATCTTGTCCGCCTCTGTCTGTGACAGCTTCTGTTTTTCAACCAGCTTGTTGAGCGACCATTTTATTTTCTCCATTGCTTTGTCAAGAAAAGACTGCTCGATGTCGCGCAAGGCTACATTGTAGCCGGCCATTGCAGATACCTGAGCAATACCGTGGCCCATAATACCAGACCCAAGGATGGTTATCTTATTGATTGCTGAGAGTGACATTATGACATAAGCATGACTCTTGGGGAATTTTTAATGTTGCTAATTGAGCATCACCTTTAAAACTATACTCGGCTATATTGTTGTGATAATTGGATTTACAGCGCTTTGTTGCAGACGTGACATCGCTCTCTGGCAGAATGTCAGCCGGTGAACCTGAAGAAGTAGTGGAGAGAATGAACTTTGTAAAGAACAGACTCGTCGAGCTCTACATGAGAAACCTTGTTAAGATAAATCATTCAGCGATGGAGCTTGTATGCGCCAAGCACCTGATCCGCTATGGCTATAAAGTTGACGTGGAGAAGCAGCTGACAGACATTTTGATCTGTGATGTATATGCAGAAAAGGGGGAAGGCGCAGCCATTGTTGAAATTGAGACAGGCTTTATTCCGCCAGAGCACGCGCTCGATCCGCTGTCCTACTATGTTGCGAGGATTGCAAGCAAGATAGCGCGCTATAGCAAGCATGCAAATCAGTTCGTCTTGGCTACTCCGCCTGTCAGCATCCTTCCGATACCGGCCCTGTTCAGGCGTCCGCCTCGAGACAGAAGACCAAGTGAGATTAAAAAAGTCAAAGTACTGTGTGATAAATATTACAAGAATCCACCTGTGACTGAAGATGAGATTCTAAATGGCCGGCTACACATAACATACATCATAAATATAGATGCAGGTAAGGTAGTCGAGATGGACATCGATTCGTACTTTGAGCACGTGGGCGGAATGTTGTCTACCAGCATAGACCTATGAGAATTTTGTGATAGTCTTTTGACCATGCGTTGGCCTCTTGCCCTTTGGGACACTAACAGTTGCGGTTCTCTGATCTTCCTTTTCAACTGCCGCCTTGACCACCTTTAGCACATTGTCATCTTTGGTGCCACTAACGTATACTACGTATACAAGCGCCTGATCCTTTCCATCTACTTTCCTTACGACCCGTCCAATCCTTTGCGCGACTTGGTTCATATTAGATGTGCTAGCAATAATTATTGCAATGCCAACTTGCGGTACATCGTACCCAATTTCAAGGGTGTGCACCGACAGTAATGGAAAATAATCTTTACCCCAGCTTTCCAAGATCTCCTTCCTCTCCTTTGGTTTGATTCCGTTGTGTATTGTTTGCGCTGGTATTCCATTTGCTTCCAATATCGCTTTTAATTGTTGAATTGAGTCGATAGTTTCACTAAAGATCATGATGCGCTCGCCTGTATGCTTCTTGATCAGCTCGGCTGCTTTGAGTAGCTTCTGTTTGGTAGCACTGAGCAATTCTTTGCGTTTTCGCACATTAGCAAACCATATTTTTGCCATTGATGCCCGAGACCCACCACGCATTAGTATCTTGGTCATCTTCACCGGATCATATGCCTGAAGCTTTCTTGAGATATCCTTTATTGCTGAACTTGCCTCATCATAACGTTTTTGCTCTTCCGACGTAAAGCTGACTTCTACTGGCTTGACGATTGGCTTGGCCAGCCTGCCATCCGTGACTGCATCTTTGATCATGTATTTCTTTACAGGCGGGACGACAGTTAGGATTGTTTGATATTTTGGGTCCTTTTCATTTATGGTCGCAGTGAGTCCTAGAATCGCCTTGCTCGAATCTTCTACTATAATATCAAAGATGCTGTCAAATGCAACTGCGCTTTCGCTGACAAGATGGACTTCGTCAAGTACTACCATGTTAGCACTCCTTATCAGGTTGTAATTATTGATGGCACTCTGGTATGTGCTAATAGTGATCTCTCTAATGTCCTTGTGCTCACCGTAGTACATGCCAATGTGTTCATCAGAAATGCCATACCGCCGCAGACGCCTAACGTTTTGCTCTATCAGCACTATCCTTGGAACTAGAACCAATATTGTAAAGCGATCCTGTCCTGACAGCTTAGCTGCCCACCTTGCACACTCAAATGCGATCTCTGTCTTGCCGGTGCCGGTGCTAAAGATGACAGATCCACGGCAGCCCTTGTCAATCCATGCTTTGGCAGCCTCCAGCTGATCCTTTTTCAGCTCAAATGGAAAATGCATTGTAGATATCGCTGGCGGCACGCAACAAGTGAAAGTCAAGCGAATAAAAACTTTAATGATCTTGGCTAAACATGAATAGTATGAAGCCGCTAATCTACATGCTCCACCAAGACGATCCGTTCAAGTGTACTGCAGCCAAGCTAGTCAGGTTCCGCTTAGCAGCGCCCGTCAGGTATATCTCGAGGAATACTATTGTGCTTAACCCATTCTCAGAAGCTCTTGTTTTGAGACACGACCATACAGTGGCAGATTCTGTATGCGCTATTGACTGTTCATGGGAGCGCGCAGACGAGGTGCTAAAGCATCAGCACCTTGCTGCTCGGGGAATAGCGAGAAGGCTCCCCGCAATGCTGGCTGCAAACCCAACCAACTATGCCAAGCTGGGCAAGCTATCGAGCGTAGAGGCCCTTGCAGGCGCACTCTACATCTTGAATGAAAAGGAGCTTGCGGCAAAAATGATGGACAAGTTCAAGTGGGGCCACACATTTCTTGAGCTCAATGCCAACCTTCTACACGACTATGCAGATGCAGAAACAGAAGAGCAAGTGGTTGAGCTGGAAAAGGAGTACTTTCCTCAACTGGTAAGAAATTAAATTACTTTAGGAAGACTAGTAAGTAACGCCTAGGTTTTAATATCAATTCTGTCCATTGATACTGCGTGTGAGCCAGTGGGTGGGTTACTCGAAAGAGAGGAAACTCCTCCCTCATTGCAGGCACCCGAATTAGCGATAATTAGCCGGAGACGGCTGGCAACGGAACAGAAAAGATATCCAGTCAGAATGCCACGATGATGGTGAATAGCCTGAGGTCTCTGATACTGGAATGAAACTGCCGACCCGGGTGGAGCAAGGCTAAATAGAGCACAAGGCCCTGCACCTGCTCAGGTTGGCTGCTCAGCGGAATCCCGCTTAGAACAGAAGGAGAGTTATTGCTGGCACGCACCATATTTTATCAAAAACAAAATTGCTGAAAGATAATAATTTGCACGGTTGCAACTGTCATTCTTTTTCTTCCTCTTCTCTCACTCTGCAGTACAGCGAATTCTTTTATCTACTGTATTCGTGCTTGGGGTGGGATGATACATCTCAAAAACAAAAAGAAGGATAACACCATAGCAACAGTGGCAGCGACCCTACTCACACTGGCAGCAATAACCACGTTGTTACTGCAGGTTCTGCTACAATAATCGTAACTAATCAATCAGCAGATGCTTTTGTTATTCTAGGTCTTGGGGGGAGAACAGACCCAAAAGCACCCGTTGTTGTGCCTGGAGATAACATTTACGTTGCTTGGTGGACTAACAATACGGAAAATGGTAATGAAGAAGTAATGTTTAGAGCTTCAAATGATGCAGGACAGACGTTTAGTGACAAGATAAAACTAAGCAATTCTAGTGAAGCTGATTCGTGGAGAGTTGAGCTGGCAGCAGAAGGTGCATATGTAACTGTTACGTGGTGGGAGACAAATCAGACAAGTGATGCTCCAGTAGCTAGATTAAGTACTGATGGAGGACAGACATTTGGTCCTGTGTTAAGACTTGCTACTAATGGTACTATAAGTTCTACCAATGATGAAACAACGACTGCTGCTGGAGAGGAAGGAGAATCAGAGTAGCAGCTAGATACGTTGGATAACACAATCTTGGAAAAAAGATAAGGTTCTTTTTGTTCTCTCTCTCAAGGCATCCATTGCATCAATTATTAGCACAGTGCTGCTGCAGCCTCTGTTGAACTTTGCAACCTTGGGATACCTGTTTTTAGGATTTCCTGGCCTGCTGAATCATAGATTGTGTTGTTTGCATATCTGTAGCCATTTATAACAGTGTAATTGTGTGATGCATAGATTCTAGTATCATCTGCTTCATCAAAGCTATTTGCGCCATCACAAGTGATTATCATGCGGCCATTTCCAAATAGTTCAATGCCTGTTGTGTTTATGTTGTTGGTTGCAATAACGCTTGTTAAATTCTCTACTGTTTCGCCTGCTGCTGTGTAGATGCGTATATCGTCATTTGGGTTGTCTTCTTCAAATATATAAGATATTATTTGGCGCTGTGCTGTTTCTCCATTGCTATCAATCTCTTCTTCGGCTTCTTCAATATCTGACGTCTCACTGCTGTTTAGCATCCTTGTAAAGGTCTGATTGAGCAATTCGGTTTTAAGGGCTAGATCATATTGCAAAAGTCTCACTGATGCTGTGTTTTCTGGATCTTCTATTCCGTTATCTGCTTGTTCCTCTGCTTCTCTCTGGTCATCAAATTCTCCTTTCGCTTGTACCTCATCCGCAAACTCATCTACAGTTGGCACATTTCCTTCTCCGCCGCCGAATTGTTCTTCTTCTGCTGTTTGCTCTGCTTCTAACTCTTCCCCAGCTTTTTCCATGTTTTGGCTAGATTCTTCTTGTGTATTACAAATTGCGCCGCACCACTCGTCGAATGTCATTTGAGCCGATGCTGTTGTTGTTCTTGCTGGTGGTGCTGCTGACATCATCATTATAAATAATAATAAAACAGCTGCGATTGCTACTGCTGCTGTGATATTTTTAGTATTGTTGTTGTTTTTCATATGCTATTCAACTCTCCTCTATTTTTCTAGTTTACCTCGAGGAATGGACCCTCCTCTTCAGCACTTCTTGATATGTCCCATTATCCATTGCTCCAAATAGTCACGCAGCGAAAATCTTCAAGACAAGTGTGTTCAACTACATAGACACATCGTCGACGCCGTAGAATTACCGAAGGATTAAATCTATCTCTCTCAAAGCTAGCCAGCTGAATGTCTTCTGTTGTAGGCGGCCCCTCTGAAGTTGAAACTTTTTTGAGTAGACTAATAGATGGACAGTTTGAAATCGATACTGCACACCCTAACGCTAAAGCGTTTCAAAGTGCATTGAATACTTATCGTGTATATAAGAGGGCGAGTGTTGTGCCAACATCTCAACGTGGAAGACATAAGGGGTGCGATTTATGCTGCAATATCGCAGGGAGTCATCAGCCAAGAAGAGAAGACCTCGATAATCTTGCCCGTGAGATAATAGACAAAAAAGTTACGGAGCAAGATATAGACCGTGTTGAGGGGGATAGCAAGGCCAAAAAATACCTCAGAGAATTGTGGAACAAACTCGTAGACAAATCACAGAGCGAAATTGCAGCGATGTTATTTTCAGCTATACGAACTCAGGGTCTGCACCTTGCATCATTGTTACTTAACCTAGCAAGATAATCCTTGAAAAGAGAGAGAACTCTGGTGGGGTATTTATAGGAGGAGAAGCAGCCGTGGAAGAAGCAGTGGGGGGAGCACAAGTAGCAGAGTAGCAGTAGCATGATACAGCTCCCACTCTACCACGGAAACACAAAAACACTCTTTTTTTCTTTTTTTACTTTCTTCGGTAGCAGTTTTTTGTAGGAGGTTTGTTTGCGTCTCTGAATGTAGAT
>Ga0075418_10003435_pt1 | contig 18097 bp, 16 predicted proteins | sample SoiMetdeltSBSDD2_FD_81776 | JGI IMG/M metagenome (GOLD analysis project Ga0075418, IMG submission 81776) | Bulk soil microbial communities from a Populus tree surrounding site in Tennessee, USA - Soil MetaG P. deltoides SBSDD2 | ecosystem: Environmental > Terrestrial > Soil > Tree plantation... | reverse complement strand
GGCGGGGGCATGGAGCAGGAAGCTGTCCAGGTGGGTGACGGCGATCTCCGGGCTGCCGATCTCGGCGAAGAGGAAGCCGAGCTGGAAGTGCGCATCCACCAAGCGGGGCGACTCGGGGCACGTCTGCTGCAGCCGGGTGAAAGCGGCGATGGCATCGGCGTAGAGCTCGAGCGGGAGCGCGGCGCTCCTTGCTTCCCCACCGGCGGCGGTCACCGCGCCGAGCTCCTGCAGGTAGGCGAGCGCAGCCCGGCGCAGGTGCACTTCACCCAAGCGATAGAGTGCTTCGTCCGCTCGCGGCGAGCGCGGATAGCGGGAGATGAAGGTGTCGAGCTTCGCTGCCGCATGCTCGAGCCGGGGCTGCTGGTTTCCGCTGGTGTCTTCCAGAGCACCCACGAAGGCCGCCGTGGCCTCCAGATCGCAGGCGGCTTGCGCATAGGCCGCCCGCCGCGCCTTGGCGTTGGCCGCCAGCTCCGCTTCGAGCGCCGCGCGCGCCACGCGCGTGCGCTCGACCGCCACGAACCAGACGCGGTGCGCCTCGCGCTCTCGTGCCGTGGCGGCGGCCAGCTCGCGTCGCTCCAGCGCGTCTGCCGCTTGCAGACGCTGCGCCAGGCCCCGCGTCCCTTCGACGAGCGCCGCGACCTCCGCCTGCAGCGCCGCGAGCGCTTGCGCTGCTGCCTCCGGCTCGCGCTGGCGCAACACGGTTTGCACCGTGGCTTGCAGGCGCGGCGCGAGATCGTTGCACAAGCTGTCCACTGCGGCCATCCAGCCGCGAGCCGCCTCCTGCTCGCTCCGAGAACGCTCGGTTTCCTCGTGAGGGCGCACGCCGCGGTCGCGGGGGTAGTGCGCTTCGAGCCGGAGGCTCTCGCGCTGCAGTGTTTGCACCGCGGCTTGGAGCGCTTGCATGCGACCCTGCAACGCCGCGCGCCACGCCGCTTCCTCCGCCGCCAGGGCCGCCCGGTAGTGCTCGAGCTCCGCTTGCAGCGCTCGCGCCGCGGCTTCGAGCGCTGCCAAGGCTTGCTGGTGCGCTGCCATTTCCCGCTGTGCCAGCGCCAAGAGACGCAGGCGCACCGCCAGGTTCTGCTCGGCCTCTTCCAGTTGCGCTCTGGCTTCGCGCTCGGAGAGACGGGCGTCGAGGAGTGACCGCGCTGCTTGCAAGCAAGGAGCCTCGGCGGCCCAGACCTCTTCGCCGTGCCGATAGGGCTGCTGGAGCGCCAGACCCTCGGCGAGCGTGTCCGCCGTGATCGGCGTGGCGAAGACGAGCACCGCCGGCGGCGCCGCGAGGCTGCTCGCCTCGATGGGGTGGCGCAGCACACCACGCTGGGCCATGGCGTCCAGAGTCGCCCGGGTGCGCGAGGCATGCCAGGCGGCGAGAGAGAAGCGGAGCTCTGCCGGCAACTCCGGCGCGGTGTCGGGCCCAGCGGCCAGCCGCGTCGCGAGCGCGGTGCTCAGGGACTCCGCCGTGGCGAAGCGGCCGCGATCGAGTTCCACCTGCGCCGCCCAGAGCGCCGCTTCCGCCGCATGCACCGCATCCACCGTTTCCAGGCCCGGTCGTTCCAGGGCGCGGGCGGCGCCAGCGAGGTCGCTGTCGGCGTAGGCGATCTGTCCCTCGAGGAGAAGGGCGTAGTGCTGCAAGCGCGGCACACGGAAGGGCGTCTCCAACGTCTCGCGGGCGCGTCGCCGCTCACCGCTCTGGGAGAGCGCCCGGGCGCGGCCGAGCCGCGCTTCCTCGCTCGCCCAGAGAGCGACACCGGTGTCCCGCGCCGCTCCGACGCGGAGGTAGAGTTCCGCCACCTCGCCGGTCCCCTGGCCGGCGAGCGCAGCCTCGGCGCGCAGCAGCCTGGCCACCGTGCCTGCCGGACCCCGAGCGCGCTGCAGCGCCGCTTCGGCCCCCGCCCTGTCACCGCTTCGCTGCAGCAGCAGTGCGGCGAGCAGGAATCCCGCCGCGGCGTCTTCGTCCTCGTGACCGTCGTAACCGCGGGCCTGCTGGAGGAAGAGCCGGGCGGCGCCGGCGCGGGTGGAATCCGGCGCTCTCGCGGCGAGACCGAGAAGATGTGCTGCTGCTTGGGCGCGGACGAAGTCGTCGTCGGCCCGCACGAGTTGCAAGAGAAGGGAGTCGGGTTCCGCCCCGGCGAGGAGCTCCGCTTCGGCCCAGAGCAGGGCCGTCTCCACCTCGCGCCGATCCCCCCGGGTCTGCAGGTGAAGTTCCCGGAGTACCTGCGCCGCGGCGACAGGTCTGCCAGCGGCGAGCTCGAGAGCGGCGCGGCGAGCGGCGAAAACGAGAGCGCGTTCACGCTCCGAGGCGGCCTGGGCGCAGTGCGCCTGCAGGCCGAGGCAGCCGAAGAGCAGCGCGCACGCTGCGAGCGTGCGGCGCACGCTGGGCCGAGGCATCTCTCATCCGCCTCCGAGTGGGCTCTGCACCGGAGCGCTCGGCACCGGTCCGAGAGTGCTCTGCACCGGCGTCACCGGCCTGGCCGCTGCGGGGACATCGAGGTGCACGCGGACGAGCGCATCGGGCACGGGGGTGAGCACGTGCGTCGCTTGGCGGGGTTGCGGATCGCCGCGCACCCACCAGCGCACCTCGAGATTCTGCGGCCGCACCTCTACGACGCGGCGCAGCACCTCCACGATGCCTCCTGCTTCCAGGGCCTCGCGTTCGGCGGCGCTGAGCGTGCAGGCCACGGCGGGCTCGCCATCCAGGCTTGCCTCGAGACGCTCCACTTGCACCTTTTTCTCCGCTGCCAGGGTGACCTCGACGGCGGTGCGCAGGTGGGCGGCGAAGCGGCGATCCAGATCGTCCAAACGCACCGCGGCCGCTTGCGCTTCCTCGAGCAGCCGGTCCAGGGCCAGATGGAACTGCTGCAGATCCTCCGGGGTCGCGGCGGTGTCGTGCGCCGCCCGCGCGGCGCGCAGCTGCTCCCGCACGTCCCAGGCGGCGAAGGGATCGAAATCCCAGTGCCGCTGTGTCGGCGCCGTGCTACCCGGTTCGGGCACGCGCTCGAAGGCGCGGAGCAAGAAGTCCCGGTTCTGGCGGAAGAACTCGAGGTGCCCCTGGGTCTCGTCGGCGCCCGCCCCGCGCCCCAGACCGGCGAGCACCAGCAAGACGGCAGGGAGCCACAGAGGGCGGCGGAATCTGCTCGCCTTCCCGCGCATCAGCCCCTCCAAGAGCGGAGCACCTCGCCGCTCGCGGCATCGCAGACGACGAAGAGCCGCGTTCCCCCGGCGCGGGCGAAGACAGCGACCCAGGCGGTGCGCGGCGCGAAGACGCCGCGCACGAGGAGGAGATTCTCGGGGAGTGCTTGGGGCTCGCCATCGGCGGCTGCTTGACGGCAGGCGCGCTGCAGCACTTCGCCGCTGTCGAGCCAGGTCTCCAGTGCCGGTGCCGCCACGCTCACCGACTGATCTTCGGCGCGCACGAGCTGGCCGTCGCGGACGGAATAGCTCCGCATGGCGTGCAAGCCGGGGGAGTAGAAGAGATAGCCCCAGGCCTGGGCTCGCCCGGCGCCATCCAACGGCGTGTCGTTCTCCACCCAGACGAGCTGGGCGTCGTCGGCCCAGACATCGGCCGCCTGGAGCGCGACGGGGAGATTTTGCCGCGCCGTCACCGCTTCCCCGGCCCGGGCGCTCGAGGCCGCTCCGCAAGCCAGGAGAAAGATCGCGGCGCACACGCAGGTCGCCATCGCCCGTGGCAGGGTCGGCCGCGGGTCGTGACCCGAGCGCGCATGCTGCATCGTCATCACCTCCGCGGCCCGTCAGGCGTCGGCGCGCCCTTGCACGGGCTGCCGTTCCCCTCAGAACAGGAGTTCCGTGCCGAGACTGAACTCCAGGTTGTCCCCGTTGAAGCGGGTGAATTGATTCCCCACTTCGAGGCGGTGGTCCCGCACTTCCCAGCGCAAACTGAGCTGACGCGTCAGCCAGGCGCGTGTGCCCACCGCCAGGTACCAAGTGGGCTCGACGCGGGCGTTGAGGATCGTGGCGCCGACACCGCCGCCCAGGAACGGCGTCACCCGCCGCCGCGGCAGCACGTCGATCGCCATGCCGGTCTCGTAGAAGAAGACGTCGAAGGTCTCCTCCTCGAGTCGCAAGCCGTAGAGTTGCTCGATGACATAGGTGCTGCGGACAACGCGCGTCTTCCCCACGCCGACCTCGAAGGTGAAACGCGAGCTCAGGGCGTAGCCGAAGCGGCCGCCGAAGAGAAAGGCGTTGTCCTCGCGATCCGCGGCGTAGCTGCCGGCATAGACCGCGAGCAGCATCGTGCCCTGGCGTTCGCGCTTCCCCGGATCCGGGGTGAAGCGGAAACGATCGCGATCGACATCGTTGGTGAGCAGGCTCTCGTGCACCCAGCCGCTGGTGCCATCGGGCCCGGTGGCATGGAACCATTCGCCCGTCCGCGCATCGACGATCACGATGTCGTCTTCGAGCACCGTCGTCACCAGGGCATGCTCGAGTCCCGGGCCGGACCGCAGTACCGCCACCTGGGTGTGACGCACGCGCATGCGCGCTCGCGGGATGGAGTCGGTCGTCGCCACGCCGGGCGTCGGCTGCACCTGCGCCGCCGGCGAGTCCCCGGCCGCCCCGGCCGCAGCCGCGCTGCTGTCCGCGGCGCTCGAGCCGCTCTCCTCGGCGCCGACGGCGCTCGCCCCGAGACAGGCCGCGAAAGCCACGCCGAGGCACAGGCTCTTCTGCCGCATCCGTGTGTCCTCCGCTCGCCGTCAGCGCAAACGGACGCGCAGCGCCACGCCTGCTTGCACGTCGCGCACGTCACGTCGCTCCGTGCCCGATGGGGTCGCCACGTCCATGGCGTAGAAGATCCAGCTCGTCCTGAGCGCGATCCAGGCGTTGCCAGGCAGGTCATGCAAGACCTCTGCCGCCACCTGGCGTGTCCACGCGGCGGTCTCCCCCAGCGCGACCTCGAAGGTCTCGCCGCCGGCGCTGAAGACGACGCGATCCGGGTGATAGCGCAGCAGCAAGCGCCCGAGACCGGCGGCGGCCTGAAAGCCGAAGCCTTGGAGCTCGAGCGGGGCGCGCCAGCGCACTTCGGTCTGTACATCGGCGCGCTCGAGACGGACGCGTGGCCCCTCCAAGAGGCCGAAGTCGGTGTGGCGCGCCGCGCGACCGAAGGTGACGGCGCCTTGCCATGACTTCCAACCCACCGCGGCACCGAGCCCGAGGTGCGCCGTGCTCCTGCCATCCACACCGGCCGTTTTGGTGTAGAGCGGGCCGAGAACGAGCGCGCTCGCCTGCACCGGCTCCAGCCAGAGCTCGAGCGGCGCCGCCGCCGCGCTGCCACCGGCGAGTCCCAGCGCCAGCGCCGCGTGCAGCACCCGGCGCTTCACCGCGCCATCACCATCTTGCGCACCTGCATCTCGTCCAGCGCCTGCACGCGATAGAAGTAGACCCCCGACGACTGCAGGCGGCCCGCCGTGTCACGACCGTCCCAGGTGAAGGAATGCGGCCCCGCCGGCAGCGTTCCCTGGAAGAGCTGGCGCAGGCGCCGGCCTTTGACGTCGAACACCTCCACCGTCGCCTGCCCGGCCGCGGGCAGAGACAAGGAAATGGTCGTCATCGGGTTGAATGGATTCGGCACGTTCTGCTGCACGACGAGCCGGCGCGGCGCGGCGTCCGCGAGGACGAGCGTCTTTTCCGCGTGGCGGCTCTGGTCGTAGAGCGACACCGCTGCGAGCTCGACCCGGGCGGCGCCGTCCAGCTCAGGCAGGTCGAGCACCTGCGTTCCTGCCGGCAAGGTGCCGAGGTCGCGCCGCACGCTGCGCCCGTCGGCGCCGACGACCGCCGCGGTCACCCGCGCCGCATCGGTGAGCTGCATCTCGACGCCACCGTTGCTGGCCCGGCGCAGCGCGTTGATCTCGATCCCGAGATCGACGAGGCGAACGCCCCCGTTCTCGCGCCACGCTTCGAGGACGAGCGCCGAACCTTGGCCGCGCCAAGCAGGCGCGGTGGCGCCGGCCCGATGGTCGTGCACCCAGGCGAAGGGCACGGCGATGTCGCGCGGCGCTTGCAGCGACCGCGCGCCGCCGTTGAACGTGGCCAACACTTCGAGCGCCGGCGACACCTTCCACACGTCGTTCCGGCGGCGCAGCGTCAACAGCAGGTTGCCGTGATGGTCCGCATCCACCGAGGTCGCCTCCATGGGCAGATCGAGAGCGCGGTCCCAGCGCAAGCTGCCGCCGGCGAGAACGAGGCGCACCAGGCGATGATTGCCCGAATCGGTGACGAAGATCTCGTCGGTCGATACACCGTCGCGCCGGCCGACCGCCACCGCCCGCGGCGAGAGGAACTCGCCGGTGCCGGGGCCGGAATGACCGAACTCGGTCAGCTTGGTCGGCTGGTCGTCGTCGACGGCGAAGAGCGACAGGCGATGCGCCCCGGATTCCACCACCAGGACACGATCGTCCGCCGGGTCCGTCGGCGTGCCGCCATCGTGCACCGCCACGTCCGTCGGCTGCGCCAAACCGTCCACGTGCGTGACGTATTGGAGCGCCGGGTCGGCGCCGCTGAGATCGAGCCGGAGCACGTGCAGCCGCCCGAGGGCGCGATCGGCTACGAAGAGCCGCCCATCCGGAGCGAAGGCGAGGCCGCGGGGCTCGCCGAACTGCTCCGGCCCCGCGCCGCCGCTGCCGAAGGAGCGCGGCGCCGCGCCCAGCTCGCCGAAGAGCAAGCGCTGCCAACGGGCGTCGCTCGTCACCGCCACCCAGCGCGACTCGACGTAGGGGAAGCGATCGTAGACATGAATGCTGCCGTAGACGGCGCTTCCCGCCGGCTCGGCCAGGAGTTCCCGTCCGAGAAGCCGTACGGCCTCGGAGCGGGTGAAGATGTCCACGCCCTGTTCCGGCGCCAGGGCCCGGGGGACGAAGGACTCCGCCGCAGCGCCCGGCGCCAGCAGCAGGAGCATCCAGGATAGCCAGCGCATATTGCCTCCCTCGTCGGCCTCAGAAGGGCCAGGTGAAGCCCGATTCCAACACGGTCGCCGCGAAGCTCTTGGAGTCGAAGTAGCGTTCGACCTTGAGATCGAGCACCACGCCGCGCGCCCACGGGGCGATCTGGAAGCCCGCGAAGGGGACGCTCAGCTTGACGCCGAAGAGATTCGAGGCGAAATCGTCGAGCTTGTAATCGGCGGTGTAGTAGCCGTCCACGCCTTCGGGACTGGTGTACAGGTCGCGTTGGAAAGACGCCGCCGTCTGCGTGTGATAGCGATAGCGATAACGGACGATGAGATGGTTGCCCACGTACTGGTGGAGCTGCGCATCCACCGTCCCGGCGAGCACGCCCCAGTCGTCGCTGTACCAGCGCCCGCCCAGGGACACGGACGACCGTGTCATCAGGTAGCGGTCGAACTGGGCGAAGAGCGAGCGCCGGAAGCGCCGGTCCGGGTGGCGCTCCGGCACCACCAGGCCACCGGCGTACACGTGCCGGTAAGGGTTGCTCTGGAAGCCCATCACCCAGGTGCCTTCGAAGCCGACCGTTCCCCGGCTCTTGGGTGAGATCATCTGTGTCCACACGCAGGTGAGGTCCTCGGTGGTGCGCTGCTCCTCCGGCTGCGTGGTACCGCCGTGCGGCTCCGGCGTGATGGTGTCGAAGCCGTGGGAGAGGCCGAAGGAGAGGTTGGTGTTCCCCTGCTGGAAGTCGTGAGCCAGGCCGACGCCGATCTGCCGGCCCACGTAATCGCTCTCCTTGCTGTAGTAGAACGAGCCGTTGGTGCGCAGCCGGCCCGAGGCGGGGGTCCACTCCACGTTGCCCGTCGCTTCCTCGCGCAGCTTGTCGTAGCCCTGTTTGGAGAGTTCGACGCTCTGCACGGGCCGCGAGGCGGTGGTGATGGCGTCCACGTTCTCCGGCGATCCCGGCAGTCCCGGAAGGGGCGGCAACACCACGCGGTCCAGCGCTCCACGCAGCATGACCTTCCAGTCGTGCCGCAGCTCCTGCAGCCATTCGAGGGCGTAGGTTTCCACGCGATTGTCCTCGCTGTCGCTGAAGGTGTGCACGCCGGCGGTGACACGCTCTTCCGCCGCGGTGCTCCAGGGCGCCGCGAGGACGAAGAGAACGATCGCCAGGCGGCGCCGCATCGGTCCCTCTCCTAGTTGCAAGCGCAGCCGCCACCGGCGCCAAGGACGCTGCCTTGCGCCCCCTCGCGGGTGGACAGCATCTTGCGCTCCGCCGCCGCTTCCCAGCGCGCGGCGCTGGGATCCATGATCCGATCCGAGAGGTACTGGCGCTGGTATGGCTTGACGTGCGCGCAGCCGGTGAGCGCGAGGAGGAGAAGAGCGCCGGCGCCCAGCCAGGCCCGCTGCCGTAACGCCACGCGCCGCCCCGAAGGGCCAAGCAGCTCGCGCCGCTCTCGCGGTGTCCGTTCGTCCCGCTTCATCGCTTGCCTCCTGTCGCTGCGATCTCCCGGCGCAACGCCTCCGCCCCGTCGTGCACGCGCCGGCCTTGCCGCACGATCGTCCCGTTGCGATCGACCAGGACCTGCCAGGGCAGCGCCGGCACCGCGAAGCGCTCGGCAATCGCGCCCTCCGGGTCGAGGAGGACGTGGCGCGGCAGCGTCACCTTGCCGGCGAAACCGCGGATGCGTTCCGGCTCCTCTCCGAGATTCACGGTGAGCACCACCAGGCCGTCGACCTCTCGCTCCAGCACCGCGAGCCGCGGCAGCTCGGCGCGGCAAGCGCCGCACCAGCTGGACCAGAAATCCAGGAGCACGAACTGGCCGCGGTAGTCCTGCAAGCGCACGGTCGTCCCGGCGAGCGTCTTCGCCTCGAAGCCCGGCGCCGGCGTTGCTGCCGCCTGGAGCGGCAGCAGCAGGGAGAGCAAAGCGATGCCAGCGCACCGTCTCATCGGTACTGCGCTCCCAGGTCCACCCAGACGGTGAAGAGACGCTTCTCCGCGTCGGTGAGCGCCTCGGCACCCTGCGGATGCGGCGGCTGGCCCGTAGCGCTGCCGAGGGCACGGAGCACGTCGATGAGACGGCTGCGGCGCGAGAATCCCGGCGTGACCACGGTGCTCTGCATCATCTCCATGTCGCCCGCCAGGCTCAGATATGCCTGCGGGAAGGTCTCCTGCGTGATGCTGTCCGTCACCGCCACCATGCGCAGATCCAGATTCGCCGGTGCCGCCACGGTGTCGACGACGGTGGCGCCGTTGACGACGCGAGGAATGAAGGTAGGCTGGTGGCAGCCGGTGCACTTGGCCTCGACGAGGGGTTGCAGCGTCTGGCCGAAGTTGATCACCTCGCGCTGCGCCACCGGTGTTTCCAGATCCGTGGCCGCCCGCGCCAGCGCCAGTGTGTTGAGATTGGCGCTGCTGCCCCGCGGGCCGTGGCAACCGGCGCAGCCCAGGAACTGCTCGCCCGGCCGCGCATAGACCCAGTTGCGTTTGGTCACCATGGAGCGGCCTTGCGCATCGAGCAGGTTGAAGGAAAGCGGCGTGTTGGCGGGCACACGGATGTGGAAGGAGCCGTCGCTCTCCACCGGTGCCACGCCGAGGATGCGCTTGCGTTCGAACTCCGTGGTGGAGATGCCGCGCGCATCGCCGGGGAAGGTGGGAATGGCCTCGATGACCATGACCTGCGCCACGTCACCCGGTTGCGGTCTCTCCTGCCCGTCGCCGGTCTGGCGGTTGAAGATGCTGCTCACGTGAAACACCCCGGTCGTCGCCCCCGGGTCCAACGTCGAGGGGACGGCCGGCGGGCGTTCCCGCGGCGCCACGAGCTGGGCGTCGTATTCCTGCGTGTTCGGATCGTTGTAGAGGAAGATCAGGTTCGAGATTGTTTCTCCCCCCTGACCGTCGGGAAGCACCTCGAAGGTGTAGAGGCCGTAGTCCGCCAGCTCCTCGTCGACCTCTTCATCGGCCGGTGTGCCTTCGCCGAACGGCAGGGTGTAGGAGACGACGAAGCGGTTGTTGCCGATCCAGCGCGGGTACTTGAAGGCGCCGCGCAGGAAGGGCGGACCGTCGAGCTCCACGTCGGGCGTGAGGGTCGCGATCAGCCCCGGCGTCGGCGGGTCGTCATGCGTGCCTTCCAGGCGCAGCAGCGCGATGCGGCCGGCATCGCCGTTCACCTCGTTGGAGAGGATGGCCACGAGCCGGCCGTCGGGCACGGCCTCGGGGTGGAAGAAGTTGAGGTCGTGGGGGCCGAAGAGATGGAAGGTGCCGCTGCCATCCGGACTGGTGGCGAAGAGCGGGAAGCGGTTCTGCGTCCCATGGTGGTCCCAGCGCGTGTAGGCGATGCGACCGCTGGGCAGCAGGAACGGGTCGAAGTCGTCGCTCATGTTGAACGAGATCTGCTCCATGCCGCTGCCGTCGGCCTGCACCACGTGCAGCACCTCGGTGAGGCTGCGGTTGTATTCGTCCAGATAGCCCGGACGATTGGAGGTGAAGGCGATCCTGCCGTCGGGCAGGTAGAAGGGATCGAAGTCGTCGCCGTCCCTGCCCTGGGCATCGACGCCGGTCACCCGGCGCAGGCCCGTGCCGTCGGTCCGGATCTCCCAGATGTTGCGGGGCGCGCCCGGTCCAGGCGCCATGGAGAAGAGGATCATCTTGCCGTCGAAGGAGACGCAGGGATCCTGGATCGCCGCATCGGCGTACTGCGTCAGCGGCCGCACCTCGCCGTCGGCGGAGATGGGCGACAGAATGTACAGGTTCGACGAGGCCCGGGTGCGGTTGAGCGTCTCTTCGGCGCTCGCCTTCACGAACACGAGCATCTCCGTGCTCTGCTCGCCCCCGAGCAGGTCGTCCGGAGCCGAACCGCGGCAACCCAGCACCGCGCCCAGGGCGGCGACGATGGTGGCGGATGTTCTGCACAGCTTCATGGTTCTTCTCCCCTGTCCGAGGCGCTGGAGGCGCCGAGAGGGCGATGGAACGCCAGTCCCGCGCTCCACTGCGTGTATCCCAGGAGACCGCTGTGGTCGTCCTGCTGATCCACGGCGCCGAGAGTGCGGGCTTCGAGGCGCAGCGCGATGTCGTCGCGCAGGTGGATCTGCGCGCCGCCGCCGGCGTGCAGCACGAGCTTGGTCACGGTTTCGGCGTTGATGGAGGTGCCCGGGAAGACCTGGATCGTGCCCAGGCCGGCGACCAGGAACGGCCGGAGATGACGGTTGCCGAGAACGGGAACGACCGCACCGATGTGGTGCAGCGCCGCGTGCGTGCCGCTGCTCGGGTTGTGCGCGATGGTCGCCTCGAACCCGAGGCGGCGTGAGGGCTGGTAGCCGAGGTGGAGGCTGTAGAGCGGCTCCGCACCGAGCTGTCCCGCGGTGACGGAGAAATGGAGCGACGGTGTGAACACTGCGCCCGCTGCGACGTCGGGCGCCGGAATGACCGCGCCCGTCGGGGCGTCCTGCGCCTGCACCAGCGACGCCCAGCAGCAGCCGAGCACCACGCTGCCCGCCGCGACCCAATGAGCTCTCATGGCACCGCCTCCGGTGTGATCCACTCGAGCATCGTCACGTAGTCCGTGTCGCTGGTGTCGACGAAGATGTCGCCACCGCCGTGCACCACGCCGCCGGCCGCGACCGCGAGAGGCTTCTGGAGCAACGGGCTCTGCGGCGGATCCCAGGGTGTCACCAGGCCGCGCACGGCGAGGAAGTCCGCCTCGGGAAAAGCACCGCCCGAAAGCAGCAACTCTCCCGAACCCTGGCCGCCGTGGCAGGCCATGTTCGAGCAGCCGCGTGATTGCAGGATGGGTTCGATGCTGGCGGCGAAGACCGGATAGTCCAGCGAGACTTCCTGTCCCCCCCCGGGCGCCTGCGGCTCCGAGGGGCCGCACCCGAGGCAACCGGCGAAGGTTGCGCAGAGGAGCCGGGTTCCCCAGACATGCCAGCGCCGCCCCACGGCGGACGTCTCCATGCGCGCCGGGCCTCGACTCATGCTTCCCCCCACGGCTTCCCCGGCCGCCGGGCGTGCCGCCGCGGCTGCTTCACCCGACCCGGAGTGTTCGCTGAACTGCAAATCCTGTGCGAGGCGGGAGGACGCACCCAACACGGCGTCTCGCGCCGCGGGCGCGGGCGCCGCGGCGCGCCTGGAAGTCAGGGTGGGAAACGGTGAGATCGTCCGGCACCGCAGGGTGCACTGCCGTCGCTGCACTCTGCGGAATCACCCAAGAGGTGCTCTACGATCGGCGGAGCCATGCGGGCATTGCCCCACCTGCTCACTCTTCACGGCCGGGGAGGTCGCACGCCGGTGACTTGCCGCGGCTCGGAGCCATCATCCTTCATCACCCAGATCTCCATGCGGCCCGAGCGGTTGCTTTGGAAGGCGAGACGCTTGCCATCCGGGAACCAGGCTGGGGCTTCGTCGAGAGTGGCTTCCTCGTGGGCCGCGAGCTTGTGCACGGCACCACTCTCGAGGTCGACAATCCAGATGTGCGCACGGTGACTGCGGCTGTTGGACACTTGGAAAGCCAACCGCCGGCCGTCGGGTGACCAGGCCGGCACCTGTGCCGAGCCCTCGTCCGCGGTCATGTGCGTCACTGCTCGATCGCCGGTGCCATCGGCGTTCACCACGTGCACCTGCAGCACCCGCGAGGAATCGCCGTGGGTGTAGGCGAGGCGCTTGCCGTCGGGCGACCAGGCCGGGTTCCACGCCGTGTCCCGTCCGCCGGCGACGAACCGCGCTCCAGAGCCATCCGCGTTCGCGACCGCGAGCGCCGTCCGGCGCCAGGGGCCCACGAGGTAGGCCGCCCGCTTGGCGTCGGGCGAGAGCACCGCGTTGCGTCCTGGGACCGTCGCGACGAGGCGACGGCCGCCGCCTCCGGGGTTGACCGCGACGACGCAAGCGCTGTCGGCGCCGGCGCCGGTGACGAGGATCTCCTTGCCGTCTGCCGACCAGCGACCGCGCTGCACCGCGCCCCCAGCGATCCGGTGCTCGCCCGCCCCATCGACACCGATGACGAAAAGGGCAGACGCGCTGTCACGATCGGAGACGAAGGCGATGCGGGAGCCATCCGGCGAGACGGCTGGAAGAGTGTTGCTCGAAGGACGGGCACTGGGTTGCTGCGCACGCAGCGCCACCGGACCAGCCGCGATCAGCAGAGTTGCGAGAAGACGTCGCACCGTACCACGCTCCAGGGCGAGGGTGCCTCGCGCAATGCTACTCCATCGCCAGGGGAGCAGCCGTCAGTGAATACGGCATTGGTGGGGGCCCCGGAAATGCGGGCTGCCCTCTTCAGGGGGACGAGGGACCAGCAGTGCTCTGCAAGGCGTAGAGCGTATAGAAGAACGGGCCCGGGCGCGACAGGCCGAGGTTGGGGCCGATGCCCCACCCGTCCAGTTGTTGATGCAGAGGTGCTCTTTCTTTGCCGATGAAAGCGGTATAACCGCTGGCCAACCTTAACGAAAGAGAATCTTGAGATTGCTCCAGGACGTGGAGGCGATCGCATCGGGGGCCACGGTGACGCGGATACAGCGCAGCGCCGGGCTGCGGATATCCCAATGAGGTGGATATGCCTGCAGGAATGCGACCTGGATGCGATAGAAGCTGCCCAGAGGCGTGAACCTCGTAATCTCGACAGGGCCCACGCTCTCCCAAACCCCTCCACATGTATCCAACGAGCGGGTGATGAAAATGACCTGACCTGCACCCTCGGGAGTACAACCGAGCGAGTCGGCGTAGCCTTTGATCTCGACGTACAGCGGAAGCACGTTACCAAAACTGGAACCGTCGTAGGTCTCCAGAGCGATAGTGATGGGGCCTACGGCCCGGAGCGGCGCCCAAGAGACATAGCCGCGGTGAAACCAGAAGACCCCACAGCTCGAGACCGGAACGCCTTCGCTCTCGACGCACGCACTGGTGTCCGGCAAGCAGGAATGAAGTTCCGTGTTTTGAGCGATCCCAGCGGTGCAGAGAAGGGTCGTGAAGAGGAGCCGGACGACGAATGTCATGGATCACGCTTTATCTGAAGAGACTCTTCACCCGGCTCCAGGAACCAACGGCGTTCGGCGTCTGGCTCGTGACGGGAGTGACGCGCACGCAATCGACGCTGGGGCTTGACAAGGTGGGGAACCTCCAGAAACCTTTCAGTCGCAACGCATAGCTTCCATCGATGGCGAGGATCTCCCTCAGGTCGACCGGGCCGAATACCTCCCAGCCGCCTCCACACACCTGTATGCCACTCGCAACGCCCACCACGTGGCCGGGGATGCTGGGATAGTACCCAAACTTGCAAAACTCAGCGGTTGTGGAGTCAGACAGGGGAACGACTTCCACGTATAATGGTAGATTGAAAGCGAAGGCGCCCCTGGTTTTCAGCTCAACTGTGATCGGACCGACGTATCGAAGTGGGTACCAGGCGACATTGAGCACTTCGGAAAAGATGCCGCCGCAGTCGTCGAAGAGCTCGTGCTGAGGAATGCCACAATCAGGCCACGAGGCTTCTCCCCAGGTGATGCACTTGTAGAGTTCCGTTGGTTGAGACGCCGCAGGTTTTACGAGGCTCATCGCGAGCGAAAGCACGAGTCCCGTCACCCGCATCCCACACCACCTAGTGCAACTACAAGACACTGGGATCATGCCAAAGAAGCAACCTTGGACGCCTCCCCTCCGTGATAGATACACCTACAGACAGGAACACGACAACCTCTGTATGGCACGTGCCACTATCGTCCTCAACGGGCGGGCAGGGGCACTGCCCAAACCCCTTGGACGCCGGCATCAGAAAGCTGCAAGAACTGCGGGGGCAGTGAGAAACGCCTGCCCAGTTCGTGCATCCGGCAGCACGTGTTACGGGGGTGACGAGCCATTGGTCCGTTCGAGGGCGTAGAGGGTGTAAAAGAACGGGCCCGGGCGCGACAGGCCGAGGTTGGAGATGGACGTGGTGCGGAGCGGCGTCCAGCGCCGGTCGCGGCAGACATGGCCGGCAAAGCGTTCGCGCTCGCGGTCGCGGTCGATGACGAAGTCCACGGGCCCGAGATCGAGGAAGGCGCCACTCCGCAGCATCTCGTCGTATCCGAGCCGATTCTGGATTTCCTGCGCCCGCGGGTCGACGAGGCCTCCCAAGTCGACCACGTGCACGTGGCCGTAATAGCCGACGATGCCGATATCCGGTGTGGCCACCGAGGCGCGGCCTGGAGAGCGTGCCTCGACTTCCTGAACCAGCGAAACGAGAGCAGGGCGCAACGCCTGCGAGTACGCCCGCGTCGCTGGCAGGACGCGGAGCGCGCTCGCGGTGAAAGTCGCGACCAGGCAGAGAGCGACGAAAGAGACGGCGGCGCGGCTGCCCCCACCCCACACAGCGCGCCAGGCAATGCAGCCGAGAAGCGTCACCGCGGGCAACACCGGGAGCAAATAGCGCGGCTGCACCTGGACGTCGAGCCCCGCGTACGCCAGGACGAGGAGCAGAGCGAGGAGGACGTGCGGCGCCAAGGGATGGCGGAATGCACCGAGGACCGCTCTCGACCGCAGGCGGCGGAGTTGAACGAAGAGAGCAACGACGATGGCTACCCCTTCGACGGGATGGGCGATCCCGACCATGGCGAGCGAGCGCCGGAGCACCGCGATCCAGGCGAGAGCCGCCGGCCCGCCCGATTTCGCGCTCACCGTATCGGGAACGACATGCCCCACCTGCGACCAGGCGTAGAGTCCCCAAGCGACACAGGGCAGGAGGCAGAGCGGCAGCCACAATCTCAGGCGGGTGAAGCGCCCTGGCCGTACCAGATCCGCCGTGAAGAAAAGAAGTGGCAAGAGCGCAAGCTCGGGGCGCACGAGACAGACCGCCGCGAGCACGAGGCCGAGCATGGCGTCGCGCCCGCGGCTTGGGGCTCGCGCGCGGAGCTCGAAGGCAAGGAGCACGAGGAAGACGGCGCAGGTGGATTCCATGCCGTTCGGCGCGTGGCGGAGGAGCCACAAGTTCCCCGCCCAGGCGATGGTGGCGGCAGCGGCCAAGCTGCCGCAGAAGCGCCGTGCTTGCAGCGCGAACAGCCAGATCGAAAAGGCGCCGCAGGCGACGCTCAAGAGACGCGCCGCGATTTCCGTGGCGCCGAGTCCGGCGAGGAGGAGGAGCCAGAGCGGGCTCGTGGCGCCGAGCGAGGGCTCGCCAGCATTGAAGGCGAGCATTCCCTGCTCCCGCAGGTGGCGGGCGTACTGCAGGTGGATGAAGGTGTCATCCATGATCGAATCACGGTAGAAGAGGATCCCCACCACATAAACGAGGAACGCGAGGCGCAGCCACAGAGCTCCTGAAGAGGGCCGGTTCACCTCGATCCCTCCGACCAGGACTTCTTGCTCGGGCGGGGCGCCGAAGGCGGACCCTCGGTGCGTGCCGACCCGTCCTTCGTCGCCGCCGCCGCTACGACCTGGTCCAGAAGCGCGGCCAGGTTGCTCGCCTGCTCGGGTCGCTGGAAGACCGGCAGTGCTGCTCTTCGGTAAAGCCCGGCCAAGCTGCCGTCACGCTTCGCGGCCAGCAGCTGCAGAAGAACCGAGGCGATGGCTTCCGGATCGTCCGGTGGCGCGATGGCGCCACAGCCAAGGTCGCGGACGAGGTGGGCCGCCTCCGATTCGGGCACCAGGGCCAGTAACGGCCGCCCGGAGCCGAGATACTCGTAGAACTTCCCCGGGACGAGACCGACGTAACGCTCCGAAGTGTGCTTGAGGAGGACGAGGACATCGGCCCGCAGCATGGCGGCGATGGCCTCGGCGTGCGGCACGGGTCCGCGCAGCACCACGCTGTCTTGCAGGCCGAGCCGCGCCACCTCGGCATCGTTGTCCGATTCTCTCGCCCCGATGAGCTCGAGGTGGATCTGGCCACGGAGCTCGGGATGGCGTTGGTGCACCTGGGCGAGCGCTTGCAGCAGCCCACGGACCGAGCGCGTGAGCGTCAGCATGCCGGTGTGGGCGAGGCGGAGCGGTCCTTCCTTGGCGGGGGTGTACGCCGGCGAGCCAGCGAAGTCGTCGGGGTCGTAGCCGTTCCGGATCACCTGGAGCCGCACGTTGTGCGGGCTCCTCTCGCGCAACAGATCCCGCAGCCAGGTCGTGGTGGCGACGACGGCGTCTGCCGCAGCGAGTACCTCGCGCTCCAGGGACGCGTGTCGCCGGCGGTGCCAAGGAGTCGGCGGCTCCAGCAGATGCAATCCCACCCAGGGATCGCGGAAGTCGGCGACCCAAGGCTTCGCCGAGTCTTGTCGAAGGCGGAGCGCCACCAGATGATTGGTGTCGGGAGGGCCGCTGGAGAGGAGTGCGTCCGGCGGGTCATCGCGAAGTACCGCCTCTGCGGCGCGGAGCGCGAAGGGCAACCAGCCCACATAAGAGTCGGGGACGAGGAACCAAGCGGAACCGCGACGCAGGAGCGCGAAGAGCTGCGACGAGCGCCTCCCTGCTGCGTCGTCCCCACGCAGACGCCGCAGGACTCCGAGGCCGCTCGCGGCGGCAGTGCGCAGCACTCGTGTCTCCGGCGGCACGTCGGCGAGCAGCGACTCGTCGCGCATCCAGTAGTCCTCGGCACGGCCACAGAGCACCGTGGTGCGCCAGCCGTGCAGCCTCAGGTACTTGACGAACTTCGTCACCCGTTGCACGCCCCCGCCCCCCATGGGGGGAAAGAAATGCGAGACGAGGAGCAGGTGCTTCATGCTCGTCCCCGGCGGCGGAACGGCGCGACCCAGGCGAGCCATGGGGCGCGGTATTCGAGCCGCACCATGGCGTGCTCGCGGGCACCGAAGGCGGCCTTGAAGGCGTGGACGCCAGGGAGCCCGGCGCTGGCGCCGAAGTTGTAGAGGCGCGGTCCCTGCCGATCGAGACACGCGGCTTCGAGGGCGCGCCAGTGCAACAGGTTGTTCGGCGCGTCGCGCCACGCTTCGGGGCGCGAGACATTGCCCCAGTTCATGATCTGCCCGCCGCCCCGCAAGTTGAGGAGCGCCGCCACGGGGGTGCCGTCTCTTTCGGCCAGCCAGACGTCGACTCCCGGCGCACCCACGAGAGCAACGAAAAGAGCGGGCGGCAGCGGACGGCGCAAGCGCCAGCGCGGCAGTGCGGTGCGATAGAGCGCCGCGTAGGCGTCGAGGAAGGCCGCATCGGCGCCCCGCCGCACTGTGAGCCCGGCCCGCTCGGCCTTGCGGATCTTGTTGCGATTCTGCGAGGTGAAGCGGTGCTCGAAGAGCGACTGCGGTTCCTC
>Ga0075418_10003434_pt1 | contig 18103 bp, 11 predicted proteins | sample SoiMetdeltSBSDD2_FD_81776 | JGI IMG/M metagenome (GOLD analysis project Ga0075418, IMG submission 81776) | Bulk soil microbial communities from a Populus tree surrounding site in Tennessee, USA - Soil MetaG P. deltoides SBSDD2 | ecosystem: Environmental > Terrestrial > Soil > Tree plantation... | reverse complement strand
GAGGTGAAGCCCACGATCCCGCGACAAGGGGCGAGCACCTGCTCGGCAGGTGAGGAGGAGATCGACTCGGACGTTGGCTCGTCGGGGACTTCTTGAACGTTTCGAGGAAGGTTCCCGCAGATGCCGCGTTCAGACCTTTCCCGGTCTTACGGCACATACTCAATCGTCGCAAGGATTCCAAGAACCTCTTCGTGCGTATTATCCGGGTAATGAACCGAGATCGAAGGAGTAAACCCCGATCGATCCTTCAGCTCGACAACCAACATGCCCTCGGCGTAAACGGCTGAAGTTTGTGGTTCCAGCGAAGAATAGTAGCGAGCGACGTGTCCTCCGCGCACCTCGAGATCAATGAATTGCTTGTAGAATGGCATCAGGTCAGGAATCTCTGCATAGACTGGGCGTGGTGACAGGGCATTCATCCCCGCCGAGAACACCACGGAACCATCATCATCTTGTCATCTCGAGAGAGCAAGAATCGTCGCCACACATCCACTCACCGGAGTAGTCACACGGGAAAGTCATCTGCTGAGCATTCCCAATTTCCCGCGTGGAAGACCCCGCCTCTCCTGGCGGTGGACTCCACGGTCATCGTGGAGGTGGATCGGCGGGGCTCCAGTTCGTCGGTGGACGCGGTTCGTGCGGGAATTCCGTCCATCTCAGGCTGGTCCGATCGAGATTCGCAGGCAGTCCGCCCGGGAAGCGCGCGAAGCTTCTTGCCATCGGCCGGGCTGCGTCAGCCTTTGCGGAACTCGCTTTCCGCTTGGCCCGCTCCCCTGGGGCATAGGAGTCGCGCGGCAACTTGATTTCGGCCGCGTGGCTGTAGCTCGCAGATGTCGAGCCTCCGACGAAGATCCAAATCGGCAGCGTGAACACGCCATACCAGCCATGAGACACCGCCGAAACAGCTCCAACCGTAGTCCACAAGGCCGGGCCGGCGTCGATATCGAAGAACGTGACCTTGATATTGTCGACGTCGGAGCTCGGGAAGCCGAGCAGGCCGTCTGCGTTCAACATGAAAATACTGTCGGGATGCATGGCGATGAGCTCGCCGTGGAAAGCCTGTCCCTCTCTCTGCTCTACGAGGCGGATCGTGACCCAGGCGCCGTGGGGACTCGACTGGATCTCCTCGGCGTCGGGGAGCCAGCCCGGCGGCGCCGTGTTGGTGGCGCATCCAGCGCACAAGATCGCAAGCGAGCCCAGCAGCAGCCGTGCGCGCTGGGTGCGCTTCGCACCCGTATCCTGCTCGTTCCTACGGCCGTCCATATCGACTCGCCCAGAAGACGCTCTCCATCTCAGGCTCGATGCGTTTGTACTCGGGCGCCAGCTCCAGCAAGAGCTGTCGCGGGTTGAGCAGAAGCATCGCCGCCTTCTCCAAGTCCTCTTCCTTCATCCAGGACTCGCGCATCCATTCGAGATAGTAACCTTTGCTTTCCAGGAAGAGCTCATACGCGACGTCGTCCCGCGGCAGCCGGTACACCAGGGTGTACGAGTCTCCGGGTAGAGTGGTGAGGGCGTGCTCTTCATCGCATAGCCAATGGTCGACCCCGGCGTCCGCAACGCCGTCGCGGCGCACGTGTGTCGGGCACAATTGCACGGGCTCAGCCCGATCCACGAGATGCACGAGCGCGGCCTGGTCCAGTCGCCAGGCACCGCGCGTCAACAATAAGCGCAGGCGCAGGGTGCCCGCCGGGATTTCGGGCAGCTTCACGAGACGGAGATCGGTGGCGATGGGGCCGGTCTCCCGGTCCACCGCGACCGTGCGCCAGTCGCTCTCCGTCGCGACCTGTACCGTGATCCTGCCGACGAGCGAGTCGAAGGCGGCGACTGGCATGTTCGTGACAGGGCCAGCGTGATCGAGAGTAGCCAGAAACTCGACGGCGCGAGTTCCGAGGTAGGCGAGACCCTGGTAGAAGAGGTACGTGGTGAGAAGGGTCTGTCGCGCGCCCAGAACCAGGCCGAGCGGTCCTGCCGGGGGTGCTTCGAACTCGAGATCGACGATTTCTCGAGCGGCAAGATCGGTCGAGTCCGTCACGCTCGAGCGCTCCAGGCCGTCGAGCGCGAGCAGGGCAGCGCTGCAATCGCCTTCCGGGGCGACGGCACGGTCGGGTGGAGTGAGAGAATCCGCATTCCAGAATTCGCCCGAGGCCGTGGCGAAAACGCGCACGCCAGGGCGACGCGGCGCGGCGAGAACATGAGCGTAGCGAACGACGTGGGTTTCCAGCGCCTCGTTCTTCATGGTGATCTCCACCGTGTCACCGTCGGGCACGGCGTGGAACAGCGCATCGATGTCGCGCTTTTCGAGTGCCGGGGCGACGCTGGCGGAGAATCCCTCGGCCATCAGCACGGAATGTTGACCGTTCGAAACGTAGAAGGTGGGGCAGGAGCCGAAACAAGCCTTCTCCTGAGTCAGACAGATGATGGAAAGGATGGCGGATCCGATGCTGATCACCGCGAGGGGCGCAATCGCAGCAGATGTGTGGACCACATTGGTCTCGAAGAGCGAGACCGAGTCGGTACGCACGGCGAAGCTCCCAATGCGCAGCGTGTCCCGGTCGGTGCCGTAGAGCACACCGTTCCCGTTCACCGTGGCGGACTGTGCGTGTGGGGAGATGAACCAGTCGGAGAGCACGTAGAGCCTGCCGTCCCGCATGTGGATCTTGAGGAAGCGCGACTTTGGGTCGAGCTGCCCGATCGCATCGGGCGTGTGCAGTGACCGCTCGACGACGCGGGCGCAGGCGATGCAGAGCACCAGCGTGGGCAGGAGGAAAGCTCGGGTGCGGCGGATGCTACGCGCCGAAGCATACACGTACCGCCGCGGCGACACGTGTCGCGTGGTGTCGGGCGACACGGTCAGTGGTTCGTCCACAAGAGCGACACTACGTGTCTCGTCCTGGTCTGTCAAATGAACCGGCGAGAAGACGCATCGCAACTTCGAAGGGCATTTTACGTCGTTCGCGGTGTGGTCTATGGTGGTCGACGCGCCGTCGGTGCGCCTGGGTCGAGGTCGTTGAAGAGGGTGTCGCTGTCGCCGAGGACTGCAGGCGCCAGGGTGGACACGTCGGCTGGCACATGTGGCCACGCTAGGTTGCCAGGGGGCGAATCAATGCATAAGGGCGGTCGGAAGGTGTACGTCGCGCGCAGATGTTGGACATTCTCGGTTCTGGCGTGTCTTGCAAGTCCCGACTTGTGTCGCGCTGATCGGTGGCCCATCCGAGAGTCATTCAGCACCGTGCGTAAGGGCGCGGAACCGGAGGTCGAGCTGGTGTCAACGTCCCGGGTTTCTGGAGCAGACCATGAGGCGGGTGAGCGGCAGGAGTGGGAGATCTCGGGCGTGACATTCGCATTTCGCTGGATTCCCGCGGGGCGATTCGTCATGGGGAGCTCGGAGAACGTACCCTGCTGGGGAGATGACGAGATCCAGCACATCGTGGTGATCACGAAGGGATTCTGGATGCAGGAGACGGAGGTGACGCAAGAGGAGTGGGAGGTGATCATGAAGAGCAATCCAAGCAACTTCAAAGGATCGAATCTGCCAGTGGAGAGCGTGAGTTGGAGCGACGTCGAGGATTTCCTGGAGAAGCTGAGCACACGTGGTGGAGGAAGATATCGGCTACCGACGGAGGCAGAGTGGGAGTACGCGGCCAAGGCAGGGAGGACTGGGTCGTTCGGGTTCGTATGCGAGGATTACACGATCGCGAATTGTGGAAGTTCCGTGGCTTGCCTGGAGCCGTTTGCCTGGTACGGCAGCAATTCAAACGGCACCACGCACCCGGTGGGTTCGAAGCGACCCAATGCGTGGGGTCTGTACGACATATCCGGGAACGTATGGGAATGGGTGTGGGACTGGTATTGGCAGTACGAGCCGGGAATCGTGCGGGATCCACAGGGACCTCCATCCGGAAAATATCGCGTGCTGCGGGGCGGATCTTGGCCGAACGTCGCGAGGAACCTGCGCGTAACCGACCGCGGTGGCTTCGCACCCACCGAAAAGAAAAGCAGCATTGGATTTCGTTGCGTCCGAGACTCCGATTGATGGCTCATTTGCGAATCACGGATTGACGGTGCGAAGGAAAGCCAGCACAATCCGATCACCGAAGCACGACGATCTTCCCGCTCATCACCCGGCCAGCAGATTGCAGCCTCACCCAGTACACTCCAGGCGCCAGGCTGCGACCATCCTCCGCACGTCCGTCCCACTCCACCGAGTTCACACCAGCCAAGAATTCCGCCGATGTCACCGCGCGGATTCGCCGACCTGCCACGTCGAACACGTCCACTCGGCATTGGCCTGGCTGGTCGAGGTCGAACATCAGCCGACGCTTCCCGCCTCGAGATGGATTCGCTCCTGTTTCGAGGAGGGCGAATTCGCTGCCGTGGGTCACTACACGTACCGGTGCCGAGTACATCCACGCCCCGTCCTCGCGACATGCGAATTTGTAGAAATACTCCGTCCGGGGTTCGACGTCATCGTCCCGGTAGGAGAAATCGGTTCTGCCTGCAGCGAGTGCAATTTCGCCCCCCACACGATCGTAGGCTCCCGCCGCGTCGCGCGCCCGCAAAACCCGCAGCTCCCCCGAATTGTCGAGCATTACGGAACAACGAAAGTCCACGTAACCGCGCCCGGCCTCGGCGATCATTTCGCTGAATGTGACCGCCGTGGGTTGGCCACGCAGGCCCATGCTGCGTTCCACGTTCGCCGCCACTGCAACGAAGTCCGCGTTCGGAGATGGCACGGTGCACTGGCCGAAGGCGTTCCATCCCCACATGACGACCGTGCCGTCGCTCATCAAACCCATGCTGTGACGATCGCCCGCCGCCACCGCCACGAAGTCCACGTTCGGAGGCGGAACGTTGCACTGACCGTTGGCGTTCCACCCCCACGCGACGGCCGTGCCGTCGCTCTGCAAGCCCAGGCTGTGATACCCGCCCGCTGCCACCGCGACGAAGTTCGCGTTCGGAGACGGAACGTCGCACTGGCCGGTGGAGTTTCTTCCCCACGCGACTACTGAGCCGTCGCTCTTCAAGCCCAGGCTGTGCGCCGGGCCCGCCGCCACCGCTACGAAGTCTGCGTTCGGAGACGGAACATTGCATTGGCCGTCGGCGTTTTCTCCCCAGGCGACGATCGTGCCTTCACTCTTCACGCCCAGGTTGTGATCCGAGCCAGCCGCTACCGCCACGAAGTCCGCGTTGGGAGACGGGACGTTCCATTGGCCGGAGGAGTTCGATCCCCACACGACGATGGTGCCCTCACGCTTCAACCCCAGGCTGTGACGTTCACCCGCCGCCACCATCACGAAGTCCGCGTTGGGAGACGGGACGTCACACTGGCCGATGGCGTTCCATCCCCAGGCGACAACCGAACCGTCGCGCTTCAACCCAAGGCTGTGCGCCGGGCCCGCCGCCACCTTCACGAAGCCGGCGTTGGGAGTCGGAATGTCGCACTGGTCAGAGTAGTTGTTGCCCCACGCGACGACCGTGCCGTCACCCTTCAATCCCAGGCTGTGATACGAGCCCGCCGCCACTGCCACGAAGTCCGCATTCGGAGATGGCACGTTGCGCTGGCCCTCGGTGTTTTTTCCCCACGCGACGACCGTGCCGCCACCCTTCAGGCCCAGGCTGTGACCGTAACCCGCCGCCACCGACACGAAGCCCGCGTTCGGAAACGGCACGATGCGCTGGCCGGCGGCGTTTGTTCCCCACGCGACGATCCTGCCCTCACTCTTCAATCCCAGGCTGTGACGATCACCCGTCGCCACCGCCACGAAGTCTGCGTTCGGAGACGGTACGTTGCACTGGCCGTCGGCGTTCAACCCCCACGCGACGACCGAGCCGTCGCTCTTCAAAGCCAGGCCGTGACCGGAACCGGCAGCTACCGCGACGAAGTCCGCGTTCGGCGGCGGCACGTTGCACTGGCCGGCGGAGTTCGATCCCCACGCGACGACCGAGCCGTCGCTCTTCAATCCCAGGCTGTGACCGGAACCGGCAGCTACCGCGAGGAAGTCGGCGTTCGGAGACGGCACGTTGCACTGGCCGGCGGAATTCGATCCCCACGCGACGACCGAGCCGTCGCTCTTCAATCCCAGGTTGTGACCGGAACCGGCGGCTACCGCGAGGAAGTCGGCGTTCGGAGACGGCACGTTGCATTGTCCGGAGGAGTTCGATCCCCACGCGACGACCGAGCCGTCGCTTTTCAAGCCCAGGCTGTGACGTTCGCCCGCTGCCACTGCCACGAGGTCCGACAGCTGGCTCTCTCTCAGCGTGATCCGGCTCCCCCAGCCGACGATCTCTCCCTGGGCGTGGACAATCTCGGCACCCCGAGTCACGAGCAGTGCAACGAACCATGCCACGAACAGAACCATGGAGGAGCCAGGGGTCTCCTTCACGTGTTTCCGAATCCTCATGAGCGACCACCTCGAGAAAGCAGTGGACGCATTCCGCGACGCAGCCCGGACACCTGTCGATAACGTCCCGATCGTCTACGACTCTAACACTGTTCTCAATGGACAGGGAGGTCTCTTGCCCTTCCCAGATGAGCCCGACATTGCCTAGCGCGCCAGAATCACAATGCAGTCAGAACCGTTGTGTTTGCCGCTCACGGCGAGTACTCTCTGGTTGTCGCGAAAGGGAAGCGAGGCTCGGCGATGGCTGAAAGGCCACAGGCGTTCTCTGCCTCAGCACGCCCGCACACCTGCTGGCACCCGAGATTCGAGTGCTCCATCGAACGGTTTGCCGCCGGCGGCGGAGATCCCGTTGGTTGTGGCCGCGCCCTGCCTGGGTGAAGGATCCGTGAATCATGAAGTCCCTTCGCCGCAGCTCGACTGAATATGGTGCGTCTCTGTTCGCAGCAACTTTGCTGTGTGGAGCCGGTGCGCTCTTCGGGCCGATTGCAGCGCAGCCCGTCCCGCCCAACCAACGCGGGGACCCAGCGATGGAGCGGATGGGCACGCACGACGCTGGCAACATGCGGACACTGTTCTGGAACTTCGGGATGATCGGCGACCGTCCGGCCAATCCAACAAACGTGGACCTCAGCGTCTTCCACTCGGTCGAGGCGCCGCGCGGATCGGGCATGAACAACTCGGATGGCATCACACCGTTCGTCCTGTCTCGCATCGTGCAGAGCGACAACTCGGTTGCTTACATCATGGAGACGGGATTCAACGAGCGTCAGGGCACGAGCCCCAACACGAACCGCATCATGCGCTTCGAGCCGCGACCCGGATACTTCCAGGCGGATCCGGAAATCAATTTGAGCCGCTCGCCGGCGCTCAGCAGCGACCCGCGTACCTGGCCCGACTTCTGGCCGGACAAACTGAACGACCCGGACGATCCGGGCTGGCGCGGCTCGTGGAACGGGTATTTCGGCAAGCGCGCCGACGCCGACCAGGAGAGCTTCATGGTCCTGGATGATCAGGCCTACGACGCGTGGCCGAATTTCGTGCCTGACCAGCGCGATCCGACTCGCCGCGGTCTGGCTTTGAGGATCGAGGTGCGGAGCCTGCAATGGTCCCATGAGCTGGTCCGCGACGTGATCTTCTGGCACTACGACATCACCAACGAGGGTACGACGGATTACAACGACAACCTCGTCTTCGGCGTGTACATGGATCCTGCAGTGGGTGGTTCATCCCTCTCGTGTGACGGCATTTACGAGTCGGATGACGACAATGCCTACTATGACACGGGGCTCGACATGGGCTACTCCTGGGACAATCTCGGGCACGGGGTCGACCTGTCCGGGCCGTGCGGCGCGACCGGCTACGTCGGGTGCTCCTTCCTGCAGACTGCGGGGAATCCATTCGATGCCATGGACAACGATCTCGATGGCCTCACGGACGAGCGGCAGGATGGTGACCGTGGTGTCTTGATCTACGGGCGGGATGCAATTCGGGCCTACGTCGTCACACACTACGACACGCTGAGTTTCGCGGCTCGCTACGGGCCGCTCGAGAATCGCCCGGCCTATGTCGCGGAAGCCCTATGGACGGGCGATGAGGACATGGACTGGACGGCCACGCTCGACGATCTTGGTGCGGACGGACTGCCCGGCACGCAAGACACGGGCGAAGGAGATCAGGCACCGACCGATGGAGAGCCGGACTTCGGCCGGGCGGACCTCCACGAGGCGGATCAGCTCGGCCTGACTGGCTTCAAGTTCAACCGCATTCATGCGGGGCCGGGCAATCCCGACCCGACGACGGATGGCATCGTTTTCTTCACCAATGCTTTGAACTGGCCGCAGAGGCTCTGGGAAAAGTTCACTGCCCCGAACCCTGCGGACCGCTTCGATCCCGCACTCATCGGGTACTGGAACATCGGCGTGCTGTTCGCTTCGGGCCCGTTCACCCTGGCCGCCGGCCAGACGACGCGGTTCAGCTTGGCGCTGGCGTACGCGCCCGATCTGACTGCCCTCCGGCAAACAGTGCAGACCGCGCAGCTCGTTCATGACGACAACTACGAGATGCTGGCCGTGGACGTATCGGCAAGTGATCTGCATGCTTCGAGCGGCCCGGAGGGCATCCGTCTCGAGTGGCGTGCGGGTGACGACTTCGCGGCATTTCAAGTGTGGAGGGCCGAAGGAGAAGCACGGGCAGAGGTCGACTACGAGCGGCTCGACTCGCGAGGAATGCAGTCGCAAGCGGGACGCTGGCAGTACCTGGATGCCGACGTCGTACCAGGCGAGGCCTACAGCTATCGTCTCGAAGCGATCGCGACCGATGCGGCGCCGTACTTCTTGGGGCCCGTCGTGGTTCGTGCCTCGGGTCGGGCGCGCTGGGCTTTGGATGTCCTGGGACCGAATCCCGGACGCGATTCAGCGCATTTGCGTTTCGACTTGCCGGTTGCTTCGGAAGTGCGGGTCGAAGTCTTCGACGTTCTGGGGAGGTGCGTGCGACATCTGGTCGCGGCGCAACTTCCGGCGGGACGACACCCCATCGTTTGGGACGGCCAGAACGACGCGGGACATCGGGTTGCTGGTGGGCTGTATGTCGTGCGCCTCGCGGGATCGAACGTGGCCCTAAGCCGGAGGGTCATCCTGCTGCGTTGATCCGGCCTGCTTCACTCGGATCGGCTGCCACGGACCTGGTCGAGCTCGCACTCGGGCCATTCGCCGCCGGCGCGCTATTCGATCCCCAGGACGTCGACGCATGCCGCAAACAGGCTTCCTTACCGCTGCACGACGATCTTTTTCGCTAGCGTCCGTCCCGCAGCACTCAAGCGGTAGAAGTAGACGCCGCTAGCAACCGGACGTCCCGCTTCATCACGGCAGTTCCAATTCACCGAATGCGTACCAGCAGGAAGAGTACCGTCCACGAGCTTCAAGACCTGCCGACCTGCTGCGTCGTAGATCACCAACTTCGCATGACCAGCAGCAGGAAGGCTGTAGTTCACTCTCGCCGCACGCGATGCCGGGTTGGGAACCACTTCTCCCAACAACGCAAGCATTGGGATGCTCGGGTCATCGGAATCAGTCGAGGTGCCGGGAACGTGCAGCATGGCCACGCCATGGCCACTGACTTTCTTCACGACCACGAGATAGTCGACGCAGGCGGTCGAGCTGATTGGAACCGTCAGAGATTCGCTTCCTCCCATCGTCGCGCTCGTCGACGAGGCCACGATGAGCGGGTTTCCATCGTTGTCACCCTGCGGGTTGTAGATATAGAGATCGAGGTCTGCGGTCGCGGGGACGTCGAGATGAATCACGCGTGGCGCTCTCGCTTCACAAACTTTGAAGCCGGTTGCCCACGCCCAGCGGCCGAACTCGTCATTCTGGAACGCGACGACGACCATCGTATCCACGCCCTCGCCGAGATTGTTCATGATGGCTTCGACGGCGGCATCGGCGTTCACGCGGCCGAAGCCTTCGACGTTGTCGCGAGCGCCTCGATTCAAGGTCGGGTCGGTCCCGATATTTGCTTCCCGCGGCTGGTTGGTTTCCGTCGCGGTAGCGAGAATCACGTTTTTCACCCGCAATGCCTCTTCGGATGTGTAGCCCCACGAGTGGGCCTCGAAAACCTCCATAGCCTGGATCACCAGAGCGGCAATCCCCGCAACGTGCGGAGCCGCGTACGATGTGCCGGAACCGCTGTAGCGATAATTGTTCGGGAGATCGGAACAGATTGCTACGGGTGCATTCGTGTCCACATGGACCTGCTGCGACCCGGTATCCGTTGCAATTGAGAGGACGCCGTTCCCGGTTCCGCCGGGTGCGACCACATCGGGCTTGTTCGACCCCGCGGCACCGAACTGCGAGTAGCTGGTCAATTGGCCACGATCATTGATCGCACCGACCGTGATGATTTTTGCTGCTGAGCCGGGATCGGTAATCGGATCCGGGAAAAAGTTGTGCGCGATGCCACAGAAAACCGTGCCGCTCAACATGAGGGTGTTGACGGCCGTGCTCCAGCTGGGTTGAGGGGATGAACCTCTAGGCACGCCGCTGCTCATGTTGACGACCTTGATGCCATAGAGAATGTTGACCGAGGTCACGTAGTCAACGGCGGCGATTAAATCCGAAAAGAACGTAAATCCCGAGGCATTCCCGGTGCGCACCGCCGCGATACGGCATCCAGGAGCAACTCCGCGAAATAGACCATACCCGTCGCCAACGGGGGCGGAATAGGGATGTGTGACGGTTCCGCAAATCTGGGTCGCGGCAGGGAAGGTGCCCGTGAGCGTATACAGGTAGTCGCCCGGCTCGGAGAGCGCCCACGAGAAGACGAACGGCGAACTGCCGGTCACTGCGCCGATCCAACTGCCGGTCCGGCGACCGATGTCGAAGGTCATCGTCCCCCCGCCACTCCATTCGTACTGCACCGTGAAGTCTCCCGGCTGATTGATGTAACGAATCGACGTGTAGGTCGTGTTTGGATTGAAAGAACCGCCGGACTCGGCCGTCAAAGAGGTCAGTGTTCCGGCACCGATCGCGTCTCCAGTGCCTGTGGCGATGCCCGTGGTGCTTGTTCCGTGACCAAACCCATCCGCATACGCCTGCGGGCCATATCGCGGCTCAGAAAAATCCTTCCAATGAACCATGCGTCCAGCGAAGTCCGCGTGGGTCGTGTCGACGCCCGAATCGATCATGCCGATGGTGATCCCCGCATTGCCCTCAAGGCCGTACTGATTCCAAACCAGCGGCCGGGCGCGAATACGCTGAGTCGAGCGCGCGAGCCCAAATGCGTTCGCCTGTACGTCGGGCTCGACGATGCAAAGGTCGGCTCCCAGCTGTTGGGTCAGGCGTGGGAGCGCTTCGGCACCAACCGTCCCCGAGAAGCCGTAGACCGCGTGCTCGTAGACGTGTCGTACTTGTCCGCCGAGGGCACGGAACGCATCGAGATGGATGTCGCGCGGCTTGGACATGAGGGTGACCACGACGGCCACTGGACCGCGTGCGTCTGCCCCGCCCTTGCGTCGAGCCTCCGCGACCATTGCATCCAGGGCATCCATGATGCGGTTGCCATCTCGATCCAGCTCTGCCGGATAGCGCATCTCGGGAGAAACGGTCCTCGACGACGCGATCGAAGCGAAGCCCGTGAGAATGGCAAGCGCACTGAGCAAGGATTTGGATCCATTCAGTCTGGGCATCGGCAACTCCTTCTCGTCGATGACAATCCATGGCTCACGCCGCACAGGGACGCCACGCCGTACTGATAACAGCGAGAAACAGGCAAGGAACCGGAACAGCCGAATCCGAGTGATTTCCGTCCTTACGAGCGGACCGCCGTCCTTGGACGGCCCCAGGCCCCTGGATCGCCCTCCTCCCCAAGGAAACGCTCCTGCAACGCCGATTTCCGGGTTGGGCGAGCTTTCCCGCATTGCCAACGAGCGAATCGCGCCGAGAAGGGGCTGATCGCCGGCCGTGCGCCTTTCAGCGGCGGTAGGGCGCGAGTGACAGCCATCAACTCCGGCGCTAGGAGGAAACGTGTTGAAGAACGGCATGCTCGTGGTTTTGCTGGCTTCCTGGGTCCCATCGACGGCTCTTGCCCAGTTCGGCAGCAACGGAATCCGTGTAACGCCACCGGATGGCGTCGACTTCGCATTCGACCAAGTTTCGGCGTACTTCGCAGTGCCAGACCCCGTCTATCTGCAATCACCGCGCCGCGGCGCCGTGGTGCTCTTTCAAACAAAGCAGCAATTCGCGCTGCAGCGCGTCCGGGGAAATGGAAGGCTTCTCTGGCCAGATGCACCCAAGCTTCTTCCCTTCATTCCGTTTCCTACGGAGATTGTCGAGGTGCTGTCCGATGGTGAGGGAGGCCTATTGGTAATCTACTCGTCCATCAACCAAGTGAGGGCGACTAGCATCGACCCTCAGGGGAATCAACGACCTGGTTGGCCGGTCGAAGTCGACGCCACGCGAGACCACATTTGGCCTGATGGGCGCGGTGGAATTCTCGTCGACAAGCTAGAAGGCAGTGGATTCCCTCCGTGTTCCGTAGAGGTCCAACGCTACGGAGCAGAGGGCAATCGAATGTGGGGCGGTGGATTCAGGCAGTCTGCGAACTGCTTCGCCTCCCCTTACGTTCGTCCTGATGGAAGGGGGGGAGCATACATCGTAGACACGCGCGAGGAGGACAGCGGGTATGATAACGTGCTTGTCTACCATGTTACCGCCGATGGAGAAATCGACTCGACCTGGCCTGCGAGTGGGGTTCCAATCGCGCCGAGCATCAACGCGCATCGACGCATTGGTGATGTGATCGTTCATGCGAACGGCAACCTCTTCGTGCAGTTCACTGTGGACGGTGAGGACCCCCAGCGCGCTCAAACCATCTCGCCCGAGGGTCAGAGAGCGTGGGGAAGCGAAGGTTTGGTTCTATGGCCCGGTGTCAACGCACTGATGAGCGATGGACTTGGGGGTATTGTCTTCGTGACGTATCCGGGCAACACCAGGACTTTCGTCCGCCTCGATGCGAGCGGCGGTCACCCGTGGGGCGACGGAATCATCGCGCCACGGTGCGCGAACATGGGCGTGCCGGACGGTGCTGGTGGAGTCACCCTGGTTGGGCCGACGAACGATTCGGTATCGGGACTCGACGTCTGCGGTTCCCACATCCAGGCGAACGGTACGATCGACGAATGGTCCGAAATTTCTCTTTGCTCGGCAGCGGACGGTCAAGAGGTCCGCGATGTAGTCCCCGATGGCAACGGTGGACTGATCGCCTTGTGGACTGATCGACGCCACCGGAACGCGGTCCACATCTATGCTGGCTGGTTGAGTCCGTCAGGCGCGGTTCCGGTCACACTCACCGACATGCGCGTCATTTCCGACGCGAGAGGCGTCCAGGTGTCGTGGACAACGACGTCGACGAGCCCGTTGCTCTGTCGCGTTCAGCGCTCGGATACACAGGAAGGTCCGTTCAGTGACATCTCGGCGGACATTTTCGTTCCGGCGGGATCCGCGCGACACGAGGTTATGGACGAGAGCGCCGTTGCTTCCGGCCGTTACTACTATCGCATCACTTACCGGGAAGGCGATACCTGGGCAGCGTCTCCAGTGCAGAGTGTCCAGGTTGCGGCGCTTCATCTGAACGTCGTTCCACTCGAGAATCCGGCTCGAGGGGAAGCTAGGTTTGTCGTCACGCGACCTGGCTCCACAGATGCATGGATTGGAATCTATGACGTCGCGGGGCGCTTGATATGGAAATCGGTCATGAGGGAGCCTACGCAAGTTGTCGTGTGGAACGGTCGAGACCGGGGTCATGGCGAGGTTCCAGCAGGGGTTTTTCTGGTGCGGGTCGAACAAGGGAGTGCGATTCTCGATCGCAAGTTTGTCTTCATCAGATGAGCGATCTTCCGGGTGTCACTGGACGATCCCCCCGACTGCCCGGATAGGAGGCGGCTCGATGGACGCGAAGGACGCATGACGGAGAACCGAAGTCGAGATTGCTGAACGTCGAGTGCGAACGGTGCGCGGGAGCTGGACTTGGCTGGCCCCGCGAACACGCGCTATGGACGCTCGCCGGGTCAGCCTGGTAACCTGAGGCGCATGCAGCGTCTCTCTCGATACCTGACGACAACCCGGAGCACGCGCTGTGTGCGAGACGCTTGGGTTGTCGTCGTGGGGCCCACAGCTTGGAGTCCCGGCCTCGCGTTCGCGGTGACAGGCCCGGGTGGAACGGGAACTCGTGCGACCCGCACTCGAGGATCCGGCGATTGGTCCATCGGATGACGGGTGCCGATCCGCCCAATCCGACTGACGATGCCCAGCCGCCGATCCCCGGCGGCGCCACGCCCGAACTCTTCGATCACGTCTATCGGGACCTGCGTGAATTGGCGCGGCAGCGGATGCGCCAGGAGCGTCCCGGCCACACCCTGCGCCCGACCGATCTCGTGCACGAAGTCTTCATGCGCATGAGCCTCGACGGATCGATCCTGATCCAGAGCCGGGCGCACTTTCTCGGGCTCGCCGGGCGCGTCATGCGCCAGATCCTGGTCGATCACGCGCGCCGGCGTGCGGCCGAGAAGCACGGCGGCGGCTTGCTGCGCGTCCCGCTCGAGGACGCCGACGCGGTGTCGCACGACCGCACGGTGGCGATCCTCGAACTCGAGGATGTGATCCAGAAGCTCGCCGTCGAGGACAAGGAAGCCGCCGACATCGTCGTCTATCGCTTCTACGGCGGGCTGACCGACACCGAGATCGGTGAGATCATGTCGCGTTCCGACCGCTGGGTGCGGATGCAGTGGACGTGGGCTAGGGCTTGGTTGCGCCGGGCGCTCGATCCGGATCGTTGAGCGCGATGCGCGGTGACTCGAGCGCCGCCAGGTCGCGGCGCAAGCGCTCGTGCCCGCGCGGATCGTCGTCGGCGGTCACGATCTCGAGCGCCGTGCGCAGACAGCGGAGCGCCCGGCTGCGCTCCCCTTCGTCGCCGCCGCTGCGCCAGCGCAGCGCGTGGTGCGTGGCTCGCACGCGCATCGCGTCCGCATACTGCAGCGGAAACCGCTCGCGAACCAGCACGCGCTCGGCCGCTGTGAGATTGGAATCGACGACCGAGACGCCGCCCGTGTCCCCGGCGGCCGCGAGCGCCGTCAAGAGTTCCGCCTCCAGGACCTGATCTCGGGCTTCGCGCAGCGAGTCGACGGCGGCCGATGCGAGCGCATGGGCCAATCGGTACCGTTCGAACACGGTTGCGAGCGCGGCGTGCCGCGCGCCGGGATCGGTGGTTGCCTGCGCGTCGAGGAGCGCCAACCGCACGAGCGCGGCGTGCGTCTCGCGGAAGGCGCTCGGGCTCGAACGCGCGGTGTGGTAGCGGAACGCGCGCTCGAACGCGGCCCGCGCCGAGTCGCGCTCTGCGGCGGCGCCCGTGATCGCCGCGCGTGCCAACCACGCTTCGCCCAGACCGTGCACCATCGATCCTCGAGGTCCCGGAATCGCGGGTGCGTTCCACAGGCGATCGGCGCGCCGTCCGTGCACGAGCGCGGTGTCGAGATCGGCGAGATTGCCGGTGAGGCGCCCGCGCATCGCGTAGGCGTACGCCGACGTGTTGAGCGTCATGCAGTAGAACCGATGACGTTCGCGCGCGAGTTCGCTTTCGGGCGGCGCGGCACGATAGGTGCCCCAAGTGGCACTCGTGGCGTCGCGGATGTCCTGAACGGCGAGTTCGGCGTGCTCGAGTGGGGTCTCGAGTTCACCGAGCGCGAGTTCGACACCGGCCATGCCGGTCGCGATCTCGGCATACTCGAAGTTGTCGACCTCGGGGTGTGTCTGTGGATCGAAAGGCGGCTGGATCGGCTTGTTGCCGTAGCCCCACGCCGTTCCGAGCGTTGTCTTGGCACTCCGCAGTTGCTCGATGTCCCAATTCATGGTGCCCAAGATGAAGTGCGCTTCCGCCTTGCGGCTCAGGACGTACAGCGTGAGCTTGCCGTAGCCGCCGTTGTCGGACACCGTGTTCAGCCGCTCATGCGCGGACGTCAGCAGTTCCAACGCGCGTGAGACCGACTGCTGGGTGCGTGACCCCCGGTGCACGAGTTCGTAAGCGGCGTTGACGTCGCCCATCACATCGCCGACCTCGGCGCGTTCGCGCGCGGCGACTCGACCGGGGGACTCGTTCCACAGCCGAAATCCACCGGCCGCGGCGATGGCGACGGCCGCGACTGCGACGCTCGCAGCGATGGCGACGGTGCTACTGCGTCGTGCCGGTGCCGTTCGCAAGCGCGGTTTGCGAATCGACTTGCCGGCGCGGAGGCGTTCGAGATCGACGCGGAGATCGGCAGCGCTCGGGTAGCGGTCATCGAGTCGCTTGGCGAGCAGTCGGTGCACGATGCGTTCGATCCCGCCGCGGCACGCGGGCGCGACTTCGCCAAGCTGGCGCGGCTCCGCAGTCATGATCGCGACGATCGCACGATGCAGCGAGTCGGACGGGATCTCGTAGGGGAGTCGGCCGGCGAAGAGTTCGTAGGCGATGACGCCGAGCGCGTAGAGATCGCTGCGTGCATCGACCGGCTGGTCCGTGGCCTGCGCCTGCTCGGGGCTCATGTACGGAATGGTGCCGATGATCTGCCCGAGCTGCGTGACGCGTGTAGAGAGCGGGCGATCCGGGTCGACGAGCCGCGCAAGCCCGAAGTCGAGGACGTGTGGGTGTCCCTCCGTGTCGATCACGATGTTGTCGGGCTTGAGATCGCGGTGGACGACATGTTGCCCATGCGCGTACTCGAGAACGACGGCGAGTTCGCGCACGAGTTCGAGAGCGCGCGCATGTGGCATGCGTTCGCCGGCGATGACGTGACGCAAGGATCGACCCTCGACGATCGCCGTGGCCACGAATGGTACCGCTCCGGTCACGAGCTCGAGAACGCCCGAATCGACGAGCGCTGGGATGCCCGGATGCGACAATCGGGCGAGCGCGCGTGCCTCGCCGTGGAATCGACGCACGCTGTCGGCGGTCGGCAGCCCGCCGCGGAAGAGTTTGAGCGCGACCGCCGGTTCGCCCGCCTCGCGCCGCGCCCGATACACGATGCCGGTCGCGCCCCACCCGAGCTGAGCCTCGATGCGCCACGTGCCGAGCGCCTCGGGAAGCGCCGGCGACGGCTCGCCGAACGCGAGCCCAGGCATGCCGAGCGAATCGAGGAGATCGCCGGACTGGCCGGCGTAGGAGAGCAGCTCGAGGACCTCGCGCCGAAGCGTCGCGTCGCTGCCGCAGAGGTCGGCCAGGCGCGCCGGGCGCTCGGCCGGCGGCGTGTCGACGAGTTCCTGGAGGATCTGACGGGGGTCACGAGTCGTCACTCGAACGCTGGCTCCTCGCGCTCTGGGGCACCCTAAATCGCAGCTTCGTGTGCAGATTCTACCGCAACCGGGGCTCGCTCCTTTTTCTTCTTCCGGAGATTCCAAGCGATTTCGCATCCCTCCATGCGTGGTACTATGGGATCTCCTATCCCTATGGTCGAGACTTGGCTGTTTGCCCGCCACCGGCTCTGTCCGCCGAACTCGCGATGGTGGCAGGAGGGCAACATGAAATCGTTGATTGTTGGTTTCACGCTGACATGCGAGTCGTCGCGGATGGGGCCGGCGGTGTCGTTGCGGCGGCCGAGCGTCAGCGCGGATCCGATCGTAGTGAGGCCCGGCTCGACCACTTCGCCAGGATTCTGGACGACTTGCCCTTGCCCGCGGCTTGGGCCGGGTATTGGACCTACGATCTCAAGGAGCTGGATTGCGACGACTTGTCGTTGATTGGCACCTTTTCGGAAGGTCCGTATTTGTTGTGCGAGGGAGAACCGTTCGACGATACCCATTGCGCCTGCTCCGACTAGGAGGTTCGTGCGTGCGGACATCACATGTCGCGAAGACTGTAGTGCTGTCGTGGTTCACAATCTGGATCGCACTCGCGGCAGCGCCTACGGCCCACGCAGATCCGGTCCTCGTCGGGTCATTCAACGCGCCTTTCGACTTTATCTATCCCCGCAACATTGCTGCTGATGATTCCGGACGCGTACTCGTTGCCTCCAGCGGGCGTGTCAATAGCCTGCTGAACGCCAACATCTCTAGGTTTACCTCTGAAGGCGTGCCGGACCCATCCTTCAATGTTCCTAATGTGCTCGTTCACCCATATTGTGGCATTGCCGTCGACAAGAAGAATCATTTCATATACGCCTGCAGGACCCTAGAGATCCG
>Ga0075418_10003429_pt1 | contig 18112 bp, 13 predicted proteins | sample SoiMetdeltSBSDD2_FD_81776 | JGI IMG/M metagenome (GOLD analysis project Ga0075418, IMG submission 81776) | Bulk soil microbial communities from a Populus tree surrounding site in Tennessee, USA - Soil MetaG P. deltoides SBSDD2 | ecosystem: Environmental > Terrestrial > Soil > Tree plantation... | reverse complement strand
GCGGGCCGAAAATGGATGGGGCGCCCCTTGGGAGGGCGCCCCATCATGAGGTGTCGCCGCCTCTGCATGTCCGGACCGGATAGCCCCGCGTAGCCAAGCGAGGCACGCTCCGATTTCCGGCCGGACCGACGACACCAAACAAAGGCCAGGAGTGCTACGGAACGAGCAAGTGCTGTATCGAGCGATGTCTTCTCGCGGCGGGTTTCTGATGTGTGCTCTCCGAGGGGCGGCGAACCACCCCCCGGAGAACTCTCCGCCGTTGCTCGTTGCAACGAGAACTACCTAATGCAACCGAGGTGCCAGAGAGCGACAAGGCATCGGAGGACCCAGGCGGCAACCCAATCGATTTATTTATATACGTTTATGTCTCAGCGAGAAAATACAGGAAGAGCACAGGCCAAAAAGGCCCGGCATCAGCAAGTAAAAAAAGTTTACACCGTGTAAAAAATCCAGCCGTCAGCCGCCGACCTGGCCACCCGTCTTCTTGTCTGTCTCGCCGCCTTCGAGGCTGAACAGCTTTTCGGGCTCATTGATACTCAGTCTGATCTCTCGAAGAACGCCCTGCTCCACCCAGGTGATCCGAAGAATTCCGGAGGCTGCGCCTCCCGTCCGACGCGCGATTCCCGTGACCAGAGTTGGCGACACCGAGATGAACTGGACCTCGACGGTGATCCCGGTTGCCGAGATCTCAAAGTTCTGCCCGGACTCCGTGACGGTCACGGTTCCGCTCTGGATCTGAATGGGCTCATATTGTGCGGCGAAGGCAACGCCGAGACAGAGTGCCGCGGCGATGAAGATACTGATGGAACGCCTGCTCATCGAGGGCTCCTCCTTGGAGGATGTACGCGCGCGGCGAGTATACTCGTGCACCGTTTCACTTTCCACCCCCCAAATGCACTCGGGCCAAGGGCCTGCGCTGGATCGTCACTGGCGCAGCTTCGCGTACATGGTCGGGCGGCTGAGGCCGAGGAGACGGGCAGCCTGCGCCACCGCCCCGATCCGCTCGACCAGCTGCCGGGCGATCTCTCGTTCCAGGCGATCGAGCAGGGGGGTACTGGCCGAGTACGAGGCGTGATCGAGGACCCAGCGCGCCACCTGATCCAGGTCCAAGGTGCCGGCGATCTCAACCGCGTCAGCCCCCTTGAGGATCTCGGCCGGGAGGTCCTCGGGCGCCAGCACCTCGCGATCGGACAGCACGAGGCTGCGCTTCATGAAATTCTCAAGCTCGCGGACGTTCCCCAGCCACGGGTATTGCAACAGGACCCGCAAGGCCTCGCCGGACAGGCGCTTCGAGCGCGTGTTGAGATTGCGCGCATGGTGATCGAGGAAGTATTGCGCCAATTCCGGGATGTCCTCGCGCCGGTCGCGCAACGGCGGCAGCGTGATGGCGAGAACGTTGAGCCGGTGATAGAGGTCGCGCCGAAAGCGACCTGTGCGCACCGCGCCTTCCAGGTCCTGGTTCGTCGCCGCGATGATTCGCACGTCGACCTGAATGCGCTCCATCCCGCCGATGCGCATGAAGGCCTTCTCCTCCAGCACACGCAGGAACCGAGTCTGCATGTCCCATGGCATGTCGCCGATCTCGTCGAGCAGGAGCGTGCCGCGATGTGCAGTTTCGAAGTACCCGCGTTTGGTTTCGTGCGCGTCGGTGAATGCGCCGCGTTCGTGCCCGAACAGCTCCCGCTCCCACAACCCCGTCGGTATCGCGGTGCAATTCACCGTGACCAGAGGCTGCGACCTACGTTCACCGGTGAAGTGAATGGCCTTGGCCACCACCTCCTTGCCGGTACCATTCTCCCCCAGGAGCAATACCGTCTCTTGCAGATCGCGCACCTGACGAATGAACTCGACTAGCGCCTGCCGCTTGCCGCTCTTGCCAATGATGTGATCGAGGCTCGTCTCCTCGCGTCGCGCCGGTGTCTCGGGTCGCTTGACCTCTCGAGCGGCCGCCTCGACGCCACGCTCCAGAACCAACGCCACTAGGTGCACCATGCTGCGCAGGACATGCAACACACCCGCGGCCGGAAGACTCGTCCCCTCGGGCCATTCGAGCAGGACGCAACCAAGGCGGCGCTCGAATGCCTCCACCGGGACGATGTAGAAGGGCCCGCCGCTTTCTTCGTCGCGCAGGTCGTCGGAACCGACTGGCAGCACCGTTTGCTGGGCGCGCGCGAGCAAGCGCGGCCGAGCGCGCAACCATTCGGCCACCCGCAGTCCTTGTTCCTGAAGGTGGCGCCCCAAGACCGATGCCCGGTGCGGCTCGCCGTCGGGGCGCACGAGAACGGCGCAACTCGCACCGGCGCAGTTCTTCATCTCGAGCAGGATTTGCTCGAGCGCTTGGACCTCACCACCGATGCTGGCTGCCGAGGCGCAGGCGCGCAGCAGCATGTCGACGGCACGGGTGCCGTCCGCGACGCCTGTCGTGGTGCGGTCGCCCTCCCCGACCTCTGCCTCCAGGTCGACCAGCGCCTTCGGCACCACGGCGCCGTCGCGCTCGTACAATTGTCGCGCCCGCACCACCAGCTCGCGCGCCCTGCCCGCGACCCCGCCCTGGTGATAGAGCTGCGCCGCGAGCAAGAACACACCCGCCGCCGCCTGCGCATCCGCAAGTCGCGCCAGATTGTTGCCCGCGTGCTCGTAGGACAGCGCCGCACCGCGGATATCTCCTTGTGCGGCGCGCAGCTCACCATGCGTGCGGTACCAGTTCGCCTCTTCCAACGGCGAGCCGGCTTGGGTCATGTACTGTTCCGACTCCTGGAGCAACGCCTCGGCGAGCGGCAAGTTGCCATCGCGTAGCTCCAGGGTCGCCTGCTTGCGCAGATCCATGAACAGCTCGGCGACATGGCTCACCTCGCGCGCCATTTGCACGGCGTCTGCGAGCGCCGACCTCGCCTCGCTGCGGCGGTCCTGCGCCAGATACACCGCACCCAAGAGCCCCTTGGCGGCTGCGCACGTGGTGCGCGAGTCGAGCTCGCGGCTGGCTCCATACGACCGCTGCGCCAGCTCTTCGGCGCGTGCGAGATCCTGCATCTCGAAATACACCCATGCGAGATTGAGGAGACCGCGCGCCACCCCGGACAGATCGCCGAGCTCTTGGCGGATCTCCATGCTCTTGCGGTGGTACTCCAAGGCTTCGGGAAATCGCCGGCGCGTGCGTTCGAGCAGACCGAGGTTGTTGTAGGCCCGCGCCACCGCCAGCAAATCGCCGCTCTTTTCGCGCAGCGCCAGGCTGCTGGCCAAGTAATGCTCGGCCTCTTCGTAACGGCTGGTGCGCCAGCGCACGAGGCCGAGAATGTTGTAGACCTTCGCCACCTCCTGCGGGTGACGCCGGGCATCGAGCAGCTTCAACGCCGGCTGGCAGCGCTCCTCCGCGGCGCTGAAACGCCCCAGACGAAACTCGGAATAGCCCATCTCGGTGAACAGCCGGCCGCGCTCGACGGCGGGAATCCGCTCGCCGAAGCGTTCGAGATAGTGCTGCAACAGTTCCAGGGAATGTTCGAAGTCCCCATGGCGTTCGAGCAACTCCGCGTGCGCCAGCAGCATCTCGCTCGTCCCGTTCAGATCCAAATGCGCCACATCGGCTTCGGGTAATGCGAACAGCTTCTCGGCGGCGCGCTCGAAATAACTTCGCCCTTCGCTCAGATGATTGCGTTCCACTTCCCAGCGGCCGAGGCTATGCAAGACCTCGAGAAGCTGCGGCACCTTCAAGTGGTGCGCCAGGTTCGAGTTCACGATCTTGCGCTGCAGCTGGCGCAAGAGCTGTTCGAGCCCGCGCCGTTGAACGCCTTGCAGCAACGGACCGCACTCGGCAGCGGCACCATCCCAGCTGCCGCCGGCGAAGAGATGCTCGAAACGCATGAGGCGCTGCGGCAGCGTGTGCGCGCCGACATCGGCGAGCAAGTGCGACAGCAGGAGATGCAGCTCCTCGCGGCGATGCACGGTCAACCCACCGCGGCGCAGCTCGCGCACATCGGGCCGCCGGCTGCGCAGGACGACTTGTGGCTCGGTTCCCCACCAACCGCCGGCTTCGAGAACGCGCCGCACATGCCCGAGGCTTTCCATCTCGACCAATGCCTGTGGCAGCTCGTGCTCCTGCTGCGGCAACGCCAGGCGCAGCATCTCTCCGGGCGCATCGCCATCGAAGACGCTCAACAGATCGAGAAGATGGCGCGCCGCGGCGGACACTGGCTGCGCCGGCGGCTCCCCCGCCTCGCGATCGAGAACGCAATGGACGAACGATGCATCCGTGCGCTGCCGCAGCCACTCGCTCACGCTCGCGGCTTCCGCATCGGCGAGCGTGAACGAGGAGCGCCGGGCACCGACGACCCACACGGCGGGACGCAGCTTCTCTTGACCGAGCAAAGACTCGAGCGGCAGAAGCGCCGCTTCCGTCGGACTGAAATCGGGGACGAGAACGACGGTAGCGCCACGGCCGGAGAGATCGCGCATCTCCCAGGAGGTGAAGGTATCCACGCGGACGACGAACGGTCGTTCGGTGAGCAAGGCCAGGCACTCGCGCAGGACGAGGAAGAGCTCGGCGAGGGCGGAGCTTTGTCCAACGGCTTCCACGCAAAGCACCGTGCTCGCGCCGTCGGACATTTGCACCAGCGCAGTATCCAGCGCCGACAGCACTGGCTGCCAGCGCTCCGCCTCAGGCAGTGCGGCCGTGTCGACATCTAGGAGCCGGTCGATGCTGCGCCGAGCAGGCGCCTCGCTCTCGCCCTCGGTCCCGGCCGGCGCGCCGGGATTGGCCAGCCCATCGAGCGCGTCAGTGAGTGGCAGCCGCGCCCACGGCTCCAGTGCCTGCATGCGCGGCACGCAACGCCACCACTCCGGGCGCGGACCGGTGAGTCGTTCGGCAGATGCTTGCAGCACTCCGGCGACGATGAATCCATCCGTCGTGTCGTTCAGGTGTCCCGCGTGCCGGAGCTCAGGCGGCTGGAAGGGCGACCGGGTGCCGGCGCGTGCCAACAACTCGAGCGGCAGGATGTATGCAGCGGGCAGAATCCGCAGCGCATCGCGATGCAAGCACAGCGATTCCGGCCGCAAGTTGAGGACGTGATCGCCGGTTGCATTGGCGTTCGCGACATCGACAAGCAGACGCTGCAGTTGCTCACGCGATGGAATCTGTTCCAACGCCCGGCCTTGAAGCGAATCTTCGTCTTCGATCTCGAAGACGTAGTAGGGACCGGACTCCAGCGCGCCGACTGCGGTCACCGGGATCATGCTCGGAAGCTTGGCGAACCGCGCGACGCGTTCGCGGAGAATGGGCTGCCAATCTTGCGACCAGCGCTTCTGCAGACGCTCGAAGCCGTCCAGAGCCACAGTCTCCAGAACCGCCATCCGGCCGCTGATCAGGTCGCTTACCAGGAAGCGCTCGCGGCCCGCGGTCCGGGGCAACGAGTCGAGGACGCGGTACTTGGAATCGACGATCCGGTCGGGCACAGGTCCTCCATAGTCGATGCGTAAAGAATTTTTACCACCTTGGTCTTCCGAGTGTAAAGAGGCGAGACTATTGGACCGGATCAGCCGTGGTCCCGTAGACTACGGCGCAGGAATGGCTGGCCCTGGAAGAACTCTCGCGGGCGGCATTTTCATGGCCGCCGCCGTGACGATCCTGAACGTCGCGTTGTGGGTGCAATACAGGAGCACCCGGTCGGCGCTCGAAGCCGAGCTGGGTCGCCGCTTGGAAGACGTGGCGGTCGCACTCGCTGCCGTCTTGGACCCCGGACAGATCGTGGCGGCGTGGGCCGAAACGGAAAGCTCCGCCGCCGGCGTCGAGGCGCCTCTCTTCCTCGCGCGCCTGCGCGAGATCCAAGACGCTGCAACTCTCGCCTCCATCACGCTGTACGACCAGGATGGCCGTGCCTTCCTCGCCACGACAACCGGCATCGCCTCGAAGTCGATGACCGACCCTCTGTACCAGGCGGAGGTCCAGGCCGCCTTGCGCGGCAGCAGCGTGCACACGGCGCTGTATCGATCCGGAAGCGAGTATTTGATGTCCGGGTTCGCGCCCGTGCCCGGTGCCCAGTACGCGGTGGGAGTCGAAGCCGATGCAAAGTTCTTCACCAACTTGCAGCGACTGCGCCATTCGTTGCTCGTCGTCGGCGCTCTCAGTGTCGCGTCGTTGGTGGCACTCGGGATCTTCCACGCCCGTGTGCAGGACCGACTCGCCCGCGCCGAAGCCTCGGTGCAGCAAGCGGAGTCGTTGGCAGCGATGGGCCGGATGACCGCCGGCATCGCGCACGAGATCCGTAATCCTCTCGGCATCATCCGCGCCACCGCGACACGTCTGAAGAAGGTCTATGCCGACCCGTCGGCCCCGGACGAGAAGTTCGACTACATCGCCGAAGAAGTGGACCGACTGAGCGCGGTTCTGGACGGCTACCTCGGTTTCGCACGCGACGCCCCCTCGCGCCTCGAGTCTCTCGATCTGGTGCCCTTGGTGCGACGCACGTTCCTGCTGTTGCAACCCGAGCTCGAAGCCGCCAAGGTCATGGTCGAGATGGACCTGCCAGAGACCAGCATTCTGCGCGGCGATCCACAACGGCTGCGCCAAGTGCTGATCAATCTCGCGCTCAATGCGATGCAAGCCATGCCGGAGGGCGGGACCCTGCGCCTCCGTCTCACGCACGATGCGACGCACGTGCTGCTGGCCGTGACCGACACCGGACCCGGGATTCCCGCCGACCTGGCGACGCGTGTTTTCGAACCGTTCTTCACCACGAAGGCGCAGGGCAGCGGCCTGGGACTGACGATCGTGCGGCGCATTGTCGAAGAGCATGCCGGCAGCATCCGGCTCGACACCGCGCCGGCTGGCGGGGCATGCGTCGAGCTGCGCCTTCCGCGCGCCTGAACATGGGTCGCGATTCTGGCGATCCCGCTCATCGCCGCGCTGACCGTGGGTGGTGCGCACCGCTTGGATGGCATCCGAACCCGCTCTTGCTCTAGTGTCGCGCCCATCGTCCGAGCTCGAGATGACAGCGGGGGCATGCGATGACAGATATCCTGATCGTGGACGACGAAAAACGCATGGGCGAGCTCTTGCGCGAAGAGCTCGAGGACGCAGGCTTCCGGGTCGACGTCGCCACCACCGGCGCCGCGGCGCTCGAACGCTTGCAAATTGCGGACTACCGTTTGGTGATCACGGATCTGCGCATGACACCACCGGATGGGTTGGAGATCCTGCGCGCCGTCAAGACGCGCACACCTGACACCGCTGTCGTTCTCATGACCGCTTACTCGTCGGTTCAGAGTGCACGGGAGGCCTTCAAGCTCGGCGCCAACGACTATGTCATCAAGCCTTTCGACCTCGACGAGATGCGCCACATCGTCCAGAACCTGCTCGAGACCCAGCGCCTCGCGCGCGAGAATACTCTGCTCGTGCAAGAGAACTCGCTCTTGCGCGACCAGCTCGCCGGCCAAATCAGCGTGACCATCCTCGGCGACAGCCCGGCAGTGCTGGAATTGCGGCGCTTGATCTCGCTCGTGGCGCCGACCGACGCGACCGTCCTCGTGCAAGGGCCGAGCGGCTCGGGCAAGGAGCTGGTGGCGCGCGAGGTCCATGCGCGCAGCCCGCGTGCCGGCAAACCGTTCGTGGCCATCAATTGTGCCGCCATCCCGGCATCACTGCTCGAGAGCGAGCTCTTCGGCCACGAGAAGGGTTCCTTCACCGGCGCGGATGCGCGCAAGCTCGGCCGCTTCGAGCTCGCCCAGCATGGCACCCTGTTCCTCGACGAGATCAGCGAGCTCGACCCCGATGTGCAGGCGAAATTGTTGCGTGCGCTCGAACAGCGCCAGATCACGCGCGTCGGCGGTACTCAATCCATCGCCGTCGATCTGCGCGTCGTCGCCGCCACCAATCGCGACCTCGAGGCAGCGATTCGCAGCGGCAGCTTCCGCGAGGATCTCTATTACCGGCTCAATGTGTTCCCGGTGCTGGTGCCGCCGCTCGCGGCGCGACGCCAGGACGTGCCGTTGCTCGCCGAGTTCTTCCTGCGCGAGATGCGCTACCCACACCCGCGCATCGCGCCGGCGGCGCTGGACTCGTTGCGCCAGCACGACTGGCCGGGGAACGTGCGCGAGCTGCGCAACATCGTCGAACGTGCGACGATCCTGGCGCAGGGACAGCCGCTCGAGGCCATGCATTTCCTGATGCCGGGCACCGTCCCTTTCACCCCGAACTTGCACGCCGCGATGGATCTCCCCGATGGTGGGATCGACCTCGATCAGCTCGAAGGCCACTTGATCCGTCGAGCCCTCGAGAAGACACAGAACAACAAGGCGGCCGCCGCCCGGCTCCTCGGAATGACGCGTCGTACCTTGTACAGCCGGATGGAGAAGCACGGCATCGCGCTCTGAGCCACGCCCGTCGCACACCGGGTGTAGCTCACCGCCCCGCCTTGTTCGCCCAAACGAAAGCGGCCCCCGGGCGTCCCGAACCGGCCATCGTGTACGAGACGGGTCACGCGCGCGCGTTCCCATCCTTGGAACGCCGTGCGACGCGGTCGCAACTGACTTATTCTTTGTTAGTTGCGCTGGACCCCGCGGCCTCCGAAGCCTGGACCGTCCTTTGCAATCCCCATTCGGACCGCGGCGGGCACGCGTTCGAGTGGTGTGTGGAACCCGTGTCCGGGTCCAGGGACGACCAGGAGAGGCACCATGTTCCGGCCCGTACCGAGAATCCTCGTTCACGCCGGGCTCGTCGGGCTCGCCGCGGCCTTCTGTTTCTCCGCCTCGGCGCACGTGGCGGTCGCGCAAGACCCCGCGGACGCGGAGAGACTCCACAGCGAGATCGAGCGGACCGACCAAATCCTCGAGCGCGCGAGTGCCGTGGTCGAACAACACGGCAATCAACGCGCCCGCAACCAACTGCGCTTCGCCTTTCAATTGCAAGAGACCGCCAAGTCGATCGAGCGCTCCGCCATGGCGAGCGTCATCGATCTCAGGCGCAGCATCGAGCTCACGCGTCGTGCGCGGCTTTTGGCCGAGCGCGCGGTGTACATCGCTTCGCAGCAAGCGCATCTCGAGCAGCGTGCGCAGCAGTTGTTGGATCGACTGGATCGCCAGCTCCAGGAGGCCCGCGCACTGGCAGGCGATGCGCCCGACCCGCGCGTTCTGCGCACGCTCGAGCTTGGACACGAGCGACTCGAACGCGCGCGCGAAGCCTTCCACGAACAGCGCTTTCAGGAAGTCATCGGCATGAGCGTCGACACCTCGCGCCTCCTCGACGACTTCGTGCGCCCGAACCCGAAACGGCAGCTCGAGCGCATGCTCGAGAACACGCGCCACCTGCTCGAGCGCGCCGAGGACGACCTGCAGGAGAATTTCGCAGGATTGGAGCTCTTGCAGCGCGCCGCCACCATGCTCGACGATGCGGAGGCTCACCTGATCGCCGGTCGCGAGGCCCCAGCCGAGCGCTTGTTGCAACAGGCACGTGAGATCGTGCTGCGCGCCATGCGCCTCGGTGAAACCCCGCTCGATCCCTCCGGTGTCGACCTCGCCCTCGAGGAGCTCGCGCAATTCATCGATCTCACCGCGCCGCGAGTGCAGGAGTCCGGCAGCGGCGAGGCCGTGGCGCTCCTCGAAACCGCGCGCACCCACCTCGACCGCGCCCGAACCTTGCGGCTGGAAGGCAAGCTGCACCAAGCGCTCGAGGAGGCGCGCGTGGCGCGCAACCTGACAGGTCGCGCGGCACAGCTCGCGGAAAACCCTGAACCCTGAAACACCGGCCCCCGGGGCCGATTTCTTCCGGTGCAGCGCATGCGTTTCCTCCTCGCCTCTTCACTCCTCCTCGGCTCTTTGATCGCCGGCGATGCGTCGGCGCAGACCCCCGGGCGGTGGCGACTGCGCTCGAGCGCGGCCATTGCCTACGACTCCTTCGGCCAGACCTACACGATTGCAGACAAGGACACGCTCGACTTGATCGACGAGCTGAGCGGGAGGGTCATTCTCGGCCTCGAACGCCAAGGTCGCACCTGGTTCGAGCTCGCCAACAGCATTTCTGTCGGACAAGAGGCGACACGCGACGATGTGCATCTTGGCCTCCGCCGGCGCGGCAACGGTCTCGATCTCCTGCTCATCGACGATCTGCACCTGAAAGCATGGCGCGACTTGTCGCAGTACGCGTTGTCCAGCGACTACTTGAGCAACACCGCTCGCCTCACTGCCATGGTTTGGCCACAGCGCCCTTGGCGACTGCGCCTGACGGAACGATTGGAGAGCGCGAACTTCGCACAGCGGACGCGCTACAGTTACGACTATGTCCGCAATGATGTGGGCGGCGAGATCGAACGGCGGTGGGGAGTGTTCTCCTCGCTCCGCGCCGGCTATGCCTGGGGGGCGGACCAAGTTCCCGATTCCAGCGCCATCGATGCACGCACCCACAGAGTGAGCACCGGCTGGATTCAAGAGTTCGGCGTCCACACCTTGACCTGGGAGCAGACGCTCGAACGCCGGCGGTACCGCGACCCCGAGACTCGCAGCCCGTACGTGGACTATCAGGGCACGGTGACCGCGAGCGCCGCACTCGGAAGCGTGTTGCGTTTCCGTCCCGCCTATCGCGCTCTCGTCATCGACTACGATCAGCCGGACAGCGTCTACGCCAATGCCCGCGAGCATTCGATCGAGATGATCCTGGAAGGGCAATTGAACGAGCGCACGACGCTCGGAGCAGGACCGCGAGGCGAGTTTCGCCGCACCGAGAACGTTTTCGACCGTCCCTACGATCAATGGGGGGTCAAGGGCACGCTCTCTTACCTGGTTGGCTCGGCCTTGTGGGTGCAGTTCTCGAACGAGGTGGGCGTGCGCCGGTATCGCGACGCCACGGCCTTCCTCACCGACTATCTCTACAATTGGTCGACGCTCATCCTCTCGGCGCGCCTGCCCCCGCGTCTCACCTTCGATCTCTTCTTCAGCCTCGAGCCCGAAGATCACGACGACGACCGCAACAACACCACCACGATCTTGGTCTCGACGGCGCTGACGCTCGCACTGCACTGACTCGAACCATGCGGTCGGTCGTCAGTCGAGGACCACGACTTTGCGCGTCGACGTACTTCCGGCCCACGTGAGACGCAGGATGTAGACGCCGCGCGGCAGCGCCCGTCCGCTCTGGTCCTGGCCGTTCCATTCCAGCCGATGGGGGCCGGCGGACAACGTGCCGTCCTGCAATCGTCGGACGCGCCGGCCTGCCACGTCGTAGAGATCGAGGGTGACGCGAGCTGGCACGGCGAGGTCGATGGCCACCACTGCGCCCGGCTTCAGAGGGTTCGGGGTCGAAAAGGAGGACTCGAAGGACTCATCGTGCACCGCGACGCCGTTCGGCTCCGCGAAGACGACTCCCGGTGTCGATTCGAGATCGGCGGCAAGCTGCTTGGGGTTGCCACCGATCGGGAGCAGGAACTTGAAGAACAACGACCAGTCGGTCAAGCGGACCGTACTCCCGTCCCGCGTCGTGTGCAGTGTGTCGGCCAGGTCGAAGCACGAAAAAGCCTTGGACACCACTTTGCACGGCATGACGGCGGGCGAGCGTGCGCGACCTGCTGAAGGAATCGATAGCCAGGGCTTGGAGCCGATCACCAGATCCTGGCATACTCCAACCTCATAGAGAATCGTCCCGTCGGAACACGGCCGAACACCCTCGCCACCGTGCGCCGGACACCGGTACTGGAGATGGGATGCCCGAGAAGATCCAGAAGATCGACCACATCGGCATCGCCGTTCCCGATCTGGAGGCGGCGATTCAGGTGTACACCGCGCTCTTCGGCGTGGGCCCGAGCTCGGTCGAGGAAGTTCCGGAGCAGAAAGTGCGCACGGCGTTTTTCCAAGCCGGGGAATCTCAGATCGAGTTGCTCTGCCCGACGGCGCCTGACAGTCCGATCTCCGCCTGGCTCGCCAAGCGCGGGGGTGGCATCCACCATCTGTGCCTGTCGGTGCCCGACATCGACCGGGCGCTCGCGACGCTCGCCGCCCTCGGCATGCAGTTGATCGATTCCACGCCGCGGATCGGGGCCCATGGCAAGCGCATCGCCTTCGTGCATCCGAAGGCTCTCGGCGGCGTCCTGCTCGAGCTTTCCGAGGCTCCGCGCCCCGGTTGCGGTGTGCACCCGCGGGAACCACACGCGGGATCTGCCGGACCACACGGCTGAGTCGGTCGGATCCGTCCCCTGCTCTGTCGCGGCGCAGAACACGTGTGATAATCTCGACGACAGCAAGGTCCACATCTCGGAGGAATCGTGAGACACGAATCGAACTCCCAAGCCGAGCTGGCCACGATGCTGAACCGACTCGGGGCGGCCACGGCCGCGCCCGATGCAGCCGCAATTTGCGCCGGCGTGAAGAATGTCCTCATGCAGGAGTTGTCGCAGGTCGCTGTGCCGGCGGCCTTCCTGCAACCCGTGACCACGGGGTACGCCCGGCGATGTTTGTACAAGGACCCCAAGGGTCGTTTCAGCGTCGTGGTCATGGTCTGGGCCCCAGGGCAAGGCACGCCGTTGCACGACCACGCCGGCCATTGGTGCGTCGAGTGCGTCTACGGCGGCAAGATCCGCGTCCGTTCTTTCGAGCGCGAGGCCGAGGATTCGGGGCGAATCTGCTTCCGTGAATGCCAATCGGTGGTCTCGGGCATTGGCGCCGCCGGCGCGCTCATCCCACCCCACGAGTACCATTCCATCGACAACCCCTTCGACACACCGGCCGTGACCATCCACGTCTACGAAGGGGAAATCACCTGGTGCAACGCCTTCGAACCCCTGGCCGAGGCCGGTTGGTTCCAACCCGAGCGGCACGAGCTCGCGTACACCGTGTGACGACACGCAACCCATTGGGCTCTAGCGTCGGAAAACGTGGAGTGACTGCACGAATGGATTTCGATTGACGGTGCTCGCCCCAACCGCTGAGCTCTTGTGTCGGAAAACGTGGAGCAGTCCAACCCCCGGACTTTCGTGAGTGAGACACCCACGATCACGATTGACGGACCTCCGGCGGATCACATCACGCTCGTGGAGGAAAACGTGGAGCATCGCGCCGGGCGACCTTTTCCTCCACCTCCTCGAGTGCAGGAGTCGGTGCCGGTTGCCCGGTGCACGTGAGGCGCGCGACTCGCTCGATCGACAAGAAGGAAACTTCATGCCAGCCGAGAAGCTGGTCTATTTCCTTGAGTTTCCACGAGAGCACCGACATGAAGTGCCAACGGAAGCGACAGCTTTCGTCCACAGCGTTGACAGCGTGTTCAAACCGCGCTCCCACTCGCGCTCAGCTCGCAGGCGACGGCACGTGCGCGAAGAGCTCACGCCGCACCACCGGGTTACGCAACTTCCAGATGAAATTGTCGATGAAGTAGTGGTGGATGTTGACGAAGGCCACGATCCCGAGCTGGACCGGCAGGCTTCCATACCCAAGGCGCTGGATGCCGAGCTGCAAGAACTCCGGCATCAATTGCATCACGATCAGACCCAGGACCACCGTCCCGAGGTAGAAGGCGAGCATGTGTTTCCCAAGGCGCTCCGGATTGGCCGTTTCACCCTGGAAGCGGTTCATTTCCACTCGCATGGGAAACAACAGATATTGCAGCGCGTGCGCATTCTGCGCCCAGAAGATCGCCGCCGGCTCGCGATAGAGCAGCACGTACCAGAGATGGATCGCCACCCAGGGCGCCACCATCCGCAGTGACGGCAAACGCCGGGTGCGGCGCACCATCATCCCCAGCGCCGTGAGTCCGCACACGCTCAACGCGAGTGCGGCGAGCGTCATCCAGCGATAGATGCCTGCGGCGGTCGCCTGCGCCAGCAGCGTGCTGCCGCCGCTCGTGGGGTTGAAAATGTCGCGCTGCGCGACGAGTGCCCAACCGACATGCCATGCCAGTAAGCCATACAGATTGGCCCGCAGGAGACGCCGTTCGGTGGCGCTCAAGCGCAGACCGGCGAGGAAGGCGAAGGACGCGATCATGCCGTACGCTTGTCCGGTGTAATGCCAGGCCAACAGAAGAGTCCCGACGCCGATCATCGCCCCCAAGAACTGCGGGGTGTGTGTGCAGATCGCGAGCGCGAAGACTAGATACACGGCCAACGCCGCCGGGACATACACGGACACGGCGCGGTAGTCACTCCGGCGCCGCGGAGAGCCGTAGAGCAATCGGTACGAAACCAAGAAATGCGGCGCGTTGATGGCAAAGTTCGTGAGGTGCATCAGCCAATGAGCCTGCGCCGGCAAGCGCACCCCGGCCGCGAGCACCCAGAGCGCGACCAGGATCGACGCTCCGCCGACGCAAAAGAAATCCGCCACCGGCGTGAACATGGCGGCCTGACTCGCGCCCTTGGCCTGCATCCGCACTCCCCGATGTCGACCGGATCCTTCGCGCGTTTGCCCGCGTGATTCTCAGCCGTTTGCGCGAAGGATAGACGAGCGGATGCGCGCGGACAAAGGCGCCGCCGCTCCTCGTTCGCCAAGTCATGTCGGGGCGCCCGAGTGGATAGCCCAAAGTCCCGGGGCCCGAAGGTGCGCGCTGGTCGCGGTCCTGCGCTCGGCTTGACACACGGTGTACAATCCCGCGCTTCGACGACACGGATGGGTCGGCCGACCGAGGGGGGGACTCACTGCGCCGCCGTCATTTGCCATGGTTTGGGATCCTGCCCGCGATGTGCTTGGCCGGCCTCCTCGTCGCGGACGGGATGCGCCCCGGAACCGCCAGCCCCGCAGAAGATCTCCCGTATCCACATCTGGCCAACATCTATTTGCCGAGCACGGTCGACGAGGCTGCCATCCGTGGGCTGGCGAAATGGGATGTGGTCGTTCTCAGTGACGCATGGACCCCGGCACAGCTCGAACAACTTCGGGCTCTGAATCCGAACATCAAGATCTTCGTCTACTTCCTCGCCTATGCGTTGCCCCGAGTGCCGACAACGCACGGCCAGGAGATCCTCACGGCTTATGTGCAGGCGTTCGACCTCTGGTGGTACGACACCAACGGCAAGATCGCTTCCGACTGGCGCGGGACCGGGATGGTGAACGTGACGTCGCTCGCGCCCGGCGGCTCTTTGGGGCGCTGGCGCGACCTCTGGGTGTCGTACGTCGCGGGCTACGTTCTCGAACGCCCTCAGTTGGATGGAGTGTACTTGGACAATTTCTGGCAGCAGATTTCTTGGCAGCAGAACGACCGCCGGCTCGACTCGGATTGCAGTCCATGGCGGAATCCACGCGGCTGCGACGGCATCATGGACTCCCCGGAGAAGCTGGATTCACTGTGGCGCGAGGGCCTGACATCCATCGCCACACTGCTGCGCCAACGCTTCGATGCGATCGAGCCGCAGCGCTCCCGGCCTCTCGCCATGATCTCGAACGGCGCCAGCGACTACTTCGAGTGGCTGAACGGCACGCTCTACGAATACTTCCCGTCGGGACATGCCGACGTGGACTTCGACAATCCGTACGGCTACAACTGGAACCGGGAAATGTTCGATGCCACAGTGGGCTATCTTGCCGCGCCTTTCCGCACCGATCCCTACTCGCTTTCGATCCTCAACGTCGAGCACTTCGGTGACCGCTGGTCGCCAGCGCGCAGCCCCGGCTTCGAACGCAAGCTACGCTTTACGCTCGTGTCCAGCATGATGGGTTCCGGCTATTACAGCCTCGACGCCGGCCACAGCGGCAACGCCAATTTGTGGTGGGAACCCGAGTACGATCACGCCGGGCGCGGCAAGGGCTATTTGGGTCGCCCCCTCGGACCGGCAGTGCGGTTGCTCTCGCCGCAAGGAGCGGAGTTGCTGCGCAACGGCAACTTCGGCGGCGGAACCTCAGCCTGGCAGCACTATGGCTTCGGTGCGCTGGGCACCGCCCAGGCTGTCACCAACACCTACCATTCCGCACCCACTTCGCTGCGGATCGACGTGCTGCCCCAGCAATCCAAGGGAACCTACAAGGTCTGGCAGCAGCCGGTGCAGCTCGTCGCGCATCAGGACTACACGCTGTCGTTCTGGGCCCGAGGTCAGGGTGAGCTCGTGGTGCAACTGTACGGCGAAGCATGCCCCGACCAAACCTGCTGGGGTCCACGACGATTCCGCCTGCAACCGCAGTGGACCCGGTTCGAAACTTCGTTTCGCTCCAAGGGCACGGCTGCAGTGGGACTGGATTTTCTCTTCTCTGCGGCGGGCAGCGCATGGATGGACGACGTCTCGCTGCGCGCGGGCGACACCGCGCTCTTCCGGCGAGATTTCGAGCGCGGCACCGTGCTGCTCAACTACACGTTCACGACGCGGAGCGTGTCCTTGGGAACGACGCTGCACCGGCTCTTGGTGCCGCAATCCGACGTCTTCGATGGCAAGGCCATCACGACGGAGATCGTACCGCCCTTCGACGCGCGAATCCTGCTGCGCGACTCGCCTTCGGGCGCCGGCGACATGGATGGCCTGATCCCCGGCCGCTCTGCGTTCCAGTCCGTGCACCCGAATCCGTTCAATCCGCGCACTGAGATTCGGTTCGGCCTCGACCGCGACACACGCGTCCACGTCAAAGTCTTCGACATCAAGGGCAGGCTGGTGCGCGTGCTCGTCGACGGCGACCGGCAGGGCGGCATCGAGCATGCCGTGAGCTGGGACGGGCTCGACGACAGCGGACGCGAGGCGCCATCCGGCCTCTACCTCCTCCATCTCACCACCCCGCGCGATCACGACGTGCGCAAGATCGTCCTGGCGCGGTAGGCGTTACCCGGGATCTTCCGCGGCGCGCTCGACGCGCGGGCGAACACGATCAACCAGGAGATGTTGCACGCTGCGGCCGAGGCGATCGCAGCCGCCGTCCCGAAGGCGGAGATCGCTGCCGATTACATCATACCGAGCGTGCTCAACCGGCAAGTGACGAAGGAAGTCGCCATGGCCGTGGTGCGCGCGGCGCACGAGACACACGTGTCGCATCGGGAGCCGAAGGGCACGAGCCTTTACCACGCTTGATCGCAGGTCAGGGATTCTGCGAGCGCAACGCCCAGCCGATGAGCTTGTAGAGCAGGCGCGCGGCCACGTTGCCATCCCACTCCGATCCGTCGGCTGCGGGCGCCACCTCGACGAGATCGAAGCCCACGATCCGGCGTCCGCTCGCGACGAGGGCCGATAGCACGTAGCAGGCTTCCTGGAACGACAATCCGCCGGGGACGGGCGTCCCCGTGTGCGGGCAGAGCACCGGATCGAGCCCGTCGATGTCGAAAGACACGTAGATCTCGCGCGGCAGATCCTCCAGCATGCGCTCCACTTGTTGCGCCCACGAAACGCCGCCAAAACGCTCCCGCGCCAGCTCGGCATCGTAGAAAGTGCGCACCCGACCCAGGGAAGCCGCGATGCGCTCGTGTTCCTCTTCGCAAAGATCGCGGATGCCGACCTGCACCAGTTTCGATACAGCCGGAACGCGGCGCACGACGTTCTCCATGATCGACGCGTGCGACCACTCGAAGCCCGAGTAGGCACGGCGCAGATCGGCGTGGGCGTCGAAGTGCAGGATGCCGAGGCCGGGATAGCGCGCGGCATGTGCGGCAATCGCCCCGAAGGCGACCGAGTGGTCTCCGCCCACCACGCCGACGAGCTTGCCGGCGTCGAGCCAGCGTTGAACCGTCGACTGCACGTGCGCGTTCATGCGCTCCGACAGCTCGTCGACCTGTGTGCGCAAGTCGGCGTTCGCAGCTGAATCGTCCGCCAGGATCGTGCGCACCGCGTGCTGCGCCGCGTCGTTCCAGCGCCGCACGTCGGCCAGTTCCGGCAGCAGGGCGATCCCGGCGACGTACGGACGTCCGGTTTCGATGTCGAAAAGATCCACCTGCCGGCTGGCTTGCAGGATCGCACGCGGCCCGTCGACCGTACCCCCGCCGTAGGAGGTCGTTGCCTCCCACGGCACGGGCACGAGGACGACACGCGCGTCCTCCGGCGGGTCCGATAGACCGAAGATGCCCGAATCGGGGGCGGCGGCGGCATTGGGATCGAGCGGTTTCATCGTCCGCAGCGTAGCATGCGACAGGTGTGGATGCTCCAGCGCACGATGGTCTAGGTGGTGCTCACCAGACCCCAACGGCGCCGGATGCGCTGTTCGATCAGACCGAAGAGGAACCGGTCCAGCAGCAAACCGAAGAGAATGG
>Ga0075418_10003426_pt1 | contig 18120 bp, 18 predicted proteins | sample SoiMetdeltSBSDD2_FD_81776 | JGI IMG/M metagenome (GOLD analysis project Ga0075418, IMG submission 81776) | Bulk soil microbial communities from a Populus tree surrounding site in Tennessee, USA - Soil MetaG P. deltoides SBSDD2 | ecosystem: Environmental > Terrestrial > Soil > Tree plantation... | reverse complement strand
CCCACGCCAGCGTTTCACGAAATACCGTCAGATGCCTCACTGCGGATCGTCACGTAGACGCAATTCGCGCTGAACCGGGCATGCTCGAAGCGGCACAGCGCGTGTAGGGTCGCATCGGGAAGAGAGCGCGTCGACACGTCGCGGCGCTGAGGTAGTTGGCCTTCTCTTAGTAGCGCAGTGAGTGCCGCGTCGTCGTCGCGTTGGCCGCAGCGACGGTCCATGGGCCGTGCGCGTGTGTCAGTGCGCCGCATCGCGCGCCGCAGGAAAACATGCGATTGGACTTGCCGATCGCGAACATCACCACGCACATGGCGGCGGCTTCTTTAGAACTCACGCGCCGGCATTCGCGCGATTGCCGCCTGCAGACGCCAAGATTCGGACCTCACGAGGAGGTTCGCGTAACCCGTTAAAGGGGAGGTTCAACGATGGGTGCACAAAAGACGGCTGCCGATGGGTGGGGACTGCGTTACCCGGGCCTCGTCATGTCCACGGGCGATAAGAACACTGTGAAGGAGTTCACCGGCATGTGGCGCCTGAAGCCCGACGCCGATCTGGTGAAGTTCACGAAGGCGCTGGTCCCGGGCGGCTGGATCAATCCCCCTGGCTCGTCGTTCTCGGTGATGACGACGAAGCTCGGGCTGATCCGCACGGCGCGATGGTTCGTGGCGAGGACTCAGGACTTCGATGGGTACACCCTGTTCTTCATCTCTCAGTTCGACGGTAGTCTCGAGAAGTACTTCGACGACTTCGTCCTCAACGGCAAGGAGAACCTGCTGGCCGTGTGGGGCCAATGTGTTGGGTGTCCCAGCGGTCCGGATGTCACCGCGCACGACGTCGTCGGGTACATCGCTCGCGGGCAGATCAAGACGCTGGCCTGCTACGACGTTGCGCCGAGCGTCAGCATCGGCCAGATCTACAAGGCGACGGACTGGTACAACAAGACGTTGAAGTTCCAGCGTGCCATCGCCGCAGACCAGAGCAATCTCGAGGACAAGGTGAACGCATTTTTCGAGGAGCTCGCCAAGCCGTACGAGCCCGTGCCAAGTGCCGCCATCGTCGACACGGGTGTCGCCCGCCAGTGGCAGTACGAGGACGTTCGCGAGCGCGTCGAGAACCCCACAAAGTCACACGCAGCCTAGGACGAGGATAGTCGGCACTTCGATCGGCCTCGGCCGGACTCGAGGTCGATCGCATTTCGTTTTGGGGTATTGCCACAATGGCCACTCTCACAACTGCGCGGACGCTGACCGCTGCCGACCTGAAAGAGAACTTTCACGACATCCAGGACAATGTCGTCACGCCCATTCTGATGCGATATGGGCGGCACATCTTCCTGAGGTTCAGCAACGGCGTCAACGGTCGCGCGTGGATGCGCTCCTTGCTGAAGTACGTCAACGCGCGGCCGGAAAAGCGTGGCACGCGATTCACGGTCAACGTCGGATTCACGTACGAAGGGCTGAAGACGCTCGGGCTGTCACAGCGGTCGCTCGATAGCTTTCCCGAAGCGTTCCGTGTTGGCATGCGAGGCCGCGCCGAGGAAGTCGGCGACGTCGGTCCGGACGCGCCGGAGCACTGGCAGGGCGGGCTCGGCGGTCCAGACATTCACGCGATGGTCTGGCTGCGAACCGACTCCGACGAAGGCCGCGAACTGGCAACGCGGATCGTTCGTGAGCAGATTGAGGCATTCGGCGGCCTCGAGATCCGGTTCGTTCAGGACACGGAGGCGCTTGCGCATGCAAACGGCATTGGTTCCGAGGGCGAGCACTTCGGTTTTGCTGATCCGGTATCGCAGCCGCCGATCGACGGCGCAGACATCCCTTGGTATCCGGGCGATGGCGTGCAGGAGCCGGACGGTAGATGGCGCCCGCTGAAACCGGGAGAGTTCCTGCTGGGTTACGAGGATGAGGTTGGACCGCCGGGCACGCCCGCGCCCGAGCCTTTCGAGCTGCGGGTCAACGGAACCTACATGGTCTTTCGAAAACTCTATCAAGACGTCGCAGCGTTTCGCCGCTACCTGGCGACTGCCGCTAAGTCACTCTACGGGTCCGACGATCAATACCACCAGGACCTCGTCGCGGCCAAGATGATGGGGCGATGGCGCAGCGGATGCCCGCTGGATTTGTCGCCCGATAAGGACGACCTCGCGATCGCGGCAGATCCTGAGCGTCGCAATAACTTCACCTATGCAGGCGACGACGCGGGGCTGCGGTGCCCGATCGGTGCGCATCTGCGCCGCAGTAATCCGCGGGGGATGACTCTAAAACGTGCGACCGCGGTAAGACGGCACCGTTTGATTCGTCGCGGCGTCGAGTACGGGCCGTATCTCCGCGATGGCGCGCTTGAGGACGACGGCGTTGATCGCGGCCTGATCAATCTATTCATCAACGCCGATATCGAGCGGCAGTTCGAGTTTGTGCAGAAGGAATGGATACACGGCGGCGAGTTCCTCGGACTCGATCCTAACGAACAGGACCCGATCAATGGTGTCGGCGGGGAAGGTTCGCAGATGTCCGTGCCCGGCGCGAGACCACCGTTCCTGTTCGATCTCCCAACCTTCGTCAGGGTGAAGGGTGGAGAGTATCTGTTCGTCCCCGGACTGAAGGCGCTCGAGGGCCTAATCGAGCAACGATTCTAAAGGTCCTATGCCTTTAGTGGAGGTCATCACGAGTTCCGGTTTCGCATCGCTCCTCGGGATGCGCCATGCGCTCGAACCGGATCACGTCGCCGCGGTGACGACGCTCGTGAGCCGTGAGCAGAGCAGCTATCGTGCGGCCTGGCTCGGTGTGTGCTGGGGAATCGGCCACACGCTGACGCTCTTCGTCGTCGGCCTTGGCCTTGTGCTGGTACGCAAGGAAATACCCGCCGGTTGGGCCGATGTGTTCGAGATCGTCGTCGCGGCCATGCTCATCACACTCGGTTTGCGCAGCGTGCTCCAGGCGGTGCGCCTCGGATCAATAGGACCGTCCTACCTGCACAGGCATCGGTGGATCGTTCACCAGCATCCAGGGACGTCAGCACACGTGCATATCGGCGGCTGGACGTTCGCGAGGCGGCCGCTGATCGTCGGCATGATTCACGGGCTGGCGGGGAGCGGCGCACTCGCCGCGCTCGTGCTGACCACGCTTCCCACCACGGCGTCGCGGCTCGTCTACATGATCTTGTTCGGGCTGGGGTCGACGGCCGGAATGGGCGCGCTTTCGGGACTTCTCGGCTGGCCGCTCGCTCGGCTCGGCGCGCATGAACGTGTCACGCGCGGCATCTCGTTATGAGCGAATTGAAAAACAAAGGGGCAGTCGTTACCGGCGCCGCGTCGGGCATCGGTAAAGCGATCGCCACGGCGTTTATCGGAGCCGGCGCCAGTGTGCTGCTTTGCGATCGCAATGCAAAGGCGCTTGATGATGTCGCCCGCGAGCTTGGTGATCGCGCGGTCGGGCGCGTCACCGACGTGTCGGACGAGAGCCAGGTCGAAAGTGCGATGCGCGCGGCTCGCGAGACATTCGGGTCGCTGGACATCGTCGTCAACTGCGCGGGCTTCGGCGCGATTGCGCCGCTGACCGAGCTCACCAGCGACAAATGGAAATCGGTCCAGGCCGTGACGCTGGGCGGTGTCTTCTACGGTGTGAAGCACGCCGCCCGACAGATGCTCGAGCAAGGACACCCCGGCGTGATCATCAATATCTCGTCGGTGAATGCGCGTCAGCCAGGCGAGGGGCAGGTCGCGTACTGCGCGGCGAAGGCCGGTGTCGATATGGTCACGCGCTGCGGCGCGTTGGAACTTGGGGTTCGAGGGATTCGCGTCGTCGGCATCGCACCAGGTCTGGTCGCGACGCCGCTGACGCAGAAAGAGCTCGACAACCCGGCGACACGCGAACTCTTCTTCGGCGTCATCCCGATGGGGCGTGCGGTTGACGCGGAGGAAATCGCGGCGGCCGCCGTGTTTCTCGCATCGGATCATGCCCGATCGATCAACGGCGAAACGATCGCGATCGACGGTGGCTCGCTGACGCGCGGCTATCCGGCGCTGCTGACCGGTCTGAAGAAAGCATCATGATGATCGCCGTGCTGACGGTATGCGAAAGGTTTGCGAGCGACGAGCCGCACGACAGTTCCATCCGGATCGAGGAGAAGGATTTGGAGATCCACGCTCACCAAATGTTGAGAGTGCGATATCAGGATCTTGAGATCCAGAAAGCCACGGTGAATTCACCTTCGCTCTGAAGGGCGGCACGTATTTTTCAACGCCGCCGAAGCTGCTAACGATGAGCCAAGCGACGTTCCTGTTCGATCTCCCTACGCTCCTCAAGTGAAGAGGGGCGAGTACTTGTTCGTTCCTACTGATCGAACAACGATTCCTCAGGCGGCTCACCGGCAAACAATCACGTAGACACAACGAGATCGAAGGGAGAAGAAACATGGGGAATCCAAAGCGGCCGGGACTGAAACTGGGAGCGAGGACGGAGTTCCTCGTCATCGGGGACGTGATCCCGGGACACGAAAATGCGCTGCGCCAGGTCCTGAAGGATCACATGAACAACCCGAAGACTCAGGCGGCCATCGACCAGATCGGCACGTTGCATGAAGCGCGGTTTGTCCTTCTCGATGGTGGCAAGCGGCTCATGTTAGCCAGCAGCTTTGATGGCGATTGGGATAAGTACATCGACGACTTCGCCACCACGGCGATTGGACAGGACTTCGAACAGACCTGGAGTCACGTCCAGGGGTTCCCGGGCATCAAGTCGCCCAAGGTCAAAGACTGGTTCCAGGCGCATGCGGTCGAAGCGGGCAACTTTGTTGCCGCCTATCCGCAGCCGACGGTGCAGCAGGTCAAGAAGGCGCTGGCCGTGGAGCGGGCGTTCGAGCAGGTGTTGGAGACCCCCGGCGCGGCCGAGGCGCTCAAGAATCCGGTGCTGAAGCCGTTGCTGGATCTGGCGTCCGCCTGATCACTCGACTGGAGTGCGGAGAGTCTCAATGAAGGAATCCTGCCCATCAGGAGTGCTGAGACATGTCTGATCATTTCTCGGGCCCCCGGGCCCTCGCCGGTCCGGCCGGCGACATCTGCGACGTATTCGCTTTCCCCAGCCCGGAGCGGCCCGGCCATCTTGCGCTAGTGATGAACGTTGTGCCATTAGCCACGACAACTTCGTCCTTCTCGGAGGCCATTGTTTACCGTTTCCGGCTGCGACCCGTGTCGATCGCGGCAGACAGACGGGCATTTCCCTTCGGCGCAGAGGAGACGGAGCTTGTCTTCGCCTGCGGCTTCGAGAGCCCGCGATCGCGAACCAACGGCGCACCGCCTGAGCAAGATGGGTATTGCACTGCGCCTTCCGGTGAGACGGTACGCTTTCGTGTCAACGATGAGCGGGGTGGGCGAGGCGACGGCCTTCGCGTCTACGCCGGCCTGCGCTCGGACCCGTTCTTCATCGACCTGCCGGCCTACCTCCAGACGATTCAGACCGGCCGGCTCGCGTTCAAGAACCCGGGGCAGAACAGCTTGAACGGTTTGAACGCGTTGAGCCTCGTCGTCGAAGTCGACGCCAAGCGCCTGCCCAGGAAGGGCAATCAGCCGCTATTTGCAATCGTCGGCGAGACGGTAGTGGCCGGGAAGATCCCGATCCGCCTGGAACGGTTCGGCCGCCCCGAGATCAAGAACGTGATCATGTCGCTGAAGCAGTTCGATCAGGTCAATCGGAATCTGGAGATCCGCGATCTCTACAACCTGGAAGACGCCTTCCATATGAGCAAGGACTATCGAGATGTCTATCGCGCGCGGCTGAACGCCAACCTCGCCGCGTTGGACCGGCTGGACGGCAAGACGGACTGGCCGCTCTTGCCGGACGGCTCCCATCCGCTGACCGACCTGCTGCTCGCCGACTATCTGGTGGTCGACGTCGCGAAGCCGTTCAACGAGAACAGCTACTTCGAGATCGAGCGGGCGACGCTCGAGGGGCGCTCCTACGAGACCTGCGGGGGCCGATCCTTGAACGACGACGTCATGGACACCATCTTCAACTTGGTCATCACCGCGAACAGGGGACCGCGCATCACCGAGGGCGTGCATCAGGCGACGGTGCCGGCATCGGGCGTGTTCCCGTACCTCGCGCCACCCAATCCCCCACTGCCAGACGAACAAATCGCAAGGCTAGGTGCGCTCGTCGGCCGGCCCACCGAGGCCCACCACGAGCATCACAATCATTCACCTGTCGGGCGATGACGGCGGGCGCGAATTCAACCGTCAGTTTGGAGCTCGACGACATTCAGGCCGCGGTTCTGTATCCTCGTCCGTCGCCGTACGTCGGCACGCTCATTTTCTCGCGCGTTGACGATCGCCGCGATGGGCGCGAGGTTTTGCGCCGCCTCATTCCCGCCCTGATCACCGCGGCGCCAAGTTCGCAGGACCCGAAGCGTGAGGCCTGGGCCGCAGTGGCGCTCACCTTCCAGGGGCTCAAGGCGCTGGGCGTGCCCGTCGACAGCCTCGCCAGCTTCCCACGGGAGTTTCAGCAGGGTATGGCCGCGCGCGCTGCCGACGTGGGCGACACGAGCGAGAACGCGCCCGAGCACTGGGAGCAACCGCTAGGGAGCCCTGACGTCCACCTGGCGATCTACGCGCTGGCCCCGGACGCCAAGCGGCTTGAGGCGGTGCTCGCCGCCGCGCGCGATGCCCTGCGGGATGTGCCCGGCGTAGCGCCGATTTGGCACCAGGACACATACATGCTGCCGAACGAGCGAACCTCGTTCGGGTTCAAGGACGGCATCAGCCACCCTGCCATCGAGTGCAGCGGGATTCCCGGGACCAACCCTCACGAGGAGCCCTTCAAGGCCGGCGAATTCGTGCTGGGCTATCCGAACGAGAACGGCGACGTGCCAGCGATGCCCGAGGTGCTCGGTCGCAACGGCACCTACGCCGTCTTCCGCAAGCTGCAGACCCGCGTGGCGGCATTCCGCCAGTACGTCCGTGCCCACTCCAAAGACGCAGTCGAAGAGCAGCTGTTGGCCGCCAAATTCGTTGGTCGCTGGCCGAGCGGCGCGCCGTTGGTGCTCGCCCCGGAGCGTGACGACCCTGAGCTAGGGGCCGATCCGAGACGGAATAACGCCTTTCTCTTCACCGCGAGCGACGACGCTCGGGGGCTCAAGTGCCCGCTCGGTTCCCACGCCCGTCGGACGAACCCACGCGACTCGAAAATCATCGGCGTAGCGCGGATGCACCGGATCATCCGCCGCAGCTCCAGTTATGGTCCGATGCTGCCCGAGGGCGTCCTGGAGGACGACGGAGCCGACCGCGGCATCCTGTTCGTCTGCCTCCAGGCGGATCTGGGCCGAGGCTTCGAGTTCGTCAAGACGCAGTGGATCGACGAGGGCACCTTTTTCGGCACGCCCGACGAGATGGACCCGCTGGTCGGGCCGCAGGATGGGAGCGGCTGGTTCACCGTCCCGCAGCAGCCGATCCGCCGTCGGCTGACGGCGTTGCCCCGGTTCGTGGTCAATCGAGGCGGTGAGTACTGTTTCATGCCAGGGCTGCGGGCCTTGCGCTGGATCGCCGACCTTCTGACGTGATCCCCGACCAAGTACATAGAACCAACGAGTGCAACGCTCGCACGAGGTTAATGGCAGATCAGAGACTGAGTCCAGCGTCGGTTGCGCACGTCAACGTAGGTATGTCGTCAAGCTCGTCGCCACCGACTGGCGGGGGGTGCACATCTTGGAGCGTCATCAGAAGGCGACCCTACATGAGAAGCTGGGTAGTCCTCGCGCTTTTCATTCTGCTATTGACTTGCGCGCCCTCAGCTTCTGCACAACAGACGAGCGACGGTCTTACTAAAGACACTACGCTTCGGGTGATGGAGCTCGTGCTTCCGAGCGAACACCTGCTGGGGAGCTGGGACGACCTTCGATCGAAACTGGAAGACGCGGGCATTACACCGAGGCTGGTGCAAATCACCGACGTCGCGGGGAATCCCAGTGGTGGCCTAACGCAGGGCGCGACTCAAGCCAGTGGCACGGAGCTCAGCCTGCTCTTTGATCTAGAGAAGACCTCTGGGCTGAAGGGCGGCTCTGTGTTTGCGTCGTTTTCACAACGCTGGGGCACCAGCCTCTCGTTGAAGTACATCGACAACGTCTTCGGCACGCAGCAGATCTATGGTTTTGAGACGTTTCGCGTGATCGATGTCTCTTATCAGCAGAAGCTGTTTGACGACCGGGTCGAGCTCCGCCTCGGACGCTTCGCGACCACCGATGACTTCTACGTGTCGCCATATTACGTCGGGTTCATCTCCAACGCGTTTTGCGGCAACCCGATTGGGATCTTATTGGATGCGCCAGGCATGACCGCTTACACCGGCACGTGGGCGGCTCTGGCGAAGGTGGAGCCTACAAAGCGAAGCTACGTGATGGCCGCCGTCTACAACGGCGACCCCACGATTCGCTCCAACAAATACCATGGTGTCAATCTGTCGCTGAAGGGACCCCCCTTCGTAATCGGCGAACTCGGTTATCAGATCAATGGCCTAGAGGGCGACACCCAACGGCTCGGCAATTACAAGCTGGGCGCCTGGTACGACAACTCCGAGCTGACCAATTTCGAGTCCGGCGTCAAGACTCGCGGAAGCTGGGGCTTTTATGGGCTCTTCGACCAGGTACTCGTCCCAATTGGCACCGCCGGCAGCAATCGCGGATTCGGCATCTTCGGCTCGGTCACTGTCGCAATGGATTCCAGCGTCCAGCCGATGCCGTTGAACCTTGCGGCCGGGTTTTCGGCGCGTGGGCTGTTCGACGCGCGCCAGAGAGATGTCGTTAGTTTCGGCGTCGGATCCGGTGAGTTCAGCGAAGAGCTGGAACAAGCCCAACGAGAGGGACTGCTGCCTGGTCGCGCCGGGGGCGTCCAAGATAGCGAGACGGTGATCGAACTAACCTATCGCTTCGACTTACGCCAAGGCGCCTTCTTCATCCAGCCTGACTTCCAATACATCATTCAGCCCGGCGGCACGAGCCGTCTCAACAACGCGCCGGTGTTCGCTTCCCAGTTCGGTATCAACTTCTGAGCAACCTGGGGAAAATGCCATGGGTGTGCCAACAATTTGATGTTCTCCTCAGATCAAGCGAGGCCGAATGGGATCAAACGCAACGGCAGCCCGGAGACGCCAAGACGTTGCCGGTCTTTTGCCGAAGCTAGGGTTGCCGGCGGATCGGATGCGGTACTGCATCAGATCATGTTCGACAATCCGCCTCGGTTGTTGCCGTTTGTGCCGAAGAAGCCATGACCGGCGACGACCTGAAAGGGCCCAGGCGTTCAGCGGAATCTTAAACGCGCCGCTCGCGATGACATAGCGACTGGCTTGCCGCGTCGCGGTCCTCTCAGCGCCACCCAAGTTCCGGCGCGACGTACTTCAGGATGCTCTTCGATGACGTGGTATGAGGAGCCAACGTGGATCACTCCTGCCGCTTACCGAGCCACACCTTCTTGCACCGATTGCACGCATACCACGACCGCCGATGACTCGCGAACTCAAAACTCGTGACACCTTGCGTCCCGCAGTACGGGCAGCCGGTCTTCGGCCAGAAGCGATTCGTTCCTGACTGCATTGAATTAGGTCTGCCGGAGTGTTGGGTTCGTGCGCGCATCAATCGTCCAATTCGCGCAACAAGCAGATTGGGAGCGAACGGTTTCAGCAGCACACCATCGCAACGGACTTCCAACGCGTCCGGGACGCGCTCGACCTGTGCCGTCGTCACAATCACGGAGGGCGCGTTCGGTAGTGCCTTCGCCGCGCGACAGAGATCGATGGCAGCGCCGTCCGGGAGGTCGAGGTCCGTCACGATGACGGCTACACCGGTGCGTTCGAGAAAGGCCCGTGCGGTCGCAACGCTTGACGAGACGACGACGCGACAGGTGCTTCTCAGCGCGGGGGCAAGTTTCCTGTCGTCAGTTCTGAATCGATTAGGAGGGTACGTCTTCCTGACTCGGAGTATCGTGCACCGTCTCGAGATCATCACCGCTGATTGTGTGCGAGATCGCACGTTCTCATTGATACCGTCTCTTGGATTTGACCGAATGTCGGCGATCTGCTTCTTCAACTGAATGAGACTGCGCAATGTCGGATTCCTCGCCAGCGAGATTTGCCAACGTCGCGAAGTGCTTCTGCAACGTCGACAGCTCCTGTTCGGAGAGTTCCTCGACATCGATGAGACGATTACTCGCGCCTTCGAGGGCCGCTACGAGTTCATTCAGCTTCAAATGGATCGCCAACGCGTCTTTGTTCTGCGAACGTTGAATCAGAAACACCATTAAGAACGTGACGATGGTCGTTCCAGTGTTGATCACGAGCTGCCACGTGTCGGAGTAGCCGAACACCGGCCCCAAGATAGCCCACACGATAATTACGCCCACAGCGGACGCGAATGCAGTAGTGCTCCCAGTCCATTGCGTCACCGCGCTGGAGACTCGCTCAATCAAGCCCTGTTCGTCTGATCGTTTGCCCATGCCATCTCCTGCTGATATCTATTTTTTAATTTCTATCGCGATCGTGGACGTGCGGACGTGACGAATGCCGATTGCCGCGCGAATCGGTGTGTGTGTTGTGTTGGCCGCGTGGGCATTCCGAACAGGTGATGGTACTCTGGTCGGCGCTCGACGCAACCTCTTGAGGAAGCGTTGTTGACCACGATGATTCGGATCAGCACCAATACCTTGTTGGTGGTCCGACCCTCCGTTTCGACGTACGCGAGCGGGCGCTTGAAACGTACCTTGAAACCCGCTCACGAGCGCAGTTCTCACATACGTTGTGTCCCAACTGCACGCGTGCGGCTCTCAACATGTAGGACCGAATGGACCTCAGAATTTCGATTTGATCAACGATCTCCCCGATCCCCATGGCCGCGTTCGGATTTGGTCTTCGCGTGTTGGCGAGGATCTTTCGGCGCTTCAGTATCTCGAAACGATGTGATCCTTTGCGCTCGATCCGACCGCATGCCGCGCTGGGTCAATTCAATTGACGGGTTGCCCTCCAATAGCAGTCAACCACCGCGCTAGTCCTCACTGGCGCTCTGCACCTTCACCAGCTTCGGCTTCTCGACGCCCGGTCGGCTGATGCGCTGACGTCCCGACGGTCTTTTCGACCGCTCGAACCGGGGTAGGCGCACCGCCTTTCCGGTCCGGGCCGACTTGTAGAGGGCCTGGATGATTCGTACATCCTGAAGGCCCTCCTCACCGGACGGTTCCGGCACTCGATCCTTGATGATGCAGTCCGAGAAGTACAGCAGTTCGGGCGCGAACTGATCGCGCTTGCTAATTCGTCGACGCGTCGTCTTGCCATTCACCGTCAGCTCGTATCCAAGACCCTCGGCATATTCGTACGCGGGGTCTACCCGGAGCTGACCCTTGGTCCCGACAATCCGGTACGATCCGACGTCAGCGGAGTTGAAGCTCGTGACGAATACGGCCACGCGTTCCTTCTCGAATCGGAGAAGCGCGCCCGTGGATTCGTCGATTTCATCCAGCCTAGCGGTGCCGCTGTTGACGGAAATCGCCATGACCTCCTCGGGCTCTGACCGGAACACAGAACGCGCCGCGTTGATGCAGTACAGCCCGATGTCATAGAGCGTGCCGCCCCCCATCTTCTTCTTCGTGCGGATGTCGCCGGGGCGCACGGTCATCGCGAACGACGAGTTGAAGAACTTGGGATCGCCGATGCGGCCGCGCCGAACGAGATCGACGACCCGGAGGTTGATCTCCTCGAAATGCAGTCGATACGCGATCATCAGCTTGACGCGATGGTCCCGACACGCCTTGATCATCCGGCGGCACTCGTCCACGGTCACCGCCATCGGCTTCTCGCACAGGACGTGCACGCCTGCCCTCGCCGCGCGCACCGTATACTCGGCGTGCATCGAGTTGGGAAGCGCGATATACACGGCATCCACCTCCTCGAGACAGCTGTCGTACTCATCGTACGAATAGGTGTTCTCGATGTGGTACCTCTTCGACAGAATGCTGAGCTTCACCGGATCGTCGCTGACGAGCGCGACCACACGCGAATTGCGTTGTGCGTGAGCAAAGGCGGGGAGTACTGCGACCTGTGCGATGTGTCCAAGTCCGACGATCGCGTAACGGACGACTCCCCGGCGGGGAACACCCATGACTACCTCTTCTTGCTCGCTCGCTTTCTCGACGACTTGCGAGGAACCTTTCCGCCCTTCCTTCGGGACTCGTTGAGAGCGATGGCGATTGCCTGCTTGCGGCTCTTGACCTTTCGGCCGGACCCGCTCTTCAGCGTGCCCTTTTTTCGCCGCCGCATCGTGGATTCCACGTTCTTCGAAGCTGATTTACCGTATTTCGCCATCGCGTACGTCTCCTTCGTTCTGACCGTGACGAGTCTGACGGAATCCGAGACGCTTCTAAAGACGGTTGCGTCTCAGGCTGACCCAGACGGCGGGAAATCCGCCGGAACGCGCTGAGGCCGCTCTCTATTCACAACGGCGTGCGAGCCAGATATGTCGGCATGTCCGGCGGGCATACCACATCCGACGCTGGCTCGCAAAATCGGTTCGGACTGCGCCGACGCCGTCACACCCGAGGTTGTTCCTCCGGCGATCGTCAGAGCTTCGGGCGCACATTGGATCGTCGGTCGGAATGGGACTGCTATTCCTCGCCGAGTTTCTTCAGTTCGGTGACCGGACAGGTGAGGCGCGGTATCTCGATGTTGCTGAAATCGATCTGGTCCCACCGAGCCACGTGCCCTTGGGGCGGCAAACCGAACAGGTTGCGCGCGGCGACACCAAGTCGCTCGAAAAGTCCGGCGGCGCCAATCACGTATTCGGTGATGACGCATGTGCCATCGCGCATCTCGGCGCGGAATTCCTCGAGGCGTCCCGCTGGCCGCCCGTTGGCGGCGAGCACCTGACGACCAAGCAGCCTGTCGATCCGCACCTCATACTGCTTCAGTTTATTCGACGAATCTTCAGCAATCGTGGTCATGAGGATCCCGGAAGACTGCCGACCCACGCCCGCAGCCGCTGCTCGAGTGCGGCCGCGACCGTCTCACCGTACGCGCGATCGACTTTGACGTGGGTGGAAATGCCGAGGACATCGCCGAAGGGAATTCGAAGCGGGCGTCCCTCATCGATTCCCAGCGCATGTTCGAGTGCCGACATGAGGCGCCCGAAGATGGGCTGCACGCGGTACGCCAGCACCGCGGGCCCGATCTCGATGGCGGTCACCTGCGGTTGTCGCTTCGGCCGCAGCGCGATGACGATACTATCGGCACGCCCCATCTCCCGCCCATGTCGATCAACGACTTCCTTGTCGAGCACATCGTGAATCAATCCCAGGCGTGCGGCCATCCCTCAACCTCCCAAGATCTCCAGTGGGACGACGACAATCGCGAGCAAGGCCGCGGTAATCGTTAACGCCGCGAGAAGGCCGTTCCCGATGGGGCCACTCGTATGCTGCTTGAGATACCGCTTGTCGTTCATCAAGACAAGGAATGGGAGCACGACGAATGGCATCGCGACGACGGTGAGGGCGACGCAGATCATGGTCAGTTTCAGCGGATCGAACCCGATCAATCCGATTGCAAGTGCCATCAGCAGGATGAAGGTGAACGCGGCCGTGAAGCGCGCTTCCTCGCGGCGCGGCTTGTTCGCACCCCACTGCCAGCCAAGAACCTGTCCGAGCAAGTATCCGGAGTTCAGCGTGATTTCGAGCGCGGCTCCCAGACAGCCAATACCAAGGCATGCGGCAAACAGCCCGACAGCCCAACGGCCGAACGCCGGGATGAACATCAGCGCCGCCTGCTCGTACGAGTCGACGATGATGCTCCGCGGCTGCAGCACCATGGCGCTTGTCACGAGTACACCCATCGCCACAATGCTGCCGAAACCGGTCCCGAGGTACGCGGTTGTCCGGTTCACCCAGAGCTGGTCCTCGGTCATCTTTTCCTCGACCGTCCCGGAGGAATAAAAGTTGAGCAGATATGGACTGACGGTCGCGCCCACGATACTAACCGCCAGAAACGCATACCGAAGCATGTCGTGATCAGCCATCGTCGGGATGAAGCCCTTACCGACGTCGCTGGCGTCGGGACCAAGCTTCCAGGCGGAGGCAACGAACGCGAGAGTCACTAAGCCGAGCAGACCGATGCCGTGTTCGACCGCGGCGAATCCTGAGAACCAGAGGATTAGCCATATGCTGAGACCGACCGGAACAATCCACCACTGGAATCCGATTCCCGTCAGCAGCTTCACGGCAATGGCGACTCCACCGATTTCCGCTGTGAGGAGCAACACATCGATCAGAAGCTCGGCGACGAGGGGAATGACTTGGTAGTGAATGCCAAACCGCTCGCGAACCGCTGCGGCGATCGTCTGCTTGCCCACGGCGGCCAGACGTCCCGACATTTCAACGAACATCGCGAGCATGAGGGTGGCGGCAGCTATGGCCCAGAGCAGCTGAAATCCAAATTCAGAGCCTGCTTGCGCCGATGTCGAGATCGATCCAACTTCGACGAAACCGCCGATGCTGGTGACGACGCCAAGAACCAGATCGAGGATCGCGCTCACGGCTGTTTGTGCGGGACGATTGGCAGGGATGCGAGGCGTTGGCGAGCTGATTGATCGTCGGCCGAGCCGACGTCGCCAATGATTGCCGCAATGAGACGCGAGAGCTGCTCGGCATTTTCGGAGAGAGCCGCGCCGCGTGTGTCTTGCAGCATTTCAGGTCTGGACGCGAGTTTCGCGCGCTCCTGCTCGACGAGGTAAAAGGTCCGATCGAGCGCGGTGCGCGCATAGGTAGTGGACACGTCGCCGGATAGCCAGGCGTCGGCGATGACTTTCGTGGTTGCACCAAGCGATTCCAGCTTCTTCTTGTGCCGTTCGAGGCGCGTGTCTTGACGGCTGCAACCGACGAGGAAGATTAGCGCTGTAACTTCGACCGCAATCGTCAGCCGTCGCATGTTAGCGATCGCCGCGATCACCCTGTCCGCGGCTGGTCTTCCTCTTGGCCTTCTGCTTCCGATCCCGCGCTAGTGAACGGCCGACGTCGTCGGATTCCTTGAAATGCCCACGAGCATCACGACGTACATATCGCTTGTCGCGATTCGTATCGATCAGTTGGCGTCGGCTTCGACTAGTGCGCTTACCAGTCCGACGCTTGCGGCCTTTTCCGTTTGATGTCGACGGCCCTGTGATCCCGACGCCGGCGGCGGCTCGCCGGACGACGTTCGTCACGCGTGCCATCACGCCTTCTTCCTCCTGCGCCGACCACTCATCCGCCGCATCTTCGTTCACCGACCGCTCGGCGATGGTCGTCAACGTCAGATCCGCCCTCTTCTCTTCTTTCAGCGTCTGCTGGAGCAGTCGGGCAACGCGGGTTTCGCCGAGCACAGCGGCGTACGTCCGGGCAGTCCCGTAACTGGCCATCTCGTAGTGTTCGACCTTCTGAGCGCCGGTGATGATCACCGCGTCGCGCAAGGCGCCCTCGGGCGTCTTGTTCATCACGGTTTTGCCCTCACTAAGGAGGCCTTTCATGCCTTCGCACCGCTTGGACGTCGGCCTTTCGCCGAGTTCGCGCAGCGCTTGGTCGACACGCATCCGGTGCGTCCTCGTTTCACGAAGGTGCTTCTGAAAGGCTGTCTTCAGTGGCTTCGCCGTCGCAGCTGCCGCCAGCAAGGGGAGCGCATCGATCAGCTGTTCCTCGGCGTCACGTAGATCAGTCAGTTCCTCGATGAGATGGGTCCTCAACGACTCGACGGCAGCCATTTATCCTCCTGTACGCCGGCGCGGAAAGCGCACACCAGCAGGCGCGGTTGCAACGCGGATGCCCGAACCAAACCGCTGTCGTGGACGGTGTTTAGCTCACGCGCGACCGTGGCATCGGGGGACTCCAGTGCGTGTCAAGCGTCGTCGATCGAACCAGCTCGGCAACCACACAAAAGACGATGTGCGTAACAAACGATTGCAGATGTTTTTTCCAGCGATCGCTCGGTCGTAGGACGTGATAACCGTGGCATCGCGACCGAGTCCGGAAGCATCCACACTGCGCTTCCGAATGTTCATGCCTCGCATCGATACGTATTGACGATCCGCGTCAATCGAGTGCCCGTAGATTGCACCGAGCGCGGCACCAAAACTGTAGTGGACCAACGGCGAGCGGCCTACGTGAGGGGTTGGCCGACGATCCTTGTCGCGATCGTTTGCGCGGCGAGCTCGTTCGCGTTACGGCCGTGTTCGCGTTCCTCCCAGTCGCGCGCATCGTGCTTGCCGCCAGCGGATCGCCGCGGCTCGTCATCGACTATTTGCGGTCCACCGCGTTGCACATAGTTCATCGCGACCGTTCCGGCCAATCCTCCCTAAACGCCGGGTGGATGGCGCGAGTCGTTGAGCTGCGCTGGCGATTTGAGACCATGCAACACCTCTACGACGCCGGTCCGTCGATGAACGTCTCTAAGTGCGAAAGGCTGAGCGAGCAGCGAGTAGACGCCCCCGCTCTTCATCAGCAACGTCCACTTCGTTTCGTGACGGATGCCGAGCTGTGCGATGCCATTCGATACAGCCCGGTGTGTCTGCACGATGCGATGGGTGTTGCGGAGGTCCGCGTTCATTGAGATGCGCCACCGATTTTCCGCGAGCGCATCCATGCTGACGCCGCGGGTATCGCTATGTTTGAACCAGCACGCGCCGACGTTCGGACTCGGGCAAGCAGCCTGAGCAGTGCGTCCAATTTGTTCAACCGGTCTGAGACGGCGATGTATCCGAGGTTCCGTGCCCGCAACGATCACAAGATTGGCCCTTCGTATGCACGCTGAATCGCGTTTTTTGCGGCACCGACGTGCACGCGGCGTTTAATAGATGGGGCCCGCAGTTTTACTACTGTTACTTGCGCTGGCGATCTCAGGGTGCGAGAACGCAGCCTCTTCCGCAGTCGGCCCGGCTCATTCACCGTCAACGGCCACCTCGGCGCCTGCCGGCACGAACCCCGCGTCTGACACGACCGGCGACTGGGTGCGACCGGCGCGCGACTACTCCAGCACGCGATTCAGCCCGCTCGATGAGATCAATACGGGCAACGTGAAGCAGCTGGTCGTCAAAACGACATTCTCGACCGGCGTGCTGCACGGCCACGAGGCGGCGCCGATCGTCGCCAGCAACACGATGTACATCGTGACGCCGTACCCGAACCTCGTCTACGCGCTCGACCTGTCAAAAGACGGCGCCCCGGTGAAGTGGAAGTACGAGCCGAAGACGCTCGCGGCCGCTCAGGGCGTAGCGTGCTGCGACGTCGTCAATCGCGGGGTGACGTACGCGGACGGCACAATCTTTCTCAACACCTTGGACAACCGGACGATTGCGCTCGACGCCTTCACCGGTAAGGAGAAGTGGGCTTCGAAGCTCGGCGATCTGAACAAGGGCGAAACGATCACGATGGCGCCGCTCGTCGTGAAGGACAAGGTGCTTGTCGGCAACTCGGGCGGCGAAATGGGCGTCCGCGGTTGGCTCATCGCGCTCGACGCGAGGACGGGAAACGTCGCATGGCGTGCCTACTCGACCGGCCCTGATAAAGATGTGTTGATCGGCCCGCGCTTCAAACCGTTCTACGCCTCGGATCGCGGAACCGACCTCGGCATCCACACATGGCCTGCGGATGCCTGGCGCAACGGCGGCGGCACGGTCTGGGGATGGATCTCATACGACCCGCAGCTGAACCTGGTTTACTACGGAACCTCGAACCCCGGACCGTGGCATCACGAGCAGCGGCCCGGCGACAACAAGTGGACCGCCGGCGTATTTGCGCGAGATGCCGACAGCGGTGAGGCCGTCTGGTTCTATCAGATGTCGCCTCACGACCTGTGGGACTACGACGGCGTCAACGAACAGGTTCTGGCGGATCTTCCCCTCGGCGACGGCACCCGCAAGGTAATGATGCGCGCGGACCGCGACGGATACCTGTACGTCATCGACCGGACCAGCGGCGAGGTGATCTCGGCGGATCCATATGTCGCTGTCACCTCGACCAAGGGTATCGACCTGAAATCGGGCCGTCCAATCGAAAACGAATCGCTGCGCCCGTCGCTCGGTCAGGTCGTTCGCAATGTCTGTCCGGCGTCGCCCGGCGGAAAGGACTGGCAGCCGACT
>Ga0075418_10003422_pt1 | contig 18130 bp, 18 predicted proteins | sample SoiMetdeltSBSDD2_FD_81776 | JGI IMG/M metagenome (GOLD analysis project Ga0075418, IMG submission 81776) | Bulk soil microbial communities from a Populus tree surrounding site in Tennessee, USA - Soil MetaG P. deltoides SBSDD2 | ecosystem: Environmental > Terrestrial > Soil > Tree plantation... | reverse complement strand
CGGCGAAGACGCTCGGCCTCGAGTGGGCCAGGTGCAGCGAGCTCGCGAGCTCGTGCCGCCTGCACGACATCGGCAAGCTCGGCGTCCCGAACCGGATCCTCCTCAAGCCGGCGGCGTTGACGCCGGGAGAGCGCCGCATCGTCGAGCAGCACGCCGCGATCGGGTACCGCATCCTCGCCGGCTCGGGGTCGGAGCTGCTCGACCTGGCGGCGACGATCGCCCTCACGCACCACGAGCGCTTCGACGGCGGCGGCTATCCCCACGGCCTCGCGGGCGAGGAGATTCCGCTCGCGGGGCGCATCGCCGCCGTCGCCGACGTCTACGACGCGCTCACGAGCCGGAGGGTCTACCGCGACGCGCTGCCCTCGGAGGAGGCCACCGCGCTCATGCTGGCCGGCTCCGGATCGCACTTCGACCCCTCCGTGCTCGATGCCTTCCTGCACGCGGTCGGCGTCGGCGCGCGCAACTAGGGCGAACGCACCGGCTTCCCCTGCATTCGGGGGATTCGCCGCCAGGAACCGGCTTCGCGAGGGTCCTCCTCTGCGTACACGAACGGAAGGCACCGGTGGGCACTGTCCGGCGCCCTTCCGCGAAGGAGGTACGCAATGAACGGGATTCGCATTCTGATCGCACTGGCAGCCGTCGCGCTGGCCGCATTCGTGGCTGCTGCTCCCGCTTCCTCGCAGGCGCTCGGCGCCGGCACACCGCTCCTCGGCGACAACGGCGTCGGCGTGGAGCTGCCCGACCTCGGCGGCGGCTCGGGCGGCGGTTCCGGCGGCGGTGGCGGCGGTGGTGGCGGCGCCGCTACCGGCAACGCCTCGGCGGGTGACGCGTCCGCCAACGCCGACGTCGCGTGCATCGACGCAGACGTCCTCGGCATCACCGCCAAGGTCGGCAGCTGCGGCTCGGTCGTTGGCGGCGCCGGTGGTGGCGGCAACGGAGGCGGCGGTGGAAACGGCGGCGCCGCGGACGCTGATGCGGACGCGGGAGACGTTGGTGCCGATGCCGGTGTGGGCTGCATCGATATCGGGCTCGGCGACCTTGGCGACGGCGTGCAGGTCGGCTCGTGCGAGGCGATCATGCCGCCCGCAGAAGAGGGCCCCGACGGTGGCTCCGGCGAGCTTCCGGCCGACGCCGGCGAGGGTGTCCCGGGCGCCGATGGCTCGGGCGGCGCTCTCGGCGACGAGGCGGACTGCATCGCCTTCGACGAGGCCTCGAGCGCGGGCACGCCGTACGGCATTCCGCCGTGGCTCGCAGGCATCGTCGGCGTGGCGATGTTCGCGCTCGGCGCCGCGGTGACGAGGCGTCGCCGGCCGGAGGCGGAGGACGTCGCGGTCTAGTTCCGCTCCAGGCCGGTCAAACGAGGGGCGGCCCGACGATCGCCGGGCCGCCCCTCCGACTCTCTACGGACGGACGCGAACGACCGCGCCGGCGCCGGGGCCGAACACGGTGCCGGTCGTCACGTTGAGCGTGCCGTCGTAGCCCACGGCCACGCCGCCGGGCGCCATGAGCGTCCCGGTGGCGAGCTCGGTCTTCGTGCCGCCCTTCACGGCCCAGAGCGCGCCGATCGGGGGCTCGCCGAAGACCTCCACGCCGAGCAGACCGTTCTTCACGATCTCGAGGACGTACATCGTCCCGTCGCGCCCGAACGCGAGGTCGATCACGCCGGTGAACCCGGTCGCGACCGTGCGGCACGGGCCGGTGGTCGGGCTAGCCGGGTCACAGGTCGCGTTGACCGCGCCGGGCTCGATCCGCCAGATGCGCGACGCGCCCTTCGGGAAGGGGAAGCCCTTCAGCTCGGACACGTAATACGCGCCGTCGGGCCCGATGGCCACGGCGGTCGGGACGGCCTCGACGGGCACGGGCGTGCCCGGCGGCGGGCCCGGGAACGGGAGCCCGTCCGGCCACGGCGCGAACTCGGTCTTGAAGCGAGCAACGGTGGTGATCCTCCGGCGCGTGTCGATCTTCAGGAGATCGTTGTTGGCCGCGTCGGTGAGGAGGACGCCCCCGCCTGCGAGCAGCGCGAGGCCGTTCGGATTGGACTCGCCGGGGATCCCCTCCTGGTCGTCGGGGTCCGGATCGGTCGTCTGGTAGGCCGCGATGTCGACAGACTCCACGATCGCGCCCTTGCGGTTCAGGCGCACGAGGCGTCCGAACCCGCTCCCTTCCTCGGGCGGACCGCTCAGGACGGCCCACACCTTGTTGAGGGACTTGAACGCGACGTCCACCGGGCCGTTGCCGGTCTCCGGGTCGACCGGGAGCGTCGCGAACGTGCGGACCATCGGCGCGCCGCGACGCCGCGGCTCGACGAGGGTCAGCTTGCCGTTGCCGGACTCTGCCACGAGGACGCTGCCACCACCGCCGGCGGCGATGCCGCGCGGGTTGTCGAGCCCTCGATGAGCGTTCCGGCAGGATCGGGCTTCGCCGCCGCCGTGGAGGCGAAGCCCGAGATGACGACGAGAATCGCCGCCGCTGCGCTCAGCGCGAAGCGACTTCTTGCCACAGATGTACCCCTTCCTCTGGTGTTCGAATTGCGAGCCTCAAGCCGATCATCTCGGCCTACGGGGCGCAACTGTGCCTTCGGATAGGCTCCGGCCGGAACACGCGCATGCGCTCGTTTCTGGCCGCACTCTCGCTCGGCTGCGCGCTCGCTCTCGCCGCCGGGTGCGGCGGCGGAGAGGAGTCGGGGGCCGGAGCCTGGGTCGGCGGCGTGTGCTCGAGCGCTCAGGAGTGGCGCGAGAACCTGACGTCGCTCGCGGTCGACGCCCAGGTGGAGGGTCTCTCGTCCGAGTCGGTGATGACCGCCATCGAGGGCGGGGTCGAGGCCACCGAACGTTTTCGCGACCAGCTGAACGACCTCGGGCCACCGGACACCGAGGCCGGCGACGAGATCGAGCGCGAGCTCGACGAGCTGGCCGACAGCGCCGTCGAGACCGCGGAGGAGGCGCGTGAGCGGGCCGAGGCCCTGCCCGAAGACCAGAGCGTGCCCGAGCTGATCCAGTCGCTGATGTCGATCGCCCGCGACCTCCAGTCCGTCGTCGGCGAGGCTCAGGCGACTTTCGCCGAGCTCCAGGAGCTCGAGCCCGGCCAGGAGCTGGAGGAGGCGTTTGAAAGCTCCGAGGACTGCCAGGAACTGCGCGAGGATGGCGGCTAGCGAACCGGCCGCGAGCCCGGCGCCGCGGCCGAGGCTCGCGCTGGAAGTCGCCCTCGCGGTCTCCGTGGCGGTCGCGTTCGCAGACTCGTCGATCGTCGTCCTCGCGCTGCCGGAGCTGTACGTCGACTTCCAGACGTCGATTCCGGGCATCTCGTGGGTGGTGACGGCGTACAACGTCGCCGTCGTCGTCGCCTCGCTCGCGCTCCTGCCCTTCCTGCGCCGGGTCAGGCCCGCGTGGCTCGCGTTGGCCGGGCTGCTCCTCTTCCTGACGTCTTCGGTCGTCTGCGCCCTCGCCGACGGCCTGGAGACGCTGATCGCCGGGCGCGTGGCGCAGGGGGTCGGCGCCGCGCTCGTCCTCGGGGCGTCGCTTCCGCTCTTCGTGGCCCTCGGCGATCGGCGCGAGCGGGCGATCGGGATCTGGATCGCGGCGGGGACTCTCGGCACCTGCGTCGGGCCTGCTCTCGGAGGGGTCCTCACGGAAGCGTTCGACTGGCGCGCGATCTTCGCCGTTCAGGCGCCCCTCGCTGCAGCCGCGATCGTGGCCGCGCTCCACCCGCGGGCGCGGGCGCTTCCGCCGCCGTCGCCCGTTGCGGAGCGTGTCCCGCTCGGGGCTGCGCCGGCACTCGTCTTCCTCTTCGCCGCGCTCGTCGGCGCGCTCTTCCTCGCCGTGCTGCTCGTCGTCACCGTCTGGGGCTACGGGCCGCTCTCGGGCGCCGCCATCGTGAGTGCGCTGCCCTTGGCGGCGCTCGCCGCGCGCCCGCTCTCGCGCCGCCTCCCGAGCCCGGCCGACCTGGCCGGCGGCTCCGTATTGCTGGCCATGGGGCTGGTCGGGCTCGCGCTCCTCCCGGCAAGCGACCCCGCCTATGCCGTCCCGGCGCTCGCGCTGGCCGGCGCGGGGCTCGGGCTCGCCCTCCCACCGCTCACGCGGGCATCCATCCCTGATCATGGCGAGTCGGGGCGCAGCGCGGTCGTGTCGGTCGGCGTGCGGCACCTCGGCCTCGTCGTCGGGCTCCTCGCGGTGGCGCCTCTGCTCGCTGCGGAGCTCGACGAGGCCGCCGACCAGGCCACGATCAACGCCACTGCCGTCATCCTCGACGCACCCCTGCCGATCCAGACGAAGATCCCGGTCGCGCTCGACCTCTACGACGAGTTCCAGGCGACGCCCGAGGGCGAGATCCCCGACCTCGCGCGTCCGTTCGACGAGCATGGGGCGGAGGACGACGAGGCCGTGAGCCAGACCCGCGACGACCTGCTCGACTCCGTGCAGGCGGTGCTCACGCGCGCGTTCCGCTCGTCGTTCACGCTCTCGGCCGTCTTCGCGCTCCTCGCGGGCGCTGCGGCCGTCGCGTTCGCCCGGAGGTCACCGGCATGAGCCGGGCACGCCAGGGTTATCTCGCGCTTGCCGCGCTGCTCGTCGCCGGCGTCGTGCTGATCGCGGTCGAGCTGAGCAACGGCGCCCTCGACCACGGCGAATCGACCGCGGCGGATCCGTGCGCCGACCGGCCGCCCTTCCCCGGCGACGGCTTCGAGGCCACGCTCCAGCGCATCGCCCTCGACGGGCTCGACGGTGCCGCCTGCGAGCTCGGGACGACGCGCGAGGAGCTCGTCCTCTCGTTCGACTCCCAGCTCGGCGACGACGTCGAGTGGGACGAGGAGACGCTCGAGCAGGCGCTGCGCTCCGGCCTCGAGGAGGCGATCGACGACGCCGAGGAGCGCGGCACGCTCGGGGGTCTCGAGGCAACCATCCTCCGCGAGCTGGTCTCGCGCGCTCCGCTCGACTGGCTGCTCGAGGGTGGCGCCGACCTTGCCGATCTCTTCGGCGGGATCTTCGACCGGCGGTGACCGGCGGCGCCTCCGTCGCCGTATGGACCGCGTGAGGGAACCTTTCCCCAGCCGACCGGGTCTGAAGGTCATGCGAACGCTCGTCCCGGCCACAGCCCTGCTCCTGGCCCTCCTCAGTGCGGCCTGCGGCTCGAGCGAGCCCGGGGCGGTCGGGGGGAGCACCGGCGCGGATGTCGACGCGCCGCCGCCGACCGTCCCGGCTCCGGACCCCGCGCAGCTCTACGAGGCCGACGGGACGGTCCTCGAGGACTCGAGCCACGGCCCGGAGCTGTGCCTCGGCGGAGTCGCGCTGTCGCTCCCGCAGTGTGGGGGCGTGCCCCTGGCGAACTGGGACTGGGACGCGGTCGACGGCGCGCAGAGGGGGTCCGGCACAACCTGGGGCGAGTTCCACGTCGTCGGGACCTACGCCGACGGCGTGCTCACCGTCACGGACGTCGGCCCCTTGCGGCCCGGCGACCTCGGCGCCGGCTCCGGCACGGTTCGGAGCTTCACCACCTCCTGTCCCGAGCCCGCGGGAGGCTGGCCGGCCGCGGTGCCCAGCGTCTCCATGGAGGAGGACTTCGGCGCCGGGTCGGCCGTCGCTCAGGCGCGGCCCGATCATGTCGCGCTGTGGGTCGACTACGCGGGCGGCCTCACCGGCGAGGAAGTCGACCAGGCGATGGTCGACGGCACACCGATCGCGAAGATCATGAACGTCGTCGTGACCGGTGACGTTGCCGAGACCGAAGCCGCCATCCGCAAGGTCTGGCGCGGCCCGCTCTGCGTCGTCCAGCACGAGGGGCCCACGCAGAAGGAGCTCCAGGCCATCCGCGCCGAGGCGGAGACGTTCATGCAGGAGGAGCTCGGCCTCGAGGTGACGTGGTCGCAGGAAGGCGACGTCGGCCTGGCCGCCGAGGTAGGGGTCGTCATCGACGTCGGCGGCGCCGGCCAGGCCGCGCTCGACGAGCGCTACGGCCCCGGCACGGTGAAGCTCTTCCCCGGCCTCAGGCCCGTCGCCGACTAGCCGGTCGAGGTTCACCCCGCCCCGGTTTCCGAAGGGGCGAGGGGCGGGTTTCCCCGCCCCTCGCGTTCGTTGCGTGTGTCTAGCGGTCTACTGGTCTGCCCAGTAGGCAGCCGCGCCGACCATGGGCCACTCGCGCTCCGGATCCGCCCTGTAGAGCGGGTTCATCGCGAAGTTCACGAGCCGTGCCGTGCCGGCGGTGTTGCTGCCGTGGACGACGAAGGGCGAGCCAGGAGCGGACGTCGCCGTCGGGTTCTGCCACATGCCCGAGATGAAGAAGTTCGTCAGCGGAAGCCGCGCGTCCACGGAATAGGTCGCGGGCACCGCCGTGAACCAGCTCGGCGGGTCGACGATGGCATAGTCCTCGGCCGGGTACGCGCCCGCGATCGGGCTGGCCGCACCCTCGTTGAGCCAGCGGACGATGCCGCTGCGTCCCACGCCGCCGCCGCTGTCGGTGGCGACGGTCAGGCCGGTGGTCTGGAGACCCGCGGTGAGGAAGTTCGCACCGTTGGTTCCGGAGCCGATGTAGCCACCGCCGGCGGCGAAGAACGCCGTCAGACGGGTGCGTGCAGTCGGCTGCGCCGCGCTCGGCCAGGCCCCGGTGTTCCAGATCACGTCGTAGTTCACGAGCGGATCGGTCGGGGCCGAGTTGATCGAGGCCGTGGTCATGAAGTCCACCGGGAACCTGAGGTTCCTGAGGGACCACACGTCCTGGTTCACCCCGCCGGTGATCGCGAGGATCCGCGGGACACGGTCGATCGGATCGGTCGAGGACGGGAAGTCCTCGGTGACGATCCGGCGGAACAGCAGGCCGTTGTCGCGGCCGGCCGTCGCGAGCTTCACGCGGGTGGCGTGGTCGGCGCCGAAGAGCACCGTGCCCGCCGGGAGCGTGCCGCCGGTCTTGGCCGGGAACGCGACCAAGGCCATCCTGGCCGTGAGGCCGCCTGCCATCAGGTCGTTGAGCGCCCGCACGGCGGTCGGGGAGTCGATCTCCAACGCGTAGGCCTCCGCGCGACCAGCCTCGACGCCGCCGTCGGGCGTCGTCGTCTTGCCGATCGGCGTCGTGACAGGCGCGAAGCTCGCCCCGTCCGGGATCTCGAGCGTGTCGGCACCCCAGAGGTAGCCGTGGCTCCACGCGGCCGGAGGCGCGTAGAGGATGCTGATCCGGGTCGAGACGTCGACTCCAGGATGCAGCGCCGTGTCGGCGAGCCCGCGGTGCGCCTGGTCCATCCAGACCACGTACGAGCCCTTGTCGAGCGACTTGCCGTTGAAGGACGTGTTGTTCCGGAGCGTGTCCACCTTGATGCCGTTCCGGAGCAGCCAGTCGACGAGGCGCTTGGCCTCGGCGTCGGACCGCTGGCCGGTGCCGACGGGGATCACGTACGCCTTCGGGAAGTCCTTCATCCAGTTGTTGTCCACGTCGAACGGAGGCGGACAACAGGCCGGCCGGGGCTCGTCCTCGACGCCGCGGCGGTAGCGCTCCGCTTCGTCGTAGAGCATCCCGTTGCGCTCGTCGACGACGTACTCGAGCGTGGACGTGGTCACGGTGTACTGCGCCAGGTACGCCGCGAGGCGTCCCCTCGGCGGGTTGGTCGCGCCGGGCATGCCGCAGCCCGTGCCGGTCGACTGGCACATCTCGACGGTGGAGCCGTCGAGGCCGATGTGCTGTGCGTACATCGGGGTGTAGAACGGGCCCCAGTCGTCCCAGCTCTCGGCGACCGCCGGACCGGGCATGGTGCCGTCGTCGCAGACGCCGCCCTCGCCCGCCGGTTCGGGATCGTCGCCGTCGGCGCACCAGTCGTTGATCGGGCGCGTGACGTTGAGGCCAACTGCCTCCATGGCGGCCTCGTTGAAGTCGATCCGGTCCTGGTTCCACTTGAGCCAAAGGTCGTACTCGATGCTCGGGTTGTGCGGCTTCGTCGTCGCCTCGATCAGCGTCGGGGTGACGTAGCCGTGCAGGTCGAGCACCTCGACCGGCAGCCACTTCTGCATCTGTGCGACGGACGCCTGGACCTCCGGCTGCGACTGCGTGAGGAAGTCACGGTTGAGGTCGAAGCCGTTGCCGTTGGGGCGCTGTCCCGCCACGCGGCCGTCCGGGTTCTGGATGACGTTGAAGACGAGGATGACGTGGTTGAGGATGTCGTCGAACTTTGGGTTGACGCCGTACGGGGTCGTCGCCAGCTGCTCGATCAGCTGCATGTTCGACTCGACGCCCTCGTACTCGTTCCCGTGGATGGCGCCCTGGACGTACACGGGCACCTTGATGTCGTCGCCCCACTGGTCGAGGAGCCTCTGCGCCTCGGCCGGGTTCTCGAGCGCGATCCCGCGGTACTTGACCCAGCGGTTGTAGTCGCGGATCTGGTCAGGCGTCTCGAGCGGGTTGAAGACGACGCCGTACATGTCGCGGCCGAGCGCCGACTTGCCGATGACCTCGACGGTCATGCGGTCGCCGATCTGATCGGCCTCGATCTGGTCGAGCGTGCACCCGATCGCGTAGTACGGAATGTGCGGGAAGCTTCCGACCGGGTGGCTCGGAGACGAGCCGTCCGGAAGGCTGCCTGCCGCGTCCGGCACCGGAGTGCCGCACCAGGGCGGCGTCAGCTGCGCGCCGGCATTGCCCACCAACCCGAGTGAAACGGTGAGCGCTGCCAGCGCCAGCAAGACGAGCCTCTTCAGTCTGCCTGGCAAGTAGAGCACCTCCTCGTAGGTACGAACGAAGTTCGTTGATGCCTGTTCGCGTGCATGCGGCGCGGTGCGCGGGAGCGCCGGGTCGAGAAGACCGTGAGACCGCTCAACTCGTCCCGGAGCACGCGCGGCACCCCCTCCATCGCCGCAAGATCCAAGAGGCCATTGAAAACCTCTGCGCAGAGCGTGTCAACCCGCTTCGGATGCGGAGCAGGCTTCGACTTCGACATCAACCAGATCTCCTACTTGCCCGAGCGCGACCAGGCGGTCGACTTCAGCGACTCCTACTACGACGTCGAGCAGGCCGTCGTGACGCTTGGGGACTCGGAGTTCGCCACCCCACGTCGCTGGCCGACCTCAAGGGTGCGGCTAGATCTTCACCGCTCCAGCGAGCCGCGGACGCAGCAGTTCCTTCAGCGCATCATCGAGGCCGGCCGGCTCTGGCCGGCGACGCCGCTACGAGCCGTTGGCGTCGAAGGCGTTCGCGCGCGCCTGGGAGCCGCCGTACCGGCGCCGCTCGGCGATCTCGATCGACGTGATCGTGTCGGGGCGCAGCCAGCGGCCGCGGATGCGGGGCCACTCGGTGGTGCCCGCAAGGCGGTCGGCCATCTCCTTCGCGCAGGCCTCGGCCTCGGGCTCGCTGTGGAACGAGTCGATCTCGACCCAGTCGCCGCCGTCCATGTTGAGGACGACCCTGTAGAGGCGCTCCTCGGCCCAGGTGTCTTCGGTTGTGCTCACGCGCTAGGTATCGGCCGGAGAGGCCTCCGGCTGGAGTCCCGCTAGCTCGACAGCTGCGCGCGGAAGGTGAACAGGCGCGCGTCGTCGAGCGGGCGGCCGAAGCACGAGTAGAACGGCGGCCCGAAGCTCGTCCAGCAGGCGAGCCGCGTGCTGCCGTTCGAGAGGACGAGGTCGACGCGCTTGATCGTCCCGCGACCGAAGGCGATGCGCGGGTTCGACTGACCCGTGGCGCTCTGCTTCAGGTACCGGACGCTGACCGAGTTGTCCGTCTTCACGATTACGAGCGAGGCGCGTGTGTCGCTCCTCGGGAGCGTGATCCAGAGCCGGAGCGAGCCCGTCGGCGACGAGCGCGGACCGGGCACGAACGAGAAGTAGCGCGTGGCGAGGTGGTTGATCTTCCACGACTGCGTCCGGGCGCCGCGCTGGTTGGTCCCGAGCCCCCAGGTGCGCGAGGTCGGGGCCGAGGGATAGCCGGCGGTGGAGGCATCCGCGTAGTCGAGGCGCCGGTTTGCGATCCCGAACCGCGCGAACACGTCCGCGAAGACGAGGCCGCGCTCCGTGAGCTCCTTGCGCACGGCGAGGAGCGAATAGTCGTCGGCCGGCTCGTCGCCGTCCGTGTTCGGATCGGGGTCACGGCTGTCGGCGCGCTCCCAGATCTCGCGCAGGATCGCGGGGTCCCCGCCCGCCACCTTCTCCTGGAGGTAGCGCCAGAAGATCCACGCGCCGTACTCCGAGTCCCCGAAGCCGCCGCGGTCGAGCGAGACGGCCGGGTGAGTGATCGGGCTGAAGAAGTCGAGGAAGAAGACGTTGTCGTCGATGGCCGGGTAGACGGTCTCCTCGATGTTCGTCGCCGTCCCCTCGAGCAGCCAGACGTCCTCCTGCCAGTCGTACGCGAACTGCGAGGCGTGGTGGAACTCGTGCGCGGCCGTGACCGCGAGGAACTCCTGCGGCGTGTGTGCCGTCCCGAACTGATCCGGGTGGTAGTCGTTGTCGAGGACGCAGTAGGCCGACACGGCGAAGATCACGGGCGAGTCGCGGTTCGGGTCGTCCGTCGTGCAGTAGCCGAAGACGAAGTCGCTCCCGAGGTCGTCGAGATAGACGTCGAAGCGCGCGTCCAGGCCGTTGTCGGCCGAGGTGAGGTCGGAGAGCGGCGCGCGGTAGCCGAGGGCGCCGATCTCCTGGGCCCAGACGTTCTCGAGCGTGCCGAGGGCCAGCTCGACGTAGTTGGGGACGCCGTCGAGGTCGTCGTCGGTCGGGTCGGGCGCGTCGAGGTCGCCGGGGAAGTCGACCCAGTGGACGCAGAGCTCCACGCCCGGGATCGCGCTGCACGCCGGGCTGAAGATCGACTCGGTGTGCGTCCAGCCGTTCCCGATCTCGACGTCGCCGCCGGGCGGCCTGGCCAGGATGCGCTTCGCCTGCCGCCGGTCGGCGCCTGCGAGGTCGTCGACGCGCAGGGCGAGGTCGCGGAGGTAGAGCGTGACGTCGTGGCGCCCGGCGCGATCGACGTGGCCAAACTCCTCGCGGGACTCGGGCAGCTCGAAGACGCTGGCCGCCCGCTCGAGCGCGTACTCCGCCTCGTTCAGCTCGCCGGTCTCGAGCGCCTCGGTGAGCGCGTCGTCGGGCGCGGCGGTGAGCGCGGGGAGGGGCCGGGGCTCCTCCTGCGCGAGCGCGGCCGGGGCGAGCGCCAGCGGAACCACGGCCAGACAGGCCGTGAGGCCCAGCAATCTCAAGGTTGGTGCCGCCTGCCGCATGTGATTCGGGTCAACTGTAGCCAGCTATCGGCGCAGACCGGAGCCGCCGTTAGAGTGGTCTCGGTATGAGTGTCATGTCGCGCACGGCCCCCAACACCCGCACCATCGAGGTCCTCGACCATGGTTTCGTCCGGCTGGACGAGTCGATGGCGAGCGATCTCTCCGTCGTGAACGCAGCGCGGGTGAGCTTCGCGCGCCGCAAGGAGGAGATGGACGACTCGGATCGCGGCCTGATCCGCTTCCTCCTGCGCGAGCGGCACGGGACGCCGTTCGAGCACAACGCGTTCCGGTTCCACGTCCGCGCCCCGATCTTCATCGCGCGCGAGTGGTTCCGCCACCGGGTCGGGTCTTTCAACGAGTTCAGCATGCGCTACGCGAAGGCGACCGACGACTTCTACGTGCCCGAGGCCGACGACGTGCGCACGCAGGTCGGCAAGCCGGGCGCGTACTCGTTCGAGCCGGTCGACGCCGAGCTCGCCGAGTCCACCCGCGAGGAGCTGCGGGCCGTCTACGAGGCCGCCTACGCGGCCTACGCGCGGCTGGTCGAGCAAGGGGTCGCGCGCGAGCTCGCCCGCGCGGTGATGCCCGTCGGCTCCTACACCGAGTTCTACTGGACGGTCAACGCGCGCTCGCTCATGAACTTCGTCTCGCTGCGCGCAGCCGAGGCCGCCCAGCGCGAGATCCGGCGCTACGCCGACGCGTGCGAGCAGTTTCTCGCCGAGGAGATGCCGATCACGTACCAGGCGTTCGTGGACGCCGGACGCGTCGGGCCCTAGCTAGACCTCGGGGATCTCGGCGGCGAGCAGCGGCGGGGGGGCGTCAGGTCTCGCTCCGAGCGAGATGTTCCAGGCGTCGAAGTCACGGAACTCGTACGAGACCGTCATTCGCACCGTCGTCTCGCCCTCGCCGACCGAGAAGTACCCGCACGTCGCGGCCCACTCGCCGTCCTTCTCCAGCCAGAGCGCGTAGAACTGATCGCCGGTGTTCTTCGGGAGGCCGGAGACCTGGAGCACGAGCTCGACATTCCCGCTGTCCGGATCGCGCTCACCGACCTCGACGACTGCCGCGGCTCCAGGAGCGTCCGCCGTCGGCTGGAGCTCGACCGAATACGCGGCGCTGAACTCGTCGGCGGTCCAGCGGCCGAGGCCGAAGGCGGCGACCGCGATGAGCGCGGCGAAGGCGATCGCGACCGCGAAGCGGCGGCGCGTCGGCGGACGGCGCTCGAGCGGGACCGCAGCCACGGCCTGCGTCAGGGACGCGGGCACGTCGTGAGGCGGCGCCGGCACGCTCCGCAGCAGCCTGTCGACGCGGCTGAGCTCCTCCAGCTCCTCCGGCGGCAGGTTGCTGCCGACGAGCTCGCGCAGGTCGACCGGCTCTTTCATGCTCTCACCTCATCTAGCAGGCCGGACAGACGTGCCAGGCCGGTGCGCGTGCGCGTCTTGACGGTGCCGAGCGGGACGTCGAGGTAGCTTGCGATCTCGGTCTGCGAGAGCCCGCTCCAGTACGCGAGCTCGAGGACCGCGCGCTCGCGCTCGGGAAGCTGCTCGAGCGCCGCGTGCACCCGCCACGTGAGCCAGGAGCTCTCGGCGAGCTCCTCCGGGCCGGCCTCGGCGGAGGCCTCCTCCGGAACCTCGACGACGGGCTCGCGGCGCTGGCGCGCCCGGTCGATGATCGCGTGCCGCGCGACCGCGTAGAGCCAGGCCGACGCCGAGCCGCGTTCGGGCTTGTAGCTGCGGGCCGAGCGCCAGACCGCGGCGAACGTCTCCTGAGCGGCCTCCTCGGCGCGGCCGTTGTCGCCCAGCTGGCGCAGGGCCATCGCGAGCACCGGCCGTGCGAAGCGGCCGTACAGCTCGGTGAACGCGTCCCTGTCGCCTCCGGCGACGCGTTCGATCAAACGCGAGTCGCTCTCGGCGGTTGCCACGAGGGCAGACATACCTTTCCGCGATACGAAACACAAGCCCCGACCGGATTGTCTCCGGACGGTTGCCGGGCGCTCAGGTGAGCAGTCGGCCGCCGTCCACGACGAGCGTCGATCCCGTCACGTAGGGGGCCCGCACGAGGTACGAGACGGCCTCCGCGACATCCTCGGGAGTGCCGATTCGGCCCAGGACCGTCTCGGCCGCGCGCCTCTCTTCCTGGCCGGGCTCCGCGGCCACCGTGCCCGGGGCGACGCCGCAGACGCGGACGTCCGGGGCCAACGCGCGCGCGAGGACCCGGGTCAGCATCGCCTGGGCCGCCTTCGCCGCGCTGTGGGGCGCGAACGACGGCCACGGCTGGTAGGCGGCGACGTCCTCGATGAGGACGATCAGGCCCAGGCCGGACTCGCGCAGAAGCGGCGCCGCCGCCTGGGCGAGGAAGAAGCTCCCCTTGGCAGTCGCCCCGAACGCCGCGTCCCAGTCCTCCTCCGTGACGGCCTCGACGGGCTGCGGCACGAAGCCCTCGCCCGCGGCGTGGACGACCAGGTCGAGGCCGCCGAGCTCCTCTGACGCGCGCGCGACGAGCGCCCGCGTTGCCTCGGGGTCGGAAAGGTCGCCGTCGCGCCGCCCCGCCCCGAGCACGCGGAAGCCGTCGGCCTCGAGCCGCTTTGCGATCACGCCGCCGACACGCCCGGTGGCGCCGGTGACGAGAGCTGCGTGGGAGTCGCTCATGCGGGGAACGATAAGCTCCCGCGCGCAAAGCCGAGCAACCGGAAAGGGTGAGGATGGCGACGTTGGCTTTCAACCGCGAGGAGATCGCGGCCCGCGAGCTCAAGCCCGAGCTCCTCGAGATGGACGGCATCTCCCGCGCCTCTGTCGAGGCGCACTACAAGCTCTACCAGGGCTACGTGGCCAAGCGGAACGAGATCCTGGCCAAGCTCGGCGAGGTCGACCTCGCCGCGGCGAACCAGGTCTACTCCGAGATCCGTGCGCTGAAGGTCGACCTCACGTTCGCGATCGGCGGCGTGAAGAACCACGAGATCTACTTCGACCACCTCGGCGGTGGAGGCGGGAGCCCCGACGGCGCGATCGGCGACCTGATCGCCCGCGACTTCGGCAGCGCCGACAACTGGCGCGCCGACCTGAAGGCGACCGGCATGGCCGGCCGCGGCTGGGCGTGGACGGCGTACGACTGGGACGAGCAGCGGCTCTTCAACTACGTCGGCGACGCGCAGAACACCTTCCCGATCTGGAACGCGACGCCGCTCGTCGCGCTCGACGTCTACGAGCACGCGTACTTCCTCGACTACCAGACCGACCGCGGGTCCTACATCGACGCGTTTCTCGAGAATCTCGACTGGGACGTCGTCAACGGCTGGGTCGCGGCGTACGCTATCCACTCATAGTCGACCTTCTCCTCATCGCCGCGGGCTACGTCCTCGGCAGCATGCCGTGGGGGTACTGGCTCCCCCTCGTGCTCCGCCGGGTCGACGTCAGGACGCTCGGGAGCGGGAACGCGGGGGCCACGAACGTCTGGCGGACGCTCGGCTTCAAGATGGGGCTTGCCGTCGCGCTCCTCGATATCGCCAAGGGCGCGGTCGCGGCGCTGCTCGGTCTCTGGCTCGGCGGTGACCTCGTCGGAGTGCTCGCTGGCGTCGCGGCGATGGTCGGGCACTGGCGGCCGCTCTTCCTCGGCTTCGCCCGCGGCGGGAAGATCGTCGCCACGACCGGCGGCGTCGCGTTGGCGCTCGCGCCGTTCGCGGCGCTCTCGGCCGCCGGCGTCTGGATCCTTCTGTTCCTCGCGCTCCGCTACGCCTCGGTGTCCTCGATGGCAGCGGCGGTCTCCCTGCCGCTCTTCGCGCTCCTTTACGGCGCCTCCTGGCCCGTGGTCGCGTTCACGAGCGGGGCCGCGCTCGCGATCATCGTCCTCCACCGGACGAACATCCGCCGCCTCCTCGCCGGCGAGGAGCAGAAGATGAAGCTTCGCCGGCCGCGCCTGGGCGCGTCGAACCCGCCGCCGCTCGGGTCGAAGCCCTCCTAGACCGCCCGGAGCCAGTCGCCGAGCTCGGTGTGGGCCGGCGAGTGGCCGCCGTTCGCGAGCTCCGCGCGCAGCTCGCCGACGGTGCCGAAGCGCTCTGCGAGCACGTCGTGGTTGTGGATGGTCTCGAAGTTGACCTGGCGGGCGAGGACGAAGTCGTCGTCGCCGAGCTCGCCGTAGGCGTCGAGCGCGCTCTTCACCATCAGCCGCACGGAGTCCTCGACGAAGCGCGGCGAGAGATGGGCGTGCTCGACGACGAAGAGCTCGTCGGGCCGCTTGAGGAGCTCGTAGATCGGCGAGCTCATCGATTGCTCGACGATGTCGACGAGATCCTCGGCGTCGAGGCGGAGCTCCGTGCCGAGGTAGAGCGTCCCGCGCCCGCGCTGGTTGTGCGTCGCCAGCGGCACGAGCTCGAGGATCCGCTCCACGTCGGCGTTCTCGAAGCCGGCCTCGCCCAGGCGTTCTGCCGCTTGGTCGCGCACGAGCCCCTGCGCGCACGGGCAGGCGTTGATCCCGGTGGCCTCGACCCCGACCAGACGACGCGAGGCCGTTCGCGATGCAGCTGCGATGCCGAGGAGCGAGACGAGCTCCTGCGTCCGCAGGCCGGTCACCGGGGTCGAGCGCTCGATCGGGTAGCGCGCCGCGATCCGAACCTCGGCGCGCAGCGCGTCCTGGCGCGCGACGATGTGCCGCGCGATGTGCTCGGCGAGGCGCTCGACGAGGAGCATCTCGCCGATCACGAGCTCGTCGATCGCCTCCTCGAAGAGCTCCGGGAAGCGCGACATGTGCACGCCCTTCTGAGCGGGATCGAGGTCGACGAAGCAGTCGATCTCGGCCGAGACGAGCGCGTCGCTGCCGCCGTGCTGCATGCGAACGGCCTTCTGGACCCCAGTGACGCCGGCCCGGGAGAGACCGAGCTGCACCTCGGGGACGGACGCCTGGAGGTCCGCTGTCGCGGTTACTCTCCGCTCCACCCGGCAAACGTAGCATCCACGTGACGTGACGAACGACCGCCAATACGCCGAGCTGGTCTCGGTCGCCTGCCATGACATCCTGACGCCGCTCGCGACGGTGTACGGCTTCGCGCGCACCCTCGAGCGGTCCGAGCTCGAGCCGCCCGCTGACCGTTACATCGACATGATCGGCGCCGCCTCGTCGCAGATCGACGAGCTCGTCGACCAGCTCCGGCTGGCGACGCGGATCCAGCTCGGCCTCTACAAGCCGGTGCTCGTGGAGACGGACTCGCTGGAGCTTGCGCGCGCGGCGGCGGAGCGCCTCGAGGAGGGCCGCGTCGAGGTCACCGGCGAAGGAGCGCCCGTCCTCGTCGACCCCGACCACACGGTGCGGGCCCTCGCTCAGCTCGCACGGGCCGCGGCCCGCTTCGGCGGCCACGACACGGTCACGCTCGAGGTGCGGGGACCGGAGCTCGTCATCGCCCCACTCGCACGCCCCGCCGAGCCGGTCGTGCTCGGTGAGGAGCTGCGGGAGCTCGCCGCCCCCGCGGCCGCGATCCTCGTGCGCGCGCTCGGGGGGACCCTCGAGGCGCGCGACGAGACTCTTGTGATCCGGCTCGCTGTTCCTAGCGGTTCCTGAACGGATCGACGTAGACGTCGTCGATCTGCCACTTCGCCCCGAGCCCGACGGGCCGGAAGCGGAACGCGACCGCGAGCTCGCCGTTCCTGTCCAGGAGCGTGAGCAGGTCGGCGAGGACGACGCCCGGGAGCGACGGGTGCCAGTTCGAGCCGCCGGTGTGGACGCCGGCCGGCACGACGAGCACCTTGCCGGTGAGCGGGTTTTCGACCAGCGCCTCGACGAGCAGCGTCGAGAGCAGGATCGAGCCGCGATTCTTGGCGAAGTACCGGAAGGTCGGGTGCAGGAGCTGGACGCACATCGGGCGCGTCGTCGCGGTGCTGCCGGACGGAAGGTAGAGCGAGCGCTTGTCGGTCTTCGAGCCGACGAAGAACGGCTCGTTCTCCGTCAGGACCGTTGCGCCGCCGGTCAGCTTCCAGTCGGTCGCGCCGGCCTCGAGGTTGCCGTTGGGCGCGAGCACGTAGCGCATGGGGTCGAGCCAGCGCAGGAACGGCTGGGATGCCGTCCGTCCCGCGCAGGAGACCGCCGAGTCACCGAACGAACCGGCCTGTGCGGGCGCCGCAAGGGCAAGCGCGCAGACAGCAACAAGACCGCACCGCAGAAAACCTCTTTGCACCGCAAATCCTCCCTGGCCGCTGAGTCCTCTCAGTGTTGGGATGACGCACGGGCGCTTCCATCCCTCATCGGGGGGAACGACGCTGATCACCCGATCGAGGGACATCCGCGTGTAGCTCAGCCCCGACACTCCAACAAGATGTCCGTGGCGACGCCCACCGCGGCCGACCTCGATCCCGAGGCCGGCGGGCTCATCGAGGACGCGCGCGCGCGCGCGTCCGAACGCCTGGCGGCGAGTGACTCGCGCGCCACGATGATCGGTGCCCTCGCGTTCGTCGGGGTCGCCGTTCCCTTCGCGTTCCTGGCGCCCTCCGACCGGGTCGTCGAGCCGGGCGTGCTCGCGCTGCTCGTCGTCGCCTACGCGCTCGCCGCGCGCGTGGAGTTCGAGGTGGGGTCCGGCTTCGCGGTCCCGACGCAGGTCGTGTTCGTCCCGATGCTCTTCCTGCTCCCGGTCGCGCTCGTGCCGCTCTGCGTCGCCGTCGGCTTCTTGCTCTGCTCCTCGGCGGAGTTCGTGCGCAGGCGCGTCCACGGCGAGCGCGCGCTGCTCGAGGTCTTCAGTGCGTGGCACGCCCTCGGGCCCGCGCTCGTCCTCGCCGTCGCGGGCGAGCCGGCGCCGACCTGGGACGTGCTGCCGCTCCTCGCGCTCGTGCTCCTTGCACAGTTCGTCTTCGACTTCGCCAGCTCGGCCGTGCGCGCCAAGGTGGCCTTCGACGTCTCCCCTCGCGCGCAGCTCCGGCTCACGGCGCCGGTGTACTTCGTGGACGCGGCGCTCGCGCCCGCCGGCTTCCTCTTCGCGGTCGT
>Ga0075418_10003421_pt1 | contig 18131 bp, 18 predicted proteins | sample SoiMetdeltSBSDD2_FD_81776 | JGI IMG/M metagenome (GOLD analysis project Ga0075418, IMG submission 81776) | Bulk soil microbial communities from a Populus tree surrounding site in Tennessee, USA - Soil MetaG P. deltoides SBSDD2 | ecosystem: Environmental > Terrestrial > Soil > Tree plantation... | reverse complement strand
CCGTGCATCCTCCACCTGCTGCCGTGCGCCCGTGGGGCGCGCGCATCGCGCGACGCGCGATCGCGTGCCTGCTCCTCCTTGCCGGTTGTGCCGCCCCGGCGCGGCTCGGCGACCGGCCCGCTGCCGCGCCCTCGGCCCGGCCCGACAGCGCGCTCGTGGTGCTCGAGCTGCGGCTCCAGCGGAGTGCCGAGCTGGCCGACGCTCGCGGCGCGCTCCGCGTCTTCGACCAGGACGTGAGGGTCGAGTATCGCGCGGGGGGATCGGGCGCGGGGCTCGACGCGGGCGAGGTGTCGCTCGAGGGCCGTTCGCTCCGTCGTGTGGTGGACGGCAAGGGTGGCGTGAGCTACCGGCTCGGTCGCGACGAGCCCGAAGGCGGGACACAGGCGGGAGGCGAGCCATGGGGGACGATCGCCAACACGGGGGGCACGCGGGTCCTGGCCGCGTCGGTTCGCGTCAAGCTCGCGCCCTACCCGCTGGTGACCCGGCCCACGCCGGGGCAGGGCGTCGCGCGCTCCGAGGAGCTCCCGATCGTCATGCTGCCGCCGGTCCCCGAGGTGTGGTACCGGGTCTCGCTCGTGGGGGCCGGCGACCCCGTCAGCGCGACCGATCTGGGCGAGGGTCGCTGGCTGTTCCCGAGCGGCTCGCTCGCCGGGCTCACCCCCGGTCGAGCGCGAGTGTTGATCGAGGTCGAAACGAGCTGCGGCGACTGCCCGGGCGCCGGATCCATGCGCGCGAACTGGAGCACCCGCACCGACCTGGAGCTGGCGGTGACGCTGCTCTGAGCGCCTGGTCGAGGGTGGCGCCGGCCGCAGCCGGAGCGGGCGGGGACCGCCCCACGGGCCCGCCCTTTTGTGCTTGCAGCCCCCCCAGGTCGCGACTACCCTCGCGCGTTCCGTGAACCCCCCCTCGTCCGCCATGAGAGGCCGTCTGGACGAGGTCCGGGGCCGCATGGCCCGGGCCGCGGAACGCGCTGGACGGGACCCGAGCTCGGTGGTCCTGGTCGGGGTGATCAAGACGGTACCGGAGGAGCTGATACGGGAGGCGGTGTCCCTGGGCCTCGTGGACCTGGGCGAGAGCCGGGTTCAGGAGACCGAGGCGCACGTCGGCGCGATCGGTCACGAGGCTGCACGGTGGCACATGGTGGGCCACCTGCAGCGGAACAAGGCCGGGCGCGCGGTGGACCTGTTCGACCGCGTGCACGGGGTGGATTCGGTGGGGCTGGCGGAAGCACTGTCGCGCCGCGCAGTCACGGCCGGTCGGCGGCTGCGGGCGCTGGTCGAGGTCAACGTGACCGGTGAAGTGACCAAGTTCGGCGCCGCGCCGGACACGGTGGTGGGATTGCTGGAGCGGGTGGTGGAGTTGCCGGGGCTCGCGATCGACGGGTTGATGACCGTGGGAGCCCCGGTCTCGACCCCCGGGGAGGCGCGGTCCGGGTTCGCCCGTCTGCGCGCGTTGCGCGACGAGAGCGAGCGGGCGCTGGGACTCCGACTCCCCGAGCTGTCGATGGGTATGAGCGGTGACTTCGAGGTCGCAGTGGAGGAGGGTGCCACGTTGGTCCGCGTGGGGACGGCCCTCTTCGGCGAGCGTTCGAGTCCAGGGAGGGACTGACGATGTTCGTCCTCGGGAATCTGATGGATGCGCTGGCGGCCGTGATCAACGTGGTCCTTCAGCTGTTGTTGCTGGTGGTCTTCGTCAATGCGTTGTTGAGCTGGGTGAGGCCGGATCCGAGCAACCCGATCGTCATGACGCTGGAGCGGATCTCGGACATGGTCTGCTATCCGATCCGGCGCTTGTTCCCGACCATCGTGTCGGGCATCGATCTGGCGCCTTTCATCGCCATGCTGGCGATCTGGCTGATCCAGATGTTCCTGGTCAGGACGCTGCAAGACGTGGCGCTGCGGATGGGGTGACGGGAACACTCCGGCTGCGCGTGCAGCCGGGCGCGAAGCGGACCGGCCTGGTCGGGTGGATGGCGGACGGCACACTCAAGTTGAGCGTGAGCGCCCCGCCCGAGGGCGGGCGCGCGAACCTGGCGGTGGTGGAGCTGATTGCCGCTACGCTCGGCGTACGTGAGGCGACGGTGCGGGTGGTGCGTGGACACGCCGCGCGCACGAAGATGGTCGAGGTGGACGGCGCGGACGATGAGACGCTGCAGAGGCTGATCACCGCGGGCATGGAGCGCGGGGTGGACGCGGTCGGACGAGCGAAGCAGGGCCCCCGGAAGGAAGGCGGGACGCACGATGGCCGGTGAACTGATGACCCAGATCGAGGAGGCAGCCGCCTTCGTCCGCGCGCGCACGCCGGTGCGCCCGCAGGCGGGTGTCATTCTCGGCACGGGGCTCGGCGATTTCGCCGACGCGCTCAAGGTCGAGACCATCGTCCGCTACCGGGACATCCCGCACTTTCCCCATTCGACGGTCGAGAGCCACGCTGGCGAGCTCCACCTGGGCCGGCTCGCCGACCGTCCGGTCGCGGTGATGAAGGGCCGCGCGCACTACTACGAGGGCTACCCCATGCAGAAGGTGGCCTTTCCGGTGCGGGTGCTCAAGGCGCTCGGCTGCGGAACGGTCGTGATCACCAACGCCGTCGGCGGCATGAACCCGACCATGCCGGCGGGGACGCTGGTCGTGACCCGCGACCACATCAACCTGATGGGCGACAATCCGCTGATCGGGGAGAACGACGACGCTCTGGGCCCGCGCTTCCCGGACATGAGCGAGCCCTACTCGACCGCGCTCATCGAGCTGGCCGAGCGGGCCGCCGGGAGCCTGGGCATTCCGCTCCAGCGCGCGGTGTTCGTCGCGGTGGCGGGACCCAACCTCGAGACCGCGGCCGAGTACCGATTCCTGCGCTGGATCGGCGCGGACGTCGTGGGGATGTCGCTGGTCCCCGAGGTCATCGCCGCGGTGCACGGCGGCCAGCGCGTGCTGGCCTTCAACGTGGTGACCGACAGTTGTGATCCCGAGCATCTCGAGCCGGTCAGCATCCCCGAGATCCTCCAGGTCGCGGGGCGCATGGCCCCGGTGCTGATCCGCCTGGTGACCGAGGTCGTGCGACGGCTCGAAGAAGCGACAGAGAACCGGCTCTCACCAGCCGAAAACCGATAGTCACGGAGGAACCATGGCCCACTCACGCAAACCCACCTCCAGCCGGCCGAAAGCCAAGAAGGCCACACGGACGACGAAGGCAGCCCACAAGCCGGTGGCGAAGGCACGTCCGCACAAGCCGGCGCCGGCGAAGTCCGGCAGCGCCAAGACGGCTTCCCGAGCGATCGCCAAGCCGCCGAAGATGGCGGCCCGTGTGCAGCCGACGGTCACGAAGCCGGCCGTTCCGGTCAAGGGGAGCGCCAAGGGCGCGATGCGACCCAAGCTCAAGGCCGCGCAGCGCCCGCCGGCGGTCGTGCATCCGATCGGCGTGCTGCCACCGGAGGCGATCTCTCGTGCTCCGCAGAAGCCCGCGCGCCCGCTGCCGCTGACGCCGCGTCCGCAGAAGGCCGCGCGTCCCCCGGCACCCGATTCGGGCTCCCAGCCGGTGACGGCGAAGGATTTCCCCGAGTTCGAGCAGCGGTTGTTGGAGGAGCGGGTCCGGGTGCTGAAGGAGATGGGGCACTACGAGAACACGGTGCTCAAGGTCAACCAGCGCGAGAGCGCCGGCGACCTCTCCGGATACTCGTTCCACATGGCGGACGTGGGCACCGATGCGATGGAGCGTGAGAAGGCGTTCCAGCTCGCGTCGGCCGAGGGCCGCATCCTGCTCGAGCTGAACGAGGCCCTGCGCCGCATCGCGCGCGGCGAGTACGGCGTGTGCGAGTCGTGCGAGAATCCGATCCTGAGGGCGCGGCTCGAGGCGATGCCGGTCGCCCGCCTGTGCCTGTCGTGCAAGGAGAAAGAGGAGCGGGCCGCCCGGGGGATCTCGTGATCCCCCGTTCCACCCGTGCGGACGAGGGGGGCCGGTGAGACCCCCGCTGTCGGTCCTGCTCGGGATCGCGGGCGCCGTGCTCGCCTGCGATATCTGGACCAAGCAGTGGGCCACCCGGACGCTGGCCGGAGCGCCGCCGATGCCGATCATCGGCGAGCTCGTGCGCTTCACCTACGTACGCAACTCGGGCGTGGCGTTCGGGCTCGGGGCGGGCCTGCCGTTCCCCTATTACCTGTTCTCGATCGCCGCCGTGCTGGCGATCCTGGTCCTGTTCCTGCGCGGAAGAGTGCACGGCGGAGGACGGCGGCTCGCGCTCGCGCTCATCCTCGGTGGCGCGCTCGGCAACCTGGTGGACCGCCTGTCGACCGGGCTGGTCGTGGATTTCATCGACGTCGGCTGGGGTCGTTGGCACTGGCCGGTGTTCAACGTTGCCGACTCGGCGGTCTCGGTCGGCGTGGTGTTGTTCGCGCTCACCTGGCCGCGGCGCGATCACGCGCCGGAGGACGCCGAGGCGGCCGACACCGAGGAGCCACCGACGGGCGCAATCGGCCCGACGGAGCGTGCGGGCCAGCAGGACGGGGAGCATGACTCGAGTGTTGGACCTCTCGGTCCCGCCGCCCAGCACGGGGGAGCGGCTCGACCGCTTCCTGGCGGCCGCGCAGACCGACCTCTCGCGTAGCCGTCTCCAGGGCCTGATCGGGGCCGGGTGCGTCCAGGTCAACGGCCGCCCGGTGCGCGCCTCGCAGCGGCTGCGCGACGGCGACCGCGTGCGGGTCGAGATCCCCGAGCCCGAGCCCTCCACCCTCACCGCCGAGCCGCTGCCGCTCACGATCGTCCACGAGGACGCCGATCTCGTGGTGCTGGAGAAGCCGGCGGGCCTCGTCGTCCATCCCGGGGCGGGGGTGAAGCACGGCACGCTCGTGCACGCCTTGCTCCATCGCTATCCCGACATTGGCGCCGTGGGTGGCGCGACCCGTCCCGGGATCGTCCACCGTCTCGACAAGGACACCTCGGGGCTGCTCGTCGTGGCCCGCAGCGCCCGCGCCTACCGGGCGCTGGTCGAAGCGCTGCGCGCGCGGGGCGTGAAGCGCACCTACACCGCCCTGGTGTGGGGCGCCCCGCGCCAACCGGGCGGGGTGCTCGAGACCGCGATCGGACGGCATCCCAAGGACCGCAAGCGCATGGCCGTCGTGCCCCGGGGCGGCAAGCCGGCCCGCACGCGCTGGCGCGTGACCGAGCGCCTCGGCGTCGCCACGCGCCTCGAGGTCGAGCTCGACACCGGCCGGACCCATCAGATCCGGGTCCACATGGCCCATCTGGGCCACCCCATCGTGGGCGACCCGGTGTACGGGGGGCGCATCAGAAAGCTGTTGAGCCTTCGTGATGCGGAGCGTAGCCTCGCAGCGGAACTGCTGAAGTGCCTGCCGCGACAGGCGCTTCACGCTTCCGCCCTGGAATTGACGCACCCGGTGACCGGGGTGCGAGCGAGCTTCGCTTCCACGTTGCCCGAGGATTTCGAACGAGCGCTCGGTCTGCTGCGTACCCATCGGGCGCGGCATTCGGGGTGAGGGAGACGATGGTCAAACCGCCCGACGCACCCGAAACGATTTCGATGCGCATGCCCAGCCGGCTCGAGCTGCTGGGCGTGCTGGACCGGCTGGCCGACTCGGTGTGCGAGCGCATGGCGTTCGACGAGGAGGCCCGCGCCCGGGTGACGATGTCCGTGATCGAGGCGGGCACCAACGCGATCCAGCACGGCCACCGGCGCGACCCCAGCAAACCGGTGGACATCGAGTTCCACGTGCTTCCCGACGCGCTCGAGATCACCGTGCACGATTCAGGCAAGGGCTTCGATCTCAAGGCCGTCAACGGCAACGTCACCACGCCGGACCATCTGCTCGACGTGCGCGGGCGCGGCATCTTCATCATGCGCGAGTGCATGGACACGGTGGAGTACACGTTCTCGAGCGCCGGCACCACCTGCCGGCTGGTCAAGAAGCGCCAGCCCCAGCCCGCGCACGAAGCCTGATCGTTCCGCCGTGCGCATCCTGGCGGTGGATTGGGGTGAACGCCGGATCGGTCTCGCCGTGAGCGATCCGACCGGCGTGATTGCCACCGCGCTCGCCACCCTCACCGTACGCAGTGCCGACGAGGCGGCGGTCCGCGTCGCCGCGGCCGCGAGCGAGAACGAGGCGGAGCGCATCGTGGTGGGCCTGCCGCTTCGCATGTCGGGCGAGCGCGGCGCGGCGGCGGTGGCCGCCGAGCGTTTCGCCGAGGCGCTCAGGCGCCGCACCGAAATCCCGATCGATACCTACGACGAGCGGCTCACGTCGGCCCTGAGCCAGAGGCGCCTGCACGAGCGTGGGGTGCGCACGGGCCACGCCAAGGGGCTGGTGGACGCCGGTGCGGCGGTGGCGCTGCTCGAGTCCTACCTCCAGCGCCTCGCGTCGGGGCGGGGCGATACGCCGTAGATCGCCCATTCCGGCCGAAGGCGGCTGCGTCGGAAGCACTTAGGCGGCAGGCTCCACCTCGGCCGGCTTCTGGCCGATAATGGGGGAATGACCCGCCGCCGGACCTTCAGGCCCAGCCGTTGGGCGTTGATCCTGCTGATCGCCGCCGGATTCGCCGTGGCCGCCGACATGTACCTGCCCGCCGGGCTGTTTCCCGCGCCCGAGCACCGCGTGATCCTCATCCAGCGCGGCCAGACCTTGCGCGAAGTGAGCGACGAGCTGAAGCGGGTCGGCCTGCTGAGCGGCACACTCGGCTTCCAGGTGCTGGCCCGCGCCATGCGGTTGGACCGCAACATCCGGGCGGGCCAGTACTCCTTCCAGCTCGGGACCAGCGTCCCCACACTGCTGCGCGCTCTGGCGCGCGGCATGAGCGGGCTCAACGTGGTCACCATCCCCGAGGGCCTGACGACGACCGAGGTGAGCCTGCTGCTCTCGAACCATCTCGGCGTGCCGGTGGCGGAGTTCGACTCGCTCGCCCGCGACCGGGCGTTCCTCGATTCGCTCGGGATCTCCGCCCCGTCGATCGAGGGGTACCTGGCGCCCGACTCCTACGAGTTCCTGCCCGGCACCTCGCCCGAGGTGGCCTTCCGCACCATGGCGAAGCGCACGCTGGGGATCCTGCTGCGGGCGGCGGCCGGCCGCGACTCCCTGCCGCTCGGCCTGTCGCTCCACCAGGTGCTGACGCTCGCCTCGATCGTCGAGGCCGAAGCCGGGGTCGATATCGAGCGTCCGCGCATCGCCAGCGTCTATCTCAACCGGCTGGCGATGGGGATGCGGCTGCAGGCGGACCCGACGGTCGGATACGCGATCGGGGGCCGGCCGCGCACGCGCCTGCTGTTCCGCGACCTGCGCGTGGACTCGCCATTCAACACCTACCTCTACCAGGGACTCCCGCCCGGACCGATCTGCAACCCCGGACGCGCCAGCATTGCCGGCGTGATCGACCCATTGCCTGGGATGAAGGAGTTGTACTTCGTGGCCGACGGCACCGGACGACACATCTTCTCGCGGAGCTACGAGGAGCACCTGGCGCGCATCCGGCAGGTGCGCACGAGGGTCGAGATACCGCCCCCCGAGCTCCTCCCGCAGGGTCCCGCCGCGCCCTCCAAATCGGCGGTCCGCGTGGACACCTCGGTGGGAGCAGTGGGCAAGAAGGGAGCGTCGGCCAGGACACCGGCGGCGGCGGTCGCCACGGTGAAGAAGCCAACGGCGAGCGCGACCAGGAAGTCGGCGGCGGCCGAAACCCACCGCCCGGACACGGCCGGAACCAAGACCTCGGCGGCGAAGAAGAAGCCTGGAAAGGTCGCGGCGAAGAAGCCCGCCCCAGCCGGGGCCAAGGTGGTGGCCGGGAGCCCGTAGCCGCCCGCCACGGCCCGCACGGCCTGTGCTACCCTCGTCGCCCGATGGACGCCGACGCCTCACTGCTCAACATCGACGACCCCGGCCAGCGACCGCTCCCCGGCCTCGACTGGCGCGAGCGGCTGGAGTGCCTGCGCGCGCTGATCGCGCCGCTCGGCGAGGTGGTGGTCGCCTATTCCGGCGGCGTGGATTCGAGCCTGGTGCTGCGCGTGGCGCACGATGTGCTGGGCCCGCGCGCTCACGGCGTCATCGGGCGCTCCGACTCGTACGCCGCGCGCGAGCTGGCGCTGGCGCTCGAGCAGGCGGCCGCCTTCGGCGCCGAGGTGGAGGTGGTGACCACCGGGGAGCTGTCGGATGCGAAGTTCCGCGCCAACGCGCTCGACCGCTGTTACCACTGCAAGAGCGAGCTCTACCGGCGCCTGGACGAGGTGGCGGCCCGGACCGGCGCCAGCGCCGTCCTGGACGGCACCATCACCGAAGACCTCGCCGACTGGCGGCCCGGCCGGCGCGCCGCCGCCGAGCGCCGTGTGCGCTCGCCGCTCGCCGAGCTGGGATTCACCAAGGCCGACGTGCGGGCAGCCGCCGCCCACTATGGGCTCGCGAGCCAAGACAAGCCGGCCTCACCGTGCCTCGCCTCGCGCATCCCCTATGGCACCGAGATCACCCGCGAGAACCTCGGCATGGTCGAGCGGGCCGAGGAGCTCATCCGCTCGCTGGGCTTCCGTGAGCTGCGGGTCCGGCACCACGGTGACGTGGCCAGGATCGAGCTGCCGCTCGGCGATCTGCCGCGGGCGCTGCTGCCTGAGTTTCGCGGGCAGATGATCGAGGGGCTCTCGCAGATCGGCTATCGTTTCGTGGCGCTCGATCTGGCCGGCCTCCGTTCAGGCAGCCTGAACCCGGCCGTCGCTGACGGGACACCAAGGATGCCTGGACCAAGTCGAGTATTCACAAGAGATTAGAACCAAACCTGCTCCAGTGCTGCCGCGGCCGGCGCAGTACCGGGTCAGTTCGGACCGCCATCCTGCTCCTGCTCGCAACGTTCCGGGAACCGCAGACTACCCGATCAGGGTATCAGCGTTGCGCCCCTACGGAGGCGGTGGCACAGAGCACGATCTTCGCTGAGATCGTCCGTGCGCCGGGCCTCGCTACCGGCAAGCCGATGGTCTCGGTCGGATCGTAAGATCCGACGAGCTTCGGCTTTTGTGTTTTCCGCCACCTTGATTGAGGAGGAGACTCGATGAGCAACGCTAAGCCCGTCGCCAGGAAACCCCGAGCCGCTCGCAGGCCCGTCGAAACGGACCTCGGCTTCTACTGGGGCCTGGCCAACAGCGTGCTGCTGGGACTCGGGGTGGCTGCCCTGGTCGCCGGCTTCATGGCTCTGGCCAGGGGTTCCATCACCCTGGCACCGATCCTGTTGGTCGTGGGCTACTGCGTGTTCATCCCGGCCTCCCTCCTGTGGCGGGGACGGGGTGAGGAATCGGGCGAATAGCTCAGCTGGGAGAGCACTTGCCTTACAAGCAAGGGGTCACAGGTTCGAGCCCTGTTTCGCCCACCACGGGGGGAGCGCGGGGCCGTCGGGAGGGCCGGCTAGCAGCGGGCCGGCACGCTCCGGGTCCGAGGTTAAACGACTGTAAACGAGTGTCGAGCTAGACGTTGGGGGCTAAAAAGTTCCTTGACATCGGTCTTCCGGGCCACCTAGACTTTAAAGGTCTTCGGAACGCCTTGATGCCCCGATAGATGGCCCCGGCTTGGCACTCGAACTCGAATGATTTCGCAGAGTTCGAAAGGAGGTGGCTGCAAGCCAAACCTGACCGCGCGCACCTGAGGCATTGCTCCTATGCAACGGGGATTGATCCAACTTGGAGGTGTAACAATGACTGGTTTGGTTCGCAAGGCCACGCTTCTTTCCGCCGGCGGGCTTCTCATCGCGGGAGCCGCGATGGCGGGACTACCGAATCAAGCGAACTGCACGCTTCCGGCTTTCTACTCGCTCTTCAACGACGGCACGAACCTCGCACTCAACCTGGGCGTCCCCGGTCCCAGCTCCCAGCTCCTGGTGATCAGGGACGAATCCAACAACGTCGTGCCCAACTGCGAGGTCGTCTTCGACTTCGACGCGGCGGTTGTCGGCGCCGACGGCCGCCTGGGGGTCCAAGCCAACTGCCCCGCTGGGATCAGTATCTGCAACGCGCAATTGAATCCGTGGATCGGCAGCGGGACCGCAACAGCGGGCCCTGGCAAGAAGGTCACGGTCAACTGCAACGGATTGGGCCAGCTTTTCACCACGGTCCTTGGCACTGGCCCGGACGTCATAGTCCCGGCTTCCCGGCCTAATTGCGTCAAGATCATCGCCGGCGGTGTCAACATGGGGTTCTTCACTTTGACGTCCGTCAATTACAACCTGAATTCAGGTGGGAACCCCGGGGAGATCAATTTCGCGGACGTGTCTTCGTGGCTGAACCCCAGCTATGATGGCGGGTCTGGCACGGGGACTTACCACTCGTGGAAGGACTACAGCGGTGACGGCGTCGTCACCCTCTTCGATTTGTCGCTCCTTCTGGACGCGGTCCTGCCGCCGGTCAATACGACCGACCCTTGTACGCCCTTGTGAGCCGCAACCTCGGGTGATCCTGGGAGTTCTTGACGGAAGGTGGTGATGGCCGGAACAACAATGCGTCAGCGTCACAGGACAGGTTTCGCGTCCCCCATGGTTTATTTTTGGCGTCCTCTGGAGGCAACAATGAAGAAGAGTCTCCTCATTAGCGGCCTGCTCCTCGCACTGACGGCCTCGGCCGCCTCGGCGGGGGGCATCAATCTGAGCTGGACCAACTGTTTCACAGGGCTCGGCCCGCAGAATGCGACGTTTGCCTGCAACACCAACACGGGCGCGCAGATCATGTTCGCCTCGTTTGAGCCGAACCTCCCTCAGGACTGCATTGCGTACGATTACACCATCGACCTGCAGTCGGCGGCCACGCAGCTTCCGGCGTGGTGGGATGTCAAGAACGCGACCTCGTGTCGCCCGACCGGGATGTCCCAGAACAGCGACTTCACGAGCGGTCCGTTCGACTGCATCGACACCTGGGTCGGTACCGTCGGCGGTCAGGACTTCTCCTACACCACGCCCGGGCTCCGTGGGCCGAACACCGCGCGGATCCAGGGGGGTGGGGCCGTTCCGGCCAACGCCCCGGTGCCGGTCGACGTGGGATCGGAGTACTACGCCTTCAAGCTGACCGTCGGCCGGGCCAAGACGGCGGGCCTGGGTAGCTGCGGAGGCTGTGCGGATCCCGTCTGCTTGGTGTTGAACGACATTGGGCTCTACAACGTGGTTGGAGAGAAGACCATTATCAACGCCCCGCGGGACCGTAACTTCGTGACCTGGCAGGGTGGGGCGGTCGGCGGCGGATGCCCGGCTGCGACCCCGACCAACAAAGCTACGTGGGGCAAGATCAAGTCCATCTATCGGTAATCGAGTCTCGCAATCCCCCGAGGCGACCACCGACAACGGCGGTCGCCTCGGCGCTAGCGGGCCGCGACCCTGGCGGCCCGGAGGGGCGGACCGCTTCGACGCGGCGCCCATGCCAGGTTCCGGGTCGTTTTCGCGAAATGGAGAGCATGAATCGGACGTTTCTTCGCCACGGGTGCACCGTGCTCCTGGCCACGCTTCTGGGCGGCCTCGTCCCGGCGGCGTCCCGAGCGGCGGAGACGGAAGTCTACCTCTCGTGGGGGAGCCCCCACGGTACTCCGGGCGCGCGCGACACGCTGGTCCGCGCCTGCGGTGATTCGATGCGGGTGGACACGCTCTACCTGAGCTTCGTGCCGGGCGAAGACTTACAGCTCATTGCGACCACCAACGAGGTGGAGTTCGCGCCGATCAACGGCGATACCTTGCTCGGCTACTGGAGCTTCCGGAACGACCCCCGGGGCGGCCCCGGGACGTGCCGGGCCGAGTTCTTGACCTCGGCGACGGCCGGCTGCCCGTTCCCCTGGCCGGAGGGGCCGAACGGGGCGGGAGCCGCCTTCTACCGCCGCGGCGGCAAGGGGGTCGTGCGGTTGGGCTATGCGGTCTCCGCGGCGACGCCCTCAGCGGCGAGCGCGGGGACCCATTACTGTCTGGCCCGCATCCTCATCCGCCACCACGCCAAGGGCTCTCCCGGATGCGATCAGCCGCTGCGCGTGACCTGGACCAGTCCCGTATTCCATCTGAGCGGGGGCCAGGACCTGCGCGTGCCGAGCGGAAGCGGGCACCCAGTGTACCTGCGCACGCGGGAGCCGGGGGCCGCGACGGAACCGATGCGTCGGCGAGCAGGGCCGAGGCGCCGCGGGTGAGCGTCGTTCACTCCGCTCGGGCCGGATCCACGAGCCGCACACGCATGACCCACTCGGGGCGGGACTCAATCGCATAACGCGGCCGGTGCCGCGCGATGAACGCCTGCAGCAGCGCCTCGGACTTGCCCTCCCTCAGCGCGTCGTCCACGTAATGCTCGGCCTCGACGTAGGAGAGTTGGCGGCCGGGGTCGAACTCCAGGGACTGGAGCACCACCCAGCGGCCCGCGCGGTCCGGGCCCTCCGCCCGCGCCTGGCCCGGACGCAGCTCCTCGAACAGGACCTTCTGGTAGGGCCCGTGCTCGTTCTCCATGCGCTCCTGGATCGAGCCGCTCGTGAAGCCCGCCAGCGAATCCGCTCGCAGGATGTCCTGGGCTTTCTCGGCGGCCCGCAGCCGCGCGAGCAGTGACTCGGCGCCAGCCTGGGTCGGCCGCATGATGGCGGCGTAGCGCACTTTGGCATACGTCAGGAACTGGGCCAGGTTCTCCTGGTAGTACTTCCGCCGCTCGGCGGGGTCGATCCACACGTGGCTGGCCACCGAGTCCTGGTAGAGGTGCTCCACGCGGAGCTCCTCCTCGCGCCGGGCGAACCTCGCCAGCGCCAGCGTGTCGCGGTCGAGCCCGCGCTGCTCGGCCAGACGCGCCATGTACGGCTCCAGGATCATGAGGTCCACGTAGTGGTGGAACGCGTCGACATCGCTCACCGGCGGCCGCTGGATTGGATTCAGCTCCGAGTAGGCGTGCATGAAGTCGCCCAGGGTGAAGCGCCCATCACGATGGCGGGCCAGCACGCGGGCGGTGTCGCTGGGCTCGAACTCGGGGAGCGGACGGTCCAGGTTGACGACCATCTCGTTGGGTCCGCCGCGCTCTACCAGCGGCTCGTTCTCGAACCGCGGGGCCGCCCACGCGATGTTGGTGGAGTCGTGCTGGAGGTCGATACCGCGCGCCACCTGCGCCCGAATGCGCTCCGCGCGCGCCGCGGCCCGCTCGGTTTGAAGCTGCCGGAGGATGGATCGCCGCGCGACGGCGTAAAGTTGCGGGGCCACCGGCCGGCGCTCCACCGCCTGGTAGACGCGGAAGCCCCGCGCGTCCGGCATCATTTCCGAGATCTCGCCGGGACGCAGCTCGTAAAGGGCCCTGCCCGTTGCGGGGTCGAAGGCGTCGCGCGCCACCCATCCCAGCTCGCCGTCGGCGGGCTCGCCCGGGAGTGCACGGTGGTGGCGGCGCACGGCCTCCTTCCACGCGAGACGCTTCGCGAGAAGCGCGCCCCGCACCCGCCCGGCCGTCGCGCGGTCGGCGCAGCGGATCATGCGCAGCCGTTGTTGGTACTTGTATTGCTCGAACTCCCGCCGCACCTCGTCTTCGCTCACACGCACCGAGTCCGTCACCAGCCGCTGGTAGGCCACGTCGGAGAGCACGCGCTCGCGGTTCTCGCGCAGCACGGCTCGGTCCTCGAACGAGAGCGGCCGCTGGGCGGCCGCCGCGACGAGAGCCATGATCTCTTTGGTGATCATGGTGTTCAGGAACTCCACCCGACCCAGGCTGTCGGACGCCGGCCGGTACTGGGCGAAGGAGGAGTAGTAGGTATCGATGAAGTCGCGTACGCGGCCGATCCGATCCGCGACCCTGAGAAGGACCGTCGTGTCCGGGAGGAACTGCCCGGTGTCGCGCACCCCGCCGATGTAGACGGAGGGGCGGCCGGGCGCCGGTGCGGCGAGAGCCGCCCAGGGGGCCCCTACGACGATCGATGCGGTGACGAGCAGCGCCAGGAAGGCGGCGGGCGGGCGCGACCGGCCGGGAACCATGGAACTCCGAGCGAAGGGGAAGTCGGGCCTTATCGGGGAGCAAAGCGAGAAAAGAGTCTAGCGGAACCGGTTTGCTCTTGCCAGCTCGGGCGAGCGGAACATAGCCTAGAGCAATGTCGCCCGCCCACGACTCCGGCCGCCGGTCTCCGCGCGCTGTCGCCGCCCCCCGGCCGCCGTCGTTCCGCCTCGGCTCGAACGCTCTGGCGGCGGCGGTCGTCGTCCTGGCCCTCGCGCCACGTCCGGTCGGTGCCGCCGAAGGCCTCTACCTGACCTGGAACGACTGCGCCCTGGGGCCGACCGCCAGCTCGAACCGCGATTTCGCCTGCGACACCGACCTCGGCGTGAATGAGCTGTACGTGGCCTTCACGATGCCCCAGGCGGCCGGCAACGTCCGCGCGGTCGAGATCGTGGTCGATCTCCAGCATTCGTCGCCGGTGCTCCCCGACTGGTGGCGGCTCGAGTCGAACGGTTGCCGCTGGCCGATGTTCGAGCCCGCCACCCTCACGGCCGCCGGGACCTTCCCGGAGCGCACGGCCTGTCTCGACATGTGGCAGGGCGCACCGACCGCCCCGGCGGCTGAGATCGCCGGCTACACGTCGGGGCAGCCGGGAGGCGGCGCCAACCAGGTGCGCATCAAGGTGACCGCCAGCGTCCTACCGGGCAACGAGCAGACCCTGGACGGCACCAGCATGTACTACGCGGCGCGCATCATCCTCGCCAACAGCCGGACGGTGGGGACGTGCTCGGGCTGCGCCGAGGCGGCCTGCCTGGTGCTCAACTCCATCATCATCGGCCGTACCGAAGGTTCCGGCGGAAACTACTTCCTCCAGACACCGGGCCCCGGCGAGGCCAACTGGGCGCTCTGGCAGGGCGGAAGCGGGGCGAGCTGCGCGGCGGTCCCGATCCGGAACCGGACCTGGGGGCGGGTGAAGGGCCTCTACCGTTGACGCGCGGGCGCCGGGATCCCGTCGCCCACCAGGCGGGTCAACGCCGTCTCGTTCACCACCACGTTCGCTCGCCGGCGCAGCCCCGCCAGGAGCGCCTCCATGCGGCGCTCGCCTTCCTCGTCCTTCCACGCGCGCAGCACCAGGTCCTTCACCTCGTCGAAGGTCTGTCCCCGCGCGGGTAGCACCGCGTTCACGCGCACCACCTGCCAGCCGGCACGCACCGAATCGGGGCCCAGCACCGTGCCAGTGCCGCTCCTCATGGCGGCCGCGAACAACGCGCTGTCGCTGGCGGCGGTGATCTCAGAACCATAATTCACCCGCTGCCTCAGCCCGCGCGCCACCAACGTGTCGGCTTCCGCCGGATCGCGCAGCCGCACCGCCATGCGCGCGGCTTCGCCGCGATCGGGCAGGACCAGGCGCACCACGCGCAGACGAGCCGGCATCGTCCACAGGTCGGGATCGCGGTCGTAGTAGCGGCGCACCGTCGCACGATCGGTCGGGATGGTGCGGTAGACCTCACGGGTGACGTAGTACTGCGAGGCCAGCAGCTCTTCCTGGTGCGCGACCGCGTGGACCACGGCGGGATGGTGGTCGAAGCCGCCGAGTTCGGCGTTGCGGCGCAGCACCCGCTCGAACAGCCCGTTCTCTATCAGATCTCGCACCTGCTCGACCGTCTCGACCCGCGGCCGGACGATCGGGTTCAGCTTCTTCCAGGCCTCGAGAAGCTCCGCCACCCTGCTGGGCCCGATGCTCGACCATGCGACCACGCGGGCCGAGTCGGCCGGCAGGATCGTGGGCATCTGGCCCATGGTGCGCAGACGGGACCAGATCGAGGAGTCGGGGGATGGCTTGGGAAGCGCGGCCCACGCCTTCGCCAGCCGCTCGATCAGCAGCTCGTCGTAGCGAACCTCGAGCCGCGCCACCGTGCTCTCGCGCGCCGCCACGCCGAGCGCGACCGGGTCCAGCGCATCCTCCGCGCTCGCCGCGCGAACCCGGGCGAACGTCCCCAGGGTGGAGTCGAGGACCACCCGCATCATGGTCCGGTCCCGCAGGTTGGCGATCTGCGCGCTCTCGATCGAGGTCCATTCCCAATGCTCGCCGCTCGCTCGCGCGGCCAGCAACTCCTTGCCGATGAGAAGATCGAGAAACCGTCTCGCCGCCTCCGGGGTAAGGGAATCGGGACGCGACGGTGCGGCCACCTGCGCCCATCCCCGCTGGAAGGCGCGCACCGTGACCGTGCGGGACCCTTCGATCACCGCCATGACGGTGTCCGGGAGCGGGTGCCCCGCGGGAACCCTGGCACCCTGCGCCACCGGGGTGGCGGCCAGGGAGGCCAGAACGAACAGGGAACCCGCCCGACGGATGTGGCCGCGAAGCGGCATCTCACCTCTCTGAGGAGTGACCCGTGCGAAACGAGAGCGTGCAGTATAGCAGCGACTTGACCCGCTCTCCGCGGCGTCCCTAGACTCATCAGCTCATGGCCATCCGCCTGCCCCTGACCGCCCTCCTGCTCGCCCATCCCCTTGCGTTCGCACCCGCAGTCGGGGCCGACCCGGTGCACCAAGTCGCGGCGGATGACCGGGGCATCACCTTGGAGTTGGCCCTCTCTTCCTATCGCGTGGGCCCGGCGGGGGAGGACGGGCGATCGCGACTGACGGCCCCGGGCCTTGCCGCGCATGCCTCGCCCGGCCGGCCGGTGCTGCCCTCGGCGACCACGCTGCTGGCGTTGCCGCCCGGCTCGACGCCGGTCCTGGGCGCCATCGAGGGCGACCCGGAGGAGACGCGCGAGGGCGTGCGGCTGACCCTGGGTGATCGCCGCGGTTTCGTCGAGGACCCACAGGGTCTCGGGGCGGTGCCGATCGCGGAGCCCGCCGAGCCGATCCGCGACGGACCCTGGCCTGTGGCCGCGGCCGAGCTGGGCGTTCCGTTCACGCTGCGCGGCCAGCGCATGGTGGCGGTGACCCTTCAACCGTTCCGCTACGACGAGGCCGCGGCGCGGCTTTGGGCGCGGAAGCGTCTGCGGGTCACGATCCATTTCGCGGGTGCCTCCCTGGGCGGTGCTCGCGAGGGCGTCGGCACCACGCTCACGCCCGACGACCCTCATTGGGACCCGGTGCTCAAGGGCGCGCTGGTCAACTACCAGCAGGGTCGCCGCTGGCGCACCGCGCCGCCGACCGCCAGGCGCCGGCCGAGCGCCGGTTCGGGCTCGTTGTTCGATCGTGGCGCCGGCCGAGAGGCCGGGCCCGCCGGTCGGTCCGGGACGATGGTATTCGACGAATCCGAACCCGAGGTGCGGATCCAGATCGATACCACCGGCGTGTACGCATTGCCCTACGACCAGCTGCACGCCAAGGGCTACCCGGCCGGCGTCCCGGTGGGCGAGGTCAGCGTCCATCGTCACGAGTTCGCCGAGGACGCGATTCCTGCCTACGAGACCATCGAGCTGCCGATCGAAGTGGACGAAGCGACGCCCGCGAACGGCACGTTCGACGCGGGCGACCGCATCGTGGTGTTCGTCCAGTCCTGGGCCGAGCGCTCGGGTGCCACGTTGCCCCAGCGGGCGTGGGGTGACGCCGAGGTCGTGTACGCCACGCGGGTGGCGCGCCCCGCACGGCGCATCGACCCGCGCCCGGGCTGGCTGGACCTGGCCGGTCTGACGCCGCTTTCGTCCTATCCATGGACACAGCGCTGGGAGCAAAACCTCACCTACATGCCCTTCCCTGGGACCGCCCCGGCTGAATCGCTCTACGACCAGTTCCACTGGACCTCCGAGGTGCTGTACTACTCGCGGCCCGAGTTCCCGTTCGAGACCAATCACCTGGACCAGACCCACCCCATCGGGTTCACCATCGCCTGGCAGGGCCGTCGCAACAGTGTCTCCTACTACACCTGGGGCCAGGTGCGGAACGGTGACCTCGTCTACTCCCCGGTCGCGGATTCGGTCTTCTGGTCGGGAAAGGCGAACTACCTGGCCAGCGTCACCCTTCCGGGCACCGCACTGTCCGAGGGGCAGACCAACGCGATGGTTCAGTGGGCCCGGGCCACCAGCTCGCCCGCCGACCCCTCGAACAACGCGTTCGCCACCGTCAGCCTCAACTGGTTCGAGGCCACCTACTGGCGAAGCTACCGCGCGATCCTTGGGCTCTTGTCCTGCAACAGCGGCGACGCCGCCGGACCGTTCGAGGTCGTTGCCACCGGCTTCACCGACGGCTCGGCGCTGCGGGCCTACGACGTCACCGACCCCGGCGATCCCCGTCGCCTCACCGG
>Ga0075418_10003419_pt1 | contig 18135 bp, 20 predicted proteins | sample SoiMetdeltSBSDD2_FD_81776 | JGI IMG/M metagenome (GOLD analysis project Ga0075418, IMG submission 81776) | Bulk soil microbial communities from a Populus tree surrounding site in Tennessee, USA - Soil MetaG P. deltoides SBSDD2 | ecosystem: Environmental > Terrestrial > Soil > Tree plantation... | reverse complement strand
GCGAAAACGTGCGGGCCGGGCAGGAGGCGAGCTTCACGTTCCGTATCGACAACCCCCAGACCGGCGAGGCCGTCCGCGACCTCCGCCCGTATCTTGGGGCGCCGGCCCACGTCGTCATCCTCGACGCCACCGCCGCGACCTTCGCCCACACCCACGGCGAGGCGGTCGGTTCCACGGGCGGCGCAGGCCACGGCGACAGCCACGGCGGCCACGGCGGGTCAGACGTGAGCTATGGGCCGGAGATCGGCTTCCACCACACGTTCGCGGCGCCCGGCCTCTACAAGGTCTGGGGCCAATTCCTGGACCACCACGGCAACGTCATCACGGCGGACTTCGTGGTCCGCGTCGATCAGTAAGGTCGGCTACCAACGCCGATCGAAGAAAGGATGGATTCCACCATGGCGACCAGCATCCTCAACGTCCCCGACATCTCGTGCGGCCATTGCCAGGCGATGATCACGGGAGCACTCGCACCGATCCCGGGCGTCGACAGCGTGAACGTCGACATCCCGACGAAGGAGGTCACGGTCCGGTACGACCCGAGGATCGTCGGCCTGGACCGGATGAAGGAGGCCCTGGCCGACGAGGACTACCCCGTCGAGTTGGTGGAGTAGCGGGGGACACCTGCCCCCAAGCCGAAACGGGGCGGACGACCAGCACGGTCGTCCGCCCCGTTTCGCGTCTTCGGCCCGCCGGCCGGGTGTAACCGGAGCGTGCGGGCGCGTCCAGAGAAGGTGACAGGCCGACCGGACGCGCGGCGGGTGGTGGTCCGTGTCGGACTGGGCCACCACGGCGCGCCCCCTGGTCGCCGGCGGGCAGGTCATCGGTCTCGCGGCCGTGCACGCCGGTCGGGGCGACGAGCTCCCCGAAGGGCGCCTGGCCCTCCTCCCGGACCGGCGCACGCGACGCGCGGCCCGATCTCTCGTCGACGCGGCGCTGAGGATTGCCAGGGGGGCCGGCGCCGAACGCCTCCGGCTCGTCGTCCCGCGCGTCGCGGATTGGGCCGCGGAGGCCGCCCGCCGCGCCGGCTTCGAACCCGTCCGCGAGACGTACGTCATGCTGCGCCCGATGTCGGCCGGGCCGCTCACGTCCCCGGCCGAGCCCGCCGTCCGGGTCCGCCCCCTCCGCGCCGGCGAGGAGCCCGCCCTGCTCGACGCTCTGAACCGGGCCCGGACGGGCACCTGGGGATTTGGCCCGATCCCGCCGGCGGCCCTCGCCGGCGACTTGCTGGACCAGCGGGACGGGATGCTGGTGGCGGCCGACGCAGAGGACGACGCTCGGATCGTGGCGACCGTCCACGCGATCTTCGATCCGGACGCCCGCAACCTGGACGGCGGGGCCTACGCCTGGATCTCGAACCTGACGACCGATTCGGACTGGCGTGGCCGCGGGCTCGGGAGGCTGATGCTCGGGCAGGGTATCCGCAGCCTGCAAGAGCGCGGCGCGGAATCGGCGATGCTCGGGGTCGACGCCGGGAACACCGCCGCCGTGGGCCTCTACCGGTCGGCGGGCTTCGGGGTCGTGGGCATGACGGATATCTGGGAGCGACCGTTGGGGAGCCAAGAATGAACGCGCTGAGGACCGGATGGTGGCTGTTCCGCCGCTGCGCCGAGGTGTGCAGCCGGCTGAACGCCTACGCCGACCGCGTGGCCGCCATCGCCGCCTGCGTGGCCGGCCGCAAGGAACCACGCTGACCGATCGCATCCGCCGACGCCGCGTCGAGTTTCGCTCGAGGCACGGGGTGTCGAGCGCAGTCCCGAAGAGGCGCCTGAGCCATGAGCATCACACATCACGTTCTTCCCGCAAGCCCCGCGTCCTCCCGACGACCCTATCTCAGCGGCGGCGGCCTGGTTGCGTTCGTCGCAGTGGCCCACGCCGCGACCGACGCGATCACGAGCACCGTCGGGGCGGTGTTGCCGGTGATCCAACTGCGTCTCGCCCTGACGGAGTCGTCCGTGGCGCTGCTCGTGGCGACGCTGACGGTCGGCGCCTCGCTGGCCCAGCCGTTGCTGGGCGCGCTGGCCGATCGCGTCGGCCGTCAGCTCATGACCGGACTCGGCGCGATCCTCGCCGCCGTCGCGATCAGCCTCGTCGGGGTCGTGTCGTCGGCGACCGGGCTGATACTCCTCCTGCTCGTCGGCGGGCTCGGCTCGGCGGCGATCCACCCGGCCGGTGCCAGCGTCGCGCGCGCGGCCCTGGCCCGTCGGGCCGGCCTGGCGGTGGGCGTCTTCGGCGCCGGGGGGACGGTCGGCGTGGCCCTCGGGCCGCTGATCGTCCTGGCCGTCGTGGCCGGTGCCGGCCCGGCAGCGACGCCCTGGCTGATGATCCCCGGCCTGCTGCTCGGGTCGGCGGCGCTCCTGCTAATCCCGCCGTCGAGCACCTCTCCGTCAGCCGGAGGACGATCGAAGCTCTTCCGTGGGGCGTTGTTCGCGGGGCCGGTCGGGCTCCTCGCGCTGACCGAGGTCGCCAGCAGCCTGGTCTACCTGACCTTTGCCAGCACGATGCCCCTCTGGCTGGTGGGCGTCCACGGGGTCGCTCGCGACTCGGCGCTCATCGGCTGGACGCTGGCCACCTTCTCGCTCGGCGCGGCCCTCGGCGGGATCGTCGCCGGGCTGCTGGCGGCGAGGGTCGGACGCCGGCTGCTGGTCGCCGGGACGACGCTGCTCGCGCCGTTCCCGTTGTTCGCGCTCTTCCAGCTCGAACCGGGTGGCCCGGCCTACTTCTTAGCGGCCGGCCTCGGCGGTGCCCTGGTCAACGCCGGCCTCCCGCTCAAGATCGTGACGGCGCAGGAGCTGGCGCCGCGCGCGGTGGCGAGCGCCTCGGGGATGCTGATGGGCTTCGCCATGGGGGTCGCCGGCCTCATCTACATCAGCGTCGGCGCCCTCCAGGAGGCCGTCAGGCTCGCACGGGCCGCGAGCCTGGTGTACGGGATGCTCGCGCCGACCGCTCTCCTGGCGTTCGTCGTGCTGGGCCGTCACGAGATGGCGGGGTGGCCCGATGCCGAACGCCCGACTCGGATCGCGCTTGCCATGCTGCAGTGCTCGTGCGCGCGCTGGTTCACCGAACGTGCCGCCGACGTGAACGACTCGCAGGATGCTGCGGTGAACCCTCCAGTTGATGGCCCACCTCGTGGGAGCGGTGCCGCGTCGATCGAAGGTACGTCGCCATGTGCCTGTGGCGTCACCAGCGGCGACCGCACTGACGGCTGCTCGAGATGTGCCGGCTCTGCGGCGGCCGCGTGAGCGGGTGAGGTGTGGGTCGGCGAGCTCGATGCTCGCTGTAACCCGGGACACGAAGGTCGTCAGTGAGAGTGAGACTCCCTTCGCCGAGGCTACCGCCGGGCCCACCGATCACAAGGAGACTGCCATGTCAACTCTGGCCACCTCTGCCCACGATCAACGCCAACCGTCTCTGTTCGCACGTCGGCCGATTCTCACCGCCATCGTCGTCGGCGCGGGCTCGCTGCTACCGCATGCCTTCCTGCCGCGCGAAGCCTCGCTCGGTCTTGCCGCGAATCTGATAGCGCTCATCGCCGGCATCTACTTCGGCTTCGCGGTCGTCAACGGGTCCGGTCGTCACCAGATGATCGAGTTCAACGTCACGTCGCTCTTCGCCGTGGCCGGTCTGCTGGGGATGCTGTACTGGCCGCTGATGCTGCCGATCGCTTATCTCGCCCACGCCGGTTGGGACTTGGCGCACCACAACCGCGCCCGGCTCTCGCTGGTGGCGATCCCGAGCTGGTATGTGCCCTGGTGCGTCGTGATCGACGTGATCGTCGGTGCCGGTCTGTTCATCCTCTGGCGCACCGACGGCATCCTCTGAGTCGCGCCTTTCTCGCTCAAAGGAGAGGTAGCACCGATCAGCGACGGCAAGCCGGTTGCGGGCAGCCTCGACGCAGAAGGACAACGTCCGCTAGTCGGGCCTCGTCTTCAAATCCGTCGCCGTAACGATCCGGACTGTAACCCGGGGGGAGTGGCTCGTCAGGGAGGGTGAGATCACCCTTTCGGAGGCAACTCGACCATGAGCACGCCGCATGATGCCCAGCACGGTCACGGAACCGGTACTCCCGCCGAGACAATTTTCGCGCGCCATGCCGGCGGCGACGGGCCGGCAATGCTCACGGTCCCAACCGGCTCGCTCGCCTGCGAGGCCTGCATCACCTGCGTCGAGGAGCGCCTTCGCGAGAATCCGCACGTCACCGGCGTCCGCGTGGATGCTCCGCACGAAGTGGCGCACGTCACGGTCCACGAAGGCATGATCACGGCCGAAGAGCTGGCCGAGCTGATCGCCGACGCCTGCGGTGACCGGAACGCCGTCCCGCTGCGAAACCCCAGGTCTCGTCGCACGCGCATGCACACACCAGTCAGCCGGCGAGGGTTGACGGCCACGCTGGCCACGGGGCTTCGCCGCCCGCTGAGATCGGCCACGCCGCGATGGGGCACGGCGGCCACGTCGGCCACGACATGTCCGACCCGCGCATGGCGGCGGCGATGGAAGCGGACATGCGCCGCCGCTTCTGGATCAGCCTGGTCCTGGCGATCCCAGTCGTCCTCTACTCGCCGATGGCGATGATGTTCGGGTTGATGCTGCCGACGCCGTTGGGCGTCCCGCACGATTGGGTGATGCTGCTCTTCTCGACGCCGATCGCCCTCTGGACCAGCAACGTCTTCCACATCGGGGCCTACTACTCGCTGCGCTCGCGGGTCCTGAACATGAGCGTGCTGGTAAGCCTCGGCGTGTTGGTCTCGTACCTGTTCAGCCTCGGCCTGACCCTGTTCGCGCCCGGCCAGGAGACGTTCTACGAGGCGTCGGTGATGCTGGCCGTCTTCCTCCTGTTCGGGCACTGGATGGAGATGAAGGCCCGTCGCGGCTCGTCGGACGCCGTGCGCGCGCTGCTCGACCTGACCCCGCAGACCACCACGGTGGAGCGGGACGGCCGCCAGGCCGATGTGTCGGTGGCCGAGGTCGTCGTGGGCGACACGATCGTGCTCAAGCCGGGCGACCGCGTGCCGGTCGACGGCACGGTGATCGACGGCCGCTCGACGGTCGACGAGAGCATGGTCACCGGCGAGAGCATTCCGGTCGAGAAGGGCCCGGGGGACGAGGTGATCACCGGGACGATCAACCAGGCCGGGACGCTTCGGTTCACCGCCACGAAGGTCGGCGCCGACACGGCGCTCGCGCAGATCATCCGGATGGTCGAGACGGCCCAGAACAGCAAGCCGCCGGCCCAGAAGCTGGCCGACCGGGCGGCCCACTGGCTGGTCCTACTGGCGGTCGGCTCGGGCCTGCTCACGTTCCTGGTCTGGCTGTTCGTGCTGGACGCGCCGCTCCTGCTCGCCTTGACGTTCGCCGTCACGGCCGTCGTGATCGCCTGCCCGGATGCGCTCGGGCTCGCGACGCCGACCGCGATCATGGTGGCGACCAACCTGGCGGCGAAGCGCGGCATCCTGTTCAAGCAGGCCGTCTCGCTCGAGCAGGCGTCGAAGATCCGGGCGATCATCTTCGACAAGACCGGCACGCTCACCGTGGGGAAGCCGCGCGTGACGGACGTGGCGGTGGCCGCCCGGCGCTCGGAGGACGAGGTGCTGCGGCTAGCCGGCGCCGCCGAGGCGCGCAGCGGACATCCGCTCGCCGAGGCGGTCCTGGGCGAGATCGAGCGCCGGGGCCTGGGCGACCCGCCGGCCGTGGGCGACTTCGAGAACCTGGCCGGACGCGGGGTCCGGGCGAAGGTTGACGGGCACGACGTCCTGGTCGGGACCCGGCGGCTGCTCGACGAGCACGGCGTGCCGCTGGGAGACCTGGCGGAATCGGCGGACCGCCTGCTGGGCGAAGGCAAGACGCTGATGCTGGTGGCGGTGGACGGCAAGGCGGTCGGCGTGATCGCCGCGGCCGACACGGTCCGCCCGAGCGCGGCCCGCGCCATCACCGAACTGCGCGAGCTGGGGATCGAACCCGTCATGATGACGGGCGACAATCGCCGTACCGCCGAGGCCGTGGCGCAGCAGCTCGGGATCGTCCGCGTCTTCGCCGAGGTGCTGCCGGAGGACAAGGCGAACGGCGTCCGCCGGCTCCAGGAGGAGGGCCTGTTCGTCGCGATGGTCGGCGACGGCGTGAACGACGCACCGGCCCTCGCCCAGGCCCACCTCGGGATCGCGATCGGCGCCGGGACGGACGTGGCGGTCGAGACGGGTGACATCGTGCTGATGAAGAGCGACCCGTCCGACGTGCTGACCGCCATCGAGCTGTCGAAGGCGACGGTCCGGAAGATGCGCCAGAACCTGTTCTGGGCCGCCATCTACAACGTGGTCGCCATCCCGATCGCGGCCGGCGTGCTCTATCCGTCGCTCGGGCTGATGCTCCGCCCGGAATTCGGCGCCCTGGCGATGTCGGCGTCGACCATCACCGTCGTCTCGAATGCGCTGCTCCTGCGGCGTGAGGTCCCCGCTCCGGCGCAGGACACACCGCGACGCGGAGCTGCGTCAACCTATACCCGTCACAAGGAGTGAGCGTCATGGAGAAGGACCCCGTCTGCGGCATGAGCGTTGACCCCGCGACCGCCCGGCACACGAGCGAGTACCAGGGGAAGTCCTACTACTTCTGCGCCCCCGGGTGCAGGAGGGCGTTCGAGGCCGACCCCGCCAAGTATCTCGACCCGAACTACAAGCCATCCGTGTAGCACCCGAGCAGTGCCGTGGGGCGAGGGACCAGCTCCGGTCCCTCGCCTTTTTGGTTTGCGCGTCGACGCTTACCGCCCGCCCTCCGGGAGCGTCCCCGGTGGGGTCATTCGCACCGCGAGATCAGGGACAGTCGTGGCTCCGGGGATCGGTCCAGGCGATCCGACAATGCGTGTAGGGCCGACTGGCGTGGGAGGTGGTGGCCATGGCGATTCAACTGCGACGGCGCGCCGGCTGGTGTCCCTCGCGGACCACCCTGGCCCTCTTGGGATTCCTCGCCGTCGCCGCGGCCCTGCTGCTGGCGGGGCACAGCGATCACGTCATCGCTGCCCTGCCGTTCCTGCTGATCCTCGCTTGCTCGCCGCTCGTTTCACGCCGAGCCGGACGTAGGGTCCGGCAGAAGAAGGAGGTCCGACGATGTACGGGCCGATGATGCCCAGCTGGGAGCAGTGGTGGCCCTGGATGGTGGGCATGCACATCGCGTGGATGGTCCTGCCGCTGATCGCCGTCGTGCTGTCCGTGGTGGCCATCGTGATCGCGTCGCGCGGGCCTCGGGCCCCGATCGCTCCGGAGGCGTAACCCCGACCGCCGGCTCGCGATGGGCCGGCAGCATAGCCGCGAAACCCCTCGGCCATGATGTGAACTATGGTGGCCGAGGGGTTTCGCGCTGGAACACGTCATTCCAGCCCGGCACACGAGGACGAGAGCGATGAGCGACACGCCAGCGGTCGAGCACATATCGGTCGAAGCGACCGAGCGACAGCGCCGGGTCTGGGACAGGCGGGCTCGGGGATACGACCGCGGGATGGGCCTGATGGAGCGGCTGTTCCTCGGAGATAGCCGGGCCCGGGTCTGCTCCCATGCCGAGGGCGAGGTGCTGGAGGTCGCCGTGGGCACCGGCCGGAATCTCCCGTTCTTTCCCGGGGGCGTTCGGCTGACGGGCGTCGAGCTGAGCCGGGAGATGCTGACCATCGCGCGGAGTCGTGCGACGAGGCTGGGGTGCCGGGCCGATCTCCGGCAGGGCGATGCCCAGGCCCTCCCATTCCCCGATGCGTCGTTCGACACCGTGGTCTGCACGCTCTCGCTGTGCAGCATCCCGGACGATCGCAGGGCCGTGGCCGAGATGAAGCGCGTCCTCCGGCCCGGTGGACAGCTGCTCCTCCTCGACCACGTCCCCTCGACGGTCCGCGTGTGGCGCGTTGTCCAGTGGCTGATCGAACAGATCACGCTCCGCCTCGAAGGCGAGCACATGCTCCGCCGGCCACTGGAGCACGTGCAGGCGGAAGGGTTCGGAATCGAGCACGCGGAGCGCTCCAAGGCCGGAGTCATCGAGCAGATCGTGGCCCGCAAGCCGCTTTAGAACCGGTGTCAAGAGCTTGGCACCGAGCGCCAAGGCGATTATGGGCTGTCGCGAAGCTTGGTGAGGTGGGGGCAGGGGCATGCCATCGTACGCGGTGGTCCTCGCTGACAACGATCCGCAGTGGCCGGAGCGGTACCGAGCTGAGGCCGCGCGGATCCGGGCGGCGCTCGGGGGCTGGATCGAACAGATAGAGCACGTCGGTAGCACGGCCGTCCCCGGGTTGGCCGCCAAGCCGATCATCGACATCGCGGTGGGGGTTCGCCGCCTCGCCGACGCGGAGCGATGCATCGAGCCCCTGGAGCGAATCGGCTACGCGTACCGGCCGGGAGCCGAAGTGATGGTCCCGGATCGGCGCTTCTTCCAGAAGGGTGGGTCGGTTGCTCGTGAGTTCCACGTGCACGTCGTCGACGTGCGCGGGCCTGACTGGGAGCGCTGGCTGCTCTTCCGCGACTACCTCCGCGCCCATCCCGAGAAGGCCCGCGAATACGAGCGGCTGAAGCGGACCCTGGCGTCATGCCATCGAGACAACAGGGCCTACACCGCGCAGAAGACGGCGTTCATCGAGGCCGCCGTCGCCGAGGCCGGCGCCGCCAAGGCCAGACTGGAGGAGGCTGGTTCGCGAATCGCTCCGCATGGGTCGACTCTCGAATACCGTGGACGGCCCCCGAAGAGGGGGTGAGGATGCCCACCGGCTCAAACGGCCGTTCGCGCTCCTGCGGATCGACTACTTCTGACGCGGGGCGACCTTCGCCCCGCCCGCGTGTGGACCGAGGTCGTGGTGGACAGCGACCACCTGACCCCGATCGCCGACCTCGTTTTTCAGGGTCGCGTTGACTGCCGCCGCCCGTACGGCGTGAGGCCGCGTGGCTTGTACACCGCCAGCACCGTAGCCGCGACGAGTACCAGCAGGGCGAGCGCGGCGTGGAGGAGCGGGGATGCGTTCCGCACCATCGCGAGATCGGCGCTCGGATCGGCCGCCACGCCTGCCATGGAGCGGAAGGTCTTCATGTAGATCAGCAAGATGATGGTCGCAAAGACCGTGATCACGAGCTTGAACACGATCCAGTAGTGCCGGAACAGGCCCCAGGCGGTACCCAGGGACAAGACGACTCCCGTGACCAGTGAAGCGAAGGACAGCGGCACGAGGACCAGCCGGGCGGCCGGCTCCATCACCAGGTAGGCGGCACGCACCGTCTGCGCATCCTGGCTGGTCAAGCCGACGACGGCGAGGCCGAGGAACACGATGATCGCACCCAGCCAGCCGACCGAGGCGGTGACATGGGCGGTGAGCGCCAGCTTGCGGGCGCCGGGCGGCATGGTCATCACGGCGTGTGGCCGCCGATACCGCCGCCGAGGAGGTGCAGGATGACGAACAGCAGGACCACCGCGACCGCGATGAGGCCGGACACCTTCACCCAGCGCGGCGTGCCGGTGTCGGCGGGTGGGTCGTCCATGAGCACGTGCCTCAATTGGCCGTGGGGACGGGCTTGACGGCGCGCACATAGCGCAGCCATGGCGGCGCATCGCCGGGCCGGATCTCGACGAAGCCGGCCTGTTCGGCCAGGGGCGCAAGGCTCGGCACGAGGCGGGCCATGCGGTCGTACTGGTGCAGGCGAGCGAGCACCCGCAAGAGCCCGCGGCGGGGCATCCGCGCTTCGGCGATCAGGAGCGTGCCGCCGGGTCGCAGCACCCGGTACATCTCGCGCAGGGCGGGCACCCGCAAATCCTCAGGTAAGTGGTGCAGGACCAGGCTGGACACCGCGGCGTCGAAGCGATCGGCGGGGAGATCCAGGGACTCGGCCGTGCCGACCTGGAAGCGGAGGTTCTCGGCGCCGCCGGCCTTGCGGGCGGCGTACTGGACCATCTCCACCGAGGGATCGACGCCCACGACCTGGCCGCTCGGCCCGACGGCCCCGGCGAGGAGCCGCGCGAAATAGCCGGTGCCGCAGCCGACGTCCAGTACCCGTTGGCCCGGCTGCACGCCGGCAGCGACGACCAACGCTTGATAGGCGCTGCGCCGTCGTCCCAGCATGAAGAGGTCGACGAAGGCGTCATACAGGCGCGGCGATCCGAGCGTGTGACCGCGCGTTGGGGCTGCGTGCGCCGAGCGACGAAACAGGTGACCCAGAGGTGTGGCCGTTCGCATGGTGGGACCCCTCGCTCACAACTTAGCCATGACTAAGTTTAGTCTTGCTAAAGTTAGCCGTCAAACAAATCGACCGGAGCGTCGAGTGAAGCGGTCCACCTCGTGAGCGCGCCATCGCGTCAAGACGCAGACTCGCCCGGCGATCGGCCCCGTCGCCGTCGTCTGGATGCGGCCTCTCGGCGCGAGACGATCCTCGACGCGGCGATCCGCCTGTTCGCGACCGCCGGTTACGAGCAGACTCGCATGTCGGATATCGCCGCGCAGGTCGGCGTGACCGAGCCGGTGATTTTCCAGAACTTCGGCACGAAGGGGGAGCTCTTCGTGGCCGTCCTGGAGCGAGCCGTGCAGCATGCCGTGAGCTACCTGACTGAGTTGGCGAACGGGTGCCCGGACGTCCACGCCTGGCTGGGCCATCTGCTCGCGCCGGAGCACCTCGATCGCTTGCACACCGCGCCGATGTTCGGCGTCTTCTTCGCCGACGCCCATCGACTTCAACATGAGGCCAACATCGGTGGGGCGATGCACCGCTGCGTCACTCGCGTGGCCGAGGTTATCGCCGGCACGCTGCGGCGCGGACAATCCGCGGGCGTGATCCGCGATGACACCTCGGCCGACGCCCTGGCGTGGCTGGTCGTGTCGCAGATTCAGGCGCGCGAATTCAGGCGCACCCATACTGCCGAGCCGTCCCCGGCCCTTGAGAACGACCTGTTGGCCGGTATCCTCGATGCCATCCGACCGCGGGTTCCGAGCCGGGACTCAGGCTTGGGACACACGCTGCCGTGAGTTGATGGCTTCCAGTGAGTGAACCATCCGGGACTTTACGGGTGCGATGAGCCTGGATGCCCTGGTCTGTCGTCCATCTCGTCATGCCACGAGGCAACAAGAAACGACGACTCATGCAGGAAGAGCTCGTGACACTCCCTGCGTGCGTGGTGATCGTCGCGACGCATTCGACCTCACAGCGTGATTCAAGACCGACCTCGGGCCAGCGCTCGACGCCGATGGACCCGAGGCGGGACGCGCCATTCCGGCCCACCCGAAGCCTTGAATCACGCTGTACGCCGGGTCTCCCAAAGGCGAGCATGTAGACCGTGCGGAGAACGCTGACGGGGTTGGCAATCTCCTACTTTGCTCCCCGTCGCATGAGACAAAGCACGATGGGGAGCAGGACGATGGGGAGCACGTAGCTCGCCGCGAGGGCCAGGATCGGCTGATCCGCCCAGCCAGCGCCGATGGCCGCGAAGACGAACGCGGTGGGAACGCTGCCGATGGTCAACGCCGCGATGAATCTTCCCATCGGCATCCCCGCAAGGCCGGCGAGAAAGACCACGGCCTCGGGGACGCTGTGGGAAAGGCCGCGGGTGAAGTTGATCGCCCAGGCACCGCCCCGATCGAACAAACTCTGCGCCTTGTGCAGGGACCGGGGCGCGGCGAACCGTTGCGCGAGGCGCCGCGCGGAGGTGCGCATCAGGCCGTAGCCCAGCAGGCCTCCGGTGATCAGGCCGAGACTGCCCAGCAATCCGCCGAGCAGTGTCCCGTAGATGATGCCGAGCGCGGCGATCACCGCCGTCTGCGGGATCGGCAACACCAGATCGGCCCAGATGAGCGCAATGCCGATGGCCCACGCCCGGCTCTCGTATGCTCGGAGCGTCAGGACGGCATCGTTGGCCTCCTGGGATGTCGGGAGCCTCGCGCAGGAGGCGAGCATCAGCGACAGCAGGCCGATCGGGATCAGGCCCGGTCTCATACCGGCCTCCGAACGCGTAGGGCCGGCGCTGTCGGGCCACCCCCCGTCCGACCGCCACAGTCAGCGGTGCGGGCCCGCAGATTCCTGCGCTCACGCGGTTCGTCCGCGTCACGAGCCGGATGGTCGGGGACGTGCATTGCGGCTCCTCCTCAGGATGTGGGATCTGACGCCGGCGAGCCGCTGTCGCGACTGGGGTCAGGGTTGGTGCCGAGGACACAGACGACGGGAGGATCGAGGTCCAGGATCTCGGTTCTCGTCTGGGTGAATCCGGCGGCCTGGAGCAGGTCCGCGACCTCGCTAGCCTCGGATTTCGCACATGCACGAAGAGTAAGGTTTCGGGAAGGGCCGCGGCTGGCGACATGGCGACGCGGTCTTCTGTAATCTCGACCAAGGGTTCGGTCGAGGAGAGCAGGAGGCGCGACGATGACGGTCCAGCAGATCCTGGTGAAGCAGTTGGGTGCGCTGCCGGCGATTCGGGAGTATCTGGAGCGGTTGGGGCTCAAGGAGCGAGTGGACGCGGTGGCGCCGGTGCGCGATGTCGCGCGTCTGACGAACGGTGACGTGGTCGTGGCGCTGGTCGCCAATCGGCTGACGGCGCCCCGGCCGCTGGACGACATCGTCGCGTGGGCCGAGGCGTGGGCGGTCGCGGCGACGTTCGGGATCGCGCCGTCGGCCCTGAACGATGATCGGCTGGGCCGGTGCCTGGACGACATCGCAGCGGTCCATGACCGGCTGCGGGGCGACCTGAGAGTCCAGGCGGTCGCGGCCTTTGGGCTGGAGACGAGGACGGTGCGCTGGGATCTGACGTCAGTGCTGGTGACGGGGGAGTACCCACCCGAGGAGCAGGTGGCCGGCTACGCGCAGGTCCGGTCCGGCTACAGCAGCGGTCGCCAGAAGCAGGTGCGCTACCTGCAGGTGACGACCGACGATGGGGAGGTGCCGATCTGGGATCAGGTCCACGACGGCAACACGACCGACGTCGCGACGGTGATCGCGACGATGGAGGCGCTGCGCGACCACGCCCGGTGCAGCGACTTCGTGCTGGTGGGCGACCGCAAGCTGCTGTCGGAGCCGAACCGTCGCGCGCTGCTGGCGGCCGGCGTCGGCTACCTGGCGCCGGTGGCGCGGACCCCGGAGCTGGATGCCGCCTGCCTGGCGATCCCGCCGGAGCAGTTGCTGCCGCTGGACTACGTGAGCGTCCGGGAGTCGGCAAAGCCACCGGCGGAGCGAGCCACCTACCACGGCTGCGTCCCTGACCTGGTGGTTGTCGTGCCCGCTGCCGACGGTGAGGCACGACGCCAGCGGCTCCGCCGGCTGTTCGTGCTCAGCAGCGAAGAGCAGGCCGCCTGCCGGCGCAATCGTGCCCGCCAGCCCGAGCGCGCCGAGACCGAGATCGCCAAGATCGTCGCCAAGGTCGGGAGCCGCTGGTATCCGACCGCCGAGCGGGCACGCGCCAAGATCGAGGCCCTTCTGGAGCGGCGGCATCTGACCACCCTGGATCAGGTGAGCTGCGGCGAGGCCGCCGGCCAGCCCACCGTCACCTGCGACCTGATCCCGGCCGCCCGGGCGCCGAGGCGCTCGACGGCTACTACGTCCTGGAGACGACCCGCACCCCGGCGGAGGCCACCCCGAGCGCCCTGCTCGCGCAGTGGAAGGGCCAGGGGCAGATCGAGCACCGCCATCGCAGCGCCAACGGCCCCCTCCGAGTCCGCCCCCGCGAAGCCAGCCGAGCCCGCAAAGCCGGCTGAGGCCGCCAAGCCAGCGGCGCCGGCAGCGGCACCCGCCGCGACCATCGCCCCGGCCGCCCAGGCGGCCCCTGCCAAAGTCGACCCGGCCAAACCATCCGACGCCGCCTTCGACTGGACGCAGTTCAAGGGCCAGTCGATCAACGTCCAGTTCAACAAGCATCCGCACAACACCGTCATCGAGGAGAACATCCCCGAGTTCACGAAGCTGACCGGCATCACCGTCAACTTCGAGGACCTGCCGGAGCTCCAGGGACGCCAGAAGCTGGTCGTCGAGTTCGCGGGCGGCGGCGGCAACATCGACGCCTTCAACGCCAGCTACCACGTCGAGAAGATCGCCTTCTCCAAGAGCGGCTGGTTCCTGCCCCTCAACGAGATGATCGCCAACACGAAGCTGCTCAGCCCCGAATGGGATTGGAACGACGTCCCAGAGCCCGGCAAGAAGGAAGTCACCCTTGCTGACGGCAAGATCGTCGGAATCCCATCGTTCGTCGACGTCAGCATCATGGCGTACCGCAAAGACCTCCTCGAAGCGAAGGGCATGAAGCCGCCCGCCGATCACGACGAGCTGGAGGCCGCCATCAAGGCACTCCACAACCCGTCCGGCGGCGTCTACGGCTGGTGTGCCAGGGGCCTCAAGAACGCCAACATGACCCAGTGGCCGTGCCAGTTCCTCAACTGGGGCGGCACCTACATCAAGGATGGCAAGGCGAACCTGGATACCCCGGCCGGCGAGGGCTCGCTGGACTGGTACACCCGGATGAACCGCGAGTACGGCCCGCCGGGCGTCGTCAACTACAACTGGTCAGAGGTCACCGCGGCCTTCCTCCAGGGCCAGGTCGCCTTCATGGAGGACGGCATCAACTTCCTGAGCCAGTACGAGGACGAGACCAAGTCGAAGGTCAAAGGCAAGGTCGGGTACATGCTGGTCCCGAAAGGCCCCGGCGGCCAGATCCCGCCGACCTACACGCCTGGCTTCGCCGTCAGCGCCAAGTCGAAGAAGCCCGAGCCGTCCTTCCTCTTCGCCCAGTGGGCGACCGGCAAGACGATGGGCATCAAGTCGCAGATCGCCGGCGTCGGCGTCGCGCGGCTCTCGACCTGGGACGATCCGGCCGTCAAGGCCGCCCAGAAGATGCCGAAGGACTGGGTGGACTCGTTCATTCAGGGCAACAAGATCGGCTCGCCGGGCCTGCCCTCCATCGGCGCCGTGACCGAGTACCGCGACACCGTCGGCGCGCTCTTCCAGGGCGCCATCGAAAGCGGCGACGTCAAGGGCACCATCAAGAAGGCGAACGAGGCGTTCCAGGCGATCCTCGATAAGGAGAAGTAGGTCCCGGCGGCAATCGTCGACCGGGTGGGCGCGAGAACGGGTGGGCCAGGCCCCACCCGTACCGGTAGGGGCGTCGCTTGCGGCGCCCGAACCGATGCGGCGCCCTCCTCCCGGTCACCGTCCCGTCCGGACCTCTGAGATCAAGATGGCTGAACCCTCGGTGGCCGACGTCCACGTCAGCCGGCACCCTCAGGACGCCAGCACCCGCGGCTGGTCGGCGTGGTTCGAGCGCCGCGCCGCGTTCGTGCTGCCGTTCCCCGCCGTCGCCACGGTCGCCCTGATGCTGGCGTTCCCGCTCGGCTACACCCTGTACCTCAGCTTTCACGACTGGACGATCGCCAGCACGGCGGACCCGAAGTTCGTCTTCCTGGACAACTACGTCAAGCTGTTCACCACCGACGCCCGTTTCAAGAACTCGATCGTCATCACCTTCTACTTCACGATCCTCGGCGTGACGGTCCAGACCTTCCTCGGGGTGACGCTGGCGCTGCTCTTCAACCGCCAGTTCTGGGGGCGCGGCCTCTTGCGTACCCTCGCGATCCTCCCAATGGTCGCCACGCCCGTCGCCATCGCCCTGATCTTCGTGATGATGTTCAATCCGCTGCTCGGGGTCATGAACTACTTCCTGACCGTCGTCGGGCTGCCACCCTGGTCGTGGACCTACGCCTCCAGTACCGTGATCCCGGCCCTGGTGATCGTGGACACCTGGCAGTGGACGCCGCTGATCATGCTCATCACGCTGGCCGGCCTGGCGGCCCTGCCCGGCGAGCCGTACGAGGCCGCGATGATCGACGGTGCCAGCAAGGCCCAGATGCTCTGGCTGATCACCCTGCCGCTGCTCCGCCCGACGATCGTGACAGCTGCCCTCTTCCGCCTGATCGACTCGCTCAAGACGTTCGACATCATCTTCGTGATGACCCAGGGCGGCCCAGGCGGCGCCTCGGACACCATCAACATTTACCTGTTCAACACCGCCTTCGCCTACTTCCACATGGGAATGGCCTCCTCGATGGTCGTGATCTTCTTCGCGATCGTCCTCGGCGTCTCGCTCCTCGCCATCCGGATCCGGAGGGCAACGTGGATCTGATAAAGAAGTACTGGGAGGGCACGGCGTACACCATCCTGATGCTCGTCCTGATGGTGCCGATGATGTTCGTCTTCTTCTGGATGGTGACGATCTCATTCCAAAACAACGTCGAGTCGACCGCCTCGCCGCCGGTCTTCATCCCCCGCAACCCCACCCTTGACGGCTACCGCTACGTCTTCAACAATCCGTCCAACCCGTTCTTCAAGTACCTGCTCAACAGCACGATCGTGGCGCTCGGCTGCACGATCATCGGCCTGCTGATCGGCGTGCCGGCCGCCTTCAGCATCGCGCGCTGGAAGCAGAACGGCCTGGCGCTCGGCATCCTGCTGGCCCGGATCACGCCGGGTTTCAGCTTCCTGGTGCCCTGGTTCATCACGTTTCGCTGGTTCGGCATGATCGACACCCACGCCGCCCTCATCATCAGTCATCTGATCGTGGGGCTGCCGATCATTGTGTGGGTCATGATCGGCTTCTTCGAAGACCTGCCGACCGAGCTGGTCGATGCCGGCCTGATCGACGGCAGCTCGATCTACGGGGTGCTATGGCACATCGCCATCCCGCTGGTGAAGCCGGGCCTCGTCGCCACGGCGATCCTGAGCATCATCTTCTCCTGGAACAACTTCAACTTCTCCGTCATCCTGGCCGGGCCGAACACCCGCACCCTGCCGGTCGCCGTCTTCAACCTGATGAGCTTCGAGCAGTTCAACTGGGGCCCGCTCGCCGCCGCCGCGACCATGATCACCCTCCCTGTCGTCGCCATGGCGCTGGTGATGCAGCGCCACATCGTCAGCGGCCTGACGTTCGGCGCCGTGAAGCAATAGCGCTACAATCGAATGATGAGTCTCCTTCGGATCGAACACCGCCCTGACCTCCGCCGCCCGATCCTGCTCGCCGCGTTCGGCGGCTGGGGCGATGCCGGCTCGTCCGCCACCGGCGCGCTGGCCTACCTGCTCGGCGATCCCCAGCCGCCAGCCTGCGCCACCGTCGACCCGGAGGCCTGTTTCGATTTCACGGTCCAGCGCCCGGTCACCCGCCGTGGCCCGGATGGACGGTGGCAGCTCGACTATCCGGAGATCGGCCTGTATCCCGTCTATCGTCCAGACGCCGAGCGCGACCTGCTGATCCTGCGCGGCCCAGAGCCCCACACCGCCTGGCCGTCGATCGCCCGCGCTGTCGCCGATTTCGCCCTGGAACGGGGCGTCGAAACGGCGCTCACCTTCGGCGCGTTCATCGGTCCGGTCTCTCACCGCAAGATTCCGATCGTCCGGCGTACCCCGAACGTGAAGATGGACACCTGGCTGAGCGCGCTCGGCTACGAAGAGACGCCGTACGCCGGCCCGACGGCGTTCGTGACGGCCCTCCTGCACGCGCTGGAGCAGGCCGGGATCCCAGCCGCCAGCCTCTGGGCCGCCGCGCCGGCCTACCTCGGCGCGCCGAACCCCTCCCTGAGCCTCGCGCTGCTCGAGGCCGCCGAGCGTGTCCTGGAGGTCGATCTCGAGCTCGGACGGCTCCAGGGGATCGCCACCGACTTCGTCCGCAAGGTCGAGTCGGCGCTACGGGCGAACCCCGAAGTCGCCGAGCGGCTCGGACGGCTGATCGAGCTCGACACCAGCGACGCCGCCGAGCCAGAGTCCTCCGCCCCCGACGACCAGTCGCCTCCGGACCTGCCGTCCGGGCGCGACCTGGTGGAAGAGCTGGAGCGGTTCCTCCGCGACCAGCGCCACGAGTAGGCAGCAGGCAGAGGGCAGTAGGCAGTTAGCTCTTTCTGCCTACTGCCCTCTGCCTGCTGCCTACTCCGTCAGAACGCTGTCGCGCCGCCGCCGATCAGGGTCGACCACTCACCGCACCGGTCGATCACCGTCAGCGGAACGGTCGTCGCCTGCCCATCCACGCTGCGCTTGACCGTGAAGGTGTGCGCCACGGACTGTGCCGGCAGCGTCACTGTGAAGTTGCCGGACGCCGCCTGCGTCCCGGTGTCGATGATGGCGTTCGCGCGAGAGCCGAACCGAATCTGCTGAATCGTGTTCGAACCGGAGCTCGCCG
>Ga0075418_10003418_pt1 | contig 18136 bp, 7 predicted proteins | sample SoiMetdeltSBSDD2_FD_81776 | JGI IMG/M metagenome (GOLD analysis project Ga0075418, IMG submission 81776) | Bulk soil microbial communities from a Populus tree surrounding site in Tennessee, USA - Soil MetaG P. deltoides SBSDD2 | ecosystem: Environmental > Terrestrial > Soil > Tree plantation... | reverse complement strand
GGGGGCCTCCCACTTTCCGGCAAAAGCGTGACGGTTGCGGTCCTGGACACGGGGATTGACTTCAGCCACCCAGACCTGGCTTCACAGACAGTCGGGAACGTGAGAGCGCTCGACTTTCAAGGAAGCGCCCCAGGCTTCGTGTATCCGTTAATCGCAGAAGGAATGTTGAACAGCGATTTGACGATGGGTCACGGAACTTTTGTGGCCGGAGTGATAGCAGGCACCGGAGGATCCTCCGGCGGTTATTACGGTGGAATGGCTACTGGCGCAAAGATGCTAGGCGTTAGCGCCGGGGACGCCAGCCTGTTTTATGTCCTGTCGGGCATCGACTACATCCTATCGCAACGAGTCGCCCAGAATGTTCGCGTAGTGAATTGCAGTTTTGGAATCAGCGGTCTGTTCGACGTGAATGATCCGGTCAACATCGCGACCAGAATCATGCACGACTCAGGCATATCAGTAGTCTTCTCGGCGGGTAATCGCGGGGATCAGCCCAACTCGCTTAACCCCTATTCGGTTGCCGACTGGGTGATTGGAGTCGGGTCTGGAACCAAGGAGAGAAAACTATCGGACTTCTCGTCGCGCGGCGCGGCTGGTTACGGAACTTACTATCCAACCCTGATTGCACCCGGCGAAAGCGTCGTATCTACGCGGGCGGCCGGTGTCAACGTTGTCGGCACCGCGGGGCTTGCGGGAGTTCTGTCTTCTCCCGAAAACGATGTTGCGAACATCGCGCCCGCGTACCTGCCACGATACACGATGAGTTCTGGAACCAGCTTCGCGGCTCCTCACGTCGCCGGTACCATAGCCCTGATGCTCGAGGCTGCCCCACAGCTTACCCCTGACCAGATCAAGCGGATTCTTCAGTCAACCGCCACGCCAATGCTGGGTTATTCGCGTTACGAAGTCGGCGCCGGCTATCTCAACGCGTATGCCGCGGTGCGCAAGGCCGCAACGAACGCGCGGTTTGGAAACTTTCGAAGCGGCTTTAATAACCAGGGAGTCACCTACTCGCGAAGCTCGCTCGCGGGATTCAACGGAGAGGTCACGCCAGGCTCCAGCTACACGACGACAGTTCAGATGCCTGAGGATTCAGTCTTCACAACACTGCAGGTCGCATGGGTCAACTCCGATGGGCTGGGATCAAACCTGAGCGTAACGGTTGCGAACGACAGCCAGACACTGTCATCTAAACCCGCTGCGCTGCTTGCGGGCCAGGGCGTTCAAAAGACCGGAGTGACTATCAATGAGCCTGACGCAGGCTCCTGGACAATAACCGTCCGAAACACTGGTAGTCCCACCAGCGCGCCGCAGAGATTTGTAGGCGCGATCGAAATCATACGAGCGAGCTACAGCAACATCTCCGATATAGCCCAGCTTTCAGGCGCCGAGCAGAAAGCAATCAAGCAGGCACTGAGAACCGGAGCGATAACCGCTCGTTCGGGCAATTTTGGCGGCTCAGCAACCGTTTCAAGACTCGACGTAGCGCGGGCAGTGATGCTTGGGGCGGGCGGGCTCGTTCCTCAGTATCTGCCGGCGTCGCCTACTTTTGCTGATGTTCCCACGGACGACAACGCTGTTTTCGTCGAGAGCGTAGTGAATTCGCCAAGCGGAAATCTGATGCGCGCCAGCGGTCTGTATTTTAATCCGCAAGGCGCGTGTGATCGTATGACTGTTGCCATCGCAGTAGTGAAGGCGCTGGGGCTTGACTCAATTGCTCAATCTTCGAGCGGTTCAAACCCGGGCCTCGTGGACTGGTCACTCATACCGGACTCCGCGCGAGGATATGTTGCAGTCGCATTAAGCAGAAACCTGATAAGGCCCAGAGGGACGGGTCTCCGTCCATTTGACTCGATGACCCGAGCGGAGCTGGCCTGGACAGCCGCAGCTCTGCAACGGGCATCTCGGTAGCCGAGCAAATTGCTCATTCAAGATATTTTCAAGCTCCAAGCGTTACTCTTGCTGCGAATAACAGCAGGGGTCAAATGACCGCAAGAGCGGCCATTGTCTTGGAAAGAGCGCAGCGTTAACCTGGGGAGGAGCGCTGCGCTCTATTTTGTTTGCGTGCCTGGATTTAGGATCACACGCGCCTCCATAAACGTCGAACCCCATCCCGAGTCCACGCGATCCGCCAGTCTCGAAACTCCTGTCCAAGTCCTTTAACCCCTACCTTTTCATTATTCAAGCTCTATTCAAGAGTCGGTCAATAGCCCTCTCGTAAAGTGCCTGCGTAGGTCCGACAAACTTCAGTTTGTCGATTGTTGCATGCTGATTTGAACGAAGGGCGTGAATGTAGGGCTTACGACACTGAAAACGACAAACTGAAGTTTGTCGACATTTCTAAGGAGACGAAATGACTGCAATCAAGATCAAACACAATCGGAAGCGATTCGCGTTTCTTGTCACGCTGGCAATCGCCGTGGCGCTCGCGGCCGTATTGACGCTCGGGCCGATCGTGACATCGCAAGCCACCGTCATCCCGCCTTCGTTCGAGTTCAATCAGAACAAGCGACCCGTGCCCAACTATGACATCAATCTCACCCAGTTTGTGAGACGATTGCCCACCGCGGCGCAGCTCCAGGCGCTCGCTTCTCTTAAGACGCGTCTTGGGGATCAAAACATCACCGCGCGCTGGGACAAAGCGACCGGCTCGGTCGACTCCATCTACGACTTCGCATCGGCGCCGTCCACGCTCGAGCCTGAAGCGGCCGCGAGAGATTTCATAACGGCAAACTCTGCGCTGTTTGGCCTGACCGATATCAGCACGCTTCGTTTAAAACGCAATGTTGATGCGTTCGGCGGCAACCTGCTTTATTTCGAACAGACATACGGAGGCTTGCCGGTAGCGAACGGTGGCGTGGGAGTGCTGATGGACGGCCAGCGCCGGATCAAAATGATCTCCGGTCCGTATCACTCCAACCTATCGTTTGGCGTCACTCCGAGTCTAGACGGAGCGGCGGCAGTCGCGGCCGCGCAAGCCGAGCTCGAACCTTACCGGCGTCCGTGGGTGAGCGGCGTGGCTGAAGTCCTGAACCCCGCCCTGGATCTGCTTGCATCGCAGCTCGGTGTGCTGGCCACGCCCCATCCGGAGTTGAACGTCTTCCCGACGCCGGGCGGCGCGCGGCTCGCTTACACGTTTCTTCTTTTCTCGCGTAATCCATTCGGCTTCTTTCGGTACCAGGTCGACGCGCTCACGGGTCAGGTTCTGAGCCGGAATGACCAGGTCCGCTATCAACAACAGCTCCCGCTGACCGCTGACATCTACCCGAACTATCCGGCGATAACCCAGGAGCTAAAAGATCAGGGAATTATCAGCGTCGATTCACACGGGGTTCCACTCGGACAGCTTCGGATTGGGTTGCGGAACTTCGATCAAACCAATGCGGCGACCGGGGTCAACGGTACGCTTACCGGATTGCATGCACATATCGAAAGCGCGCTGGCCGCGCGACTCCCTTTTGCACAGGCGGCAAGAGGCACCTGGCACTTCAGGAACAACGATCCGACTAACTTTGAGCAGCGCACAAACGAACGAGATCAATTCGGTCCGAATGCCGAGCCCGCTCAGCATCAGGATGGGATTTCTCAGTTCTTCTATATCAACTCGCTGCTTGAGTACGTGGACTACCTGCACCGCGCGGGCGATGCGGCGCACAATCACGGGTTCGGGCAGGGCGACTTCCCCGATGTTTACCCGAATCAGGACCGGCCGCTGATCGGCAACGTACACATTCCGAATGTGCTCAACCCGCCAAATGACACAAGCGATCCGGCGTTTCTCGAGAAGTTACTTGGATTGGACAACGCATTCTCGCTAAACGGATCTCAGGAGGTCGGCGGTCAACAGATCATCGTTAATCCGACAAGTTACGGACACGGGTATTTGCTCAACGATTTGGCAATAGACTTTGCCGTCCCTTATCACGAAGGCATGCACTCGATCTCATCGCCCATCGCCGGACTCGAAGGCGTGCCGGAAGGCAATGCGCTCAATGAGGGACAGGCTGATTTGTGGGCGTACAGCGCGGCGGAGAATCCGGCTCTTGGTGCCTACGTGGTCAACGGATTCAAGCTTCGTGAGCTGACTCGAGCCGCGGGTGGAAACCCCGACTTGCGGCAGTACCTTCGGCACGCAGACTCGGGGCTGAGTTATTCCCGGCTCGGCACATCGGGCGCGGCGGATTTCGAGGAGCATCGCGACGGGGAGATTTTTGCCGCAGTCATGTGGGACATCCGGGAGTTGATGCTGATGTATGAGACTGGCGGCAGCTTCAAGCGCCCTGATCTTATAACCGGCGCGCCGACGGTGAGTATTCCGCAGGGCAAAGAGAACTGGGAGCGAATCTTCCTCGGTTCGATCTATGTACTCGGCAGCTTTAATCCCGATACGTTTGTCCGCGCTCGCGATGCGATGATCCTCGCCGACGCCGCGCTTTATCCTTCGAATCCAACCGACCCGGACTCGCCCGGGCTCCATCGGTCTGTTATCGAGCATGCTTTTGCTGCGCGAGAGATCGGCTTTAATGCTGAAGCTCCGGTTGGCGGGCGACAAGTTATCTCCACTCGAGTCTCAAATTTCAGCGGTACGCAGGGGCGATTGTCTGCTCCCGCCGGTGTTACCGTCGCGCTGACGTCGCCTACCTCGACCGAGGTATCGTGGCAGCCGGTAAGCGGCGCATTTGCCTATGAAGTATTGAAGCGCGAAGTTGGGCGCGAGAATCAACGGGTCAACCTGCCTGTCTTTGGCCACGAGTACATCGACGGTGATGGCTCAACCGACGGCTATTTGCACGTTGCTTATGTAAACGCGAATCAGACCAGTTACGCCGACGCCGGGTTTATCGAAGGCGCGTTTGTCCCGCGCGGCCTTAAGAACCCGGTTAGCCCCGAATATGTAGTGCGAGCGCTCAACGTAAACTCGAACCGGCAGGTTGGCGTTTCCAACAACAGCGCCGCCGCGGCGCCTCCGTCCGCCGAGCTCAACGTGAGCACGCAGATTGAAACAATCATCAGCAACTTAAGCATCGCCAACGGCAAATTCGAGTTCGACCAGGCAATCACAAACCTTGGCGCCGGGTTGTTCGACGGCGCGGTGTACACCCCGGTTGAGTTCCGGATCAAATCCATTTCCAACCCGACGGTGACGGTTGCGAATGCCGATAGCTGCGGGACCGGACAGCAGGGTAGCCAGGCGAGTTTCTTCTATCGGGAGAAGCTGCTCTCGGGACAGACATCGGGGGCACGCCGTCTCGTCTTCAACAACCCGACCGCACAGTTGTTCACCTTCGACGCGATCATTGTCGCGCGTGTTCAGGTCGACCCGGCTGCCGCCACGCGCTATCAAACAGAGCCGCCGACCAACTTCGCTTGCTTCGAAAACAGAACTCACGCCGCCTCATTCTCTGGCATCGTGCCCGGAGGAGACACCGGATTACAGCTGGTTCCCGGGGTCTCATATGTAGACGTTCCGTTCACCTCGCAGGAAGGCGCGTACGCGGTGATCGGCGATATGACTTCGTCACTGGGTCTTGACCTGGATCTCGCAGTACTGGACTCGGCGGGCAGGGTGCTCAACTCATCCGGGTCCGGAAGTGCGAATGAGAGAGTCGCGTCGCCGATAGAGCCGAATCGGAATTACATCTATCGAGTGATCGGTTGGGCCGGCGTCGCCCAGGACTTCAACATTCAAAGCAGCCAGTATCTGCTGGTACACCAGACCTCCACGGCGGGATCGGGCGGCGGCGGAACAAGCACGGGCGGTGGTATTAACCCGCCCACCGGCGGAATTCTTACGAGCCTGATGCGATTCACCGTCAATCCGATCACTCGCACGGTGACGATTCAGTTGCTGCGCTAAGGCGATCGTGGGTAGTCAGGCGGCCCTTCGTGGCCGCCCCTTCCTCACATCGCGCGGTTCCTCTTCCGGCTCCAACGAGGGACCTAGTCGCAGGGGGCGGCCACGAAGTTTCGCCAGGCTGTTCGACAAACTTCAGCTTGTTGATGCTCGGTCGGAGGATGGAATGCACAACGACAAACTTATGCAGAACGACAAACGGAAGTTTGTCGGACATTTCAAAGGAGACATCATGAGGGTTCAAAGAGTAGTCCGAGTAATCGTGCCTTGCCTGTTTGTGGTGTTGGTGCTCGTTTCTGCTGAAGTTGTGTTCAAGTCCTCCTCCGCACAAGCGGGACGGCCCGTCGAGTTCGACGTTCGAGGCCCGCAGGGTGTGCCCAAGGGGACCGCGCTCCACTCTCCAACACTAGCTCAAGTCAAAGCGCTCACCGCGCTTCGGTCCGGCGTAGGCTCCGACGTTCAGGTGCAATACAACGGGCTGACCGCGACTCCTCGACATATGTTTAGTTACTCGGCGTACCTCACCTCAGCCAGTTCCTCGCAACCCGAAACCATCGCACGCGGGTTTCTGAGTCGCAACAGAGAGCTGTTTCGGTTTAGTGACGAGGACCTGGCGAACCTCAAGCTAAAGAGTCGCGCTTACGTTCCGGACATTGGAACGACAATTTTGTTGTTCGGTCAACAGGCTAACGGCTTACCCGTTTATCACGGCGAAGTGCTGGTCAACGTTAATCGTTCGGGTCAGATAATTAGCGTCGGCGGCGAAAGCTTCCCACAATTGAGAGTCATCAATGCCCGTACTTTAACCCCGGAGCAGGCCATAACCGCGGCCGCGTCAGCGATCGGAATAAATAGTTTTACTCCTCAATCGATAGGTACGAAGCAAACGCCGACAACCTTTGGCAATCTCCCGCCGCAGTTCGTCCAGGCTCCCGCCTTCAGCGGCGGCGGCATCTTCAGCGATGACATCATCGTGACCCAAACAGTGTTTCCGCTCGGTGATGTTGCACGGCTGGCTTATAAGTTCGTTCTAACCACTCCTCAGTACGAGGGAATCATGTGGGAGAACGTCGTCGACGCGCAGACCGGTCAGGTGTTGCGGCGGATCAGTCTTACAGCTTCGTTCGGACCGCGCGGCGGCGGGCAGGGGGTAGGTCGCCTCGCCACCTTCCGCCCGGACATACAGGACAGAGTTGAAGCAATGAACCCGAGTGGGAGCGCTCAAGGAAAAGTCTTCGACGGAATGCCGACAGCTCTCTCAGGCTACAGAGGGTTTGGAAGGACGAACACGCCGGGCACCGCCCCGGCTTACGCTCCAGACAATACCACTACGGGGAACGGCGTAGGCTTTCGGGAGAGCCTCGTCATGCTTCGTAATCAAAACCCGCTTGTGTATGGCGCCGGCTTCGGCCAAGTGACCCGCGGCTTCCCGGATGCGACGAACCCTTCGGCCGAGTCGCCGTTCGGTTGGTTTTATCTGCCGACTGATACGGGCGGCGCCGAGATTAACAACTCGAATAGCAATCGCGCTGCTACTCGCGGGTTTGGCTACTCGATGGCTGCCGAGGCCCAGAGCCGGAATCTGACAGCGAACTCTCCGGTTGCCGACAAGAGCCAGCCCTTCTCGGCGACGCTCTCGCCGTTGTTGTCCACGATGATCCTAGCCGACGGAAGGACGTTGAGTTCTGTGTATCAGTCAAACTACACCGAAGGTAACAACGCCGTCGCAGCCGATGATCACGGAGACGACAATGAAGCAACGCACGGGATAAGAGGCTACAGCCAGGGTCGTCAGTTCAACGCCTCGTATTTCGATTTCATAAACAGTTATGAGTTTGGCGGCGCGAATGCCGGTGGTACTCCCTTTTTCCCGCCAAGCAGTTTCCCGGATGTTTATCCCGGGGCGGTGACGCTCTTCTACTACAACAACGTCATCCACGATTACCTCTACAGCATTGGATTTACCGAAGAGTTGTGGAACTTTCAGCAGGACAATTTCGGCAAGGGTGGAGCGGGTCAGGATGCCGTGAGCCTGCAGGTGCAGGACGGGTCCGGCACCAATAATGCCAACTTTGGCACGCCGGCTGACGGCGCGTATCCGCGAATGCAGATGTTCCTGTTTACCGAGAGCTCATTCAGGAGATCGGATGGCGACTTGGACTTCGACGTCGTATCGCACGAGCACTATCACGGCGTCTCGAATCGTTCGGCCGCGAAGGGCGAAACGGGCGGACTCGGACTTGCGCTTGTGGGCGAATCAGGCGGCCAGGGCGAGGGGTGGTCGGACTTTATTGCGGATTCACTGGCAGACGATGACGCGATCGGCGAATACGCAACCGGGCTATTCGACATCGCGATTCGCGCGCTACCTGTCACAAACTATCGATGGTCCTACGGCGCGGTCAACGGGGTGGCTCTCAATCGCCGGGATGGACAGCCCCCGGACGTTGCCGTAGGCGCGATTCCAGTTGAGGTTCACTGGATTGGGGAACTATGGAGCGCGACGCTCTGGGACATGCGCGAGCTGCTGATCATGAAAGACCCGGGCGGGATCTTCTTTGACGGCGCTCGCCGTCTTGGCAGCGGCTCCAGCTTTTACATCGGTAGCCGTTTGGTGCAATCGGTCGACAGCAAGCATCCGATAGACTATCGCGCGGCGTTCAACTCCAGCGACCCGGCAACCATCATCCCCAGCCAGCACATAGTCCGCCCTGGCATGCTTGCAGCCGAGATAGCCCAGCGCGGCGATCGACGCGGCACGCTTGCGACTGCAGTGGGCCGTGCCGCGAGGCTCGCGGATACACTGGTGCTTCGAGGCTTGCAGCTTTCGCCGCTCAATCCTTCTTTTGTCGACTCGCGAGATTCGATTCTTCTCGCCGATCGCGAGCTGACGGGCGGTGAGAATCAGGCAATCATCTGGCGCGCCTTCGCCAGTCATGGCGTTGGAACCCAGGCCAAGTCAACCGCCGGGCTTGCGGATGACATCGCCACTCAATCAGTTCCGGTTGTGGTCGAAGACTTCAGCGTGCCGGCGACCGTCAGCGAGTGCGAGGCACTCGGGCCCCTTCCCGCGCCGCCGTTCATCGTTTCAAACCTGCTGAAGAATACCGCTACCATAAATATCAATGACGGGGTTCGAGTGCGTGACGCGCAGACTTATGTCATCTCGCGTGGCGCCAGCGCGGACGGACCCTTTGTTAGAGTTGCGGAGATTCCCGCTATCACAACCGTCTTCCGCGATGACAACGGCGGACAAAAGCTCCCAGTTGGCCAGACCTTCTATTACCAGGTTCGCGCGAGCCGCAACCCCGAGTGCGTCTCGCCGGCAAACACCCGCAGCGTCGCGATCGCTATCGGGGATACGGTCAGCGTGAGTCCGGCGCCGATCTTCGACGGAGTTGAACAAGTGAGCGATCCAAAGCAATGCAATCGCCTTGTCGTAAACTGGCGACCCGCGGCTTCAGTGAATCCTGGTGCGAATCTTGTTTACGATGTCTATCGTGCAACCTCGGTGACTCCAGGCAACGGAACGCAGGAACCTTCTTTTGCGCCTTCGACCTCCAATCGGGTGGCAACCGGATTGACCGGCACGTCTTATACCGACACGGGTCTCAGCCTCGGCCGCGTTTATTACTACGTCGTCCAGGCCCGCGATCTGAGCAACGGTAAAAAGGACGCTAACAACGCCGGTAACACGATCGTGAGGTTCGGCGCCCCGACATCAACAACATCGACTACGGTTTTCGCTTTGGAGAACTTCGAAGGTAGTTCTGCGAACAATCGGTTTGTTCCGCCGCTGGTTGATTCTGCAACTCCGAATCAGTCCGTACCGGCATTCCAGCGAGTCCCAGGGATTCAAGTCAACGGGAGCCCGACTGCGATGATGTATGCGGCAGACTTCAGCCCAAGCGAAGGCCAGCCCGATCCCGCGGGGACAGGCGGCGGAGCCCCAAGCGATTTCTCCACAGTGATCGGTCCGCTCACACTGACAGCCACATCGTTGATGGAGTTCGATCACAAGATTGCCGCCGAAGCTTTCTTCGACGGTGGGGTGATCGAGGTTGCGTTGGGCGCACCGGTTTTCGACGCTACGCCGTTCCCAAACAACAACACGACCTTTGATGCAGGCAATTACATCATCGATGGAGGCTACAATGCGAAGCTCGATGGCACGCTCGAAGGAGCAGTCATCGGCTCGCCGTTACAAGGCCGTCGCGGTTACACGGGAACAAAGGGTTTTCATCACGTTCGCATCGCGCTTGGCTCATTCGCGGCAGGCGGGTCTAACAACTCGTTGGGATTGCCGGTCTTTCTCAGGTTCCGTATGAGTTCGGATGTAGCTACGGCGATAGGCTCGGGCGGCGGTTGGTACATCGATAATCTGGTCATCAACAACCTGACATGCTCGGGCGGGCTTGCGACGTTGGAACGTGTTGATAAAGCAAATAATCCGATTCTCAAAGACGCTCTGGCGCGGCGCAGAGACACCGGTGGCCGGCGCGCCGCCTGAGAAGCTGTACTGAGTTCAGTTCAGTTTGCGAGCGGGCCGCAAACCACTCAGTAACGAATTCATTCGTTCCATCTTTAGGATTCTATTCAGAAGAGAAGAAACATGAATTCGTTACTACGTGGAGCTTGAACTCTGAATGTCGCTGATCAGAGCACGCTTCCCTTAACTCGTTTGATTGCAACTGGATCACGCTGACAACTGACCCCAAAAACGGGGCTCAAGGTTCGTTCAAGAAACCGTCAATAGCCCTCGCCTAACCTCACAACGTAGAGCTGGAACGGGACTTTTACGGTCTGTTCCGGATTCGATTTGGCGACTCGCTCCGTCGGTCTTGTGGATCGATAACGAGGCGGATACCGCGAGCGGTGGCGAGCGCGGGGCGGCCCGGTTGTTGGAGCTCCCTCCGGCAATCGCGCTTGGTACGAACGAAGGGGACTCGCGCTCGCTACCATTCGCGGTATCGCCGGGCCGTTGGAACGTTGAAACTTTGGAGGGTCTAGTGAGATACCGACTTCTTCTCTTTGCAGTTGCCTTAGCGTTCAGCTTTACAGTGCCGGCGTCGGCTAGTCCGCGGATCGATCCGGAGCTGACCGCGCGGCTTGCGGTTGCCCGGCCTGCAACTCGTTTCGGAGTTGTTTTGACCTTTTATGGCGACCACATCACCGACGCGCACATCAGTGCGGTACAGGCGCTTGGCATAACCAGCGGTGTTCGGATGGTCAACTTTCCGATCATGGGAGTACCGGCTACTCCACCGCAAATCCAACAGATGATGAACTGGCCGAACCTTCGGTCCATCTACTTAAACACGCCGCTTCAGCTCAACCTGCATCAGTCGAAAACGCTGATTGGTGTCGGGCGGCTGAGGACCGATATAGCATTGACGACGCGAAACGGCGGACTACCGGTGTCCGGTCGCGGAGTAACCATTGCGATCAATGATTCGGGAATAGACGGCGCGCACGGGGATCTAACCTTCAACCCTCTAAATCCCTCCAGCGGGAAAACCATTCAGAATGTCTTGATCAATCCCAATGACAGAGATGGCTTACCGGTGCGTTTGGATTCGCTTGGGAATCCGCTTGAGGGAATACTGCCGGCGACGGTTGTAGAGAACGTAATAAACACCGACACAAACGTCGGTCACGGGACTCACGTTGCCGGGATCGCCGCCGGCAGCGGTCAGGTGAGCGGCGGACTCTATCAAGGGGTCGCGCCCGGCGCGAAGCTTCTAGGCTTAGGCTCGGGCGCGGTCTTATTTGTGCTCGGTCAGGTTGCGGCATTCGATTACTGCTTCACACACCAGTATGACTTGAACATTCGAGTCATCAACTGTTCGTGGGGAAATTCCGCGGTGCCGGTAGACCCGGATCATCCGGTAAACGTCGCCACCAAAAAACTGCATGCTGAAAGCAACATCGCAATCGTTTTTGCCAACGGAAATGACGGTCCTCGGCCGAACTCACAGAACCGCTGGGCGTCGGTACCCTGGATCATCACCGCGGGGGCGGCAACCAAAGACGGCAGGCTAGCCAGCTTTTCATCGCGCGGAATTTTTGGGGATCCGGTGATTCACCCGACTGTGCTTACGACGGGAACGGGAGGCCCCGCCGAAAAGGGGTTCACTTCCGACATAATCGCGGCTCGCTCAAGCACAAACCTGGTTGCGAATGGAGCCAATGCGGATTTGGAGATACCACCGGCCTTTGTAGCCTATTACACACAGATCTCCGGCACCTCGATGGCTGCGCCGCATCTTGCCGGAATCATCGCGAATATCCTCGAAGCAAACCCGAGTCTCTCGGTCGACGAAGTGAAATCGATTCTCGAGCGGACCGCCACGCCGCTGGCAACCTACGATCAGTTTGAAGTTGGGGCCGGATTGGCGAATGTTCACGCGGCGGTCGATTTCGCGTTCAATCCTCAAAAGCCGTATGGAAATTTCGGATTCAGCGGAAAGGGCTTTGCCGTTCAGGAGCAGGCTGGCGGCTCGTTTCAAGGGACGGTGCCGGCTCGCGGCTCGACGACTCACACGTTTACCGTGCCGCCCAACGCGCGATTCACATTTGTGCAACTTGATTGGGACGGGGCCGTGGGCGAGGACGAGGTAGTGTTTGACAACACAAAGATTACGATCAACGACCTGGCTCTAACCGTACTCCGCGGGGCGACTCAGGTTGCCGGTTCGGATGCGATAAATCTGGCAGCGCTCTTTGGGTCGCGCGAAGCAGTCAAAGTAGAGTTCCCGGGAGCGGGAACGTACACCGCAAGAATAAGCGGGGGGATCGCGGGTTTCGGACAGAACGTCGACCAGCCCTATCGAGTAAGCGTCACCCACTACGTTTACGACCCAAACCAACTTTCGGACATCGCCGAGTTCAGCGACGCGACCAGAGCAAAATTGCTTCGGTTGGTATATGACCGGGTACTGTCCGGAGACGGCGGAGTCTTTCGACCAGACAGCGCGCTGACTCGGATCGAGCTTGGGCGCGCGCTGATGTTGGGCGCCAGGGTCATGCAGTACCTGCCGAACCAGCCCGGTTTCGTCGATCTGATGGCGGGAAGCTCTGAAGCGCTAATTGCGGAATCGCTCAAACGCGAAGGCGTGATGGGTTTAGACGGGCCCACCTTTGGCGCGGGCGCTTCTATTGCTCGTCTCGAGCTCGCGGTCGCAGCCGTTCGAGCGCTCAGGCTCGACGCAGAGGCGCGCGCTCGCGCGAACACCAACGTGACCTCGGGTGGACAGGTGTTGGTCGACAACGCTCAGATTCCGGGCGCTCTTCGAGGCTATGTACAGCTCGCGCTTGACCAGGGCGTCTTGCAGACATTCCCGGCTGAGGTAAGAGAAATTTCGCCCGGCGTGTTTCAGGCGGTACCGGGACCGCGCTTTGAACCGAGCCGAATTGTAAAGCGAGCTGACTTTATCGACCCGATGCTGAAAGTGATCAATATCCTGTTCGGCGAGTAGCGGTCTGCTCGAAATCCTACGGGTGGATTGCCGCCGTAGGAGAGCCCTAACAGCCGGCCTGCTGGGGGCGGCCTCGGTTCCTGCTCGGGTTTGCCACTAGGCGCGCGTGCCGCCGCTGAAGTGGGAAGCGGCTAATACGTTGCCCTCACCTTACCCGGGCAGGGCTTCGGGTTAGAGGTCGGAGGTCAGAAGGCAGAAGGCAGAAGGCAGAAGGCAAAAGGCAGAAGGCAGAAGGCAGAAGGCAGAAGGCAGAAGGCAGAGGTCAGAAGGCCACTTCTCGGAATCCCCCAACCGGAAGGCTGGAGTGAAACATCCCCAATCTGTGAGAGGTGCTTTGGTGATGCTGCAGCTACAGCTCCGAGCCGTGCGCTCCAGGTGAAACCGTGCTCTATCCCGCGAGGAACTTATTAAGCTCAGTGACTGATGCCTCAGCCAGGGACTGATTGATCGGGTTTCCGTAAAGGGCATCGGCAATCGTACTAAACGCGCCCTGCAGCCCTCGCTCGACATCGCTGACCGGCGCCAGCCTTACATTCAACTGGACCTGCTTCATATCAGCCGGGACTCCAAGAGAGCGGCCATCCAGCGGTGCGAGTTGCAGGTAGAGCACGCCGCAAAATGAAAGCGATCCGGTGCTTTCCACAATCGGGAAATCCGGGCGCGGTGGCGGAACATCGGCGGGCACGTTCTGTCGCGGCGGAGCGGCCCCAACCGCCCCCTGAGTTGCAAGCAGCGTTGCCCGAACATTGGGGGCGCTGCGCGAAGCATCGCGGGCGTTTGCTCGTTCGGCAATCACGCTGAGGGTTCCGGTGAGCTGCAGTTTACCGCCGGTGACTGCCGCACTTGCGGGCGAGTATGTGAACCTGTATTTGACACCGCCAACCTCGAAGCGGCCGGCAAACCCGCGCTCACGCATTACTGACGCGATCGAATGTAACTTGACTGCCTTCGCGCCCGCTTTCGCTTGTCTCTGTGCTCTTCCGAACATCGAAGCTCCTCTGTTGGGATTGAGGGAATTGCGGATTGACGGAATTGCGGATTGCGGATTGCGGAATTCAGACGGCTCCGATCCTCAATCCTTAACCTCAATCCTCAATCCTCAATCCTCAAAATCCTCAATCCTCAAAATCCTCAATCCGCAATTCCTACAGGTTTCCACGCTTATACTCATCCGCGATGCGGTCACACGCTCGCATCGTAAGCGCCAACATCGTAAGAGTCGGGTTCTGATTGGCGCTAGTTACGAAACACGCGCCGTCAACCACAAACAAGTTTTTCACATCCCAGCTTTGATTGAACTTATTGAGTATCGACGTCTTGGGATCATTGCCCATTCGCGCGGTTCCTAGCTCGTGAATGATTCGTCCCGGGGCGGTCATACGGCCTCCGGTCGAGACAACCTCCGCGCCCGCCGCGCGCAGGATCTCTTCGCTGGTTTGCGCCGCATCACGTGCCATCTCGAGCTCATTATCCGAATACTGGATGTGAATCTTCAGCACCGGTATTCCCCAGGCGTCCACGACCCCGCTCGGATCGATTTCAGCATAGTTCTCAAACCGGGCGAGCATTTCCGCGCGAGTCGTAAGGCTCACCGGGCTGGTGTAATAGTGTCTTACTCGCTTCTTGAATTCCGAACCAAAGCCGGGAGTCACAGCCGGGTTCTTTACAAACGCGGGAAACATTCGCGCGCCCGAACCGCACTCAAAACCGTAACCCCGAATAAACCGCTGCTGCTTTGATTGTTTGTCGACGTTGCGGAACCGCACTATAAGCAAACCCGAAGTCTTCCCGTCTTCATTCACCGGATCGCGGCTGGCCAGCACGTTGAAGTAACCGCTTGCGCCGATCCCTCCGAAATGATCCATCAAGTAGTGACCGAGCTTGCCCGAGGAATTCCCGAGCCCGTTCGGGTGCTGTCGCGACTTCGAGTTGAGAAGTATCCGAGTCGATTCAAGAGTCGAGGCTCCCAGCACTATAATCTTGCCGCTTACTTCGTACTCCTGATGAGTAACGCGATCGACAAAAGCGACGCCCTTGGCCTTGCCGGACCTGGTGTCGACCACTATGTGACGAACAATCGAGTTTGGACGCAGAGTCATCCGTCCGGTAGCTTCGGCCACCGGCAATGTCGAGCTGAGCGAGTTGAACATTGCTCCGACATCGCAGCCGTCGCCGCAGTTGCCACAGTAGTGACATTTCATACGGCCCTTCATATGAGGCTTTGGCGGGCCGGTCAGCATTGCCAGCCGCATCGGAATTCCGCGTCGTCCGACTTTCGCCGCGCCTTTACGCAACATCTGCTCGCCGCAATTCAGATTCATCGGCGGCATGAAGTTTCCGTCGGGCAACTGCGGCAACCCGTCGCGGTTTCCGCTCACACCTATGAACTCTTCGGCTTTGTCGTAGTAGGGTGCAAGGTCCTGATAACTGATAGGCCAGTCGTTGTCGAACCCGTCGTGTGACGCCGCCTTGAAATCCAGATCCGAGAGACGATAGGACATTCGTCCCCAGTGAAGCGTCTTGCCTCCGACGATGCGCGCTCGCACCCACAGAAAAGGTTTGCCAGGGTCAGTGGTGTAAGGATGTTCAGTGTCCTTTACGTAGAAGTTTCGACTGAACTCGCCCGCGGTGGCCTGCATCCATTGTTCCTGATCTTTCCAACCGGGGGCGCCGAACCCGCGATACATCGACTGATATGGCCAGCGATGCGTGCTGAGATCGCGTTCGGGATTTACCGGCGGGCCGGCTTCAAGCACGAGCACTTGCATGCCGCGTTCGGTCAGTTCTTTTGCGGCCATGCCGCCGGTCGCGCCCGAACCGATGATGATTGCGTCGTAGGTTTTTTGCTGTGCCACTTGTACCTCCGATAGAGCGAACCGCGAGCTTCCGCGGAACGCTTCGACGCGCGAGAAGCTATCACAGCGAGCAAGCAAAGGGCAAAGCGCGCGAGCAAGGTTCGCCCTTTGCTCTTTTCCGCTTCTTACAATATGATGCGAGCCGTTCACTTCACTACGCGTCTGTAGATCGGGCAGCCGGTATCGATAAGCTGGAGGATCAATCGTGGAACAAATCACGCGAAGACAATTCGGCGTTGGGCTCGCCGGGGCGTTCGCCGGCCTGACGCTTGGGTCATCGAGAGACCGAGTAAAGCCTTCGGTGTTCGGCGGTATTCAAGTCGGCGTGCAGAGCTACACATTCCGATCCTTTACCATCGATAAGATGATCGAGGCGATGGCGTCAATCGGGTTGAGCAGCGTCGAGTTGTGGGATGGTCACTTAAACCCCGGAAAGGCTTCTGAAGCCGATTTCAAGTTGGTCAGGAAAAAGTTCGACGATGCCGGAATCAAAGTCGGCGCCTACTGTGTGAATTTTCCACTCGACTCAAAAGACGACTATCTGGATCGCGGATTTAACGGCGCGCTGCTGCTCGGGACGAACGTGATGACTTCATCGGTGAAGAAACCGATCGTGCCGAGACTCGATCAGTGGTGCCAGAAGTACAAGATCAAACTCGGACTGCACAATCACTGGTTTGGCTACGCGGGTTTCAAAGGTGACAGGAGTCAGGAGTTCGAGACACCCGATGACTTCGCGAACGCGTTGAAGGGCGCGTCTCAGTACATGAGCATCAACCTGGACATCGGGCACTTTTATGCGTCCGGGTTCGATGCGGTATCGTATCTTCGCGAGCACCACAAGCGGATCGTGAGCCTGCACATCAAGGATAGGGACAAAGATACCGACCATTCGCAGCGTAGGTTCGGACAGGGCGCTACGCCGATCGCCGAGACGATGAAGCTGCTCAAGCAGCTCAAGTTCAAATACGCGGCTAACATCGAGTACGAGGCGGAGTCCGACAATCCGACAGAAGGGACTCAAACGGCATTTGAGTATATGAAGCGCGTTCTATCGTGAGCGTCGAAAATGGTGGACACTAAGCACCTTGAGTTGCAATACGTAACCAACGACGCGGGAGAAAGAACTGCGGTCATAGTGCCCATCAACCAATTCCGTGAGCTTATCGAAGATATTGAACGAGTATTGTTCGCCAACGCTGTGACGAACGCTAAAGTAGAATAGGCGCTGATGATATCAAGATGCTCAATTGCATTTCGATTCTCGAAGGTGTTCCTTCAAGCTTTCGCGGTCTTGATATACCTCTCTTCTGTAGCATCAGGAACTCAAAGCGCCATTCAAGGTTCAAACGAACGAGCTGTTGCTGCTGCTGTCAAATTGGAGAATTTCAAGCGAGTTGAGTTCATCGACAGACGTTTCGGATGGGCCGCAGACGATCATAACCTCTGGCGGACGGCGGATGGCGGCAAGTCGTGGCAACGTATTAGAAGCGCTTGTCGAAGACAAGTTCAGGGTTGGCCTTCAGGGTATCAGGACGTAGATAACTACATTGACCGCATTCAGCTACTGAATCGAGACACGGGCTGGGTACTCGAGAGCAGCTCACTATTTGGAACGACGGATGGCGGCCGGACCTGGAAGAAATTCGAGCGAGATCGCCTCGACATACGATCTTTCAGGTTTGTGAGTGAATCAAACGGGTTTTTTGTGGCCACGCGCCTGCACTATGGTTCTGTTATCGACTACTGGCGCGAAGCCGAGATCTACCGTACCACTGATTCCGGCGCTACCTGGCGTAAAGTTTCCTTGAAGCGCGATCTAAAGTGGATATGGCTTCTCGACATTTGGACGTCGTCGCCCACCGACATCTGGGCCGTTGGCGATGTGACGCTAAACAGTGCGGACGGCGGCAAGACCTGGAAAGAGATCGAGATTAAGCCGCTCTATG
>Ga0075418_10003417_pt1 | contig 18146 bp, 26 predicted proteins | sample SoiMetdeltSBSDD2_FD_81776 | JGI IMG/M metagenome (GOLD analysis project Ga0075418, IMG submission 81776) | Bulk soil microbial communities from a Populus tree surrounding site in Tennessee, USA - Soil MetaG P. deltoides SBSDD2 | ecosystem: Environmental > Terrestrial > Soil > Tree plantation... | reverse complement strand
GTTCGCGCAAGCGAAGACGATGACTCGCGGCCGCGTGACTCGCGCCGGCTACTTCGGCGGCAGCCAGGGCGGCTGGGTTGCACCGCTCGCCGCAACGCACTCCGATGCGGAGTTCGTCGCGATCGGCTTCGGACTCGTTGCCTCGCCGATCGAGGAAGATCGCGAACAGATGATCTCGGAAGCACGTGCACTCGGCCTCGATTCCCACGCTTTCAAGCTGATCGAGCAGCTCTCCGCGGCGACGTCGCGCTTGGTGCTCAGCGGCTTTTCACAAGGCTACGACGAGCTCGATACCGTGCGGCGCGAGCTCGACAAGCAGCCCTGGTCGCAACGAATCAACGGCGAATACAGCGGCGCCATCCTGCGCATGTCGGACGACGACCTGCACCGGCTCGGCCGTGCGCGCTTCGACAACGTCGAGCTGATCTGGGATTACGACGCGATCGCAGCGATGAAGCGCGTCAACGTTCCAGTGCTGTGGGTACTGGCCGAGCAGGACCGCGAAGCGCCGATCGAAACCACGCGCGGCGCATTGCTGCAGCTCAAGAAGCAAGGCAAGCCGATTGACCTCTACCTGTTCCCGGACACCGATCACGGCATGATGGAGTTCGTCCCCCAGCCGGACGGCTCCCGCAAGATCACGCGCATCACCGACGGCTATCTGCGCTTGCTCGGCGACTGGATCAAAGGCCGAGTCGCCGGCAAGTACGGTCGCGCGCAGAAGCTCGAGTGACTATTGCTTGATCTCCGGCTCGACCAGCTGGATGAGCAGATCCAGCGAATCCCGCCACCCGAGATAGCACGCGTCGGCCGGAATCGCCTCCGGAATTCCTTCCTGCACGATGTTCAGCTCGACGCCGACCGAGACGGGAGTAATCGTCACCGTGGTGATCATCTCGCCCGGCAGGTTGGGATCGTCGAACTGGTCCGTGTAGCGCAGGCGCTGATTCGGCACGAGCTCCAGGTACTTCCCGCCGAACGAGTGGCTCTCGCCGGTCGTGAAGTTCTTGAACGACATCTTGTAGCTGCCGCCGACGCGCGCCTCCATGCTGTGGACCTTGGCGGTGAATCCATTGGGCGGCAGCCACTTCACCATTGCCTCCGGATCGATGAAAGCGCGATACAGGCGCTCCGGCGTGGCGCGCAGGACGCGATGCAGTTTGACGGTGTTCGGCACGGCAGTCTCCTTGGTCGATGGGTTGAATTCGGGGCCTTCTGCAAACAAGGACGGTCGAGGGGCTACAGATCCGACAGGTGAGCCGGCAGCTGCGCCCGCGCAGTCTCCAGCAGGCTGCGTTGCGGCCCCAAATTCCCCTGCGACGAGGTCCATACTGCGAACTCCACGAGGGGCAACGCCGGCAATCCCAGTTCGGGTCCGATTTCGCGCAAGCCCTCGCCGAGCTGGCTGCGAACGATCGGCGTGAGACCGAAGCCGAGCACTGCGGCCGTGCGAACGCCCGAGGCGCTGGGACTCACGCAAGTCAACCGCCATTCGGTGCTTGCTGCACCGAGCGCCCCGAGGGCTGCGGCACGATACGGACACGGCTCGGGGAAGAAACACATCGGCAGCGGCCGGGTTCGATCGACCTCCAGCGCCGCGGCGAACGCCCACACCAATGGCTCTGTCCAGAGAACATCCTCGCAGCCGCAGGCTCCGCAAGCGGTGCCCAGCACCAGATCGAGATGCCCTGCGCGCAGCGCTGCCGTCAGCGTGTCCGTGATGCCGATCTGCAAGCTCAGCTCGACATCCGGATGATTCGCCGCGAAGCGTCGCAACAGGTCCGCGAACCATGGGCCGAGAAAGCCCTCCGATGCACCGATACGCAACTGGCCGCCGACCTGCCGAGCAGTGCCGAGCCGCGCGTGCGCGTCGTCGTGCAGCGACAGGATGCTGCGCGCGTATTCGAGCAGGATCTCGCCATGCGGCGTCAACGAAACCGAGCGTGTATTCCTGAGCAACAGCTCGCAGCCGGCCTGCAGCTCGAGCCGCTTGATCTGGGCGCTGACCGCCGACTGCGTGAGATGCAATCGCTCCGCGGCGCGCGTAAAGCCCTGCCCCTCCGCGACCGCGACGAAGGCACGCAGCAGGTCGTTGTCGAACATCGATTCAACACTCCCGGAACTGGCATTCACAACGAGATCTCGTTTCCCAACTGTAGCCGCAGCCCGTAGCTTGGCGGCCTGGAGTCGAGGACTGGGGCAGCCAAATGTGTGTCGAGTGCCTGTTCGTGTCGAAATCGCGCTACCCAGGCCGTCACAGTCATGACAGCCCAACAGGAGCCCGCCATGTGTCCGATCTGTCTGACGACCGCCACCGTCGTTGCCGCCAGCACCACGTCGGGAGCCGGCGTGCTTGGTTTCATCGCAGTCCGCTTCCGGGCTCTGCGCCGCCTGCGTCTTTTAATCAGGAGTAACCCATGAGCAAACTCGAGACTGCCCCGATCCCTGCTGTCGTGGATCGCGCCGGCTATCAGGCGCAGGTGGACACGCTGCGGGAGCGGGAGAAAGCACACATGCGCGAGAGCGATGCGATTGCAGCTGCGCGCCGCCGTCTGCCAATGGTCGAGGTGGATGGCAAATCACAGCTGATCGGCGGACGCGGCCCTGTGAGTCTGCTGGATGCGTTCGAAGGACGCACGATGCTGCTCGCCTACTACTTCATGTGGTATCCGGGTAACGCCGCGCCCGAGCAGTGCGAAGGATGCACCTGGTTCACCACTCAGGTGGGCGAGCTGTCGCACATGCATTCTCGCGACGTCACATATGCGACGTTCTGTCAGGGCCCGTACGAAGAGAGCGCGCGCTACCACGACTTCATGGGCTGGAAGATGCCCTGGTATTCGATCCCGCAGAACTCCCTCGAAACGCTGCTGGCCGGACGCAAGGCCGGCCTCATGTACCTGATCAGCTACCTGCGCCGCGGGTCGAAGGTCTTCGAGACCTACTGGACGACGCGGCGCGGCGTGGAGGCGATGGACAACACGTACCGCTTGCTCGACCTGACCGTTTACGGCCGGCAGGAGAAGTGGGAGGAGTCGCCCCGCGGCTGGCCGCAACTGAGGGTCGGCAAATCGAACATGCGCACCGGGCAACGTCCCACTTCCCAGTGGTCACGGCTGGAGGGCGGAGCCTCTGACGCCCTGCGCTAGAGCGTCGGAGCCGGAGCCGGAATAACTCTCGCCGGCTCCGGCTCATCGCTGGGCTATCATCCTGCGGCCCCGCCCCTCGCAGGAGACCACCGTGACTCAGCCACCTGTCGCAGCCTCCGGTCTGCAAATCCGCTCCCTGGTCAAAAAGTCCGGGGTCCTCGAGGTCTCGCTCCTTTCGGTACCAACGCCAGAGCCCGGCCCCGACGAAATCGTGATCCGGGTCGAAGCGACGCCGATCAACCCGTCGGACATCGCGCTGCTGCTCAGCCTGATCGACATGGATACTGCCAAGCAGGCCGGGACCGCCGACAGTCCGGTTTTCACTGCCAAAGTGCTCGAGCGCGCGATGCCTGCGCTCACCGCGCGCCTCGATCAATCCATGCCCGTCGGCAACGAAGGCGCCGGCACCGTGGTCAAGGCGGGATCGTCGCCCGCGGCGCAGGCGCTGCTGGGCAAGCTCGTCGCGGTCGCGAGCGGCTCGATGTATTCGCAGTACAGGGTGGCGAAGGCAGTCGAGGCGCTGGTCCTGCCCGCCGGGATCACTGCGACGCAAGCCGCTTCGTGTTTCGTGAATCCCTTGACGGCGCTGAGCATGGTGGAAGTCTTGCGCCGCGAAGGTCACAAGGCGCTCGTGCACACGGCGGCGGCCTCCAATCTCGGCCAGATGCTCAACAAGATCTGCCAGAAAGACGGCGTGAGCCTGGTGAACATCGTACGCAGCGCGGAGCAGGCGAACATTCTCAAGGAGATCGGCGCGAAGATCGTGCTCGACTCCACGTCACCGCGCTTCATGCCCGATCTCATCGAAGCCGTAGCCGCGACGGAGGCGACCCTCGCGTTCGATGCGATCGGCGGCGGCTCGCTCGCGAGCCAGATCCTCACCGCGATGGAAGCCGCAGCAGCCGCGCGCATGACAGCCTACAACCGCTACGGCTCGAACACGTTCAAGCAGGTATACATCTACGGCGCGCTCGACACGGGCAAGACCGAGCTCACGCGCACCTACGGCTTTGCCTGGTCGGTGAGCGGCTTCCTGCTCACGCCGTTCCTGCAGAAGATCGGCATGGCGGACGTCCTGCGGTTGCGGCAGCGAGTCGTCGCCGAGCTGACGACGACTTTCGCGAGTCACTACACGAAGGAAATTTCGCTGCGGGAGGTCCCGCTGCTGGACGTCGTGAAGGCGTACAACAAGCGCGCGACCGGCGAGAAGTACCTGATCATTCCGACTCGCTGATTGTCTTGCCGGCCGGCGCGCAGGCGCCGCCGGCACACTCCTTGTGTCGCTCGAACCAGCGACGCAGCAGCAACTGGTGGCGCAGGAAGTTCGACGGCCGTACGCCGTACGGCCCGTGATACTCGTCCGCCATGCGCACCAGCACTGTCGGCACGCCTCGCAACTTGAGCGCGCGATAGAAATCCTCCGCCTGCGGCATCGGCGTGTTCAGGTCGAGCTCGCCGGTCATGAGCATCGTCGGCGTCTTGACGTTGCCGACGTACATGATCGGCGAGCGCGCGAGATGCTCGCTTGGGTCTTCCCAGAACATCTTGCGATAGTTCCAGTAGAACGACGCGCCGTCGGTCATGCCGACGAACGACAGCTGGTTGGTCACTGCGCAGTTCGCCGAGGCCGCGGCGAAGCGGTCGGTGTGTCCGACGATCCACGCCGTGAGCTCGCCGCCGCCGCTGCAGCCATAGACGAACAGCTGCTTCTCATCGACGTAGCCGCGCGCCACGGCTGCATCGACGCCATGCATGAGGTCGTCGAAGTCCTTGCCGGGAGACGCGTGGTTGATGGCGTTGCCGAACGACGCGCCATAGCTGGTCGAGCCGCGCGGATTCAGGTACAGCACCACGTAGCCGTTCGCCGCGTGCTCCTGCATCGGATAGTCGAAGGCCTTGCGGAACAGCCAGTGCGGCCCGCCGTGGATGTTGAGAATCAGCGGATACTTGCGCTGGGGATCGAAGTCAGGCGGCTTGATGAGCCAGCCCTGGATCTGCAGGTCGTCGGTCGAGCGAAACCAGATCTCTTCCACTTCGCCGAGGCGCACGTCGCGCAGCAGCGCTTCGTTCACCGCGGTGATGCGTCGCGGCTTGGGCGAGCGCACGTCGAAGATCACCAGGTCGTTCGGCTGATGGTAGGTCGACAGCGTACCAACCGCCGTGCCGCGGCCGTTGACGTCCGTGACTGCAAGCGAGTGATCGCCCTCCGTGATCTGTTTCACCGCGCCGCTGCGCGAGGCGAAGTAGAGATTCGTGCTGCCGCGATCCGCGGCGACGAAGTAGAGACCGCTCGAATCCTTCGCCCACCAGTAGGTCTTCGGCTCCGAGCCGTACGGATGCGGATAGATCGAGCGATCGAGCGACGCCGTGATCGAGTGCGGATTCGAGCCGTCGATGCCGGCGACGTAGAGCTGCGTCGGGATGTAAGAGTCGTCGCTCCAGTCGTAACCGCCGTACGCGACCCAGCGGCCGTCGGGCGAAACCACGGGATTGAAGTCCGGGCCCTTGCGCGTCGTGAGCTGGCGCACCTTGCCGGTCGCGACGTCGATGGCGTGAACATCGGACTCGCGCCACGGATACTCCCACTGCTCCGGATTGAAAGTGCTGAAGACGATCTCGCGGCTGTCCGGCGTCCACGAAAGGTTGCCGACGAAGTCGGGCCCGCCGCCGAAATCATGATCGCCCTGCGTGAGCTGGCGCACCGCGCCGCCCGACGCTGGCACGGTAAAGACGTGCATGCGACCGTCGTCGAGAAAGCCGACCCCGTCGCGGCGAAACACCAGGCGCTCGATGATGCGCGGCTCCGCTGCCCACTTCGCCTGCGACGGCCGTCCCGGCAGATCGAATTGCCAGTCCTTGGTCACACGCGGCACGAGCATCGTGAAAGCAAGCGTCTTGCCGTCGGCTGACCACGCGAGATTGCCTGACCAGTTCGCGTCACGCACGAGCTGCAGCGGCGCCTCGCTGCTGTCGAGATCCCGGATGAAAATCGATTCGCTGCCGTCGTCGGCCGGCGCGACGTACGCGATGCGCCGACTGTCAGGCGCCCAGACGACACTGCCGCCTTTGCCGAGCGAACGCGCGCCGCTGCCGTCCGCATTGATGAGCCACATCGCAGACTGACGACGATCATTGACCTTGTCGACCGTGCGCAGCATGTAGACGACGCGCTTGCCATCCTGTGACAGGTGCGCGCCGCCGACATCTGCGAGATCGAGGTAACCTTCGAGCGGCAGCGGCCTGCCTGCTGCTTGAGCGCTGAAGCTTGTCAGGAGCAGTAACGCAATCAATGCACTCGCGATCAAGCGGTGGGACATGAGGAACCTCGGCGTTGGGGAGGCCGAGATCCCATCACATCTTCACGCTGTCGGGCAACAGTCAGCCGGGAATGTCATATTGTAACGATGCCCCAGTCCGACGTGCTGTTGACGCTGCTCGGCTTCGGCATGGTCGCCACCTTCATGGTGCTGATCATGCTGAAGAAGCTCACGCCGATCGTGGCGTTGACCGTCGTGCCGCTGGCGTTCGCGCTGGTCGCCGGGTTCGGCAGCGAAGCGCTGGGCGAGATGATGCTCAAGGGCATCGGCGTGCTCGCGCCGACCGGCGTGATGCTGATGTTCGCGATTCTCTACTTCGGCATCATGATCGACGCGGGCCTGTTCGATCCGGCCGTCAAGGCGATTCTGCGCATGGTCGGCGGCGATCCGCTGAAGATCGTCGTAGGCACGGCGATCCTGTCGGCGACGGTCTCGCTCGACGGCGACGGCTCGACGACGTACATGATCACGGTCGCCTCGATGCTGCCGCTGTATCGACGCCTGGGTCTCAACGTGCTGAAGCTCACCTGCGTCACGATCCTGGCCGGCGGCATCATGAATCTCACGCCGTGGGGCGGACCGCTGGCGCGCGCTGCCAGTGCATTGCACGTCGAGCCGGCGAACATTTTCGTGCCGATGATCCCGGTGCTTGTGTGCGGGCTCGTCGGCGTCTTCGCCGTGGCTTATTACCTCGGCCTCGGCGAGCGCCGGCGGTTGGGTGTCGTGGCGCTCGAGGTCGTATTCTTCGACGAAGTGCCCGCGGAGAGCGACGGACTGAAGCGACCGAAGCTCCTCTGGGTTAACTTTGCGCTTACGCTGGCGCTGATGACTGGTCTCGTGCTGCGCATTGCTCCGCTGCCGGTGCTGTTCCTGGTCGGGTTCTGCATCGCTCTGATCATCAATTACCCGGGAATCGCCCAGCAGCGCCAGCGCATCGCCGTCCACGGCCAGAATGTCGTCGCAGTGGTGTCCGTGATCTTCGCCGCCGGCGTGTTCACCGGGATCCTGACGGGCACGGGAATGGTCGATGCAATGTCGAAGAGCCTGCTGGCCGTCATTCCGCAAAGTTGGGGCCCGTATCTCGCGCCGATCACGGCGCTCGCCAGCCTGCCCTTCACGTTCTTCATCTCCAACGACGCGTTCTATTTCGGCGTGCTGCCGATCGTCAGCTCCGCTGCGCAAACGTATGGCATCAGCGGCGTCGAGATGGCGCGCGCGGCGCTGATCGGCCAGCCGGTTCACCTGCTGAGCCCGTTGGTTCCCTCGACTTATCTTCTGGTCGGACTGGCGGGCGTGGAATTCGGTGATCATCAGCGGTTCACGCTGCCGTGGGCGATTCTGATGTGCCTGGTGATGCTGGCAGCGGCGCTGATGCTGGGGATCTTTCCGTTCTCTGCGTAGAGGAGCGTTCCGATGAGAAGCTTCCTGATCGGTCTCGTCGCAGGCGTCGTGCTCGTTCCGCTCGTCTTCGTCGCGATGGGCTACCTGGGTCGATTCTCCGTTCCAGCCACTGCGCAGCAGCCGGCGTGGGAAGAGCAGTTCGCTCATCGCGCGCTGTCGGCTGCGCTCAGCCGTCAGGCGCGCGAAATGCGCAACCCGATCGTCGTGAGCGACGATGAATTGCTAGCTGGGATGAAGCTCTATATCAACAATTGCTCAGGGTGCCACGGTCGACCGGGAGAGCCGAGCGCGTGGGGAACCCGGAACTTCTATCCGCGCGTGCCGCAGCTCGCCGAGCATCCCAAGCACTTCGATCCCGGGACGATGTTCGTCATCGTCAAGCACGGCATTCGCTATTCCGGAATGGCAGCGTGGGACGGCCTGCTGCCGGACGAGGACCTCTGGCGGATCGTGACTTTCCTGAGCTCGCTGCACGAGCTGCCGCGGGCGGTCGATGCGAAGTGGAACGCGAAGGAATCGCCCCAGGCCTAGGCTCAGAACGAATACGCCGCGGCGATCAGCAAGCCGCCGATCAGAGCGCAATTGGTCTTCCAGGTGCTGAGGGCGCCGGCGCGCCCATCGCCTTCCTTGTTCCAGAAATCGAGAAACATGATCGAGGCCACGATCGTGAACAGCACCAGGCCGAGCGCGGCGCACGCCGGCCACAGTCCGAACATGAGCGCCAGGCCGCACACCGTTTGAAAGATCGACCCGATCACCAGCACGAAGCGCGCAGCAGGCACGCCGCGGGCAGTCATTCCCGCCGTGATCGGCGCAAGCGACGTGAAGTGATGGATACCGGCCCAGGCGAAGTACGCTCCGAGCAACAGACGACCAAGCAGCCACATGACTTCGGTAATATTGGCGGGCATGACAGAGGGCGAAGCAAACACTATCGCGCAGCAGCCTGCAAGCCAGAAGGAGCCTTCGGTGGAGAATCCTGACGTCCAACATCCCCACGCGCGCCACGGCGGCGGACTGCCGCGCTGGCTCGAGCTCGCGATCGCCATCACCGCGCTCACGACGTCCGTGAGCTCGATCATCATCGCCGTTCATCACGGCCAGACGATGGAGAAGCTGGTTCAGGCGAACTCCCTGCCCTACATGCAGGCAGGATTCAGCGACGCGCCGCTGGACGGCAGACAGATCCTGTCGCTCGATTTGCTCAATCGCGGTGTCGGCCCGGCGCACGAGAAGAGTCTGCACGTCAAGGTCGATGGGAAGTACGTGAGATCCGTGGACGAGCTGATTACGGCATCACTGACTCCGCAACAAGCAGCGGAGGTGCACAAAGCCCGCGAGGACCTGATCCTGAGGTTCGTCCAGAACAACGTGAAGCACCGGTTCGTCCCCGGCAACGAGTTGCAGATGGTGTTTCGTGTGGAGCGGACGCCGGAGAACGCACGGTTGTGGGATCTGGTGGATGACGCGCAGAAGCGCTGGTCCGTCTCGTTCTGTTATTGCTCGGTGTTCGACGAATGCTGGTTCGTCGCCAGCAAGTTCGCGGAGCCCGCGCCGGTGAAGGAATGCGTGCGCGACGAGCCGAACGAATTCACGCCGTGACGCCTGGCGCCAGAGTTCAGCAGCGAAGATTCGCGAACGGATCCAACGCCTGCGACTGACTCAAGGCTTGAAGTTGGAGACATTGCCTACCCGATACCAACTGCCTTCGCGACGCTCGTACAGTTCTATCCAAGCCGATTCAAACGCCAAAGGTTGGGAGCCGCCATCCTGTGTGGTCTGCACTCCCGCAGCACGGACTTGCACGATGACCCAGCCAAGGCTGCCATCGTCGGACACCCGCACGACGGGTGGAACAAGGTCGATGTACTCAGCGAAGCGAGTGGTTCCCAGGTACTGTTGGAAGCGTGCCCGACGGGCGTCGAGAGTTGGTTGCGTTATCTGACCACGGTTGGCAGAAATAAAGTCAGGCGCCTCCGATAGCAGAAGGAGATCGGCGTTTGACTCACGGTGAGCCCGCATGGCCTCCTCATGGAGGGCGAGCAATTTCGCTCGTGCTTCAAGCGGGGGCGCGATGGGCGTAGAGCTGCACGAGGCGAGAAGCACCGAGAGGGCCAGGATGGGCATCAAGATAGGGTGATTCACTTGCACCTCCATCAACGGTGGCCGCAGCTACCGTCTCACGGGATTTGCCCGGCCAGTCTGCTGCCCTAGCTGTTGGGCAAGCCCAATGAGAATTCCCTCGGGGCCCCGGATGTAGCAGAGCCGATACATGTCACCATACTGGACCACTTCGCCGACGAGCTGCGCGCCACGCTTGCCGAGCCGCACGAGCGTATCGTCAAGGTTCTCCACTGCGAACATGATGCGCAGGTAACCAAGAGCGTTTACTGGGGCGTTGCGATGGTCAGCAACTACAGGTGGCTCCAGAAATCGTGAAATCTCGAGCCGGCTGTGACCGTCCGGAGTGACCATCATGGCGATCTCGACGCGTTGCGTCCCAAGTCCGGTGATGCGCCCAGCCCATTCTCCTTCGACGAAAGCTCGTCCTTCCAGCCCGAGGCCCAGTTCGGTGAAGAACTCAATGGCGGAATCGAGGTCTTCCACCACGATGCCGACGTTGTCCATACGATTGACTGTCATACTGTCTCCTTGGCGTCTAGCGGCTTGTTGGCACTCTCAGTGCGTCTCGAAGCGCTTGGTTTGCAGGATGATCGTGGGCAAAGAGCGAGCGCGAGTTCACGGTTCATCATAGATCACCGTGGTCTGTCCGCGAGGGACTAGCCACTTGTCGAAAAGCCGAGGTATCAACTGCGGCTCGCGGTGAAACAGACCCACGCGAACCGCAAAGATCTTGTCGAACCTTTGCGCACCAGGATCGAACGTCAGGACATCGACAATACGAAACTCCGCCCTGCCCGCGTCGACATGCTCCTGGTTACGCCGGACGGCTGCTTCGATCATCTTCTTCGACTTGTCGATCGCAACCAAACGCCCCGCGCGCAAGCGAGCACACACGTAGCTTGCGGCAACACCGTGGCCGCAACCGACTTCGAGAACCTGATCATCTGGACGGATTCGCATCCCTTCGACAATTTGTCGCAGGCGCTCACTCATGGTGGTCCGAGATCGACGGCGAATGGCCCGCCTTCAATGTAACAACCACAAGTAAATGATCGATGCGGCGAAGCCCAATGCCGTGCGTACTGCGTGCAGCACGTTCCACTTCTCCAACAGTGAACGCGTTTCCGGTGACGTCAAATCGCGGCGAGGATCGAGAAGTTGACGGTTAGTGGGCATGACGACAACCAGGGTGAACGGCACGACCAGGCCAATCAGGAGGGCAGCTACAAACCAGAGAACATCGGCTCCCAGGAGCCACGCTCCGATGCCGGACACCAAACTCAGCATCGCCAATGGAGCCTGCAGTAGCGTCGCGCGCCTATAGCTGGGCGCCCATTGCAATGCAGCCATCCGAGTCTCCAAAGTCATGCGTGCGGGATGCTCTGCTACGTTGATGTACAAGGCAGCGCCAGCAAACAGCGTCGCAGTTAACGTGGCGATGAACTGGAGCGCTTGAAGCATTGGTTCGTGAGCCCGGTCAAGGTGCTGAGCTGTTGTCAGACGTTCCTGAGTACATAAGCCCCTGCGTTCCTGCCGGACGCGTACTCACTCGCCACCTGCTCGATGCTCTTGTCGTTAGTCTGAATGACGTGCTTCCGAAAGGAATCCTGGATGCCGGAGAACTGCTCATGCATTCGGATGACCACATCTCGCGTTGCTGATGATTGAGACGTGCGAACCTGGGTGCGGGCCAGAACTACGTCCAGCGGAGCATGCAGCAGTACATACTGGATATCCGAAGCCATGGAGGTAATCAACGGTAGGAGCCAAGGCCCGATTACGCCATCCAGGTAGACATCGTATCCTCCAGCCGAATATTCGAGGGCTGCTGCAACGTACGCGCGGACGACGGTGGAATTCTGGCTACTTGCGTCGGGCAGCGATGGGTCTACTCGGTGGGCCACGAAGCGAAAGAACATATCCGATTCGATATGCACGCCTCTGGATCCATTCGCCGAAAGAAGTCTGGCGAGTGACGTCTTGCCACTGCCAGGCGTGCCGCTAATGATCGTGATCGCCATTGTCCAGGGCCACACCGAGTGAAGGTACACGCGCCCGCTTGTAAAACACAGCTCGATAAGCCAAGACGAGAAACGTGATATGCAAGGGGACCGATAGGACAAAGCTGCTCCAGAGCGAGCCACTCTCGCCGTTGCCCTTGTAAGCAACCATCCACCAGGAAAGGTAAAGGACGATAGACGCCAGAAACTGGAAGATGAGCCGTCTTGTGGCGTCCGAGCGGAGCAGCCAGGTGGCTACGACCAAGCTCGCGATACCCATCCAGCCAATGATCTTGCCCGCAACCCACCAGGAGTCGGTGCCGCCTATCACGAGCAGGGCGGCCATAGGAACTGCGCCGTGTCCAGCCACAACGAGCGCTATTGAATAGGAGATCAGAACAGCAGCGGCGGTCAGCATGGTGGTGCGCCTCTGGTTTCGCTTCAGACCAGCCTGCTCGAGGATACTGTTGAAGGTTCCTGGAGCCAAATCGTCAATATCAGTGGCGTGAAAAAGAAGCGGAATTTGCTCTCGAGCTCCATGTTCATCTGTTGCGTCCTTCAGGCCGAACGTTGGAGTTCAGCGGCAGGCAAAAGGAAAGGCGCGCAGCGGCCTTTTGGGCTGTCCGCTGCAAACACGGTTGGGCGCCACCGGGAACATTGATGAAGCGGGCGACGTTGGCAGGCATGTCAGTTGCTGCGTTGCTGAGGGTTACTCACGGAGGAACATGGCATGCATGATGACCACGCCGCGACGGTACGTCGACTTCTGCTTGATTGGGCCGCGGCTATCGCGGCGGGCGATCGGGCTGCAATCCTTGCTCACCATGACCGCGACTTGCTCATGTACGACTTCCCTTCGGTAGTTCGCGGAGTAGACGCATACAACGAGACGTGGGATTTCTTCTATGCGAACCCAAAGGGGCCGATTCAATTTTCGCCGCGCGACATTGAGATTACTGCGGGCGCAGAAGTTGCGTTCGCGACTTGCTTGATCCATTGCGACGGCACCTCGGCCGGCGCTCTTGATCTGCGTTTAACCATGGGCCTGGTTAATCGCAACGGCCAATGGACGGTGACGCATGAACACCACTCTGTGCCGACCACAGAGAAGCGGTTCCTTGGCCCGGAAGCCAAATAGAACCTGCGCCTTCTGATCGCAACAGCCTGATCAACGGTCTGAACCGTAGCCATTCATGCCCTTAAGCCCAACGCCGCGAATGAGCCGCGAGCAACGGCGCTTCGCCGTTGCGAGTCGGGACCAGCAGCTCGTTCTGTGCCACATCAACTCCGGCTAAAGAATGGCCCAGCTTTCGCTTCCAGCAACCGCACAAGTGCCGGGTCCATGAAGTCGAATTCGTCTGGGATGTCCAGGCAGATCACGCGCTTTGCTTTGAGATGCGCCTTGAACTTCCTGCTCAGTTTGTTCTGATGAGCACGTTCCATGACGAAGATGACGTCTGCCCATTCCAGCAGATCCGAAGAGACAGGTGATTCGGCTTCCGAATTGAGCCCGGCAGAGGCGACCTCGAATCCCGCGCGGTTTGAGAACACTTGCTCTGCAGTCGGACTGCGAAGTCGATTCTGACTGCATATGAATAGCACCCGCTTCATCCGTGACACCTACCGCCGCCCATGCCGCGAGCAACGACGCTTCGCGAAACCAGTGACTTGTTAGCGGGCATTCGCGCGGACCTCAAGCGCCTTGCCGAGCGCCAGCAGCTCGGAAAAGTACGCGTGCGCGTCGCCGCTAAGGCGAGGCATGACTCGTTCAAGGTCGGCACACACGTTCGCGACGGCGTCTGTCCGCTCCTGGTCCAGCGTCCCGTTTTCCACAAAGTAGGAAATGCAGCCGGCGAGAAAAGTATCGCAAGATGTCAAAGACACGCCAGCAACGTCTCTATCGGCACACTCGCGCGGGAACGCTCGAAAATAGTGAGCATTCCAAGCGCCCTCGATTTCTGCTCGACTCATCATAGGTGCACGCTAACGCCGCCTTGGCGCGATGTCGATTCGTACACATAGCGGGTGCTGAATTGCGCTTCGTCGACTCCCGCATCGCGTCCTCGTGATGCCAAAGCCAAAAAGTACACCTCAGGCGGAATTCAGGTCGTCTGTAGCAACCTTCCTCGAACACAAGGCCAAACGAACGCAGGCTCTCAAGTTCGACGGGACATCCCTATTCAACCACCTTGAGGTCATAGTACGCCTGATTGCTGCCCGGCCATTCGCAGCTCGACGGCACGGGCGACCCTTTCAACACAACGTCTACTGGGCCTTCGAAGTCGTCGACCTCTGCCGAAGCGAAGGCTCGGTAGCCGGCCTTCTCGACGCAAAAGCGCCACGCGTACCAAGCGGATCCATCGGGCAGTAGTATCTCCATCTGCCACCTGCTCTTCTTAGGCAATGACACCACACCTGCTGCATCGGTGTGATGAACGGCGAGCGTTGTCGATCGAGTACTCGGAAAGGGGTAGCGATACGTCGCAAAAGTAACGGACGCATCCTTGACTGGATGGCCACCCTCATCACGGACTCGCAGATCGAACTTCGGTTGCTGTGTCCGCAGAATCGGATAGCAGCCAGTGATACCGACCAGCGCCGCCACAACCACCAGCAGTTGCTTCATTGGACGCGCTTCCGCCGCGCGAGGGTTTCCGTCGCGTCGCTGCAAGCGCTTGTTAGCCAGCACTACCACACTCCGGGAATTAGTCTCTTTGTCCGCGATGCATAGGCGTCATACGCGCCCTTGAAGTGCTCTCGCATCAGTGCCTCCTCAGGGCCGAGTCGAAATGCGCAAAGGAGCACCATCGCCACGGCGTACGCCGGACCAGCAATCCAATTGGGGATGACGATCGCCTGGCCCAGTCCGTAAAGCAGGAATGCGCTGTACATTGGATGGCGAACGCGCCCGTAGACTCCATCCGTCACGAGGCGGTGCGCTTCACGGATCTCGAGCGTCACTGACCAATTGGTGCCCAGGTCGGAGTGCGAGCGATAAAACAACCAGAGGCCGAGCGCCAGGAAGAGACTGCCCGCCAGGAATGGCGCCGGGTACAGCTGGAACTCCGCGAAAGCGAACCATGGTGTTGCAATCCACAAAATGGGGATGAGGAACGCGATCCAGGCGATCGCGAGTAGAACGATTTCCAAGGATCCTTTTCTACTCTGTACAACCCTAGTCGTCCGGCTCCGCCGGCCATGCGGCGCTCGGATTGCCAGCATGGCAACGATGCCAACGAGAATGACTGCCTTCGCAAACCACGGATTCATTGCGTTACCCCGCCCCCCGCATCACATGGCGTGTCTGGCTAACGCCGCCCATCAGGCGCGTGCGTCCTCGCACGTCGCCTACGTTGGCATGTTAGCCGCGGCATAGACGGCCCGCACAAACTCCTCCGCCGACCAGTCCTTCCGATCGGAAACCTGCCCATCTCCAAGCTCGATCAGCCTCAACACACCATCGCTGCGTCTGGCAACATCGACCGAGAAGAAAGGGCTGACGACTTGTGAAGCGCAAGCGTGAACAATGTCCGGGATGTCAGTACCGAGTCCAAGTGGATGGTTACGAAAAACGAAGTATCTTCGCTCCGACGCTGTCTCATACTCTTCCTTCCGTCGAACGCACACCCCACCCTCAACTACGCCACGATACTTCTTCATCAGAGAAATAACGCCGGCGATGTCCTCGGGTCGTGATACGAGAGATCCTCCGGCCGTGCTCAGTGACTTGACGTAGTCCTTAACGAAGTAGCCCGGCCAATTGCGGCCCGCGAGCTCACTAGCGAAATCGGCCTCTTCCTTCAAGACGACGGTCTCAGCCGTGAACTCGGAGAGAAGTGGATACCACTCGGGTAGATGATGGCTTGCTTTGTACTGCGCAACGGAGGTGAATGCTTGCGCCGACCTTGCTTCCAATGCGCGCACGAGATTCTCAAAGCGTGGTACTGAAAGCATCCATCCTCTATAGAGTACGACGTCGCCAGCTTGCAGGCTCGGTCTTGGCTTGAAGTCGCTGCGCTCGAAATCCTCAAATGAGAACAGCGACACATCGAAGCCAACCGAACGAGCCGCCTCATATTCCTCAAGGTAGGTATCGTCAGCTACCTTGAGATTTATCGGATTGCTTGGGTACAGCAGCCGCATGACATGTTCCGGCTAACGCCGCGGCTCAGACGCCGCCGACCAACGGGTGGGAACACAAGTGCATTGCACTTGTGCGGTCGTTTTGGAGCCGCTTGTTAGCGAGCACTGTGCGTCCCCTGCGGACTTACCAACCACCACAGAATCGACGCCTGCACAGCGCCGCACACCGTGAGAAATGCTATCTGAACGAACGGAGCGTCAAAGAAAGATGGCGCCACGGGGTAGAGCACCTCGCCCGTCAGTGACAGGGGAACCGTCACGCAGGCAAGGACAAACGACGGGAGCAAATGCTCTGCCTGCTGGTGCCGCAAATAGATCTCCGTGATCAATGCATACAGCACTGCCAGAAGCACAATGCCCGCGTAAACACCAGCGAGAATTCGACCGGCGTATTTCATGTTGCCGTTCGGTAACGACGCCGTTAACCCGCCGCGCGCGTTTTCGTGCGCGGTCGGGTTGAATGGATTGTTAGAGCCAGCTTACCCAGGAAGCGCGGCAAATGAGGATCGCTTCGGGATACCGGTGCTTCACTGAAATGGAACCACCGAACCCAATGGAACTCATCCGCATCGAACCTGAGTGGCACACCTCGATCTGCGTCGATGACATACCAGAGGGACACATCGGTATGGCCCGCCGTGGCCCCAACCGTTTCAGTTGAAGTCAGCATCAATGGCGTCCCGAGCGCATCGGCGAGTTCGAGCCCGAGTTCCTCTCGCAACTCACGCGCCACTGTTACTCGCGGATGTTCACCGGGTTCGACATGGCCACCGGTTGGCAGCCAAAGTTGAGCATTCTTGTGGTCCACCAGCAGAACATGGTCATGGTCTACAAGCACAAAGTACGACACGAGATGCTTCGGCGGCGTCGCCGGCTTTTGGACCCGGCACAACTCAGCCCCGGAGTCGATCCAAGCTAGCGCATCTTCGCAATGCGCGCGCTCAAGCCTGTCGAAGGGGTCGATTGAAGCAACTTCTTCTCGTATGGCACTGCGCATGTCTTCTGCTGGCTCTAACGCCGCGAATTAGTCGCGAGCAAACGGCATTGCCCTTTGCGAGTCGGGCGACCGAAGGGAGCGAACTCGATTCGCTTGTTGACGGGCAAGCGAGCGGATGCGCTCATCCGGCGATTCGCCACGAGCGGGCAACCAGTATTTGATGGCTGGCAAGAGGGCCATACCGCACGGCCCCCCCCCACAACAAGCCGAGAAGGATCTTGCCCATGTGACCTCTAACGCCGCCTCATTTGAATGCGAACGGTTGGACCGTCCAGCCAAATCTCTTTCCCATCGGTGCTTGATGCGCTGAAATCTGCGACGGCCTCCTCGACCCTTGCTAAGAAAGCCGCAACATCTCGGTCGAGTCCATGGCACGATTGCTCGCCCATTGTCCATCGCGCTATCTCAAGATGTATCGGCTTGCCTTGATCGAACGCCTTCGGAGCTTGGTCGTTGATTTGAGTCCGGAGAAAGGTGGTGCCTCTCAGATAGGTCAGTGTTTTCTCAGTGGCCTTGGCATCGATGAGCATCGCAGAACCCACCTGCTCGTGAATGACCGCGATTTGCTCAGATGACGCTCGCGCGAGGATGAGCTTGGAAAGGAAATCGGAGCTGAGCGCGCGTCCGATGTCTGCCGTTTCGGCATGACACAGACCAGACAATAGTGTTGCGGCCGAAATCACGCTCTTGCTTGCGCTCTTCATGACTTCTGACGCTCGGGTTCAGCGGCGGGCCGCGCAGCGGACCGTCCGCTGCAACCCGTTGTTAGCCGCGCGCGCGCCGGTAGTGCATAGCGACTGCGCCGTTGCGGAGCGGCGCCGACGAGACCAGCTCGAGCCGTCGCGTGCTGGGTAGCCCGCTCTGGTAAAGGGTCGGGCCGTGACCGGCGATCCTGGGGTGGACCAGGAACTTGTACTCGTCGATCAGATCCAGCCGGTCCAGCTCGGTCGCGAGCTTGCCGCTACCGAGGAGCACGCCGGCAGGGGTCGCATCCTTGAGTTTCTGCACGCTCGTG
>Ga0075418_10003415_pt1 | contig 18151 bp, 11 predicted proteins | sample SoiMetdeltSBSDD2_FD_81776 | JGI IMG/M metagenome (GOLD analysis project Ga0075418, IMG submission 81776) | Bulk soil microbial communities from a Populus tree surrounding site in Tennessee, USA - Soil MetaG P. deltoides SBSDD2 | ecosystem: Environmental > Terrestrial > Soil > Tree plantation... | reverse complement strand
GTCGCCGAATCGATCGGCGTCGGCTCGCGCGCCGGCTACTTCGAGGAGTCCGGCATCGTCCGCGACATGATCCAGAACCACCTGATGCAGGTCCTGACGCTCGTCGCGATGGAGCCTCCGGTGTCGCTGACGGCGGATGCGGTGCGCGACGAGAAGGTCAAGGTGCTGCGCGCGATCCGCTCGTTCCGGCCCGAGGAGGTCGAGCGCGCGACGGTGCGCGCGCAATACACGCGAGGCTCTTTCGGCGGCGAGATGGTGAACGGCTACCGCGAAGAGGAAGGCGTGTCCGCGACCTCGGTGACCGAGACCTACGCGGCCGTGCGACTGCACCTCGAGAACTGGCGCTGGGCCGGCACGCCGTTCTTCCTGCGCTCGGGCAAGCGCATGCCGCGGCGCGTCACCGAGGTCGCGATCCACTTCAAGCAGCCGCCGCACATGTTGTTCGAAGGCGGCAAGTCGCTGCAGCCGAACGTGCTGATGCTGCGCATCCAGCCCGAGGAAGGCATCGCGCTGCGTTTCGGCGCCAAGGTGCCCGGACACGACGTGCGGATCCGCGACGTGCGCATGGATTTCCGCTTCGGCACCGCCTTCGGCGGTGAAACCGCCGACGCCTACGAACGCCTGCTGCTCGACTCGATGCTCGGCGACAGCACGCTGTTCGCGCGCCGCGACGAAGTCGAAGAGGCCTGGCGCATCGTGGACTCGATCGTCGCCGGGTGGCGCCAGTCGAAGGCCAAGCCCGAACAGTATGTCGCGGGCACGTGGGGCCCCGAGGCGGCGAACGAGCTGCTCGGCGCAGGCCGCACCTGGAGGAGGCCGTGAGCAACCTGCCCATGATGCGCACGGCGTTTCGCAGCACCTCACCGCGGCAGATCCGCGATGCGTTGCAATCGCTGTGGAAGATGTGCCTGCCCGACATGCAAGGCGGCGACGTCGCGCGGTCGCTCACGATCAACTTCATCGGCGTGGCCAGGGAGGAGGACGACTACCTGGTGCACGATGCCGTCGGTCGGCTGCAGCGCCGCACACCATGCCGCGCGTTCCTGTTGCTCATCGACGACGATGCGAGCGAGATCACGGCCGAGGTCACGGCGACCACACGCGTCCACGGGCCCAAGCGCGACATCGTGCTCGAGGAGATCGTGATCCGGATGCCCGAGAGCGAGTTCGACCAGATTCCCGGATTGGTGCGGCCGCTGCTCATGAACGACCTGCCGAACCACCTGTTCTGGAGCTCGGACTGGCCGCGGGTCGAACAGCACTTCGACGACCTGTCGCAGTTGTGCGACCACGCCGTGGTCGACAGCCGGTGCTTCGAGGCGCCCGCGCGCGCGCTCGAACGGCTCGACAGCCGCCGCCAGGCCGGCCAGCGCCTGACCGACTTGTCGTGGCTGCGCCTGCGGCCATGGCGCCGCGCGTTGGCCGAGGCGTTCGAGCGCGTGCCGTGGCAGCCTGGAGCGGCCACGACGGGAGAGATCCGCCATGGCGCGGCCAGTGCTGCGACCGCCATGCTGCTCGCGAACTGGCTGCGCACGAGACTCGGGGCCGAGATCGAGCTCGACCCGGCCGGCGATGCGGCGGGAACAGGCCCGGACCGCGTGGCGCTGCAGACGTCGGGTTGCGAAGTCGAGCTCGTCGCCGGGAGCCGGCAGATCACGTCCCACGTCACCACTCCTGGGCACTGCTACGTGCCGTTCAAGGTGCCGACCTTGCGCGCGAGCGACAGCGACCTGCTCGCCGCGGCGATCGATCTCGGCTGACGATCTCTCGAGTCACTCGCGTCGCGTACCTGCGTCCGCCTATCCTGCGACCATGGTGTCACGCCCGCATCTGCCCAACCCCTGCCTCGCCGGTTTCGCGTTGTTCGCTGCGTGCAGCGCGGTGCAGGACGATCTGAGCCGACAGCTGCTGAAACCGCCGCCGGGCTGGCTCGCGGAGCCCGGCGATCTCGGTATGCCATACGAACCCGTCGAGATCGCGCTGCACAGCGACGCGTCGCTGACGGGCTTCTGGATCCCGCACGCGGAAGCGAAGGGGCGCACCGTCGTGTTGTTCCACGACGCGAACACGAACGCGAGCGTGATGCACCCGTACTATGCGTTCCTGCACGAGGCGGGTTACTCGGTGCTCGCGTTCGATCCGCGTGGCTTCGGCCGCAGCAAGGGCACGCCGACACTGCAGGCGTGGCTCCACGATCTGCCGGCGCTGTTCGAATGGCTGCGCGCGCGGCCCGACGTCGACCCCGGCCAGATCGCGCTGTTCGGCACCGGGCTCGGCAGCGTCGCCGCGTTGTGGGCAGCACGCACGCAGGGCCCCTGCAAGGCGCTCGTGCTCGAGCACCTGCCGAGCCTGCGCGACATGCTGCGAGAGTCGATCCACGACGATGGCGGGGCATTGAGCGCCTACGCGCTCGGTTGGGCCGAGTTCGCGGGCCTGCCCGAGGAGATCGAGCCCGACGAGAACGCGCCGCGCACCAAGGTGCGCGCGCTCTTTCTCGCGACCGACCAGGAGCCTCTGCGCGATCGACGCGCGCTGTTGCGCGCCTACGGTCTGTATGGCGGCGAGCGGCAACTGTGGCTGCTGGCCGGTACGCGCCACGCGCCGCATGCGATGGTGACGCACGACGGCGAGTACCAGCACCAGATCGCGGCGTTCCTGCAATCGGCGTTCGCGGGCGACGACAACCTGCTCGCGACGACCTGGTCCAAGACGAGCGATGCGAGCGACGGCGAGGCCTGGTATCAGATCGAAGTCACGACGAAGGCCGGTTCCGCGACGCCGCAGGCCGTCGAAGCTGCCGCGGCGCTCGCGGACGGCACGCTGCACTACGCGCGTTCGTGGCTCGAAGGGTCGCGCGCCACAGCACGCCTCAAGCTGCGTGCGCCGCCGCAGGTCATCTCGGCCGTCCGCGTGCCCGACGCCGCTCCGGACCCACGAGCCGTGTTCGTGCGCAAGACGACGGTGCTGATGCGCTCGGCCGCGGCGATCGAACCGCTGATGCCGCGCATCGAAGCGCTGCGCAACGGAGCATTGCCCGCGGGCGACTACCGGCAGCTCGCCGCGGATCTCGCCGCAGCCGAGTCCGAACCGTTCCACCCGCGGCTCGCGGCGGAGCTCGGCGATGTGTGGGCACGGCTCGGCAAGGAGCTCGCGAGCGACGCCGATCCGCAACAACAGGCGCTCGGCACGCGCCTGCTGCAGCGGGCGGTCGCGGTGGCCCCCGAAAAGCCGCAACTGCACGTCTGGCCTGGCGCCAGCACGACGTATGGCTTTCCGCAGCAAGGCGACGTGGATGAAGCACGGCGGCTGCTCGCCGCGCCCGCGAAGTGAGCTGATGGTTTTCGTGGAGCGGGGAGGAATTCCCGCAACCGGGGACGGAATCGAGGCACTCCGGTGCGTGGGTCCACGCAAACCATCAGTCTCTTCAGCGTCGCCAGAAGCTCGGCGTGAACAGGGCGAGCAGAGTGAGTAGCTCGAGCCGGCCCAGGATCATCTCGAACGACATGACGATCTTGGTCCAGCCGCTGAGGTCGCCGAAGCCGCCGAACGGGCCGATGTTGGGACCGACGACGTGGACACCGACGCCCATGGCAGGGATGCCGTTCGCGAGCGCATCGGGATGGACGACTGCGAGCGCCGGTCCGCAGTTGCCGAGCATGCTCGAGCTCGCGGACAACGCGCCGGCGAAGCTCAGGCGCTGGTCGAACGCGATGACCATCGCACCGATCAGGATCGTGAGCAGCCATAGCAGGACCAGCGCGAGGATGGACGAGATCGTCGAAGCCTCCATCACCTCGCCGTCGAGGCGCAGCCGCTCGACGCTTTTGGGCCGCACGAAGTGCCGCAGCGTGTAGGCCAGGAGCTTCAAGCAGACGAGGATGCGGACCTGCTTCATGCCGCCCGCCGCCGAACCCGTGCAACCGCCCACCATCGTGCACGCGAAGACGACGATCAACGACAGCGGCGGCCAGGCATGGAAGTCCGCCGTCGCGAAGCCCGTGCAAGTCAGCATGCTCACGACGTTGAACGACGACTGCCGCAAAGCCGGGCCGAACGACACGCCGCCTCGCACGAGGTCGATCGTCACGGCGCCGACAGTGAGCAGCGTGAACAGCGTGTAGGCGCGGAACTCGGACGTGCGCAGCATGCCTCGGACCCCGGTCCAGCCGTCGCGCACCGACGCCGCCATCACGGTGAAGCTGCAGCCGCCGAGGAACATGAACACCGTCAGTACGACCTCGGCGCCGAGGCTCTCGAACCGCGCAATCGAGCCCCGCGTCGCGTAGCCGCCGGTCGCGACCGTCGCGAACGACTGGCAGACCGCGTCGAAGAAGCTCATGCCGCCGACGTACACGAGCAGCGCCACGCAGACGGCCGTCAGGAACACATAGACTGCGACGACGCCCCGCGACTGGGCGAGCACGCGAGGCTGGTCGCTGTCCATGCTGACGACGACCGATTCGGCGATCAGCATGCCCTTGCCCGTGGCACCCATCGACGGCAGCAGGGCCACGAAGATCAGCACGATGCCGATGCCGCCGAGCCATTGCAGCATCGCGCGCCAGAGCAGCAGGCTCTTTGCCACCTCTTCGGGCGGCGCATTGCCCGCGCTGGCCAGCACGGTCCCGCCGCAGGTCGTGAGGCCGCTGACGCTCTCGAACAGCGCGTCGGCCGCATCCGGCAGCAGTCCGGACCAGACGAACGGGACGGCGCCGAGCATGCTCGCGAGGAACCAGGCGATGCCGGCGACGCAGATCGCCTCCTTGCGATAGAAATCCCGCGGTGCACCGCGACCGGCAACCCAGAGCAGCAGCACGACGACGCACCCGAGCACGATGCTCGCGATGAAGCCCACCCGAGCCGAACCACCCGCCCACGGCGTTTCGCTCAGTGCAAGCATCAGCGGCACGCACTGCGCCAGCGTGAAGAACGCCACGAAACCGGCGAGGACCTGGGAGACGCGGCCGAGGTTCATCGGCGCCAGAAGCTCGGTGTGAACACGGCGAGCAGCGTGAGCAGCTCGAGCCGGCCCAGGATCATCTCGAAACACATGACGAGCTTGGTCCAGCTCGCGAGGTCACCGTAACCGCCGAGTCCGCCGATGTTGGGTCCGATCACAGCGACCGTCTGTCCCAACGCAGGAAGCCCGTTCGCGATCGCGTCCGGATGCACGGCGGCCATCGACGGTCCGCAGCCGGCCAGCATGCTGGCGCTGGCCGACAACCCGGCGATGAAGCTGAGTCGCTGATCGCACGCGAGCACCATCGCGCCGAGCAGGACCGTCAGCAGCCAGAGCAGCACCATCGCGAGCACCGAGGAGACCGTCGAAGCCTGCAGCACCTCGCCGTCGAGCCGCAGGCGCTCGATGCTCTTCGGCCGCACGAAGTGACGCAGCGAGTAGGCGAGCAGCTTGAGGCAGATCAGGAAGCGCGCCTGCTTCATGCCGCCGGCCGCGGAACCCGTGCAGCCGCCGACGATCGAGCAGGTGAAGATCACGAGCAACGAGAGCGGCGGCCAGGCCTGGAAGTCCGCCGTCACGAAGCCGCAGCAACAGAGCATGCTGACGACGTTGAACGAGGACTGGCGCAGCGCGTCGCCGAGTCCGAGGCCGCGCCGCATGAGGTCGAACGTGACACTACCGACTGCGAGCACCGTGAACAGCGTGTAGACGCGGAACTCGGAAGTGCGCACCATGCCACCGAGGCCGGACCACCCCTCGCGCACCGACGCCGCCATGACGATGAAGCTGCAGCCGGCGAGATACATGAACACCGTGAGCACTACCTCCACACCGAGGCTGTGGAAGTCGGCGATCGACGTGCGCGTCGAGTAGCCTCCAGTGGCCAAGGTGGCAAAGGACTGGCAGACGGCCTCGAACAGGTTCATGCCGACGAGCATCAACAGACCGAAACACGCCAACGTGAGCGACACGTAGACCGCGACGACGCCGCGCGACTGCGACAACACGCGCGGCTGGTGGGTGTCCGTGCTGACACCCACGGACTCGGTCGAGAGCAGGCTCTTGCCCGCCGCACCCATCGACGGCAGCAGCACGACGAAGCACAGCACAATGCCGATCCCTCCGAGCCAGTGCTGCATCGCGCGCCACAGCAGCAGGCTGTGGGCCGTGTCCTCGGGCCTGGGATTGCCGGCCGAGGCAAGAACGGTGCCGCCGCAGGTCGCGAGACCGCTGACGCTCTCGAACAACGCGTCGGCGGGATCGGGCAGCAGCCCCGACCACTGATAGGGCACGGCGCCGAGCAGGCTCGCGAGCAGCCACGCCGCCACGGCGACGACGATCGCTTCCTTCCGGTAGAACTCGCTCGGCGCGCGCCGCCCGCCAGCCCAGAGCAGAAGAGCCACGACGACGCCGAGCCCGATGCTCGTCGCGAATCCCGCGACACCCGCATTGCGCGGGCCCGCCGCTTCGCCGAGGGCCAGCAGCAGCGGAACGACCTGCACGAGCGAGAAGAACGCGACGAAGCCGGCGAGGACCTGGGAGACGCGGCCGAGATTCACGCGGGCACTATTGCGAGGGCCCTGCTGACGCGCAACGCGGAGAGCCCGCAACCGAAGGGCCGGTGCGGAGCACCGGAGCCGAGGTGGCGGCCCGCGCGTCGGGCTGCAGAGTCGCGAATCGCCGCGGCACGCGACGATTCGCGGCACTGGCGGCGCAACGCACGAGCGCGGCGAACGCGCGGGCCGCCGTCGACGATCACGGCACCTCGATGTCGACCCAGACGAGCCGGTGGTCCGAGGCAGCGACGAGCTTCGCGCCCGGTTCGTGCGCGCGAGGCCAGAACACGCCGCATCTCGCGACCGTGAGCAAACGCGCAGGCAGCACGTAGTCGACACGCAGGTTGCCGGGCCCCTTGCCGGGCTCGTCGTCGAAGTCCGCCGTGTCGGTCGCGTCGCCGAGGTGCGTCGCATTGGCGCCCCACTGCCGCTTGCTCTCTTCGGCGGCAGCCGGACTGCGCGGCTGTGGATCCTGCACGCGCGGGTGCGCGAGCAGCGCCGCGAGTGCCTGCCTCCGCGCATCGCCGTCCGCGGGATCGCAGTTCAGGTCGCCCATGATCACGAACCGTTCGCCTTCGCGCAGGCCGCCGGCGACGCCCGCGTCGTCGGTGATCCAGCCCGCCTTCTCCGGGGTCAAATAGTCGACCCAGAAGCGGATCTCGTCGTGGTTGCGACAGCCGTTGCGATCCTCCTTGCCGTCGAACACGGGCGGCGTCGGATGGCTGCACAGCGCATGGATCACGAACTTGCCGACGCCGAGCGGCACGTCCCAGTGGCTCTTCGACGACAGGCGCAGCTTCGCCCACGCTTCGTCGCTGTAGTACTGCTCTGGCCGCAGCGCGTCGGGCATGGCACTCCAGCGCAGCAGGCGGAACGTGCGCACCTTGTCGGTCAGGATCGGGTGGCACGACAGGAGCGCCATGCCGTACTGCCCCGGGAACGCGCCGAAGCCGAACGCATCGCCTGGCCCATCGCTGCGGCCGTCGCGATCGAGGTCCAGCCCCGACGGCTCGCCGGTGTTCACGGGCCCGCACCAGCAGTACGCGAAGTCGATCGGCTGCTGGCCGTTCTGCGCTTTCGCGAAGTACTCCTTGGCCAGGACCTGCGCGGTCGCCGCGGCCTCGTCGCGGTCGAGCTCGCAGAGCAGCAGCACGTCGATCTGCGCGCGCTGCACGATCTCCGCGACCTGCTTTGCCTGCGCACAACCACCGCCGCGCAGCTCCGCGAGCAGGGCCCCCGGCTGCGCGCGATTCATCGCGACGTTGAACGTGGCAAAGCGCACGACGGGCACGCCGGCCGAGCGTCGATTCGCGAGGTGGATCACCAACGGCACGCTGGCGATCAGGCACAGCACCGCCAGCACCGTGTAGTTCAGCTTCATGCACCGTCCTTGCGCGGGCTCACGGCAGGCTGCACGAACATCGCGGCGGCCTCCGGCAATCGCGCCTGCGGGCCCAACACGACGACGGTATCGTCGATCTCCAGCACCGTCTCGGGCGTGACGGAGGGCAGGTTGTGGCCCGAACGGCGCACCGCGACGACGCTGCATCCCGTGTGGCGCCGCACGCCCGCCTGCGCGAGCGTCTGGCCCGCACACGGCGACCCCTGCGCGACGCGCCAGACCGCGAAGTTGATGCCCGGCACGAACTCGGCGATCCTCGTGACGTCGTTCGGCACGACGAGCGACGCGCGATCGCCGGGGCCGGCCGCCTTGCGCATGTCGCGGACCTGACGCCCGATCTCGTCGTCGGGCACGAGGAACCGCCGCAACACGCGAACGAGTATCTCGATCGAGGCTTCGAGCTCCTGCGGCACGACTTCGTGTACGCCGGCCTTGCGCAGCCCTTCCGCCTCGGCGTTGTAGACCGCGCGCGCGAGCACGTGGGCCTGCGGTCCGAACTGGCCCGCGAGCTGCGCGATGCGCGCCGTCGCCGCGCTGTCGTTCACGGCGACGACGAGCAGCTTCGCGCGCTCGATGCCGAGCGACTTCAACACGGCGACACGCGTCGCGTCGCCGAGCGAGATCGGGATCCCGTTCATCCTCTCGGCCTTCACGGTCGCCGCGTTCATCTCGGACACGACGACGGGGATGCCGAGCGCGCGCAGTCCGGCCGTGACCGCGCGCCCCGTAGGTCCGAAGCCGATCACGATCGCGTGGGCCTTCAGGTGGTGGTCGTCGCGCACGCGCGCCTGCTCGTCGCGCGCGCGCGCGCGCCGCGCGAGGCGGTTGCCGAGCGCGTAGAGCATCGGCGTACTCGCGATCGACAGCACCGCGACGACGACGAAGATGCGTTCGGCGGGCTCCGGCAGGATGTGCGATTTCTGCCCGAGCTGCACGAGCACGAACGAGAACTCGCCGACCTGGGCCAACGTGAGCGCAGCCCGGAGTCGTACCCAGAACGGCTGTCCGAGATGCCAGGCCGCGAGCATCACGATCGCCGCCTTGCCCGCGACGACCGCGAGCAGACACACCACGACGATGCCCGGCCTCTCCGCGATCGCATGCCAGTCGAACAACATGCCGATCGAGACGAAGAACAGACTCGCGAACGCGTCGCGGAACGGCTCGACCTCGGACGCCGCCTGGCTGTGGTGGTCCGAATCGGCCAGCAGGATGCCCGCGAGGAAGGCGCCGAGCGCGAGCGACAGCCCGAGGTGCGCCGTGACGGCGGCGAGGCCGAGGCACCACGTCGCGAGGAACAACACGAACAGCTCGCGGCTGCGCGTGCGGCAGACGAACGAGACGAGCGGTCCCACGATCAGGCGTGCTATGACCACGACCGCGAGCAGACCGCCGAGGCCCTTCAGCGACTCGCCCAAGTTGCCGCTCTCGCCGCCGCGCTCGCCGAGCAAAGGAATCAACAGGATCATCGGGACGACCGCGAGGTCCTGTGCGATGTTGATGCCGATCACGAGACGGCCGTGCGGCGCGCTGAGTTCGCCCTGGTCGACGAGCATCTTCGTCGACGCAGCCGTGCTCGACATGCTGAGCAGGAAGCCGAGGAACAGCGCGGCCGGAAGCTCCATGCCGAGGGCCCAGCTCACCGCGGCAGCCGCGAGCACCGTGGCGAGGACCTGCACGCTGCCGCCCTGCAGGATCGTGCGCCGCAGCCGCGCCAGCTGGCCGAGGGGTACTTCGAGGCCCACCGCGAACAGCAGCACGACGATGCCGACCTCGGCGAGCTCGCGGACCATGTCCTTGTGCTGCACGAGTCCGATCGCGTTCGGGCCGACGAACACGCCTGCGACGAGGAACCCCAGGATCGGGGGCAGGCGCAGCCGGTGGAACGTCACTGCCACGGCGACGCAGAGCGCGAACAACAATGCGAGTTCGAGCAGGACCTCTTCGAGCACGCGATGTCAGTATCACCGCGCCGGGCCAACGCAAGGGGCCGCAGGACTTTGGTTGCGACCTTGCACGGCAGCCCTCGCCGTGGACAGTGCCGAAGAATGAACCCGGCAATCTTCGCGGAACTCGGTCTCGGCAAGACCAACAGCGGCGCCTTCGACGGCACCTGGCGCAAGACGAAGGGTGCGATGCTGACCGTGCGGTCGCCGATCGACGGCAGCGAGATCGGCACAGTACAGCTGGCCGAAGCCGCGGACTATGCCGCCGTCAGCAAGGCGGCTCACGAGGCGTTCCTGCGCTGGCGCGAAGTGCCGGCCCCGAAACGCGGCGACTACGTGCGCAGGATCGGCAACAGCTTCCGGCAGCACAAGGAAGCGCTCGGACGCCTCGTTTCGCTCGAATCGGGCAAGATCCTGCAGGAAGGGCTCGGCGAAGTGCAGGAGTGCATCGACATCGCCGATTTCGCGACGGGCCTCTCGCGCCAGATCTACGGTCTCACGATCGCGAGCGAACGGCCCAACCACCACATGCGCGAGACGTGGCACCCGATCGGCACGGTCGGCATCATCACGGCGTTCAACTTCCCGGTCGCGGTCTGGGCCTGGAACGCGATGCTCGCGCTCGCCTGCGGCGACGCCTGTCTCTGGAAGCCGTCGCACAAGACGCCGCTCTCCGCGATCGCGATGACGAAGCTCGCCGCCGCCGAGCTCGGCCCCGAGTGGGCCGCGCTCGTCGGCTTCTGCATCGGCCCCGACACCGCGGTCGGCAGCGCGATGCTCGACGATCCGAAGGTGCCGCTCGTCTCCGCGACGGGCAGCACTCGCATGGGCCGCGTCGTCGGCCCGCGCGTCGCCCAGCGCTTCGGCCGCACGCTGCTCGAGCTCGGCGGCAACAACGCGATCATCGTCATGGCCGACGCCGACCTCGACCTCGCCGTCCGCGCGATCGTGTTCGGCGCCTGCGGCACGGCCGGCCAGCGCTGCACGACGACGCGGCGTCTGCTCGTGCACGAGAAGATCGTCGATCAGCTCACGGCGCGGCTGCAGAAGGCCTACGCGCAGTGCACGATCGGCAACCCACTCGACGAGAAGACCCTCGTCGGTCCGCTGATCGACGAAGCGGCCGCGAAGTCGTTCGACCACGCCGTCTCGCTCGCGGTCGAGCAGGGTGGCAAGGTCGTCTGCGGCGGCGTGCGCGCGAAGGTGCCCAAGCCTCTGCAGGGTGGCGCCTACGTCGAACCGACGATCGTGCGCTGCGACAACGTGCTGCCGATCGTCAAGGAGGAGACCTTCGCGCCGATCCTCTACGTGATGCCCGTGAAGTCGCTCGACGAAGCGATCGCGAAGAACAACGAAGTGCCACAGGGTCTCAGCAGCTCGATCTTCACGAGCGACGTCCGCGCCGCGGAGCGTTTCACCGCGACGATCGGCAGCGACTGCGGCATCGCGAACGTGAACATCGGCACGAGCGGCGCCGAGATCGGCGGCGCGTTCGGTGGCGAGAAGGAGACCGGCGGCGGCCGCGAGTCGGGCTCCGACAGCTGGAAGGCCTACATGCGGCGCCAGACGAGCACCGTGAACTGGGGCACGAGTCTGCCGCTCGCCCAGGGCATCAAGTTCGGCGACGACTGAGGACCGGTAGCACGGCAAGCCGATAGAACACCGTGGCCAAGACCACCGCGATCACCTTCCACGTGCCAGCCACGGCCTCCAACCTGGGGCCTGGGTATGGCGTGCTCGCCGTCGCGGTCGACCTGCCGCTCGGCATCACGGTCGAACCGCGCACCGACGGCGAAATCCTCGTCGATCGAAGAGACGACCCGAGTGCGCACCTCGACGATCCGCGCCACGATCCGGTGCTGCGTGGGTTGCGCAGGGGTGCCGAACTGTTCGATGTTCCGCTGAACAAGGGAATGCTCGTCGTCGTCGAAGGCACGATCCCACGCGGCACGGGGCTCGGCACGATCTCGGCCGGCTACGCGGCGGGTCTCGGCATCGCGGTCCGGCTCGCGAAGAAGAAGTGGACGACCGTGCAGGTGCTCGACGCACTCGTGCCGCTCGGCGGCGATCCCGCGCACGGCGCCGCTTCGCTCGTCGGGGGTCTGTGTGCGACCGTGCAGACTTCGACGCCGCAGGAGACGCCGCAGCACCTGCGCCCGCTGTCCTACCAGATCCACCCGGACTGGCACTACGTGATCGCGCTGCCCGATGCGCAGATGGGCACCGCCGACACGAAGCGCGTGCTGCCGCCGACCTTGCCGCATGCGGCCACGGCGCGCAGCACGAGCCGCGCGCTCGGCGTGTTGCACGCGCTGCAACACGGCGACGAGGGGTTGCTGCGGCAGTGTGTGCTCGACGAAGTGCATCTGCCGTATCGCAGGAGACTCGTGCCGGGGCTGTCGGAAGCGCTGATCGCGGCCGTCGAAGCGGGCGCCGCGGGCAGCACGATCTGTGGGCATGGGCCGGGGCTCATCGCGTTCACGCTCGTGCCGGGGCGCACGCCCGAGATCGCGCGCGCGATGGTCGAGGCCTTCGGCAAGGCCGGGCGCCAGGCAACGACGCTGACGCTGCAGACCGCGTTCTACGGCGCGTTGCCGACCACGCCGGCCTGAGTTGCGGGTTGCGCGGGCGGGAAGTGCTCTTGCAAGAGGCTCTGGGGATCGCTAGCGTCCTCCGCCCCGGGCGCTGCAGAGCGCGCGGGCAGCTCTGCGGAGCGGGCCGTTAACTCAGTTGGTAGAGTGCGATTTTCACAGAGTCGAAGTCGCAGGTTCGAATCCTGCACGGCCCACCACTTCCTTCGCGCGAGTTCGTGGGAGAAACCGCGGTTTTGACGCGATCTCGGTTTCCACCGTGGGCCAGTGTGCAATGCAGTGTGCAATGCCGGCGGTCACAACCTGGCACGACGTGGCACAGCGTGGCACAACCTGGCACAGTAGGGCGGCGCGGCAGCGCTTCGCGCCATTCCGCCGACAGCCGGTTGGTTCGGGACGAGACTTGAACCTCCTGGACGCTAGGATGGAGCCCCCGGTGCGAGAATGGTTGAACTCCGGACTGCACTCCGATGCTTTCTTGCGGGCGCTGCGCTCACTGCCGCCGGGTGTTCGTATGCCGAGACCGAGAGGGCGGCCCCGGAGGTTGCGCGGCCCGCCCACGACCAACAGGCCCCGCAGCCATCACGCCTGACGGCCGAGCAAGAGGCCGAGGCAACGCAGCTCATCGCGAAGTTCCGTAGCCGGGATTCACAGGCGAAGTGGGACGCGGTGCACGCCCTCGCCGCCCTCTGCAAGGGATCCCCCCAGATCTGCAGGATGCTCGAGGCTGAGTTCGCAAGCGACGATGCCGCGGTGCGCCAGGCGGCGGTGATGGCGATCCGCGACGCGCAGTCGGAGGCGGTGGACTCGGCACCGCGTGTGGTTCCCCTGGTCAAGGATCCGGATCGGGGCGTGCGTCTCATCGCGATCCAGGCACTGTGGCAGATCCGCGCGCCGGCGGAGATCGCGTTGCAACCCCTGCTCGAGGCAATGGGCGACGACGACTACGAAGTGAGCCAGTCGGTCGCCGAGGCCCTGACCGCGCATGGCGTCGCGTCGCCCGCGGTGCGCGTCACCTTGACCACAGCCTTGCGCAGTCCCGATTGGTTGGTCCGCAGATGCGCGGCGCAGGCGCTGGGCGACATCGGGCCGGCGGCCATCGAGTCGCTGGCGGTCTTGCGTGAGTGCCTGCGTGACCCGAACGCCGACGTCAGAGGTTGGTCTGCCTATGCGATCGGCAAGTTCGGCGCCGGGGCCAAGCTTGCCGTGCCCGACCTAGTCACGATGTTGGGTAAGGACGTGGCTCCCAATCGGCGGGCGGCCGCGGCGGCGTTGGGTGGCATCGGTCCGGATGCGAGTGAAGGCGTGCCTGCTCTCATCGAGGCCCTGAAGTCCCCGTTCGATGCGCGGGTTCGCCGCGCGGCAGCGAACGGCCTGGGCGACATCGGCCCTGCGGCCAAGGCGGCGATCCCGGCGCTCGAGGCAGCACTGCCGGAACCGGTCGTCGGCGAGTGCGCTGCCGAAGCCCTGGCGAAGATCAGGAAGTAGCATCCGGAGACGGCCCGAAGCGCAAGCCAGCTGCCCGCATCTCCGGTCTGCCTGAATCTCGGTTGCTCAGGTCGCATAGCGAGGGCAATGTGACGCACACGAAAGCGTCATTGCCAACCAGTCGCCGGGCGTCCTGAAACCGCAACTGGTGGACGGCCCCAGAATGCCCCCGTCTACTTGACGCCTCGCCGCCCGCGACGCGAGCGGCTGAGCGGCAGTCGGTCGCGGGCCGCGGTACCGGTGCGCGCCGCCACTGCAGCAACGCGCACTGGGCACCGTGTCACGTCACTGCAGGCCGATGCGGTTCTTCACGGCGTTGCTCGCGGCCGTGATCAACGGCGGACCAAGGAACAGGCCGTCGAGCAAGACGTACTGCGAGAAGATCTCGAAGCCCGAGAAGCCCGGCGGGATGAGCAGCGGCACCGCACCGACCGGGGCGGCCGGCGGGAACACCGTGACTTCCCACAGCAACGCTCCGGGGCTCGTGCTGAGCATGCAGCCCGGGGCGACGATGCCCGGGATCGCAAGGCCTGGACGCGCGGCCGCGATATCGACGAACTGCACGCCGAGCAGTGCACCGACCGGCACGCCGCTGGCGTTCCACGTGATCGTCTGGCCGGGGAAAGCGCGCCCCATGTAGAGCGGACCGCCGACCACCGGCACCGACGCCGATACCATGCCGAGGTTGCCGGTCGCACCCTCGATCGACGTGCTGAACGGCCGCTCGATCGACAGATCGCGCGACTGCGGATTGACCGACGGGATGCCGAGGATGTTGCCGCGGCTGAAGCCGGTGATGCCGGCTGTGGTGCCGCTGAAGGTGTCGCCTTGGATCTCGTTCATCGGGCCGTAGCGGAACTGCACGACACCGGTCATCCAGTTGAACGAAGCCTGCATCGTGTGCTCCTCCTGGAAGGCCTGCGCGACCGAGTTGTAACGGCCGACTCGGTACCAGGTGATGAGCACTTCGGTGCCGGCCATCCAGTTGGCGGCGTGCAGGCCCGCCAGCGGATCGGCGCCGACCAGCGGCGGCGCGTTCTTGTTGGGGCTGAAGTCGCTCCAGAACGGCGCGAATTTCGCCAGGTTCACCGGCGTCGAGCCGAGGAACTCGGCGACCGTCGGCGAGTAGTCCGATCCGAAGTTGCCGGGCAACGGTGCGACGCCACCTTCGACCGACGCCGGGTCGACGATCACGTAGCCGTTGGTCGCGGGCCGCATCGACGGCGTGCCGCCGGCGGGTCCGCCCGGGTACTCGAAGGTCGTAGCGGGCGGCAGCATGTGCAGCATCGTGTCGTCGTCGCCCGAGGTGATCGGCGCTGGCAACAGGCCGTTGACCAGGTCGACCGGTGCCGCGCCTCCGGTGACGGTGTAGAAGGTCGGCGCGGGATAGACGTTGGGCGTCAACGTCAGGCCGCTGAGACCGTCGGTCTGGCTCGGGTCAGCGAGGTCGAATCGATTGTCATGCGGGAACAGTTGGTAGAACGCCGATGGCGAACCACCGCACGCGGCACCGTAGCGTTCGTTGGTCGCCGGGATCGGCTGCGCGAATCCGCCGGGGCCGCTGAATTCGACGCCGATGACCGGCGGGATGGTCGAGTTCGTGCTGGCGGCGACCCCGGACGGCGCGCCGTAGCTGCCGCGACCGCGGATGAAGGCGACCCCACCGGCCGTGTCCTGCATCTGCATCATCGTCGACGCCTGGAGATCCGGCGCCGCCGCCGCGGCCAGGTAGTTCACTTCGACCATGAAGTTGACTTCCCCTGCCGCATCGAAGACCGGGTTGTACGGCACCGGGGGCACGAAGTTGATGTCGATGCAGTAGTTGTTCGGTGCGGTGCCGAGCGAACGCGACACCGTCAACACCGGTATCGCGACCGTGCCGATCATCGTCGTGGTGTTCGGTGCAGCCGGGATGATGTTCGCCGCGAACGCGACGCCGCTGTAGGTCACGGTCGTCAGCGTCGTCTTGTATACGTTGACGACGACGCCGGTGTAGGTCTGGCCGCCTACGTTGTGCTCGGTGTCCTCGCCGCGGAAGCGCAGATTCGTGATACCGATCCCGCCCGTCACGCCGTTCACGCCGGTGAAGTTGCTTGCCTCGTAGAGCACCATGAAGCGGCGGCCAACCGCCGTCGCGCCGCCCCACCAGTTGATCGAGCCACTGGCCTGGGCCTGGGTCGCCGACTTACCGAGGTAGTGGTTGTCGGGCAACAGGAGTTGTGGCCCCGGGAACGCCACACCGGCGAGCGTGATCACGTAGGCCGCCGCGCCCGAGCCGCCGGCCCAGCCCGTCAGCGGACCGCCGCGGCCGGGGCCGTCGGGCGCGCGCTCGAGGCCGAACGGCCCGTTCAGCCAGATGAACCCGGCCGGCGAGGCCGCGTCGTGGTTGTAGCCGGAGATCGCAAGGTAGTAGCGGCCGGGCACGGGCACGTTGACGCCGGTGATCGTCGACTGCACAGTCGCGGCGGAATCGTCGTTGAAGGTCACGCCGCGGCCGTTCTCGTCGAACAGGAACAGCTGCGTGTCGCCAACGGAACCACCGACGGTGGTTGCCGAGAACAACGCGGGGCTGACGATCTGGATCTGGTACATGTCGGCTTCACCGCCGCCATAGGCGCCCGTAATCGTCACCAGCGGGCCGACCCCGACGGGGATCTGCGCGGAGGGCAGCAGTTGGCCTGCATCACCAACTTCCACCCATTGCGCGGGGAGTAGGAGAGCCGTGCCCAACAGGGCGCACGGCACCAGCAGCATGGAACGAAACATCGGTCCTCCTTAAGTGGAACGAAACAATGTCGCGTGCAGGTCCGGCGAGAGACGTGTCGTCGACTTCCAACCCGCGACACACCAGCATGGTAGTCAGGGGCCGGCGAGCGTGCTAGGGCGGTAGCCTCGACAGATCGAACGAATGATCGCTCGCCGTAATCGCCTCGATGTACGGTGGGTGGCCGCAATGCTCACCGCCTGCATCTGACCCCAGGGGCAGGAACTCTCCCCAATTCCCCGTTGCTGCACCGATTTCGGTCGCGAATCGCGGTCCTGGCGCTGCGTTCGAGCACCACAACCACACCGCGCCTTGTGATTTGCGCGCATTGCCCAGGCGACCACTTGCCAAGGGCCGCCGTTTGCGGCGAAGCCAGATGAACCGTCGCAAGCCTCTGCCGAGTTGAGCGCTGGGGCCGTTCGCACGCGCTTTCCAACTCTCCCCGCCAGCTTCCCCGCCGGCGACACCGGCGCCCCTTTGACGGAGCCGTGCGAGCACAGTCACGATGCTCACGCCGTGGTCGTACGCGAGCGGCTGGGAACGGTGGACAGCTTCGACGACGACGTCATGGAAGAAGACCGGGATGTGCTGACGGGTGTCAGCCTGCGCGAACGGGCGCGCGAGCCGCAGGAAGCTGTCGACGAGGTCGGAAGGGTGCCGCATGTCCCCGGCAATGCTCTTGGCGTAGCGCCGCACGGCGGCAGGATCGGTGCAGCTCGTCGCGAGCAGTTCGATCTGGCTCAGCACGAGCGTGAGGGGCGTCTTGATCTCGTGGGCGATGTTGCCGGCGAAGCGCCCTTGTGCCTTCGCGCACCCTTCGATCCTCGCGCGCTTGATGGCGAGCCGTGCCTCGAACTCGACGATCTCAGCGTTCTTCGCCGTCATCTCGGCCGCGGCATGGCGCAGGACCAACCAACCGTTTGCCGCCAATGCCACCAGAGCACCTGCAAGGAGCCAGGCCGCGAACCGTGCATCGGCGATCGCGGACTGCGGACTCCGGCGCGTCTCGAGACGCGCTCGGAGTCCGACGACTCACTGGATCTCGGCATTGCCCGCGTTTGAAACCGCGGACATCGCGCCGAACTCGGCGACCTGGTTGTAGAGATGCATGCCGGCGAGCGCCGCGATGTTGGGGATCGCGAGACCCCATGTCGCGTTGCCGGAGGCCTGCGGCAAGAACGAGATGAAGTCGCTCGCGTCCACGAGCAACGAGCAGCTGGCACCAAAGCCCCAGTAGAGCGGCAGCGCCCGGGTGAGCGGGTTGAACCCCGTCACCATGAAGGCTTGGCTGCTGGCGAGGTTCTGCACCGCAAGCGAGAAAGTGCCGCCGATTGCCGGCAGGGTCGCGAGCTGCAACAGGGGCACGCCGTTGCCGCCCATACAGCCGCTGCCGAACGGCACCCAGCTCGGCGTCGGCGGCGAGGCCCCCGAGGTCACGCTGCTG
>Ga0075418_10003411_pt1 | contig 18170 bp, 18 predicted proteins | sample SoiMetdeltSBSDD2_FD_81776 | JGI IMG/M metagenome (GOLD analysis project Ga0075418, IMG submission 81776) | Bulk soil microbial communities from a Populus tree surrounding site in Tennessee, USA - Soil MetaG P. deltoides SBSDD2 | ecosystem: Environmental > Terrestrial > Soil > Tree plantation... | reverse complement strand
TTCAGCACTGGCTAGTCGGTTGCGTCGCAACCCGACGCGCGAAGGCGGGTTCTGTCACATCATCGATGTTTGGTCCGTCACCACCATGACGGACGGCGAGGGAGGAATGTGACCGATGCCCACCCCTGAGCTCGCCGAAGAATTCGAGAAGCACAGACCCCATTTGCGCGCTGTGGCGTATCGGATGCTCGGGTCGGCGAGCGAAGCCGAGGATGCTGTTCAGGAAAGCTGGATTCGACTCGGCCGCGCCGAGGTTAACGAGGTCGAGAACCTGCGCGCCTGGCTTACGACCATCGTCGCGCGTGTGTGCTTGGACATGTTGCGGACGCGGAAATCGCGCCGGGAGGATCCCCTGGACACGCACGTGCCCGATCCGGTGATCACCCGTGCGGACCGAAGTCCGGAGTCCGATGCGATGCTCGCGGATTCGGTCGGACTCGCGCTCCTCGTGGTGCTCGAGACGCTCGAGCCGGCGGAGCGACTCGCGTTCGTGCTGCACGACGTATTCGGCATGACCTTCGACGAGATCGCGCCGATCGTGGACCGCTCCGCCGTTGCGGCGCGTCAGCTCGCGAGCCGTGCGCGACGTCGGGTTCAGGGCAGAGCTCCGCACGCAGACCGTGACTTGCGTCAGCAGCGCCGTGTGATCGATGCCTTTATGGCAGCCGCCAGTAAGGGCGACTTCGAAGGTCTGGTCGCCGTGCTCGATCCGGATATCGTGCTGCGCGCTGATGGCGGTGCGCTCACGGCATTATCGCGGGTCGTCCGAGGGGCGAGCGCCGTCGCCGCACAGGCCGCGACGTTCTCGAAAAGTGGTCTGTCCAACCAGCTTGTCCTCGTCAACGGCAATCTTGGAGTTGTGTCGCGCCGTCCCGACGGCCGGGTATTTTCCGTCGTCGGCTTCACGATCGCGGGCGGTAAGGTCGTCGAGATCGACATCCTGGCTGATCCAGACCGTCTCAGTCGACTCGATCTGTCGGCCGTCGAGGGTGAGCGCTGAGGAGGAATCTATTCCGTCACACAATCGCCGCCCTGATTTCCCGTATCTGAGCCGTATGCCGTCCTTCGTGGGCAGCGAGGAACAAGAACCACTGGTACCCATTCAGCGGACCCAGCGCGGGATGCGGCGCGCTGACGTCGCACAACGCCACGCCATCCACTTCACGCAGGGTGTCTTGCGTCACCTGACGCGCGCGCTTCAGACGCATCCATGCCTCCGTTGCATCGATCTCCCCGCGCGGTTGCACCGCGTCGCGGGCGACCCTCTTCTGGCGCCGATCCAGGACGAATGCCGAATTGAATGTCTGCGCGATTGAGCTGGAGTCGTGTTCAGCACCGAGGCCGTTCGCGCGTTGGTCCGCCACCAGCCGCCTGACTTGCTTCGCGACGTTCTCCTCGACCAGCGCGAGATGTTCAAGTACTTCGGCGACGGACCAGCGGTCCTCTGCCGGACGACGATTCCGAGCCTCTGTGGGGACCTCATTCACGGCACCCGTCAGCTCAGCATGCCGGCTGTCCAGCGCTTCGATAAGTTCCTCGATACGCGGATGCATGACCTGATGCTATCCCGATCGGGAATTGAACGGGCGAGGCGCTCAAGATAGCGCCTCGCTCGAGAGGCAGATCTGTTCCTGGGACGTCTACAGACCTGCTCCGGCGGCGGTCTGTTGCTGCTGCGCCGCGGCAGGAGCGACGGTCCGCTCGAAATCGGCGTGCGAGCTCGGATTCCCGTGAATCGGCACGTGCTGCGTGACATCGAGCTTCAAACGCTTGATGTTGTTGTAGAGCGCGACCGAATTCGCATTCACATTGGCGGCTGGCGTCCCTGGCGCGGGTGGTCCCATGTCCGCGCTGACGAGGATCTTCGGCCCCGGAAGGTACACGATCGCCATGTCACCGGCGTGATTCAGACCCTCGACGTGATAGCTGATCACCGTCTGTGTACCATCGGAGATCGCATGCCGCTCGGCGAACGTCTCGAGCTTTTGCGGGCCGGGACCGGTCGTCGCAAACGGGAACTTCGAGAGCCGGTCCGGACTCAGGCTACGCGGCTGCGGTGCCAGCACGATCCGCTCGTAGAAGTCCTTGTTGCTTTCCTGCGTCACGATGGTCGCGCCCTCCGCCGCAAATGCCCGGATGCCGCCCGAGTGATCCCAATGATGGTGAGTGTTGACGAGATAACGGATTGGCTTGTTGGGAATCACTCGCTTGGCCGCTGCAATCACGGCATTCGAACGCTCGTCGTCCAGCGGACCTTCGATGACGGTGATGAAGTCGCGGAACTCGACCGCGACGCTGTTGTGCGAGCCGCCGGCCAGGAGCCACACCCCTGGAGAAAGCTGCATCGTCGTCACGTTGACGACGGGCGGTTTCGCGGTCCGGACAGCGTCGGGCACCGCTTGCCCCGCATTCGCGGCATTCACCACGGCGTTGCTGATAGCGAGGTCCATCAAGTTCCGGCCACCGAGGAACGGATGGTCTCCCTGGTGCATGTGAATGTGGAAGGGAAACTTGGCGCCGTTGCCGACGTCCTTGTACTCGGTGTAACGGATTTCGACCTGCATATCGCCCATCACGGGGCTGGGAATCCAGGTCACCACGCGTTCGAGGAGGTTCTGGTCGTTGAACTCGCCGGTCGCCCGATACTTGCCCATGGTGGTGAAGCCGATCACCTTCAGCGTCCGTCCGTTTCGGACGAAATGCCGATCAGTGACGCTCACGTTCGGATCCTGCTGCGCGGCCTTGACAAAGCCGTGCGGTGTGACCCACAGCATGAACTGACGAACTTCCGCCTCGCCTGTCTGCGCCTGTGGCTGCCCTTGCGCGTTCAGTGTCCACGCGATATTGCCGCTGACGAAGTTCGTCGTCCGTGGGGCGCCGACGATGGGAAACCCGGCCCCGCCGCCGATGCGCGGGTTGTTTCCCTGAACTCGTACGTACTCTTCTCTTGCCGACTTGCTGGCGTAATCGATCGTCGCCGCGTAGCTTTGCAAGTCGACGCGGTTCCAATCCTGGTCCGCCGTGAAGTTCTGACCGAGGAAACGGATCCATCCGGTGGCGTTGTACTGGACGGAATTCACCGCGCTTGCACCGATCGCCTTGTCGGCCGCCTGCAACAATCCTTTTGCATCCTGAGCGGCCGGCGACCCCGCCATCAGGATCGACAACACGAACAGTGTCGCCCCGAGTTTGTACTTCATAGCTGTCCTCCCTTGCCGCAGGCGAGGAATACTCCTCGAAAACGTCACCGGATTGCAACGGCGAGATGCGAGCAGGCGGGACGAATGTCCGGTCGGAATTAATCAGTGAGCGCAGCGGTTGCTGACGATGTCGTCGCGTTTCTGATTGAAAGCAGCAATCCAGTTGTCGACGCTCGCGCCGCCACGCCGGCGATCGACCTGCGCCACTTCAAAGAGGTCCCGGACCTGTTGGTCGGTCAGTTGGACGAGAAGATCGGCGAGAAATTTTCGACCGGCCTCGCTGATGCGCGGGTTGCCCAGGGTGCCCGTATTCGACTTGCTCAAATGGCCGATACAGGCGTCGCGGTCCTTCCATATGGGCGTCTTCGCCCACTCTTCGAAGTTGACGCTCCCCGTGCCCGAACTATTGAGCGCGTTCGCGCGACCGAACGTCAGCCCGACGTCGTGGAGAAACAGATAAGGCTGATCGCAGGTCCCCTCGGCCGGAGCTGCGGCCGACACACACAGAAGGCGCTGTTGCTTCGATTTCGTATCCGTGTGCTGCATGAACACGGCGAGCAGTTTCAGTGCATCCCGTTGTTCCGGAGGAGCGCCTCCGAGATTGGCGTCGACGTCATTCAACTCCGGCCACGCCCAATCGGCTTGCTTGTCGCCTTCCCACACTTCCTGGCCGTGGGGCTTCCGTTCAATAACAGCCGGATCGAATTCGTGCGTTCCCTTGTCAGTCGCGTGGTCCTTCCACGGATCCGCCGAGCATCCGCGACAACTGATCCGAACCGGATCGACGCGATCCGCGACGAACCCCAGCGCCCACAGCAGACGCGTCGCGAGCACCGACCCCTGAACTTCGTGATTATCGGCGCCATATCTGACCTTGACGACGTCGCCGTCAGGCAATGCGCAGTAGAACTTCCTCGACGACCCTTGAAGCCGCCTCGGCGCATAGTCGCACGTCACCAACTGATTCGGTTGAAAGGCTCCGACGCCGGCGGGACCGCTGCGAATGTCCATGAGTGCAACTTCGGTGGGTTTCCAGACCTGAGCGCGGCGGATGAGCGCGAGACGCTCTTCCGTTGTCACGGTCAAGTGAGCATCCACTGACGGCAGAGCGCTGGCCAGTACCGCGAGCAAACACAGCACGTTGAGGCGCTCCACAGGCATCTACGTTCGCAACTTGCCTGCCGACAGGGCGAAGCGTCGATCTGCAGGAACACACGGAACGCCTCACGGCATTTCGTCAGCCAAACCGTATCGCCCCATGTCTCATCAAGACGGAGTGCTCACCTCGAGTGGCCGTTCAATTGCTGGCCGCTGAGGCGACTCGAACACTTGCGTTTGTCATGGAGGCATCGATGAGCACTATCACTGTCAAGGATGGAACAACCATCTACTACAAAGACTGGGGCAAGGGCCCCGTCGTGACGTTCTCGCACGGGTGGCCGCTGAACGCCGACGCGTGGGACGGCCAGATGCTCTACCTTCAACAAAACGGCTTCCGCGTCGTTGCGCACGATCGGCGCGGCCATGGCCGATCGAGCCAGGCGTCTTCGGGAAACGACATGAACGGGTACGCCGACGATTTGGCCGCCGTCCTCGAGACACTCGACCTCAAGAATGCGATTCTTGTCGGCCATTCGACCGGTGGCGGAGAAGTGGTGCGCTACATCGGACGCCACGGCACGAAGCGCGTAGCGGGAGTTGTGCTCATCGCCGCGGTGCCGCCGCTCATGTTGAAGACGTCGGCCAATCCCGAGGGTTTGCCACTGGAGGCGTTCGATAGCCTTCGCGCGGGCGTCGCTGGCGATCGATCGCAGTTCTACAAAGACCTTGCAGTCATGTTTTATGGCGCGAATCGGCCCGGCGCGAGAGTGTCAGAAGGCACGCTCGATCAGTTCTGGCTCTGGAGCATGCAGGCCGGCGCGAAGAACTCGTACGAAAGTGTCAAGGCTTTCTCGGAATCGGATTTCACCGATGACCTCAAGAAGATCGACGTCCCCACGCTCGTGATGCACGGAGAAGACGACCAGATCGTTCCAGTAAAGGACTCGGCGAAGAAATCGGCGCGGCTGATCAAAGGCGCCAAGGAGATCTACTATCCCGGCGCGCCACACGGCCTTACCTCAACGCACCAGGATCAGATCAATCGAGATCTGCTGGCCTTCCTGAAAGGGGCGTTGGCAGCGGCGACATAGACGCACGAACCCCATTTGTCGCGGTATACGCGGCCTCGGAAAGGAGATACGATTCTGGGGCCGCGAGCAGCAGCCCGCAGCCTTCAACGAGTGGGAGGACGTGATGAAAAAACAACTCGCGATTGTCGCCGTCGTAGTACTCGTGCTCGCCCACGACGCATCGTCCCAGGGTCCTTCCTATCAGCTCGTCGAAGGCTTTTTCAAACTTCCCGCCGGTCGAAAGATCGGGTCCACCGCCGGGATCACCGTCGATCGCGACGGACGGAACATCTGGACCTTCGATCGCTGCGGCGATCAGTATTGCGCCGGCTCGGATCTGGCGCCGATTCAGAAATTCGACGCGTCGGGAAAGCTCGTCACAAGCTTCGGCGCAGGCATGTTCGTGCGGCCTCACGGCATTCACATCGATCGCGACGGCAACGTGTGGGTGACCGACGGCGAGGGGCCGGACGGGAAGGATCCGCGCAGGAACGGCAAGGGGCATCAGGTCTTCAAATTCGGTCCCGACGGCAAGCTCCTGATGACGCTCGGCAAGGCCGGCGTTGCCGGCGACGGTCCCGATACGTTCAACATGCCCTCGGCCGTCTACGTGGCGCCGAACGGCGACATCTTCGTCGGCGATGGACACGGCGGCAACTCCAACGCGCGCATCGTCAAGTTCTCGAAGGATGGCAAGTTCATCAAGACGTGGGGGAAGAAGGGCACCGCTCCCGGTGACTTCGACGCGGCGGGACCGCACGCGCTCGCGATGGACTCACGCGGGCGCCTGTTCGTCGGCGACCGCGGCAACAACCGTGTCCAGATCTTCGACCAGGACGGAAAGTTCCTCGAGGAGTGGCGCCAGTTCGGCCGGCCCAGCGGGGTGTTCATTGACCGGAACGACACGATGTACGTCGCCGATCACCAGTCGAATCAGCAGACGAATCCCGGCTTCACGCCAGGCATTCGCGTCGGCAGCGCGAAAGATGGCAAGGTCACCGCGTTCATTCCGGATACCGCGGCCGAGCCGTCGCAGGAAGGCGTGGCCGCCGACGCGGCCGGGAATATCTACGGAGCGCTGACCGGAGGAATGGCGCTGCGGAAATATGTCCGAAGTGATCGCCTTGGCCCGTCCGGCACCTCCGGGCCGACCACTAAGTAACGAAAAGCGGACGGAATATTTGGCGGCCTCTCAGGATTAGGTATCCGTGAGGAGGCTTTTCATGCATTTCGTCCGTTTCGCTTTTCTTGTCATGGTGTCCGCGCTGCTGGTGGCGTGCGGTGGGTCCGATGGGTCGACAACCACTGCGCCGTTGCCAACGTCGCCAACACCGTCACCAACATCCCCAACCCCGTCCAATGATCCGTCGACATCGGTCGCGATTCCTGCTGGCGCACAGTCGCTTGGAACCCGGGCGTACATGCCCGACGAGCTCAGTGTCGCGACGGGATCCACCGTGACCTGGATGAACACCGACACGGTGTCGCACACGTCGACCTCGGATGAATCCGGATGGAACTCGGGAATCATCGCGCCCGGCGGACGGTTCACGTTCACCTTCGAGCGTGCCGGTGCGTACAGGTATCACTGCACTATTCATCCGGGAATGGTCGGCACGGTGGTGGTTCGATGAAGCCGCAGGTGAGCGACGCCGACGAGACGTCAATGACGTTTGCACGCACGGTGTTCACGTGCGCGGGCATCTGGGGTCTCGCGGTCCTGACGCCGCTCTATTTCAGCTTCGACCTCGTCGGGCGGTTCTATCCGCCCGCGATCACCCACCCGGACTTCTATTACGGCTTTATCGGGGTGGTGATCGCCTGGCAAATCGGATTTCTTCTCATCGGACGCGATCCCGCGGGTTTGCACACGATGATGATCCCGGCCATGCTGGAAAAATTCGGGTACGTGCTCACGTTGAGCATCCTGTACGCGCAGGGCAGTTTGCGTCTGGGTCAATTCGTCGTGGCCGTCCCCGACATCGTGCTCGGAATTCTGTTTGTGATCGCATTCCTGGAGGTTGACGCGGCCCGCCGTTTCCCTGAATCGTTTCTCGATTATTCAGGTCTCTTCGGCGAGCGGTGACGACGAGCAAGCTCAACGATGCCGCATACGGAGCCGGACGATTGAGGACTCGCTCCGTACGCGGTTGCCCAAACGTGAGGCAACTCGGGCGTCGGCCAAAAAATTTACATTTGTAACGTGCGTGCCGGAGTCATACTTTCGTCTTTGTATGTACACACGCCTGTTACGTAAGTCCGTGCACACCAAGAAGTTCACGATCAGCCACGATCAGCAGGAGGGTTGGGAGGTCTCCGAGGAAGAAGACAGCCGTTTGGTGTTATCGGTTCGTTACAAGGATTGGCATCGAGTCGAACGGGCGATGCAGACATTCGCTGAAAAGGCGAAATCGCTGCGGCAGCGTGGTTGGGCCGACTATGTCGTCACCGCCGCGATCGAGCGTCCCTCGGAGCGACCCTCAGCCGCGTTCCTGCTGTCTCGAGAACCCGCTCACAAGTTCTGATGCATCGCGAGCCCCCCTCCAACCAAGCACGATCACGTCCTTACCTTCGAGCGCCGCAGCAGCGACCGTGAATTGCACGCACTCGTCGCGGATCCGTTGAGGGATGTCGTCTATCTTCGACCATCCGCTCTCACGTCGCGCCGCCGTCGGCAGCGCAATGAGGCGGTCGTTGCGAATGCGTCGTGAGCGGTCGAAATTCACCGCATTCTGCTCGACTTGAAGTAGCCCGAGCGGCCGACATTCCAGAACGACACCAGGAAACGACGCCACGTCCCACATCACGAAGGCGTCGACGGGATCGCCATCCGGACCGCGAGTGGATGGGACGAATCCCCAATCGAACGGGAACGTCAACCCGACTGGCAGCGGCCGCGAAATCCCCATCGCCTCCCAACGCGGCTCGTACTTGAGCTTGAGGTGCGAGCCGCGCGGCGATTCGACCACGACGTGGATCGTGTCCCGTGTTGCGAACGCCGGGATCGTCAACAGGTTCACGTCCACGATCGTAGCGTCGAACGGTCTATCGCGCCGTAAACTGCTCCGTCAGTTGAGCGTGAACATCGGAACAATCACCCCTTCCGTCCGAGGCTGTGAAAATCTGCCGGAGCTCGCACTCGCCATCACCAGCGACTTTCAGGAATTCTTTCGCCAGGCGGACGGCTTCCTCTTTCGAGCTGGCTTCGAGGATGGCGAAGCCGCCGATGACTTCCTTTGATTCGACGAATGGGCCGTCGGTCACGCTCAGCTTGCCTCCGGACGAGCGAACACGCGCGCCGAGCGCGCTCGGCAGGCAACCCTCCGTTGCCACCAGCCAGCCCGCCTTCATCCCCTCTTCAACAAGCCTCTGCATCGTGGCCATGTATTCGGCGGTAGGGGGAACGCCGGTTTCGGCGCTCTTAAAGATTGACAGAAATCTCATCGTTGCCTCCTCAGGTCTTGGGCCTGTCCCATCCCTTCATGAATATGTCGAACGAGCCTCGCTGGAATCGACAACCTCAAAAATCCGTTGGGCCGGCTGAAGCCGGCCCCTACGTACAAGCTGAAGCCGCCCCCTGCGTACAAAGGCTATTCACTCTCAAGGGGGCGAATAACCGTAGAGAAAGTCGAAATAGTCGAAATCATCGGGTGACCGCTTCTGAAGGAGCGCGTTGCGCACCAGGCGTCCGACGCCGTCCAGATGTTTGAGATCGCCGAAGAAGCGGGCTGTCTGCTGGACACGCGCGGTCCGTGGAATGCGCTCGGCCTCGTACGCACCGAACGCATCCGTCCAATCAGGATGTCGTTCGAGGGTATTGCCGAGGCAAACGGCGTCTTCCAATGCCTGACAGGCGCCTTGCGCGATGTACTGGAGCATCGGATGCGCGGCGTCGCCAAGCAGCGTGATTCGGCCACTTGTCCACGACGGAATCGGCAGGCGATCGAACATCGGCCAGCGCCGCTCACGCCGGATAAAACGGACCGCATTGCGGACGACCGGGCACAAGGGTGCGAAGGCGTTGTCGAGCTCGTCCGGGGTGCCCCAGTCGTCGAGGGAGTCGCACCCGGACCGAAAGTGATGACTGCGGAACACCGCGACCTGATTCAGAAGCGTGCCGCCGTGGATGACGTACTGAACGAAATGCATTTCCGGCCCGACCCAGATCGTCATGTTGTTGAAGTCGGTCTCGGGCGGCGCGTCGCTCAAGGGGAGCGTGCCGCGGTACGCAACGTATTGAGCGCAGATCGGATCGCCGTCGTCATGAACCGTCCTGCGAACGCGCGACCAGAGGCCGTCGGCACCGACGACGGCTTCGCAGTCGAATGAGGTTCCGCCGTGGCACGTCACACGAACGGAGTCCGCATCCTGTTCGATCGCGATCGCTTCACGTCCGCTGTGGAGCGTAATCGACGGCTCGCTTCGGCATGCCTTCAGTTCCGCGGCGAGGAGGTCGCCTCGATGCGCGACGATGTACGGATAGCCGTAGTGAGCGCGAAAGGCGTCGCCGAGGTCAAGGCAGGTAATCGGTAAGCCGGTGACCGCGTCCATCATGACCAGGTTCTTTGGAAACGTCGCAAGCCCGAGGACGTCTTCGAGCACACCCACTCGATCAAGCATGCGGGTCGCATTTGGGGCGAGCTGAAGGCCTGCTCCGATTTCGGTGAACTCCGGCGACTTTTCGATGACGTGCACGCGGCGGCCGGCCCTTGCCGCAGCGAGCGCGGTCGCCAGCCCTCCGATCCCGCCGCCGATCACAAGAAGCGAAGCCTTCATCCGCGACGATCATATGATCCGCGTTCACGTGTTTTACGACGACATCGAGATAGGAACGACCGTTCGCGTCGGCAGCTATCGAATCGAGGCAGACGACATCGTGAGCTACGCCCGCCGTTGGGATCCGCTACCGGTTCACATCGACGAACACGCCGCAAAGCAGACCATGTTCGGAGGGTTGACGGCCTCGGGCTCACACACGCTGGCGATTCGGACGCTGCTGCTGCATCGCGTGCCGATTCAGGATGGTGTCATTGCGGCCGGCGGTTGGGACGAAGTGCGTTTTCACAAGCCCGTGCGGCCGGGGGACGAACTCTGGCTCGAGGTGACGTGGATTGCCAAGCGACCGTCCGCCTCCAAACCCGATCGCGGCATCGTCACGGCTATGATGAAGCTGCTCAATCAGGACGGTGATGTCGTCCTGAGCCATCGCGACGTGATCATCATGCGCCTCAGGAAATCGGTATGAGAACCGCGACTGGATGGCTCGGTGTGTGTGTTGCGTTCCTGTTCTTCTCGGTAGCCGCGGTCGCACAACGCAACCCTATCGCATCTCTGAAAGGCGTCGCGGTGCCGCAGCCTGCCGGCTTACAACAGTACGTGGCGAACCAGCAGACGCTCGTTGTTCTTGGAAAAGCGCTCTTCTGGGACGCGCAGGTTGGCAGCGATGGCCGCACCGCATGCGCGTCATGTCACTTCCATGCGGGGGCGGACCACCGCGTCACGAATGAAATCGCGCCGCCTGCGACGTCGACGACTGCGGTGCGGCCGAATACGACACTCACGATCGCCGATTTCCCATTCCACGCATTCACGAATCCAAACGACAACGGGTCCGGATTGATCCGCGACCGCCATGACATCGTCGGATCGGCTGGGATCGTGAAGCAGACATTTGTCGATATCACCGACGGTGGGGTGCTTGATATTGGCGCAGATGGTGATCTCGGACTGTTCTCTCTTGGCGGTTTGAAGGTTCGGCAGGTCACGTCGCGTAACGCGCCGACCGTCATCAATGCCGTGTTCAACCTCAGAAATTTCTGGGACGGACGCGCGAGCAACATCTTCAACGCCGGGACGCCGTTCGGCCCTGCGGATGCGCGCGCGAATGTCCTCGTCGCGGCTCCGGGAGGTCTCCAGCCGACGAGCGTGCGGCTCGATGCATCGAGTCTTGCATCGCAGGCCGTCGGCCCCCCGCTCAACGCTCTGGAGATGTCGTTCGATCGCCGCGCGTGGGCTCACCTTGGTCGCAAGATGCTGTCGCTTGCGCCGCTCGCACGTCAGACGGTAGCCGTCAACGACAGCGTGCTCGGTCCGTACGCGAACGTGGATGGGACTGGTCTTCGTTCGAACGTCAGCTACGACGCACTGATTCGTGTCGCATTCCAACCCGCCTATTGGAGCAGTCCCGCAGTCGTTGACTCAGACGGCCGGGTCATCGCCGACGCTGGTCAGCCTTCACGACCTGGCGAGTTCACGCAGATGGCGTACAACTTCGGACTCTTCTTTGGCATTGCCGTTCAGGCCTACGAGGCGACGCTGGTAAGCGACGACACGCCTGCGGATCGATTCCTCGCGGGCGACGCTACCGCGCTGACTACCGTCCAGCAGCAGGGTTTGAATGAGTTTAGAAACGGCGGCTCGCAGTGCACGCAATGCCATCAGGGACCGGAGCTGTCGGCGGCCGGCATCAGCACGGCGGCAACCGGTAATCCGGCGGACCCACGCGCGCTCGGTTTGTTCCGAATTGGCGTCAGCGCGATCGAGGACGATCCCGGCGCTGCAGGCGTGGATGCGTTCGGATCGCCGCTGTTTCCTGCCGCACCAGGCGGCCGCGCCACCGGCGCGTTCAAGGCACCCGATCTCCGCAACGTGGAGCTCACGGGTCCGTACTTCCATACCGGCGGCGCCGCAACGCTCGAACAAGTGCTGGAGTTCTATGCGAGGAATGGGGACGTTCCCGCCGGCGGCAACCTCGGTCCCGGCATCGGGAATATCCGTTTGAACCAGCAGGACCGCGCGGAGATCGTCGAGTTCCTGAAGACGCTCACCGACGATCGCGTGCGCTACGAGCGGGCGCCGTTTGATCATCCATCGTTGTGCGTTCCGATCGGCTATGCGGAAAACCCTCCGGGTGTGCTCACGCCGGATACATCGATGTCCGCTACGTCGGCCGCAGATCTGTGGGCGCTCGTGCCGGCAGTCGGTCAGAATGGGAACGCCGTGCCGCTGCAGACATTTTCCGAACTGCTGCAGGGCATCGGGCGCGATGGATCGCGCGCACACACGCTTCAACAGGCGTGCGTGCCCTAGGGGCGACTCCCTTCATCGTTCTACGGCCGGCCGTCCAAACATCGGCAGCAAGACGAACCAGACGATCGCCGCGAGAAATGCGAGCGCCAGCAGCACCCGCGTAAAAAAAATCGTCTGACCGCACACGCGCGCCCACCACGCGGCCACACTCGAATCGCGTTTGGACGGTAACAGGACCGCGATGATAAGCAGTCCGATGACGACTAGGAGCGGAACGACGAGGACCCGCGCCACCTCTCAGCGCGCCCCGGGCGACATGCGGGCGGGCAGCGCCGCCTTCCACGCGTCCCAGGAGCGTTCATAGTTCTGTTCGGCCTTACGAGCTTCCTCGGGATCCAGATACGTCACCTTGCCGCCCCCAAGTTGCATAGCCTGGTACTGCAAACGGGCGTTGAGATTCAGGTAGTACGCCTTGCCCACAACGAGGTGGAGTGAGGTGGCGGTCACGACGGCGCCGTGGCCGCGCAGCAAGGCCGCCGAACTCTTTCCGAGCGCCGTCGCCAGCGCCTTTCCGAGCGCCGGCGTGCCAATCAACATGTCGGTGACGCCAAACCCGGTGCGATTGTCGAATAGCGGCACTCCTTCGCCGATGAAATAGCCCATGTGATACATCGGCCGCAGCGGCACGCCGGCGTTGGCGAACGGGATCACCTCGGGGCAGTGGCAGTGCACCACGGCCATGACATCCGGCCGCGCGCGGTAAATCTCGCCATGGATGAACCGCTCCATGTAACCGGCGGCGGTTGACCCGCCGATCACATTGCTATCGAAGTCGTACTCGACGATGTCGGCGGCGGTCACCAGTGCGGGAGCGCCGGCACGTGCGAGAAAGTAGTGGTCGCGATTCTGCGGGCTGCGAATGCTCACGTGTCCGTAGCCGTCGAGCACGCCTTCGTTCGCCAGAATGTGGTTGGCGATGACCAGTTCGTCGATGACGGCTTGACGCGTCGGCGCGTTCGGTGCCTGCGATCGAACAGTTGCGGCAGCAAGGCACACGAAGAGGGCGACAGCAAGGTGTTTCAATACTCGTGGCGCCATTTCTTTCCTCTCATCAATAAACATACACGGCACCGGATGCACGGACGGAGTTGTCGTTCATGTTGCCGCCGATACCGGCCGATCCACCGTCCTCGCCCCACGCCGCAATTGCCAGCGTATTGCCGTCGCCGCTCAACGCGACGCCGGAACCGAATTCATCGTACGCATCGGAATTCGGAGCCTTCAGATACGCACGCTGCGTCCACGTCGTTCCCATTCGCGTGAACACATAGGCCGACCCGGACTCCTCGGCCGAAAAGTCCTGCTGATTCGCGTTCAGTCCTCTGCCGCCGCCGGCCTGGAGCATGGACGTTGCCACCAGCACGTTGCCGTTCGTGCTGATGGCGAGACGAATGCCGAACAGATCGTTCGGGTGCGGGTTGGACGACTTGATATACGCCTGCTGCGACCATGTGCCGTTGTTGTTAACGAAGACGTAAATCGCCCCGTTCGACGTGTCCTGATTCTCCTTGCCGGAGAACTGTTGGCCGTTGATGCCGCCAATCAGTCCGTCTTCGTCCGGAGCATCGACCGCGAGTGTCCGTCCGTCGCCGCTGAGGGCGAGCGCCGAGCCGAACGCGTCCTGTGGATGATCCAGGTTCGATTCCTTCAGGTACGTCGTCTGCTTCCACGTCGAACCGTCGCGGACGAAAATGTACGCGCAACCCGATCCACCCTTCGAGTTGTCGGCCTCGTTGCCATTGACGCCGGGCACGCCACCATCTTCGTCATAGCCGCTGATCGCGAGCGTTGCGCCGTCACTCGAGAGGCTGACGGCGAAGCCGAACAGATCGCCCGGGTCCGTTTGCGCGCCCTTTAGATATGCCTCCTGCGACCAGGTCGAGCCCGATCGCGTGAACACGTAGCCGGCGCCGGCATTGGCGGAGGAGTTGTCGGCCTGGTTGCCGTTGACACCCCGAGCGTTGCTCTGTTCCGTCGGCGCCCCCACGACCATGACATTGCCATCGTCGTTGAGCGTGACCGACCACCCGAACTGATCGCCCGCATCGGAGTTCGACGATTTCACGTACGCCTGCTGCGACCATCTGCCGCCCGTGCGCGTGAATACGTAGACTGCACCGGAATCTTCGGCGCTGTTGTCGTCCTGGTTACCGTTGATGCCGCGGGCGTTGCTGTCTTCGCGCGTCGCGGTCACGGCCAATGTGTTGCCGTTTGCGTTCAGCGCGAGCGCGAAACCGAAACTGTCGTAGGGGTCCGTGTTCGACGCCTTCAGATAGGCCTGCTGCGTCCACGGTTTCCCCGCATCGCCGCGCGTGAAGATGTAAACGGCACCGGCGCCGCCGGCGCTCTCGTCCTTCTGGTTTCCGTTGACGCCCTTGGCGGCGCTGTTCTCATCAGGAGCAGAGACGGCCATGGTGTTGCCGTCGCGGCTCATAACCAGTGTCTGTCCGGTCAGTGCGCTGCCGAACCCGAGCTTCGCATCGGCCTTCGGGTTCGAGGCCTTCACGTAGGCGATGGGCGAGAAATTTCTCCTCAGGAACGTCGGATCGTTCGCTCCGGCGCTCTGGCCGCGTACCGCCGCGTCATGCGTGGACGCCGTGATTACCAGGACCAGACCACACAGCACTCGTTTCATTTCGGGCCTCTACTGAGATTGCCTTTCGAGTTACTCTCCGCCTGCTGATTATGAAACAAACATCGCAGAAAAATCGTTGACCGGGCGTGACTGAAAAAGGCCGACGAACATGTTGACCCGCGAGACGTAGAATGCGGGACACCGAAGGAGAGGAGGCCGTATGAAGCGAGTTGTCGTGGTCGTTGCCGGGCTCATCGTATTCGCCGCCACGTCGTCACTCCCGCTGGACGCGCAGGCACAGCGCGGCTGGACGACGTTGTTTGACGGGAAGAACATTGACGCGTTCAACAAGGTAGGCGACGCAAACTGGACGATTGCTGACGGCGTGCTCCAGGCCGACAAAGGCATGGGCGGCTATCTCGTGACCAAGCAGCCGTATACGGATTTCGAGATTCGGGCGGAATTCTGGGTCGATACGCCAGCGAACAGCGGCATCTTCATCCGCTGCGACAACCCACAAATGCCGGGCGCTGTAGCGTGCTACGAAGTGAATATCTTCGACACACGTCCGGATCCGACCTACGGCACAGGCGCCATCGTCAACGTGGCCAAAGTGGCGACGCCTATCAAGGCCGGCGGCAAATGGAACACCTACGAGATCCGCGCGCAGGGATCACACCTGACCGTGACCCTCAACGGCATGAAGACGGCCGACGCGCAGGACACCAAGCATGCACGTGGACCGTTTGCCCTGCAGTACGGCGCCGGTGTCGTCAAGTTCCGCAAGGTGGAGGTTCGGCCACTGTAAACCCACAGGTATCAGGTTTCAGGAAACCTGATACCCGATACCTCCGTTTTGTGCTCCAATACGCCCCCATGGCGAACTGGTTCACCAGCATGAACGCTCGCGAGCGGCGGACATTCGCCGCCTGTTTCAGCGGGTGGGCGCTCGACGCCATGGACGTGCAGCTGTACGCCGTGGTGATGCCGACGCTGATCGGTCTGTGGCACTTGTCGCAGACACAGGCGGGGACGCTCGCTACCGCAGCTTTGCTGTTCTCGTCATTCGGCGGCTGGATCGCCGGCATTCTGGCCGACCGGTTCGGGCGCGTCGCGGTTCTTCGGATGACGATTCTCTGGTTCGCGTTCTTCACGTTCCTGTCAGGGTTCACGCAATCGTACGAACAGCTGTTGCTCACCCGCAGTCTCCAGGGGCTCGGCTTCGGAGGCGAGTGGGCCGCTGGCGCCGTGTTGATGAGCGAGGTCATCGACAAGCGCATTCGCGGCCGCGCGGTGGGCACCGTGCAAGGCGGGTGGTCGGTTGGCTATGGCACCGCCGTTCTGCTGTTCACGATCGTGTTCAGCGTGGCGCGTCCTGAAGTCGCGTGGCGGTATCTGTTCATCATCGGGTTGATTCCTGCGCTGCTCGTGCTCTGGATTCGCCGTTACGTGGACGAGCCCGAGGTTTTCATGGCCGCTCAGGCGACCACCTCCCGAAGAACTCGACTCGAATTTCTCGAGATCTTTGGCGCTGCACTTCGCCGTCGGACCTTTCTCGCTTCGCTGCTTGCCGCCGGAGGTCTCGGCGGCAACTATGTGACGCTGACGTGGCTGGCAACGTATCTGAAGACAGTCCGCCAGCTGTCGGTACTCGGTACCGGCGGATACCTCGGCATCAATATCTTCGGGTCGTTCCTTGGCTATGTGATCAGCGCCCATTTGAGCGACTGGCTCGGGCGGCGCAGGACGTTTGTCGTCATGGCGTGCGCAGCTGCGGTCACGGTTGCCTGCTACACGCTGCTGCCGTTGAGTAACACCGCGGTCCTGCTGCTTGGATTCCCTCTGGGGTTCTTCCAGTCCGGCATCATCGCCGGGATGGGTGCCACGTTTGCGGAGCTATTTCCGACTCGCGTTCGCGCGACCGGTCAAGGCTTTTCCTATAACACGGGCCGCGCGATTGGCTCCTTTGTTCCGACGCTCGTCGGCGTTGCGGCTCCGAGTATGGGCCTTGGTCAAGCAATGGGGATCTGCTCGGCGAGTTCCTATGTGCTCGTACTGCTCGCCGTCGCGCTGCTGCCAGAGACTCGTGGTCGTGAGCTCGAGACCACCATCGCATTTGAGGGGCGTGACACCATCGCGGCTTCCTACAGCCCGCAGCCCGTTCCTCGCTAACCAATCCGCCGATCAGGCGTGATCTGATTCGGATCGACCCGCAGCTCGAGCACCGCCGACGTTCCGGCGCCGAGCGCGCGGTCGAAGGCGGGCCCGAACGCTTCTGTCGTGTCGACCCGTTCGGCGTACGCCCCGAACGACTGCGCCAGTCGCACAAAATCCGGCGCGGCCAGGTCGGTTGCCGACACACGCCCAGGGAAGCGCCGCTCCTGGTGCATGCGAATCGTGCCGTACATGCCGTTGTTGACGATGAGCACGATGAGGCGCGCGCCGTATTGCGCTGCGGTCGCGAGCTCCTGCGGATACATCAGGAAATCGCCATCGCCGGCGACGCACACCGTGATCCGATCGGGGTAGCGCAGTGCCGCTGCGATTGCCGCTGGAAATCCGTAGCCCATCGAGCCGCTGGTCGGCGCCAACTCGGTGTGTGGCGCCTTGTATGTGAAAAACCGGTGCACCCATACCGTGAAGTTGCCCGCACCGTTGGCGATCGTCGCGTTCGTGGGCAACTGCGTCGCGAGCGTCCGTATCACCACGGCGAGGTCGACGCCCTGGCGCGGACCCTTTTCCGGTACTGCGATGAACTTCTCGTATTCGCGTCGGGCGTCGTCGGTCCAGTTGCGCCACGATGGCGATTCGATCGGCGGGAGCTCCGCCAGCCGCTCGGCGGCCGCGGCCGCTGCGGCGATGATGGCCACGTCGGCTTGATACACGCGGTTTAGTTCACTCGGGTCTGGATAAATGTGGACGAGCCGCGCGGCGATGCGCGGTGGCTTGAGTACCGAATAGGTCATGGTCGTCACATCGCCCAGGCGTGAGCCCAGCGCGATGATCAGATCCGCCGTTTTGACACGCTGCTGCAGGAACGGCGGCAACCCGAGGCTGAGATGTCCTGCGTAACACGGATGCCGGTTATCTATCAGATCCTGCCGCCGGAATGACGCGAGTACGGGAAGGGCATTG